>Ga0126381_100001951_pt1 | contig 22166 bp, 31 predicted proteins | sample PanSoiMetPlot_28_FD_96465 | JGI IMG/M metagenome (GOLD analysis project Ga0126381, IMG submission 96465) | Tropical forest soil microbial communities from Panama - MetaG Plot_28 | ecosystem: Environmental > Terrestrial > Soil > Tropical forest > Bulk soil | place: Panama | collected 2016-02-17 | reverse complement strand
GGAGGTGGCCAAGGCAGTCGCCGCCAAAATCGCGACCCACAAGCCGGCGAGCGGTCACAAGAAGCCGAAACCGCACCCGAAGCCGAAGCCGAAGCCGCGGCCTGAGCCGACGCCGGAGCCGCAGCGGGAGCCGGACGATGTTGCCCCTGGGGCATAGCTACGCGGTGTCTCGGCTGCAGGTCGGGTACCGGACCCCGGCGGGCGTGTTCGTGAGTCTGCCTGACGGCGGCCACTCTCATGTGGGGGTGGTCATGGCTGTCGGGCAGGCGAAGCGAATCGGCCGGCACGAACTGCCGCTTGAGCTGGCGGTCGGCCGCAAGATCATCTATTCATCGCGGGTTGACACTTTTGAAGTCGAGGGCTACGACACCCCGGTGGACATCGTGGAGGAGGCAAGCGTGATCGGGGTGTTCCCGCTCGAGGTGGTCGATGGCAACGATACCTGAAACTGCCGGTCAGATCATCCAGGACGCGGCGGTGTATGCCGGGATCGGCGACATCTACAACGCCGGCGACGGCACGGTGACGTCGTTCGCGATGCGCATCCTGAACGACTTGATGGACTCCAACTCGGCGCTGGAGAAGACCATCTTCGACATCACCGAGGGCACCTTTAACATGCCGGTCAACCCGGTGAACAATCTGGTCCAGGTCGGCCCTGGACAAGCGCTGAACGTGCGCCCGGTGATGGTGGAGCGGGTCGAGATAGTCGATGCCCAGAGCGTGAGCCACCGGGTGGACGTGATCGGGGTCGATGAGTGGGCCCGCATCATCTACAAGCCGGCTCCTGGGCGGCCGGAGGTGTACTACAACGACGGCAACGTGCCCGTCTCCAACTGGTACTTCTGGCCCAACCCGTCGTTCACCGGCGACGTGTGTCATGTCTGGTTCTGGAACCTGCTACCGTCGTTCACGCTCATTTCCGACCAGCTGATCGCCCCGCCTGCGTTCACGTGGTTCGCCAAGACCCAGCTGGGGCTGAACCTGATGGCGTTCTTCCGCAAGGAGCCGACGGCGCTGCAGACGCGCATCGCCAACCGGGCCGAGGCCAATGCCCGCCGGCTGAACAATCAGCCCAAGGTGCTGGAGACCGACCTGCCGATGCAGTACGTGCGCACATTCAACATCTACACGGGGATTTGATGGAGAACCTGCCGTTTACCCCTATTCAGGATAGGGTCATTGTAGAGAAGGACCCGCGAGAGCGGCTGTTGTCGTCGGGGCTGATCATTCCGCACGTGGACGATCCGGAGCGGCAAGTGGCCGACGAGCGGGACGTCGCCAAGGTCCTGGGCACCGGGCCCGGCAAGATTCTGGCCAACGGCCAGCGGCGGCTGATGAGCGTGGAGACCGGCGACCGGGTGGTGTTCGGCCGCAACAAAGGCCAGATGATCCGCTACATGGGCCGGGACTTCTGCGTACTACTCGAGGAGCATGTGATCGGGAAGCTGCAGGAGGACGACGTGTTCGTGCCGCTGGGCGGCTACATCGTGGCCGAGAGTGTCTCGAATGCCCGCATCACCGAGGCCGGCGTGATCATCCCGGAGGGCGACTCGGAGCGGGACGAAGCGTATGTGCATTCGATCGGTCCCGGGGCGATCCGCGACGACGGCACCCGCGAGGAGATGGTGGTGAAGCGTGGTGACCTGATCCTGTACAATCCGCGGATGGCGGAGCCGTTCGTGTGCAAGGGCAAGCAGTATATTGCGATGCGGCAGGAGCATATCGTGTGCGTCACTAATCGCGACCCGCCGTCGCGGACACTGAACTGATGACAGGCGAAGTCACCGCGGTGCCGTTGTTCGGCCGGGGCTTCTCGAGCAAGTCCAGGGTGGTCACGTCGATGAAACTGACCAACCTGTACCGGGAGCCCGCAATGCCGGAGCAGGACAAGACCGCGATGGCGCTCTATGGCACTCCAGGGGCGAAGCTGTGGAGCGCCGGGGTCGGCACACAGCCATGCCGCGGTGCCTATCAGACCGACAACCAGCCCGCGATCGTAGTATACGGCAGTGTCGTATACTGGACGGATGACTTCATCACCTTCACCGCCGTAAGCGGCCCGAACCTCAGCACCACCAGCGGCCCGGTGCAGATGTCTGATAACGGGGTGCAACTGCTCATCATCGACGGCAATACCGGATTCATCTTGACCTGGGCCACGCTGGTCATGGCAGCCATCGCCAGCCCAAACTTCCCGCAATTTGCCAATTCGTGCTGTTTCATTGGCGGCTACTTCGTGGTGCCGGACGGCTCGGCCGTCGGGCGGTTTCGTTGGAGCAAGAGCTACGACGGGACGGTATGGAACGCGACCGACTTCGCCAATGCCGAGTTCAGCCCGGACCCGCTGTGGGGGGTGTTCGCCGAGGCTGGGTTTCTGTACCTGCTCGGCAGTTGGACCACCGAGATGTGGGCTCTCTCCGGTGACACCCGGGTGTTCGCTCGAGTCGGCGGTGCCGGCATCGAGTACGGCACGGTCTTCACCCGTGGCAGTCTCGCCACTTCGTTCCGCGACTCGTCCGTGATCTTTCTCGGCCAGAACCAGAAGGGCGGCCTGGACGTGGTGCGACTGGACGGACTGAAGCCGCGAATCATCAGCACTCCGGACATCTCGCACGACATGCAGGTGGCGTTCCTCGAGGTGCCGGACCTCGGGTTCGACGGCTCGCCCCCCGGGTTCACCAACTTCAACGGCCTAAGCTCGTTCGTGGTGGAGCGACATTTCTTCTGTCAGGTGAACATCAACAATCAGTCGTGGCTGTATGATGATCTGTCCGACGACTGGAGCGCGATTTCGACCGACAACGGCCGGCATTACGCCAACCTGCGCGTCTGGAATCTGGTGAGCGCCCGCCCGCTGGCGTCGGATTACCGCAACGCCAAGTGGTACGAGGTGGACCAGTTCACCTACACCGACCCGGGCGGCTCTGCAATCATCAATGAGCTGATCACCAAGCACGCGTTCGGCTCTGGGAACATGGTGAGCTTCGACGAGGTGTTCGTCGACATGGAGACAGGGGTGGGGCTCGAGGGGACCGGTCAGGGCTCCGACCCGCAGCTGATGTGCAGCTGGAGCAAGGATGGCGGCCGCACCTACGGCTCGGAGGTGTTTAAGCCGATGGGCAAGGTAGGGGCGTATCAGACCCGTATCTGGCTGTGGATGCTGGGCCGGGCGTTCGACTGGGTGTTCAAGTTCAGGTGCTCGGAGCCGGTCAAAGTGGTCTTTACCGGAATGTCCGCCCGTGTCTCATGAACGTCAATCCGATCCCCAAGCAGGACGCCATGCTGGTGGCGGGCTCGAGCTCGGTCAACGACCCGCTGCAGGTGCTGCTCAACCAGCTGCGCGACGGGGTGGTGAGCCTGTGGGCGTCCGGCCCGACTGCCTCGAGGCCGACAGACCCGTATCTGGGCCAGCTGTACTACGACACCACGCTGGGCACCGTGATGGAGTGCACCGCCGTCCGTGTCGCCGGCTCGCCCGGGACGGCTGCGGTGTGGGTACCATTCGGCGGGGTCTATGCGGCCCAGACCAACCTGCTGTACGACGGGGAGTGCCAGATCGGGCAGGGCGCTGCCGTCACCCTGACCACGGCTCCGAAATACGGGAAGGTGGACATGTGGGCCGGCTGGGCCTCTGGCGGTGCGGTTACCGGCGGGACGGTCGATCAAGTCAACGGCGGCACCAACAGCTCGACCCTGTTTGGACTGCTGTTCTCGGGCTTCACGCTGACCGGCGCTGGAGTGCTGTCGGCGCGGCAGCGACTGTCCGGCATTCAGACGCGCACGTTCGCGCCAGCGATGAGCTCGGCCGGCTCGATTCTGTACCCCGGGGTGTACGTGCAGACCGATATTCCGGCGGCGGTGGCAGTCACGATGGTCGTGCGGGCGGCGACCGTATTCGACAACTTCGCCGCGACCACTGTCCTGTTCACCATCCCGATGGGCAACTGCCCGGCCGCGAGTGCCGCTTTGCTGACTGCGGCTCCGATCGACCTGGCGAACACCACCGCGACCAACGGCATCGAAGTGGAGATCCAGGTGGCAGTCGGAGCGGTGGGACCACGCAACGTGATCGTGGCGGACGTGCAACTGCGACGCGGCGGGGTGTTCTCACCCAACATACCGATGGCGTTCCAAGACTCGCTGCAGCTGGTGCGCACCTACTTCCAGAAGAGCTTCCCGTATTTCACCGCGCCGGCGCAGAACTCCGGCAATACCAGTGGGGCTCTGAGCTACGCCGTGCAGCAGGCCGGCGTCCGCAATGGGGGGCAATATGCGAGGTTCTCGCCGGCGATGCGTGCCAACGGCACCCCGACGATGGTGACCTTCAATCCGAACGCAGCCAACGCCAACTGGCGCAATTTCAGCCTGGGCGCGGACTCGGGCGTGGTGTCGTTCCTGGGCACCGGCGAAGCCGGGGTATTCATCGTGAACGGACAGGCGGCCGGCGACGCACTCGGCAACGGTGTTGGTATCCACTGGACCGCTGATGCCCGCTTCTAATCCATCCCTGTCGAACATCATGAACTACGGGGCCACCGGCGGGGCTCCGCTGGCCAACCTACTCGGCGGCGACGCGGCGACCTGGGGCGGAGCGTACCAGAACTCGGAAGGAACGTGGGTCCAGGACATCACCGACAACGAGGGTAATGTCCATCAGCAGAACCTACAGGATCAGCTCACCCCGGCGCAATGGACCAACTTTCAGAATCAGCTGAAGGGCGGCTACATCACGCCAGAGACCACCAGCGGCAGTTCCGACTCCGGCACAGCAGGGCACTCGGTGATGACCACCAACATCTCGGCGCTGCCCAAAGTTCTCGGTCAGTACACGGTCAATCCTAACGCGCAGAATGCCGGCTTTGGCTGGACGAATCTGGGCACCGACAAGAACGCCGGCCCGAACCTGTCCCAGGTCAAAGACCAGTCGCAGGTGAAGTGGGACCCGAACTACGGCTGGATCACGCAGGTGGCCAACACTCATTACGGCGACGAGAACTTCCTCGACAAGACGATGGACGTGGTGAGTCAGATCGTCCCGTCGTTGATCCCGATGGTGCTGGCCGGCCCGCTCGGGGCGCTTGGTGGCTCGCAGTTGCTGTTTTCGCTGCCGGGTGCTATCTCCGGGGCGATGAACAAGGACTGGGGGCAGCTGATCAGCGCGGGGCTGACCGCTGGCGGCCTGCCCAGCTGGTTGGCCAGCGGGGCGAAGACCGGGTACGAATTGTCTGAAGGACGAGGCCGTGATCCACTCTCGGAAGGCATGACTTTGGCTCGTATACTACAGGGGCTTGGCAATGGCTGACGACTTTAGCGGCACTGACCCGGACGTAAGCGACCCTGGTTACACTCCGCCCGGCGACATGGGGCCGCCGAACAACCCGTACCCGGGGCAGATGGTGGATAACGGCGACGGCACGTTCACCGACCCGTCCACTGGGATCATCTACGACCAGAGTGGGAACTCGACCGGGCAGACCGACCCGAACTACGACCCCAACGCCGGCGCGAGCGGAGGCGGCCTCACCGACATCTTGAAGAGCCTGGGCCTGACCAACTCCGACGGCAGCCTGAACCTCGGCCGGCTGCTGGGTATCATAGCCACCGGGGCCGGCGGGGCATTCGCGTACAATCAGGCCAAGCGGGCGGCGAACCAGACCGTCCAGGGGCTGACCAACTCGAGCGACCTGCTGACCAAGGTACTCGGACCTGGCGCGGGGATCGGCCCGCAAGGCCCGGCCGGCAGCAACTTCGCCCCATACATCAACGCCGGCGCGGGCGCGGTTGGCCAGCTCGGCAGCTTCAACTGGACGCCGCTGGCCGGGCTGTTTGGTCCGCTTGGTAACCGACCGATTCCTGGCGGCGGCAGCACGAACCTGGGGCCTGCCGGCACGTCAGGGAGCCTCGCCGGTATCATGAACAGCAGGGGACGATAAATGGCCGTCAACCTCACCCAAGACGCCTCAAACCCGCTGTGGGTTCAGTGGAACCAGCAACGCACGCAGCCTGGGGCGATCAATCCGAACAACTTCCTGGGCTGGATGCAGGCCACTGGTAACATGGGGCCATCCGGCGGCGGCCTGGGCGCGAGCTCGGCCTACGATCCGAGTCAGGTGCAGGCTGCCTTCACCGGCGCGACCACTCCGTACAGCGACGCCACCGCCGGCTTCTACGGCTCGCTGTACGGGTTCACCCCGACGGCCAAGAGCGTGCCGGTGGTCGATCCGAATCCGACGCCAAAATCGATCTGGGCCGGAGTTCCGCAGCCGGGGCAGCCCGGGTACGTCGACCCTACGACCGGCGCGGTCACTCCTGGCACGCCCGGGTGGGTTCCTGGCCAGACGAATCCAAACGGCACACCGGCGAATCCGAGCATGAACCAGATCATGACTCGCAACACCGGTGGCAACGTGACCCGCACCGGGGGCACGCCGGCCGGCGGTGCACCGACCGGAGACAACTTCAACCTCAATGCTACCCCGCAGGGGGCTGGCTCGAGCGCAATTCCGCTGCCCACCTCGAGCTCCGGCTACGCGCTCGACCCGTCAAAGTATGTGAACCCGAACGAGCAGTACCTGCAGGACTGGCTCATGCACGACCTCGCCAGCCAGTACGGCTCTGAAGGCGGGATGCTATCGGGGGCGGCTGGGAGGGGGCTGCAGACCAACGCCGCGCAGCTGGCCCAAAGCTCCAGCTGGCTGCCGGCGCTGCAGACCGCCACCCAGCAGCAGGGCACCGCGATCAACCTCGATCAGGCCAACCGCCAGTTCGATTATCAGGCGATGCTGAACGACGAGACGATCCCGTTCGGCCAGAAGATGCAGCTGGCTCAACTCGGGCTGCAGGGCACTCAGGCTCAGCAAAGCGTGGCCAACCTGCTGGCGACACTGATTTCTCAGAACGCGGCGAATGCCGGGGCGGCGACCGGGGCCGGCACGCAGGGCGGCTCGACGGCGATCAATCAGGCGGTGGCCTCAATCATCAACCAGCTGAACTCCGGAACGAGTCTGGCCTCAATCCTTAAGGCATTCGGACTCGGTTGACGCCCATGCCCGATTACTCATACCTGTCCAACGTCCAGATTCCGCAAATCCAGGACCCCATGACCCTGGCTACCAGGGGGGCGTCGCTGGCGGACATCTTGAACAAGGTACAGACCGGACAGCTGGCGCTCGAGACCGCTCGGCAGCGGGCGGCCCTGTGGCAGGACCCGACGATGGGCCCGCTCATTTCGAACCTGCTTGGCGGGGCCAGCGGGGTGCCCGGGATGCCGGGCATGCCTGGGCAGGGCGGCCCCGGGCTGGACCCGGACACTATCGCCGGGATTCAGCAGAGGTACGGCTACGCCTTGCCCGGGACGATGGGCGAGCTGATCGGGCTGGCCGAGAAGCAGGCGGTGATGCGCAAAGACATCGCGGCCGGGGCGCTCGACTACCAGAAGGTGCACGATCTGGCGGTAACCGACATCTCCAACTCGGCCGACACCTTCAACAACCACCCATCGATCGGTAATTACCTGTCCACCCTGTTCAAGGTCAGCAAGTATGGGCTGCAGCACGAGTTCCCGAATCTGCCGGACCCACGCTCGGCCAGTGCGGAAGACATCATGAACGCGATGAGTCAGATCACCGCGACCACTGCCGAGAGTCGGGCCAAGATCAGCTCGGAGGCGGCCGGTGCGGCAGAAGCTCGAGGCCGCACCGCCCTGCAGGGCCCGGAGTTCGAATTGAAGGCGCGGAACACGGCACTGGACTGGGCCAAGTTCCTCGGCGGCACCGCGCAGCGCGACCCGGACACCGGCACCTACACGGTGGTGAAGCCGGTGCAGGACCCGACCACCGGCGAAATCAGTCAGAAGATAGTGTGGGCCGGGGCCACCGGCTCGATGAAGGCCCCAGAGATGCCGACAGCGCCGACGACCGGAGCTCCGACGCCGGGCGGCACCGGGCTGCCGGCGCAGCCGGGCGCACCGACCGCCGGCGTCAAGCTGGCCCCTGGCACCTTCACCTCGGCCGATCTGCGCAAGATGGCCGACGACATGGACAAAGCCGCTCAGGCGGCCACGCCGGCGGGTCAGAGCGGGCCGCCGTCGAGCTCGGCGGCAGCGGCCGCTACTTCCGCCGCACCGGGCACGCCGGCACCGGTTCCAACGACCCCGGCAGGGGCAGCGAAACCGGGGCTCAGTGCGCCGGAGAAACGCGACATAGAGGTGGGCAAGGAGGCACTGAAACCGATCGTCGACCAGTCCGTCCAGGCCGCCCCGATGAAGACGATGATCGAGGGGCTGCGACAGGAGGAGGCGAAGGGCATCTACTCCGGCGGGATCATGGGCACGGATTTCTGGCAGCGGATGGCCAACATCTTCTCGTTCGCCCTCTCGCCGGAGCAGCTGGCGCGACTGGGCAACACCCAGGCGTACGCCGCGGAGAAGGGCACGCTGGTGGCGCAGGCCATCAAGACTTTCGGTGGGGTGCGGGTGGCCGGCCCCGAGATTCAGTTCTTCCAGAACATCAAGCCGCAGGAACTCTCGACGCCGCAGGGCCGCGAGCAGCTGTATCAAAACCTGTGGAGCCTCGCCGACAAGATGCAACAGCTGGGCACTCAGGCCCACGAGTACCTGCAGAAGCCGGGAGCGGACCAGAGCTTGGCGTCGTTCCAGCCGGCATTCAAGGACAACCCGATGCCGCCGGTGAAGTTCGCCGGTCTGCCCGACCCGCGTATGTGGCGAGCCAACAACCCGAATAGCGCGATGACCACCGACGACGGCCGGACGCTGGTGGTGCGCAACGTCGGCGGGCGCTGGACCTGGGTGGACAGGGCCAGCGGTAAGCCTGAGGTGCCGGGCGTCACGCCGCCGGCCAGCATGCCGCCGGGCCTGTCGAGCCAGATTCCGCAATAAACCATGGCCTACACCGTCACTCAGGATGCCGACGCCCCACCAGCTGGTGGCTCGAGCTCGAGCGGCGGATACACCGTCGCCCCACTCGCATCATCAGACTTGTCCAACACGCCACTCTCGATCCCACCATGGGCACTGGCTATCTCAGGCGTTACCGGCATAGACCCCGTGTGGTTGAGCCAGCATCCAGACGAATTAAAAAGTCTTGCCCGTCAGGGTGGCCTGACGGCGCGATACCTGCTACAGGGTGCACTGAAAGTGCCCAACCTTCCGGCGGACTTGTATGTGGCTATTCACAACCGGTTATCGAGCTCGCCGCTGATGAGCCCGTCGGAGGCGGAGAGCCAGCTGTTGACGATGGCCGGATTCCCGGAGCCGCAGACGGGCAGCGAACGGGTGGCGCAGGCGATCAGTGAGGGGATGGCTGGTGGTGCCACCGGGGCCGGTATCGCCTCAAAGATGGTCGGTCCGGTGGCCAAGATGCTGGCCGCGGCCCCTGGCTCGCAGGTGATAGGCGGCGGGGCGGCGGGCGGAGCGACGCAGGTGGCCCGGGAGGCCGGCTACGACGACCCGCTGACCCAGACAGTGATAGGGCTACTGGCTGGCATCGGCGTGCCGGCGGCCGGGATGGTGGCGGCCAAGGGCCTGGGCGCTGCCAAAGACCTGGGCACCGCCTACATCGAGCCGTTCCGCGAGGCGGGCCGACAGGCGATCGTCGGGCGCACGCTGAAGCGGCTGGCGGCGGTGCCTGAAGACGCGATTCAGTCGATGGAGACCGCGCCCGTGTTGGTGTCCGGCTCGCAGCCGACGGCGGCGGAAGCCTCTGGCGACATCGGGCTGCTCGGCGTGCAGAAAGGCATGGCGTCCGACCCGGAGATGGCCAAGCTGCTGTCGCAGCGGGCGATGGAACAGAACGCCGCCCGGCTCAGCGCGTTCCAGGGCGTGGCCGGCACTGACGCGCAGCTGCAGGCGGCCATCGCCGACCGGGCGGCTAATGCCGCGCATGACTACGCGGCGGCCGGCACGGCGGAGCCGGAGGTGATCAGGCAGAACGTCAAGCAGTTCAACGTGCTGCTCGACCGCCCGGCGTTTATGCAGGCGTGGCAGAAGGCGGAAGAGACCTCGGCGAACATGGGCATGAAGCCGCAGGATATGGACCCGTTGAAGAACCCGGTGTTCGCCGGCAACATCAAGTTCGAGCTCGACAAGCAGATCACGGCCGCCAAGAACCCGCTGCTGGCCGCCGACAAGGCCGACCTGCGGGGGCTGATGGACACCCAGGGTAAGTTCCTGGACCTGCTCGACAACATCAACCCGCAGTACGCGATAGCCCGTGGCAACTTCGCGGCGGCCTCGGGTCCGATCAATCGGATGGAGACCGTGCAGCGCATCCTCGGCGGCGGGACCACAGCGGCCCAGGACCCGCTCGGCAACTACACGCTATCGCAGGCCAAGTGGAAGGGCGTGATGCAGGACCCCGACTTGGTGCGCGAGCTGACCCGCGTGACCAATCCGCAGCAGATGGGGACGCTCGACTCCATCATGGACGACCTGAATCGCTCGAGCCAGATTCTCGCTGTCAACAAGGTGCCGGGCTCGACGACCACCCAGAATCTCGGAATGCAGAGCCTACTGCAGCGGGTGCTGGGGGTGAACGCGGTCAACAACCCGGTGGCGCGGCTCACCTCGCACTTCCTCGTGCAGCTGCCGTACAAGTGGGCTGGAATCGAGGAAAGCCTCGGGCAGGTGCTCGATCAGGCCCTGCTCGACCCGGCCATGGCCGCCCGCCTGATGCGATCGGTCAAGCCGGACGTGCGGTTCTCGCTGGCGCAGGCGCTCGCCGCGGCCCGGATGCCCGGCATGGTCGGGGCCGCTACGGCTACAGGATCAATGCTACCAAGCGCACAAGCACAATAGCCCAGAAGATGAACCACAGCCCCGCTCCCAGCGACGACAGCCACGTGTCGGCCGTCTGCGGCCGCGGTGGCTTCACGCCCGGCTCGAACGGCTGGGTCAGATGGTCCAACTTGTGGCGCATTGCTTCAGCTTCGTTCATGTCAACCTCCTTCGGTTCACATTGACATTTTAACACAAAATGAGCGCTTTGATAACGTATCCGCGGTTTAAGGCTTTCGTCCCGGGGACCGGAAGCCCGGCGGCCAACTACACGGTTACGACGTTCCTGGCCGGTACTTCCACCTTCCAGGCCGTCTACACCGATTCCGGTCTGCTGGTGCCGTGGACCAACCCGGTCCTGCTGGACGCCAACGGCGAGGCAACAATCTACGCCGACCCGTCCATCTCGTACAAGCTCCAGTTCAAGGACCCGTTCGGGGCCAACCTCTGGACAGTCGATAACGTCCAGCTGGGGGCCGGCACTGGTGGCTCGAGTGCGCTCGGCGGCTGGAAGAACTACCTGTACAACGGCGACATGATGATCTGGCAGCGCGGCCTGAGTTTCCCCGCAGTCGCCGCCCGCCAATACACAGCCGACCGCTGGCAGGTGCAGCAGGCCGGCGGAGCTCTGGCCGTGTCGCGCAGCGGGATCGGCGGCTCGAACTCCGGGTCTACCTTCGCCATGATCGTGCAGCGGCCGAATGGCAACGCGGTAGTGGCCCCGATCAGTGTGGCCCAGACCTTGTTCTTCTCGGACTTCCCGCAGGCGTATAACTACCCGACAAGTCAAGGAGGGATCGGGAGCCTGTGTTTCTCGGTTTATCTTCAGGCCGCGTTCAACTTCTCGCCGACGAATGGCAACGTGACCATCCAGCTGATCGGCGGCACCAAGGCGACGGCCATCGAGGATAATGTGCTGGCCGGCTTCACGGGTGCGACGGTACTCGGCACCACGACAGCCGCCGTCGGTCAATTCACGAATCAGCGGTTCTTCTGTATAGCACCGCAACAGACGACCACCGTGTTCACCCAGCTCGGCGTGATCATCACCTGGACGCCTACGGGAACGGCCGGTGTCGCTGATTCACTGATCATCTCTAACGCCCAGCTCGAGATTGGCTCGAGCCCGACCGGATTCGAACAGATCAACCCGGCAGACCAGCTGGACCGCTGCCAGTACACCTACGAAAATTCGTTCTTTGGTAACCCGGTGTTCACCGTGACCACCCCGGCTCAGAACCAGGGCACCCAGTACACCTCCGCCGGGATGGTGGGCAAGGCAGGCGCCACGACTCAGACCCTCTTCATCACCTACAAGAAGACTAAGCGTTACAGCTTCTCCAATTACACTCCGCAGATCACTCTGTTCAATCCGTCGGCCGCCAACGCGCAAGTGCGCAACCTTACCGGCGGCACCGATCATTCGGCTTCCGCAGTCGGGGTGACCACCCCCAACGGGATCGAGGTGCTGTCGACCGGAAACGCTGGCGGCGCTGTCGGCGATCGGATGGCGGTGGGCTGGGCGGTTGACGCGGACATCGCCTAAATGTGGGCCCCCTACGATATCAGGATGCGGATGCTCTGGGGGTTGTTGCCCTGGAGCCGGCCGTTGCGTAGTTCAACCAAAAGAAGGAGCACCCTAATGATCGACGACATCGAGGTACCGTGGCCATCAGACGGCTCCGGCGGCAGCACCAGCATCGACTTCGAAATGCAGCGCGACACGATCTACGCCTGTCACTTCAAGACCCCGGCGACGATGAACGCCGGACAGGGCCACGTGTCGGTGGTCGAGTTCAACGGCCAGCCGTCGGCCCACGATGGCTGCCTGTCCACGACTCGCGGCGAGCTCAATTCGCCCATCCCCGGGCAGTCGATGTCCTTCGCCGGCGACGTTGCCCCATCGGTGGCGTTCCTGGGAGCGGACCCTGGGGCCGGGGCGGGCCCGAACAAGCGCAAGATGGGCGTGCTGCTTCCGAACACTGACTACTATTTCAACATTCAGCTGCAGAATCCACCGGACAGCGGGGTGTTCAACCGGAAGCTGACGTTTCAGAAGCCGCGGAAAGGGCAGTGAGGTGTGAGGTGGCTGGTGTTGGCGCTCGTGGTACTGTACGGGTGTGCGATCGATCACTCGAGCGTCACCATTAACGCCGACACCACAGCCACCGTGTCACCGGACGACAACGGCAAGAAAGGAGCCAAGAAATGATGAAGGACACGCAGGTCTGGCAGCAGATACTACTGATCCTGGGCGCGATCTTCGCCGTCTGGGGCACGGTCGGTGCCTGGGCGGTCAAGTTCGTCAAGTTCAACTTCGTCGCTCTGGCCTTGCTGTTCCTGGTCGCCGCTGAGTTCGTGAAGTCGTGCACTGCCGGAGGATAGCATGCCATCGCTGGCCGATCTGCTGACAATGTTACCGGCGCTGACCGGGGCCCAGGCTGGCGGCGGGCAGCCGCCACCCAATCCAGCTGCCGGCGGGCTGATCGCTCGAGCTCTCGCCCAGCATCAGGCCAACATGCTCAACGAGAATCAATCGGGGGCGCAACCGGGGCCTCCGGCCGGGCCGCCCCCGCCGAACGTCGGGCCGGTCAACCCGCAGGCGCAGGGCCTAACGCCGGAGCAGATCGTCCAGTTCTATGGGCCGCAATACCTGACGCCAGAGCAGCGGGCGGCATGGCAGCAGTCTCACGGGCTCGTACAGGATGAAGCACAACGAGCTGGGCTGCTCATGACGATCCTGCGGGCGCTGGCCGGCGGCGGGGCCGCGTCAGCTGAGGCACGCAGCAAGAACAAATAACGCGAACCAGACGGCGAAAGTCCATACGGCTGCCTTGGCGATTGTCATGGCATCCTCGGATGACCGTCCGAGTAATACGGTTTCATCTCCCCTCCGCTGCTGCGAGGGTGGCGGCACCCTTGCAATGCGAACAATGGAACTGCGTGTCTGGATCACAGAAGCAACCGCTACTGTCTCGCACCATTCCTTTCAGCGCCGCGACGAGGGCGGCGTTCTGCTCTCGCAGCGTCGCATTCTCTTGCGCCAGAGCAATTGTCTGTTGCGTCGGTGTTCGCTTGTCGCTCACTTCCCCTCCGCTGCGACGAGGGCGGCACTTACGTCGTGGAACCTGCGGGCGAGCCGCACGGCATTGAGACTGGCGATGTCCTGCTGCGGCATATCAGTGTAGTGGCAGGATCAGCTTGGATCGCTCGAGCTCGGTCCAGCCGAGTAGAATGACGCCCACCTGGTCGGGCGGCAGCTGCAGCTGCTTGGCGATGTTGACCACGATGGCCCCCTGGGTCTGCATCACGTCCTCGAACGTGACCAGCGGGGCCTCCCGCTCGATGCCCATGGTCCCGAAATCCTCAGGGATCGTGGCGGTCTTCCAGCGGTAGAACGCCCAGTACCGCCACTTCCCGTCATGCATCTCGGCCACGGCTCGTCCCCTTTGGCTGGATCGATAGCGACATGAACTTGCCTTTCTTCCCCTCCTTGATCCACCCGGCGAGCTGATATTCGACGCCGCCCACCTTGACCGCCCCGGTGTAGTCGGGGCTGTCGCTGCTGCTCTTGTGGCCGTTCTTGAACAGTTGCCCGTAGCCGTCTTTGAGTTCGAAGCTCATAGCTCGATGCGATGGATGATTCCCTCGAGGACGGCCAGCGACTCCCGGAGCCTGGCCGAGAGTGAGTACAACGCGGTGCCCGCCGGTAACAGCTTCTCGGCGGATGGCGGCTGCACCGGCGTCTGAAGGATCGGCGACAGGTGCCGCTCCAGCTGCTCTATCAGGTGGTGCAGGCAATTAAGGTGCCCGTCGATCTGCGCCAATGCGCTCTCGCGGTCGGCGGGCATCGGTTGCGCGGTCGTATTCACGGGTCCGCGGTAGCGAGCGGTTTGGCCTTGCTCTTGACCCCCAATGCCCATGTCAGCCCCCTCTGGTAAGTGAGCGAGAAGACCTGCCGGATGTCCTGGTTGCGGAACGTCCAGCACTCTCGCGTGCTTCTGATAAAACAAATCCACAAAAGATCGTGGTCCGGTCCATAGTCTATCCAGCCGATCGACCACGCCGACCCTTTCGGTGTCTCCACCGGGATCGGCGGGTCGAGTTGAAGCATCATCCTTGGCCACCTCGAGCCTTGGCCCATTCGGCCTGCTTGGTCGCGATAGCCTTGTCAATCGCCCCCTCTTCGACGCTGGTCAGGCCACGCTTCAGGTCCCGCACCTCGTCCAGGTCAGTCTCGGTCTGGGCCTTTCCGACCTTGGTGAGTATCTCCTGGGCCGAGATGAAGCCGGCCTGACCCTTGGCCGGCGGCTTGGCCGGCGGCTTTGGTGCCTGCTTCGGTGCCGGCGGCGGAGCCTTGCCGGCTGCCGTCGCCAGCTTGTCTTTGAGCGCGTCAGCCGGCGGGGCGGTATCGGGCAGTTCAATGGCGGAGCCGTCGATGGTGAGGTTCTGCAGGCCGGCGTCGGCTGCGTAGCTCATGTTCCAGGCCGCCTCGAGCTCCGGATTTGACGGCAGGTACTTGATGATCTGGAGCAGCGGGACCTTGCGGGCGTACATCTCCCAGTGCTGGTATGAGTAGTGGTCTTTGCCGACCTTGTTGAAGCGGTTCCTATGCTTGGTCAGCTTCGCCGCCGACCATACCTCGATGATCGGCCACTCGTGTCCTTTAACCCGGCCGACCGCGTACGCGTATAACAGCTTGTCAGGATCATCCTCGTCGCCCGGCACGTGATCTATGTGCGGGGTGTCGCCCATCTGGTAGCTGAACTTGTCACCCTGGAACACCGCGCCCGTCCAGACGGTGGCCCGGCCGGTGCGATTGACCAGATCGACCAGCCCCCTCCAGCCCGGGATCAGCTGACACTGGTAGCCGTCGCCAGAGCGGTACGGGACCAGGAACGCGTGCCCGGCCAGCCCCGGCTCGAGCCCCATCTGTGACGCCTGAATCACGCAGGCAAACACGCTCCGCGGGTCACACGCCCCCAACCGCGGGTTCATCCGGAACGAGGTGAGGGCGATACGGGCCATCCGGTCCCCGTTAATATGCCGTGGTAGCGCCGCCTGAATCTGCGGCAAGAACGCCTTGAGCATCTCGGGGAATGTCTTCGGCTCCCGCAGGGCCGGCGCTGCTGCTTCTGCCATGTCTTACTCCTTCGCCTTTAGAAAGCGAGCCTCGATATGCTCGCGAGGGTCCACGGTGTAGCCGGACACCTTCACCAGCTTCCGCCGCAGGATCGCGCCGTCTTCGAACTCCATCTCGCCGGCGTTCTCCATTGCCAGCAGCAGGTGCGCCTTGGCCGAATCGGCGACCGTGGCGTACCTGTTCCATTTGGCGGTGGCGTCGTGGAACACGCTCCGCCAATGTTCCAAGTCGGCCGTGGCGCGGACACGATCACCACGGATCGACGTGTAGACTTTGCGCACCGCCGCCAGCGACCCATCGGCGGCCGGATCGATCGGCACCGGGGTGTCGGTCTTGACGTACTCCCAGAACCGCTCGACCCCCTCGGTGATCGTCTTCGCCATCTCCTCATTGAAGGCGACCACGAACACCTCGATAGGTGGCCGCAGGAACAGCACCGGGACGTGGGCGCTCACCGCCTCAGCCAAGAACATCTCCTGCTGGGTCTGGACGAACACTTCATCCGGTACGTCGGAGGAGCCGCGGGCACCCCAACCGTCGCGGTGCCCACGCCACTTCGCCTGCACCACGATAGGCGGCTTCTTCGGCGGAGTCACCAGGGCATCCAGGTGCGCGATTTGCCGACCGATCTTCAGCGTGTTCGGCTTGACCGTCAACTTGACCCCGGGCATCCCGTATTGCCGCCAGTATTCGTCGACGATGTACGGCTCGATGGCGTTCCCCAGTCGCAAGAACGCGTCGGACTCGAGCGGTGGCATCCGCCCGGTCTTGATCGCCCATAGTTCGGCGTCGAGCAGACACGCTCGATACGCCTCGGACGCACCAACCCCCTGCCTGCGCAGTTCGACCTGGGCTGGTGTCAACCCGGTTTCTACTTTACTCGGTGCAGCAGCTGCTTGGCTGTCGTCCATGGCGGCGTGATCGTGCAGTAAGGTCCAACGAACTCAGAGGTGGGTGCAGCCAAGGTGCCCGGAGCCTGGGCTGGAACAGGCGGTGCCGGGGCGGCCTTGGCTGCCTCCCTTCGAATACGGGCGAACGTCTTACGAATGTCGGTCTGCACCGACGGGGTGTAACGAAAGGTCGGGTCCAGTATGCTCTTCATTTGCGTTTGCTCTCCTTGTATGACGATTCTGACGTCACGTAAGCTTCCGCATACTCCATGGGGTTCGTCTGCCGTGCCAGCTTGGCGAACATCTCAGCTGCCTCCTTCAGCGCGAACGCCCGCGGGCTGATCTGCTTGATCTTGCCGCCGTCCAGCGGAATCACCACCACCCACCCGACGGCGCTCATTTCCGCTCTCGCATCAGACAGTCGAGCAGGTGCAGATACAGGATGGCATCGTCGATTCGCCCCTCCGTCGCTTCTGACAGCGTGATCCCCTGGTGATGCCTGATCGTGAACCGCAGCGCGTCCAGATGCTTCTCCAGCAACACCCACAACACCACCTCCGGTGACACGCCTACCTGCTCCGACAGCCGCTTAAAGTTGGCCAGATCATCCTGGGCCGAGTTCGCGTACTCCACGCCCTTGGACCGGCACAGCACCTTGATCCGATCGACTCTGGCCTCCAGCTGCACCAGCACCTCACGCGGGCTCATCCGGGCACCTTATCGAGGGCGGGTGCGGGCTCCGGCTTTGGCACCACGAAGATCGGGTGCCCGTCGTAGAAGCTCCCCGGCTCCGGGCCGCGGATGCTCTCATTGAACAGCTGGGCCACCGCGTCCCAGTTCTCGCTGGGCCAGCGCTCCATGCAGTGCTGGGTGTGCTTGATCAGGGCCGACTCGAGCAGCAGCGCGACGGAGCGGGCATGGGCCCCGTGGACGTGCATCCACATAAACCGCACCGCCTCGATCAGGTCGACACACTTGAGCATCGCCGCCGGCAGCCCCTCGAGCCACGAGCCGGCCCACTGATCGAGCGCGGCGTATTCCTTACTGAACTCGTAGCCCAGCGTGCCCGGGTCAGTCAGATGTCTCTTCGCCGGCGTCGGCCAGTCCCCGGTAATACTCTCCGTCGAATCGTGCAGGACCAAAAGACGTGTGTATGACTCCCACGGCACGATGCTGTGCATCCGGTGATGCAGTTCCCACCCCAGCACCGTGACCGCCCACAGGTGATCCGCCACCGTCTGCACCCGGTCGGTGTGTACTATGTGCCAGCGCTTGACGTGCTGGTTCCGGAGCAGTTCGTGTATCGTCAGCTCCCTTGCTTCCGTATTCATCTGATCCTTTCATGACGCCAGCGCCCCCCTCAGTCCAGGTGCGCCGCGAGTTGATTAGCAGTTTTTCAACTACTGCCTCGTAGATATCGTGATGTCCGAACAGATGCGCCAAGTCGAGCAGCACGATGAACACGTCAGCCCACTCGAGGCGGTTCTCCGGGTGGCTGACGACCTCACCCAGTTCCTCGTACAGCTTCAGGAACGCCTTGGCCGGGGTGCGGGTCGGGAACTGCCGATCCGCCCACTCGATCACGAGTTCCTGCATTGAGTAGACGCTGACCCCTATGATACCTTCGCGTGGGCCCAGCGGTCGATGGTAGATGTTGTACGCCTCGACCAACGCCGAGGCGTGGAGCTCGCACTCCGGCAGCACCCCGACGCTCGACTCTTCGAACCCGACGCAGATCGCCACCAGCTGGCCGTTGGCGGCCACGATCCGCTCGGAGCGGGCCGGGTGGACCTTCCACGGGAGGGGGAATCGCGCGTGCGCGTCGATCTTCATAGATGGGGCAGCGAGTCGTACTGGGCCAGCAACACCCTGGCATTGTGCGCAGCCGTGATCCGTTTCTTGCATCCAGGGCTGGTCTTGTCGCGCATCTCTTGTATCTCCTCCTCCACGCACTGGGCGCACAGCCGCAGCGCCGCCGCCATCTTCGGCAGTAGCTTGGCCTCGACCTGCTCCTGGAAGGTCATCAGTGGGTCTCCAGTTCGCGCTGCCCGTCCATCACGTCGGAGTCGCGGGGCCCGTAGCCGAACAGCCACCGGCTCGGGTCGTGCAGGTTGACCCCGGCGTCGTCGGCCACCTGCTGCACGAACGGCCAGCGGTTGCTCGCCGGCAGGTAATTCATGAAGTTCACGAACAGGCAGTCCGGCCGGTTGACCACGCACGCCTGTCTGATCTGGGCGCTCGAATAGGTGAAGATGCGCCGCGGGCGTTTGGTGACTGTGGTCAACTCAGGCTCGAGCCCGAGATGCGCCCACTCAATCTCTCGCTGGTCAGCGTAGACCGGCCCGCTCCACCCGATCAGCGCCCCGTCCTGGTCGTAGCGGTTGGCCACCCGGATCGGGAACGTGCGCAGGCAGCCCCACACCGTCAGCGACGACGGCCGCGGCACCGCGCAATCAGCCAGTACCGCGTGCACGCTGGTGTCCCTCGAGGTGACGTACGGATAAAAGCCGGAATGTATCGACAGCGAGTGGCCCTGATGCCCCTCGACCAACACATGCTCATGCTCCGCCAGCCGGCTCAGGTACTCGTCGGCCGGCACCACATGATCCCACAACGGGGTGCCCTTGAGCGCCACCCTGGCAATCGCGCCACAGGTCAGGCTCCTGCGCATCTTCTCGATCAGTGCCTCGCTCACCCCCTTCTGGGTCGAGCCGATCGCCACCAGTGCCCCCTCGGCGTCGCGGTGATCCTGGCGCACCACCGCCGCGCACTCGTGAATGTAGAACCGCCGCATCGCCGTCGGCAGCGCCTCGAGCTCGGCCAACAACGCCGGCGGGCTGATCACCGATCCCGGCCCGATAAACACCTCGGTGATGGTCGGCCACACCGCGGCGTTCGCCACCTGCGTATGTACCCAGCGCTTGTTGGCCGGGTCGACGTAGGTGTGCCCGGCGTTCGGGGCCCACGCGGTGACGACAGCCGAGAACGGCTGACGCATGCCCAAATAGCCGGCCAGTAGTCCCTTGCCGGTCGAGCCGTATTGCAGATCGATGATGGCCGTTACCCTCATGTCGGGGCCCGCCCGTCGTCACCGATTCGATGCTCGTCCAGCAGCCGCAACACCTTCCGCGCTGCCGCCACCCGCTGGGCGTGGTCCCTGATCACCGGATGGTCGGTGTCCGGGTCCTGATTCACCTCGGTCTGCAACGCCGCCACGCAGCGCCGCAGGTGCCACGCCAGCAGCAGCAAGAACGGGTGAGTGATCACGCAGCGCCCCTCGTGCCCGATCGGCAGCGCACACTGCGCGACGTTGGGGCACAGCGGGACCCGGCGCAGGCGCACCTCAGGCTCGAGCTTAGGCATGCGGCGGCTCGCTCAAGTCAGCGGCAATCAGGCAGGCGGCCACCGCGTCATCCTGGGCGAACGCGTCCCAGCCGGCCCGCGTCAGCGTGTCTGCGGCGAAGTTGCGTACCCCAAGCACGTGCGCCAGTTCACCCATCGGGCCCAGGGGGCCGCTGGAGTGGCCGCTCAACTGGTCCCACCTGATCGCCGCGGCAGGGTCCACCTCTCGCATCGCGTGCACGAAGCAGCCGCACTCTGGGTCACCGTTACCTGCGGCGATAAAGAGCGGACTGTAACCGTGGCGCTTGATGTAGGCCGCCATCGCCCGGTACATCGCGGCCAGCGTCATACCGGCTCCGGCGATACCGGGACGCGCCCGCGAATGTAGCCGGTCAGCAACGCCCACCGCTTCGAAGGAAACAGCGGGGCCAGCGCCGAATAGCTCATCGGCGCACCCTCCACCCGGGTTGCCACCATCACCAGTTCGTAGGTGCCCTCGGTCAGGTCCGCCGCCAGCTTGTCTGCCAGCTTCACCGCGGCCGCCGCGTTGGGCAGATCGAACGACACCCGGCCCGGCTCGAGCTCCGGGTGCTTGCCGATCCGCTCCAGCGTGACCAGATAGGGTGTCTTGGTGGAGTCGTTGCCGAAACCCTGACCAGGGGTGTAAGTGATGGTCAACAGCAACTGCGAGCGCGCCATTTGTCGCCTCCCGTCGTAAAGCCGCGAATCCACGCGGCGAGATGTCATGACGCATTAAACCAAAGCCGGCACGCGCCGTCAATACCGCTCGTCGGCTCGAGTTGACGGCACCTGACCTGCTGTGGTCAAATACGCAGATGCGGGTCCGACTGCTTGATTGGCTGTTGTGGGTGGAGTGGTGCCCCAGCCACTGGCTGAACTGGTGGGGCCTGCGCCAGCTGCTCGACGGGTTGTTCTGGCTGCTGCTTCGAACGGAGAGACGATGAACCTGTTCAAACACACGCTCGACGCGGTAGCGCTGCTGCGGGCCGAGTTGGGCTCGCACGAGGTGCCGCATGCCCGGATTCGCGAGGTAGCCGCCGACATGGGCGTACCCTACACTACGCTGCGCAAGCTCGCTCGAGGATGGATCAAGACCCCGAACTACATGACGCATCTGAAGCTGCTGCACTACTACGGGGAGAGGTTGGGCCGCAAGCGGGCTCCTAAGCGGGGCGCTCCCACGCGCCGGGAACCCCCAGCAGTCCGACCCCAAGCGTCTTAACCTCGACCCACCCATGACTCGACGTGGCGCGACGTCGAAGCGGCGGCTGCAGCCGCACGAATTGCCGAGCCCCGGGGCCGCGCTGGCGAGCTTATGCCGCGCCAGCCGGCTGCCGGAGCCCGAGCTCGAGTTTCGATTCCACCCCACCCGCAAGTGGCTGCTCGACTGCGCGTGGCCGGCATTCAAGGTCGGGGTGGAGTTCCAGGGTGGGGTGTTCGGCGGCCACGGGCGGTTCGCCCACGCCGCGCCCACCCATATCCACCGCGACATGATGAAGAGCCGCGCCGCCCAGCTGATGGGGTGGATGGTGCTGGCGTACCTGCCGCGTGAACTGAAGACACACTGTCTGCCGGACCTGCTGCAGCTGTTGCCGCGGATGCAAGTACAGCCGCGGTTCTCCTGGGGTGCGCCATGCGTGCCCGATAACCCACGGAAGGAGGAGTGAATGTCAAGACTATGGGAGGCGATGAAGCCAGCGGTAACGGTGCCGCGGCCGAGCCAGTACGCCACCACCAAGCAGGCGATCGATGGGCGTATCCACCGCGCCATCAGCAACACCGAAAACCAGATACCGGGTTGGTGGGCCGCGGCTCGCGTCGTGACCCTGCGCTATTCGCGCCATGTCCTGCCGAGCGCCCGGCCGTACTTCTTCACCAACGAGCTTCGCGCCTGGGCCTACGCCGAGATGCTCATCGTGCATCCGGTGGACGAGCGAGCCTGGGGGGCGGTGATCCGAGAGCTCTACACCCAGCG
>Ga0126381_100001950_pt1 | contig 22185 bp, 25 predicted proteins | sample PanSoiMetPlot_28_FD_96465 | JGI IMG/M metagenome (GOLD analysis project Ga0126381, IMG submission 96465) | Tropical forest soil microbial communities from Panama - MetaG Plot_28 | ecosystem: Environmental > Terrestrial > Soil > Tropical forest > Bulk soil | place: Panama | collected 2016-02-17 | reverse complement strand
CGGCGGAACGTCCCCGATAGCTCGGCGAGATGGCGCGTCCGCTCACCTCTCAGGAGCAACTGGCCGCGGCTAGGAAGGTCTTAAAGCACTATGCGGAGACATGCGATATCCGCGCAGCCTGCAGAAAAGCGGGAGTCGGAAAATCGTCGCACTACCGATGGCTTGAAAGATACCCTTCCGACAAATACCCCAACGGCTATGCCGCGAAATTCCACAGGATCCAGCTCGAGGCCGGCGACTGCCTCGAGTCGATGGCCGTCGAACGGGCCACAAAGGGATGGAAAGAACCCGTCTTCTACCAGGGCGAAGTCTGCGGATACGTCCGCAGGCCCTCGGACGCTCTCCTGATGCAACTCCTTCGCGGATTCAAGCCTGAGAAGTACGGCGTGCAGAAGCAGGAGATCTCAGGACCTCAGGGAACTCCGGTGCAGGCTGAGATCAGAGTGGTTTTCGTTGAGCCAGGCGAGCGCGAGTCCTAGAGGGTATAGGTCTTGATATTGTCGAGACTACAATGGCAAGCTTCACTATATGTCGAAACTTGTCGATCTTGTGGGTCGACGCTTTGGAAAGCTTACGGTCATATGCCGCAACGGCAATGCCAAAAATGGTAAGACCATGTGGAGATGTCAATGCGACTGCGGCGAAATTGCGCCGAGGGTCATCGGCGAATATCTGCGCTGCGGGCATACGAAAAGTTGCGGATGCATCTGCAGCCGCAGCCCCAGTAAGCGCCCCAATTTCGTTGGTCAACGATTCGGAAGACTTACGGTCATCCGTTGCAATGGAACTGGAGAGCTTAAGCACACGACGTGGCAGTGCCGGTGCGATTGCGGCAAGACCGTACCTGCCGTCCCAACCGGCAACCTCCGATCAGGAAACACCAGAAGCTGCGGATGCCTCAAGTCTGAAGTTCAGGCCGTTCTCGCCGCTCAAAAATTTACGAAGCATGGTGGATGCCGAAGGAATGGAGGCGCATCGCCTGAATGGCGAAGCTGGTCCTCTATGCTGCGCCGTTGCGATTGGCCGAAGCACATCGGCTATCAGTATTACGGGGGTAGGGGAATCACGGTTTGCGACCGCTGGCGACTGTCCTTCGAAGCTTTCCGTGAAGATATGGGAGCGCATCCCGGACCCGGCTATAGCTTGGGGCGCATCGACGTAAACGGCAATTACGAGCCAGGAAACTGCAAGTGGGAATCGAGCCGCGAACAAGTACGGAACCGGCGCCCGTTCAGCGAATGGCAGAAGTGGGACGACAGCCATCCGCAACGGAGCTATTACAAGCCGAAATTCCCAAAAAGCTGAAGTTCTTATTCCAGCCCAAGCGATTCAAGATTGCTTACGGTGGACGTGGCGCCTCGAAATCATGGGCATTCGCCCGTGCGCTGCTAATAAAGGGGACGCAAGAAAAGCTTCGCATTCTATGCTGCCGAGAGACACAAAAAAGCCTGAAAGATAGCGTCCACCAACTTCTGGAGCAGCAGATCAAGGCCTTGGGCCTCGATGCTTATTACCGTATCGAGAAGGCGGTTATCTACGGCGTGAATGGCTCCCAGATCCTTTTCAGTGGCCTCAAACACCATGTGGATAATCTGAAATCGATGGAAGCGATTCATCTCTGCTGGGCAGAAGAAGCGCAGGGGGTTTCGAAGGATTCCTGGGACAAATTGATCCCTACTCTTTTCCGTGTCCCGAACTGCGAACTCTGGGTGAGTTTCAATCCCGATTTGGAAACAGACAACACCTACCAGCGCTTCGTCGTCAATCCCCCCGATGATTCAGTCGTCGTTAAGATCACCTGGCGCGACAACCCCTGGTTTCCCGAAGGACTCAAGCGAGAACTCGAGTTCGCCAGAAAAACCAACATCGACGAATATAACCACATCTGGGAAGGGACCTGCATCAACACTCTTGCGAATGCGATATACGCTAACGAGCTCAGGTCTGTTGATACAGATGGCCGCATACGTCGCGTGCCATATGATCCGTCGCGTCCTGTGGATACTGCTTGGGACCTCGGCTATGGCGACATGGTCTCCATCTGGATGTTCCAGCATTTCCCGATGGAGGTCCGCATCATCGATTACGAAGAGGATGTCCGACAGCCGATCCACTACTACATTGCGGAACTCCAGAAGCGCGGCTACGTGTGGGGCACGGACTTTCTTCCATGGGATGGCGGTCTCAAAGCATTAGGCACGGGAAAGAGCATCGAAGATCAGATGAAGGCTTCGGGCCGCAAGGTGCGTGTGGCGCCGCGGCTATCCATCACCGATGGCATCAACGCCGCCCGCACGATCTTCCCCCTGTGCTGGTTCGACGAGCAGCGATGCTCACAAGGCATCCGGCATCTTCGCATGTACCGCTACGGCGAGATGCAGAGCTACGAAGGACCTTCTAGGGAGCCCCTTCATAATATCGACTCGCATTGTGCAGACGCCTTCAGATGCCTTGCAGTGAGCATCCGACAGCCGCAGAAAGAACGCGAGGCCGAACAACAAAGGCAGAGGCAGTACTTGAGCCCATGGACGTAGAAGTGGCGATCGAACGCGATAAAGACGGCAGATTACACGCCTATGTCATCGAGCGCTACGAAAACGTCCACGGCGGGGAATTGATCCGAAAAGGCGACGACATGTTGAGCAAGCGGGTGTTCAGGTACATCGACAACGCATGCTCGGAAGCGGCCGGCAGGCTGCATTCGATGTTTAAATCCTCGATCGCAGACAAACTCAATATCACTTTCATTTATCCCGATGGGAGGTAATCCATGGCTGAGTTGAAAGCCGCATCCCGCAACAAACTGCCGGCGAAGAGTTTCGGACTTCCCGGCAAGCGAGCTTATCCGATGGCTGACCGCTCCCAGATGCTAGACAAAGGCAAACTCTCGCCGGCCTCCGCGGCGAGAATCCGCGCCAAGGCGAACAGAATCCTCGGCAAAGACTAAATGCGCTCCCTGCAGGAATCTAACGCCATCGACCGGATCCTCAAGGCCTGGGGCCTCGGCTCTCTCGAGGACTCGGCGTCCGTTCCGGCCCTCGCCCGCATGGTGCAGGACGACGAGCACTTCGGGGAGATCCTCAGGGCCTGCGACCCGAAGCTCCGCAAGGACATGTACGACGCGATGAGCCCGAACCTCAAATTCCGCCCTCGGGAACTTGAGTGGTACATCATCGCAGCTAAGGACCATGCCTCATCGCAGCAGTTCCCCACGATCGATGACGAAGGCAATCTCAAGCCCTACATGATGCCCACGGTCGGATCGTGGCTGGCCGGCGAAGTGATCGAGATCCCGGAGGAGCAACTATTTGTCCAATGCTCCCGCTGCACAAAGGAAGCCGTCTTTTTCGGGGAGCGTAAGGCAGACGCTATCTCGGAAATGCGTCACGCCGGCTGGGCCTTCGATGAGTTTCAAACCGAGCATATCTGTGCGGAGTGTTTAGACCGTCTTGCGATTGATGCACAAGCTAAAGAGGCCGTTTCTTAGGACGGTTCCGCGGCGCGCGGCGATTGTTGGACTGTTCCTTCATCGTTGCCCAGCGGCAATTTTCCGGCGAATAAGGGCCGTTGTTATCGATGCGATCGAGGCATGTGCCTTCGGGCCGATCCCCCACGTCTTGCATGAAGTTCATAAAACTTTCCAGCCATCGATCGCAGATCAAGATTCCTCGGCCCCCATAATCCTTGAAAGCATGATGTTTGGGATTCAGGCATCTCTGCCGCATCGCTTGCCAGATGTAGTACACCTTACTGGCGCTCTTGTACTTGGTGCTTCCTTCTTTGAAGAAGTTGTTCACTACGCCTCGCATCGAATTCTGGGCATTTGCGCATCGTTTGCACATTCGGTGAGGCCACGTTTCATTTTAAGGTGATTTATCCCCTGGACTCGTAAACAGGTACGGCTGCTCTTGTCAAAGGGCTCCCCCCTGACTGACGACGAGCAGCGAAAGATGAAGGAAGAGCTCCACCGCAACCCGAAACTCGGGCACGCGAAAAAGGGCTCCCCGGAACTCAAGAAATCCAAGTGACCAGTCTTTTCAACGGCGTTTATCGGGACATGGCTTATCGCGATACGCCTTACCGCGACACAGCCTATAACGATCAGCCGGCGAACCCTCGCGAGCCAACCGATGCGGAGCAGGAGCTCCTCACCGAGATCCGCAACCGGTACAAAGACTACGACACGCAGTGGTCGAAGACCCGCGAAGAGCGCAACACCGATCTCAAGTACATCTCGGGCGACCCATGGTCTACGGAAGACCGCAACGCGAGGAAGGACGCCCAGCGTCCCTGCATCAACCATGACGAGCTCGGACAGTACGTCAATTCCGCGGTCAACAACATGCGCCAGAACCGCCGCGGGATCAAGGTGGACCCGCGGGGCGCAGGCTCGACAGACAAGACGGCCTCCCTGCGACAGGACCTGATCCGCACCATCGAATACGACTCGGACGCGACGAGCATCTACGCCAACGCATACCAGTCGATGGTCGAGGGATCCTATGCCTTCTTCCGCATCTCGCGCCGTTTCGTCAACGATCAGTTCGCCGCGCCGGATCCGGACGATCCGCTCGATGCGGCGGCTCGCCAGCAACGCAATCGCACCCTCTTTGACCAGCACATCGTGATCAAGCCGATCTCGAACCCCAATAGCGTCCTCTTCTATCCGAACTGCAAAGAGTCCGATTGGTCGGATGCGGAGGACTGCTTCGTTCTCGACCGGATGTCGCGCCAGAAGTTCCGCAAGAGGTGGCCCAACGCGCGGGTGACCTCTTTCTCCTGGGACCAGCGGCAGCTCGCCCCCGAGTGGATTTTCGAGGAAGACGTCATGCTCGCGGAGTATTGGCGCATCGAGACCAAAGACCGCATGATCTACCTCATGGAATCGGGCGAGGTGCTCGATGACCCGCGCGGCGGCAAATACACCGAGACGCGCAAGCTCCCCGAAAAGAGCGTCGTCCACTACATCACCAACGGCGTCGAGATCCTCGAGAAAAAGGTGGAGCTCGGAACCATTCTCCCGATCATCCCGATGATCGGCCTCGAGCGCTATCTGGATAAAGACGGCGTCAGCAAGCGGGTGCTCTTCTCTCTCGTCCGCCTGGCGCGGGACCCGCAGATGAGCTTGGCCTACCTCAACTCGCAGGAGATGGAAGAGGCCGGCTTGAGCCCGAAATCCCCCTTCATCGGCTATAAGGGCCAGTTCGACTCCTCACGCCAGATGTGGCGCGACGTCACCAAGATCCCCTACGCCTTCCTCGAGGCCGATATCCCGGACAACTGGCCCACGGGATCGGTTCCCCCGCTCCCCACTCGCGTACCATTCACCCCCAATTTTCAATCCTATGAAGTGGCGAAGGAATCCTGCCGGCGAGCGATTCAGGCCGCAATGGGCGTCACTCCTCTGCCAACTGCGGCGCAAAGGCAGAACGAAAAATCGGGCGTAGCTCTTGAGCGCATCGAAACCGAACAGGCCTTGGGATCCTATCACTTCGTCGACGGATACGATCGCGCCGTCCGTCTCGCCGGGCGCGTCATCGATCAGTGGATCCCATCGGTCTACAACCGCGAAGGGCGCAGCGTCCATCTCAGGCAGGCCAACGAAAGCTACCGGTCGGCCGTTCTCAACACCCGCGCTCCCTACAATGACCAGAAATCGAATGCCCAGGTCCACTATCCGGTGGACGAGGTCGACCACTCGATCTCGATCTCGACGGGCCCCAGCTACCTCTCGCAGCGCGATGCGGTGGCGAAGTTCCTCGACAGCTTGATCGGCCAACTGCCCAAGTTGCCGATCGCGCCCGCTCAGGCCGCGCAACTGCTCTCGACCGCAATCAAGATGAAAGACCTCGGGCCCATGGGAGACGAGATGGCCGAGATCATCTCGCCCACGGCAGGATCCGATCAATCCATGCAGCAACTGCAGCAGGCTCACGCCCAGGTGCAGCAGATGGGCATCCTGATCCAGCAACTGCAGGCAGAGCTGCAGAAGCTCACCGTCGAGAAGCAGGCCAAGGTGGTCGAAGGCGAGTACAAGATGATGACCGAACGCCTGAGGTCGGAAACTCAATTGACGATCGAGCGTTTGAAGGCCGAGAGCCAAGTCGCCGCGGCCGAGATCAACACCAAATCGCAGGCTCTGAATGAACGCATGGCAGCGATCGACCAACTCTATCAGCAGGCGCATGAGCAGCTGGACGATCACACCGCTCGCCTCTCGGAACAAGCGCACGATCGACAGCTATCGGCTCAGGAACACCAGCAGGACATGGCGCAGGCCCAGCAGGAGCACCAGCAGGCTCTCGAGCAGGGCCAGCAGACCGGCGATCAGGCCATGCAGCAGGCGCAGTTTCAGGCGGCGAATCAACCCCAGCCGCAGGAAGGAGCAAACGCATGAACCCGATCCGGTTGGTTCTGATGGCTCTCGCCATCGCATGTTTTGTCCTCGCCGCTTTCGGAGCGGCTGCGCCCCGCGGCGGAAATCTGGTTGCCGCAGGCCTCGCCCTGTGGGCGATATCGGTTCTTCTGACGTGAAGGTTCTTGTGGCATGTGAGTTTTCGGGCGCTATGCGGGACGCTTTCATCCGCAGAGGTCACGATGCGGTTTCCTGTGATCTGTTCCCGTCTGAGACATCAGGCCCGCACTATCAGGGTGACGTTATCGATCTTCTTGGCGGGGACTGGGATCTGATGGTGGCGTTTCCCCCATGTACCCATCTGTCCGCTTCCGGAGCGCGATGGTGGTCGGCCAAGCATCGTGAACAGGCGCATGCTCTCGGGTTTGTGCGCCGGCTCATGGCCGCGCCCATGCCGGCGATTGCCGTCGAAAATCCCGTGGGACGCATCAACACTGCGATCCGCGCACCGGACCAGATCCTGCAACCTTGGCAATTCGGCCACGACGAGATCAAGACCACATGCCTGTGGCTGAAAGGACTTCCGGCGCTGATTCCTACGGGCATCGTCCGGACCCCGCGCCAGCAGCGGTGCTGGAAGATGCCGCCATCCCCTACCCGCGGACAGGAGCGCAGCCGCACCTACGCCGGCATTGCACAAGCCATGGCCGAACAATGGGGTAATTCGAGCGGTGAGCCTCAATTGAGATTTGAAGAGTTTGATTTATGCCTGAAGACGTAGCAACACCCGCGGCGTCGTCACCCGCGGAACAAACCGCAGCAACTCCAGAGCAGCAACCCACGTTCAGCGTTCCCACCAACGCGGAAGATTACGCCAGGTGGAGAACGACGGGCGAACTGCCTGACCAGCCGTCATCGAAGGACCCGGCCCCTTCCAATAAACCTAAGCCGTCATCGAAGGACTCGGCCCCTTCCAGCAAATCCGTACCGGACTCGGACCCGGGTGGAATTCATAAGCGGCCGGGAGCGGAGGGCCGCAAAGAGGATCTGAACCGCGAGATTCGAGAGCTCAACGAAGAAGTCAACGCTCTCAAAGCGCAACGCGACCGTCTCAGGCAGCCTGCGGAATCGCCGGAAAAAAAGGACGTAAAGCCGGACTCGTCCACCGCCAGGCCGGCCGAACCCAAAGGACCGCAGAGACCGGTGAGGCCCAAACAGGACGACTTCAAGACCTGGGAAGAGTTCCTGGCCGCGGACGACAAGTACCTGGAAGATCTGGCGGATTACAAAGCCGAACAGAAATACCAGGAACATGAGACGCGGCGCAAGCAGGAAGAAGCGACCCAGGCCATGCAAGCCAGACTGGACAAGGCCAGGGAGCGCTACGGCGAAGAGGCCGAGCCCAGGATCATCGGGACCGCGAAAGCGGTATTCGATCACAAGGAAGTCGCCGCGGCCGTCAAGCACGCGATCGGACGCAGTTCCGTGATGGTCGACGCCCTGTATGTGATGGGCGGGAAGCCAGCGGATCTCGAAAAGTTCGTCGATCTCGCAATCAAGGATCCTCTCGAAGCCCTCCGGGAATGGTTCACCGTGGAAGACCTCGTAAGGACGGAACTGGAAAAGTCGAACGCGAACGGCAATTCGAAGCCGGCGCCGAACGGCAACAACGGTACGCCCGAACGGGACGAAGACGGACGATTCCTTTCCGCCAGACCCCCGGCTAAACGAAACGCGCCGGCCCCTCCCACCGAACTCGGCGGGAACTCATCGCCTTCGGCCGATGAGCGGGACCGGGCCGTAGCCAACGGGGATGTGCGCGCCTTTTTCGCAGAGGAAAACCGGCGCGTCAGAGCCCAGTTGAAAGGTTAATCAATGGCAACGAACAGTTTCGCCAACACCAGTTGGGTCTCGATGAAGATCCTCTGGCTATTGGTCAACAAACTGGTCTGTACCGAATACTTCAACCGCGGTTGGGAGAAGGATTTCAATCGCGAATTCGCGCAGGGATCTACGATACAGATCAAATTCCCGCAACAATTCCTCTCCGTTCCCCAGATGGGTTATGCGCCTCAGGGGATCGCGAGAATCACCACCACCGTCAGTCTAAACAACTGGATCCAGGTCCCATTCGAATGGGACGATTACGAAAGGGCAGTCCGATTGGAACGCTCGGAAGCCGAGCTCAAAGAGAACTACTGGGAGCCTGCCGCCGCGCGCATCGCTCAGGATATCGATTCCTACGCGGCCAACTGGGTGAGGTACAACTCATCGAACTTCGTTGGTCAGTTGGGAACCGATCCCACCGCGGTTCTCACCTATTACCAGGCGAGGGCCGTGCTCGAGAAAGAATCGGCCGGCACCGGACCGCGCTGCTGCTTAATCTCGACCAACATGATGATGAACCTCGGGGCGAACATCACCAACGTGTTCAACCCGCCCGATGAGATCACGCGCATGTGGAAGCGGGGATCGATCGGGAGGCTCGCCGCGTTCGATTTCTTCGAATCGAATTCGCTCTACTCGCACACCGCAGGCACCTGGGCCGCAACGGTGAAGGTCATCGGAGGAGGCCAGTCCGGAGGACAACTGATCATCCAGGGAACCGCGGGAGACACGATCAATCCCGGAGACAAGTTCTCTATCGCCGCGGTGAACATGGCAAACCGCATGACCCTGCGGTCGGCCGGCCCTCTCACCCCGCGCACCTTCACCTGTCCCACGGGGATGACGCTCACGGGAGGGTCGGACACGATTTCGATTCTGCCGGCCATCTTCGGCCCCGGAAGTCAGTATCAAAATGTCGACGCTCTCCCCGGCAACAATGCGGGACTGACTCTCTGGCCCGGGACCACTTCTCCCAACGGCAAGACCGGAACGATCGGATTCGGTCTCACCAGAGAAGCCTTCGCATTAGTGGGCGGAAAGCTCTACGTGCCATCGGCCGTCGAATCCGCATCGCAGCAGCAGGACCCGGAATCGGGAGTGGCTCTCCGCAAGGTCATCGCCTGGGATCCGGTCAGGTCCATGCAGATCAACCGCTACGACTCATTGATCGGGTTCGGCAATCTCTACCAGGCCAACGCCTGCGTAGCGGTCCTGGGAGCTTAAGGAGGAACTATGTCGCCATCACTAACCGGAACTCCGGGAAGACTCACCAATCACTTCGGGCTGCAGGATCCCCGGCTGCAATCGCTTTCGATGCCGATGATCCTGCCGCTTACGCTTACCGCGGCGGCAACTCTCACCGCGGCGCAACTGCTCGCCGCCGGCCTGATCATCTTCAACGCCGCATCGGCCAACATCACCCTCCCATCCGCCCTAGACCTGGTCAACAACATCCAGGGCGCCATGGTGGGAACGTCCTTTGAGATCGAGCTCCGGAGCGCGGGCGCGGGAACCGCAACCGTCGTCGCCGGCCCGGGATGCACGATCAGCGGAACCGCCACGGTAGCCACTCTCAACACGCGCACGCTTCTGTTCAACCTGACCAACGTGGGCATGGGGACTGAGGCCTATACCGTGTACTCGAAAGGCGCGGGCACGTTCTAACTCCTTCGGGGGCCGGTTCTCCCTCCTTCTGCCCGGCCCCTGTCTTTTATGCCTATCAACGAATCCCTGCGATCGATTACCCCTCTATCGCCCGAACAGCAACGTGAGGCCGAGAGGTCCCTCTACGGTCTCGGAGGCCCCATGCAACCACAACCATTCGAAACCCCGCAAGAGACGTTTCTCACTGCGGATGAAGTCGCGCAGTTCCGCCAGTGGGCGGCTTCCCAGCGGCAGCAGAACAACGGGATCAAGGAGTTCGATCTCGCAACCCCTCCCCGCCAGTTCTCGGACCCGTATGCGGGGCCGGGCCCCTACCGCTATCAGGAATTCCCGTTCACGATGTACAACCACCGCACCAGGCAGGCGAAAAACGCGCGCAACTTTCAGGAGCGCGAGGCCATGCGATCCCAGGGATGGTCGGAGGACCCGATCACCGAACACCCGCAGGAGCGGCAGGACGCCATGATGCAGAATCTCTCGGGAGCGGACGTGGCGCAGGCTTCGAAGTTCGATCTGCTCCTCAAGATGCCGCCCGAAAAACTCGATCGTCTCCTCGCGATCGCAGAGAGGCTCGAGGCCGAGCCCGCGGCGCCCGAACCGGAAACCGAAACCATCCCTGAAAACAAACCACCCATCAGGAGAACAAAATGAGCACCCAGCAGACGCACCCGCAGCAGTCGCATCCTCCGCAGGATGCGAAACAGAAACCCAAGTCCCTGGACGAGGCCGTGCAGGAAGCGAACCCGAAATTCCCGTTCACGTTATACAACCAGAAACCCCCGGGAGACGCCAAGGTGGCGAAGGATCAGGACGAGTACGACAAGCTCACCAAAAAAGGCTACGGACTCGACGCCCTGCCTCCGCAGGACCCCGATGCGCTCACGCAGGATGAGGTCAAAACGCTACAGTCTCTCCTTGCCAAAGCGGCCAAGGCTCTCGAAAAGCTGGGCAAACTGAGCCAGCAGGAAGAGGCCAAGCAGCCGTCCAAAGGCCAACCCGAAGCGCCGGCCGGAAAGAAGTGAAGCCATGGTAACGCCCAAACCGGATCCCCCCCCGCTCGCTCCCGTAGGTCCTGGCGGACCGCAGCCCGGCTACAACGAGAACTGGGCCTTCCAGCAGAGCCGTTTCGCAACGGAGGTGGCGGCTTCGCTACCCAATCCGCAGCCCCCCGCTCCTCCTCCTGTCTCTCCGGAGGAGGCCCAGCCCGCTCCGACTTTCTGGATCTTCAAGTAAGCCATGGCGACCGACATCAACACGCTCCTGCAGGATTGCTTAATCTATGTCGGAGCCTACGCGCAGGGCCAGACCGCCAACACCGACGACATCGCTCTCGCCTTCCGCGTCATCAACCGCAAGCTTGACTCTCTCTCGGCCGAGAAGCTCTCGATGGTCGGAATGAAACGCGGATCTTACTCTCTTACCGGAGCATCGAGCTACACCTACGGACCGGGCATGACATGGAACGCGGCCAACCGCCCCATCAAGATCAAGTCCGCGTCCACCCTCGCCGCCAACGGGACCGAGATGGCGGCCAAACTGCCCACCGCGGACCAGTGGGCAGCGGTCCCGGATAAATCGCGCACCGGGATTTTCGTGGAAGACCTCTTTTACGACAACGGGTTCCCCACGGGCGTCTGCTATGTCTCCCCGATGCCTTCCGCGGGAAACGTGATCCTCTGGACATTCGAAGCCATCCCGCAACTGCCGGCGGTGACCGGCACGATCAGCTTCGCGCCAGGCTACGAAGAGACCATCGTCACGATAGCTGCGGTGGACCTTTGCATCGCATTCCAACGTCCCGTTACCCAGGAGCTGATGGCGGTATCGCAGCAGGCTAAAAGCGTCATCGTGCAGCTCAACGCGGAACTCTTCGACGCTCCCATGGCGCCCCCGCAGGGACCGGGCCCAACCTCTCCTCCGGCTGAGAGGACGGTGTAGTTGCTAAATTTTCAGGCGATTTATTTCCCTGAAGTAGATGACAACCCAGACCTTTCATGGGGCGGATCTGCAACGCCTCTCGGCAATGGCATCTTCATGGGTCCATGGTTCCTCGGAGGCGTTCTTTATGCGTTTATGGACAACAACGGTCTGAGCAACTGCAACATGTACAGTTCAACCGATGTCGGACGCACGTGGACGCGCCAGGGAGGGAATGCCTTTCCTTGGGAGTCTGCGCCCACAGTGTCCTCTCCGGATGATGATGGCCTTGCGCCGATCTTCGATCCCGTTTCGGGCAAGATCATTGTGGTATTCCGTCGCCGGTACAGTGCTTCCGGGACCACCGTGGATTATCTCGGATTCAAGGACTTCGATCCCGCTTCTAATACTTGGTCAAGCGGTTATGCGGTATCCGGTCCATGGATTGATGTGGTGGGATTCGTTATCAAGTCAGATGGGGACAGGGTTTGTATCGGAGCGAACGAGACTATTGCAGGCGATAGCCGGCCCGTATTCGCCTATTATAGCGGCACAACTTGGTCATCCACCACGCTGGTAGCCGATAACGTGACCTCGTCTTACCAGACCAAATTCTACGGCGCCATACTCGATCCGGCCAGTCAAAACATCCATTGCCTCTTTAGCGCGAAGCTCGGAACCTCAGGCACGCTCTCTTACTATCATCGGGTGATCAAGAGCGATTACAGCTTAGGGCCGATCACCACGCTCGATTCCTACAATCCAGGGGATCCCTACAACCGGATTGCATATGGCGTGACCATGGCGATCTTCGCCGGGAAGCTGTTCATCTGGCGGATGAAGGGGACCAGCTATTACGCGCAGGTTGGCAACAGCTCGTCATTGCCTACTTCATTCACCCTGACCATGATTGCCGATGCGCCAACTCCCGATTACGACCCCACGCAGCAAAACAACCCATATGATCTGAGTGGCTTCATCACCCACGATGGAAGCAAGCTTTCGGTGTTTTACATCTGGGAGAACGCCTATGCCGGCGAATACACCGTGTCACAGCGGACGCAGGAAATCTGGCGCGTGGACACTACGGATGGCTCAACCTGGAGTGATCCGGTTTTCTATTACAGCCTCTGGCCGTTCTACGACCCTACGCAATGGTTCAGCATCGCGGACCTCGGGCTATCGAGCGGCAACGTGGACGGGATCCACATCGTTGCCGTACTCGGCAACTCCCAGACGGTGACGTACCTCCGCAAGAGCGTAGACGGCGCAGCCACTGCCGCAATCGGCAACAGGTTCTACTGACATGCAATGCAAAGACGTTCTCTACATCGCCTTCCGCGAGGCGAGGATCCTCAAGCGTCCGCAGGCAGTCGACTCCAGCCTCGAGCTTCAGGACGGCATGATCTACGGCAACCAGCAACTCGATTACTGGTCCGCGCGCGGCTGCTACGCCTGGACGACGACGTTCAACGTCTTCACCCTCACCGCCGGCCATCAGCCGCACCTGATCGGCCCTAATCTCGTCTCCCCCGATTTTGCGCTCACTCCGCGTCCGGTGAACATTCAATCGGCCAGCCTGATGCTCTCCGGCAACCCGCAGACCGATCAGCCGATCAACATCCGCGACAAAGACTGGTGGGCGGCGCAACGGGTCAAAAGCATGACCTCGAGCGTCCCCACCGATCTCTATTACGAGCCCGATGTGGCATCCGGCCAGATCTGGCTATGGGGAATTCCGTCGATGCCTTACGGCATCCGCCTCGAGACCATCGTCACCCTCGGGCAGTTCCAGTCGCTCACCGATGCCTTCATCGCGCCGCCGGCCTACCTCGCCGCCTTCACGCTCACGCTCGCAGAGGAACTGGTGGATATCTGGGGCACGGAAATGCCTCTCAACCTCGAGCGCAGAGCCAGAGTGGCACGAGCGGCCCTGCAGTCGAACAACAATCTCGCCCCCCGCATCGCATCCGCCGATTGGGGGACATTCACGCAGCCCAGCGCTGATTTCAATTGGATGACGGGAACCATTCCCGGTATCTAAACCCGCAAACGTCCGAACCGCACGCCTTCGAAGGAGATTCCGATGTACCCGCATCAACACCACCAACAGCCGCAGTCCGCGCTCCCTCCAGGGGGCAAATTCGTTTATCAGATCGAAATCAACATGTCCGGGTGGACTCCACCGGGCATCGGCGGGGGGCCGATCATACCGCCCGATCAGCCTCCGCAGCCGGGAGTTCCTGGCAGTCCGCAGCACCCGATATGGGGTCCTCCGGGATTCAATCCTCCGGGATCTGGAATGCCTCCAGGCATTTGGGGAGGTCCGATCATTCCCCCTAACCAGCCGCCACAGGGACCTCCGGGGCAGCCGATACATCCGATCTGGGGTCCTCCCGGCTTCAATCCTCCGGGATCTGGAATGCCCCCAGGGATCTGGGGAGGGCCGATGCCTCCTCAACCGGGACAGCCGCCACAGGGACCTCCGGGGCAGCCGATACATCCGATCTGGGGTCCTCCGGGATTCAATCCTCCGGGATCTGGAATGCCCCCAGGGATCTGGGGAGGTCCGATAGTCCCACCCGGACAGCCTCCGAATCAGCCTCCGGCAAAGCCCGATCAGCCTCCATCCGATGCAACCGAGCTTCCCGCCGATCACGTCTCGCCGCAATTGCAGACTGCTGTTTCGGCGTCCTGGGTTCCGACAGTTCTCAATAACACTCCGTGCTGGGTCTATCTCGACATAGCCGCGGCTCAGACGAGCCAGTAAAAGTTCATCGCTCCCCTAGCGGTGATAAGGGCCGGCCGGCTGGGCTTAACGGACTTTACACGAACCGTTAAGGCCAAAGCGCCAGCGGGCCGGCTTGAAATACCCATGCCAAGATTCGACGCCTTCTCCGGCCCGTTCAATACGACGTTCAGCCCGAACGTGCAAAGCGAATACACCATGAATTGGCTCCCGGAACCCAACGCGGTTTCGGTGGAAGGGCAGGGTAGTGAACTCCACGACAAGAACGTCCGCTGCGCCCTCATCCGGCTGCCGGGATTGAAGACCTTCGTAACTCTCCCCAATGCGCCATGCCGCGGCGTGTTCCCCGGAGAGTTCAGATTATTCGCGGTGGGTGGAGACCACTATTACGAGATCCAGGCGGGAGGAACCATCATTGATCGCAGCGTCCCCGGTTTCAGCGGGTCCTCTGGCATCGGAACCGCGGGCGGCACGATCGGCAACGACGGCAGGCCCGTCCTGTGGTTTCAGAACGGCAAACAGGTCCTTCTCATCAGCGCAGGACAGGCTTACTGCGACAGCGGCAACGGTCCCGTACCCTGCGAGTATTCGACCCCTCTCACGGACCTCGTCATCGACTCTGCGGACTCTACCGGCAAGACCCTCACCACCGCAACCGGCAACTTCTTCGATTCGACGGACGTGGGCCTTCAGATTCAACTCACGGGAGGATCGGGATTCAACCTGTTCACAAGGATCACGATCGCGTCCGTCAATTCAGACGGCGAGGCGATCGGGGCATCCTCATGGGGAACGCCCGGATCCACTCTCGGCACGGGCGTCGAATGGACCGGAAATCCGGTAACGGCGTCTTACGGCGGATTCCTCGACGGCTACGGCTACATCGTGCCATCTCCCCGGACGAAGGACGTTTTCTTCTCGCAGGCTCCCGATGGCACGGACGACTTCACGATGTGGGACCCATTGAACTTTTTCGTCAAAGCGGCTTACCCGGACAACGTGATGGCGATGTATGCGGACCATGAGGAACTCTACGTCATGGGGGACCTCGAGTGTACGGAAGTATTCAGGAATGTCGGGGACGCGAACAATCCGTTCATGCCGGACCCGGGAGCGAACATGCATGTCGGGGTTCAAGCTCCCTTCAGCGTGTGGCGCTTAGGCAACGGGGTGGCATGGATCGGCCAGGACACGCGCCGCGGGACGAGGAGAGCGATTCATGCGGTTGGATACCAGCCTCAGGCGGTCTCTACGCCGGCCGTGCAGGCGGCATGGGCGAAGTATGCGGACATCGATGACGCGGTGAGCTACACGATGACCATGGGCGGGCATGAGCTGTGGGTGACCTCCTTCCCGAGCGCCAATGCAACCTGGTATTACGACGCCACAACGAATTTCTGGGGACAGTGGGGGTTCTGGAACGGATCAAGTTGGGACCGTCACAAAGTCATGTACCACTGCGTAGTGGCTCTCGACGGCCATACCGACGTGCATTACGGCGGGGACTGGAATACCGGCCAGATCTACACGATGTCGATGGACTATAAAACCGACGACGGCGCGCCCATCGCAAGAAGGCGCAGGGCCCCGCACAATACAAATGAAAATCAGCGGCGCTTCTACGCCAGATTCGAAATCGACTGCGACGTCCTGGGCCTCCAGAGAGTCTTCTGGAACCGTCTCGGAAACGGGCGCGATCGCATCTGGCAGATGGACTCGATCCAGACCTCGGAAACCGCGGGCGTAATTCTGAAGCTGATGTTTTCCGACGACCGGACGCAGACCTGGCAGAACATGTTTACGCAGACACTCGACCCCTCGGTAGACGTGCAGCTTGCGAACGCCTATCTTAAGTGGGTGGACGCAACATGGAACTAAAATCGATACCCTCGTTGGGCATCTCATTTGACGGGTTTACCGTCGTTTGCGGGGATAATGCCAGCGGCAAAAGCTCAATCATTTGGGCAGTCAAGTTCGCCCTCGGCTTGCTCAAGTGGCAACGCCGCGCGCGGCGCCACAATGCCATGGCCGTGGAAAGCGCAACCCAATCGAGCCTCGGCCGCATGGCGCACTCTTACTGTTCGCGCCTTATCGAAGAGCGATTTCCAACACTGAACTTCTCGGATATGCGGCCCTTCGCCAGCCTCGGTGGATGGCTATTGAACGATTCATAAATGCCCCGCCCCGTAACCACCACAAAAACGCGCCCCTCCGTAAACGCCTACAACCTCAAGCAGACCCCGATCCCCGTCGTACCGAGAACGATGCCGATCGTCAATGCGGACGGCACGGTGACGAGATCAGGCCAGCTTCTCCTCGAGCAACTCCAGAAGACATCGGCCGGCCCGTATATCCGCACGTTAGACCTGTTCGACGTGACGCCGGGAACCGATATCGCTCCCTTCGTCCCGATCTACAATCCCGGTCCCGGCATCAGGGCGATCGGCGTCCTTCGCAAAGCCATCACCGCGGACCTGGTCATCACCATCTACCGCAACGCCGAGACCTCGCCTCTCTTCAAGTTCACCCTGCCGGCGTCGACAGCGATCGCAACCGATGTGACGCTCGATATCTCGGATCTCACTTTCGAAGATCTGGATGTCCTCAAGCCCACGATCGTGTCCTCGGACTCGAGCCAGGATCCCGATGGAGTCGCCACTCTCACGATCGAATGGGGCGCGGCGACAAGCACAGGCAGATCGAATAACGGGCACGGAAGCAGTGGAGGTGGTGGAGGTGGTGGCGGATTCACCGCGGGAGGAGATCTCGCCGGCTCATCCACAAGTCAGACCGTAATCGGAATCGACGGCATCCCGTTAGACTCGAGCGTAGCCTCGCCCTCAGACGGCGAGATCATCACCTATAACGCGGCAGCAGGCAAGTGGAAGGCAGTGCCCGGCCCTTCCGGGTCATTCACAGCCGGCGGCGATCTATCGGGCACCTCCTCATCCCAGAAAGTCATCGGCCTCGAATCGATCCCGTTAGACGCGGCAACCGTGGGATCTCCTTCGGCCGGCTGGGTCATCACCTACGACTCCGTCTCAGGCAAATGGAAGGCCGCGCCCCCGGCATCGACAGGCGGCGCAGGGACCTACGAAACTCCCGTAGGGCCCCTCAACGGGACCAATGCCGTATTCACGTTGAGCGCAACGCCTCCGGCCAACTCCCTGCTTTTATTCCTCGATGGGGTGGAGCAGCAGCCTGGGGTGGACTACACGCTCTCGGCAAACACGATCACATACGCCGTTCCTCCTCATTCGAGCGACTGGCACCTGGCATATTACGGGACGGGATCGGGAGGCGGAGGAGGATCGGGCGGCGCGGTCTCGAGCGTTTTCGGCCGCACCGGCGCCGTTGTCGCCGTTTCCGGCGATTATTCGGTCGCAATGGTGACCAATGCGGTGGATAAGACCGGAAGCTATGCGAACCCTGCCTGGATCACTTCGCTTGCATGGGCCAAGATTACCGGAGCTCCCCCTATTCCGGTCATCCCGGTCACGATCGGATTCGTCATCAATAATGGCTCGACGGGTACGAACGTAGGCCCGATGCTGGCCGCCGCGCACGCGGGCACAGTGTCGAAATGTGTGGTTGTGGTCAAAGCCTCGGACGGCGCAACCGGCTTGAATTTCGACATCCGCCAGAATGGAGTGTCTGTCTTCACGACGACGCCATCATTGGCCGCGGGCCTCGCATCCGGTTCGTTCATGTCGTTCAGCACGCTCACATCAACTCCGCTCACGGTCAATGCGGGGGATGTGTTCAGCATCAATATTTCAACCGGAACTTCCACTTGGCAGTTCTCCGCGCAGCTTGAGACATGAGCACCTCCCAGCAATTCCTCGTCTGCGATAGCTCCACGCTTGCCAACTTCAAACAGTGGGCGCAGGCCATCAGTTCGTTCTTTGCAACCGCCGGCTGGATCCAGACCTCCGACACCGGCCAGGTCAACTGGTCCAGTATCGCCAGCGTTCCGGGAAGCGGCGCATACGTTTTTGAAATATGGAAGCCGGGAGACGCTCTCACGGTCTTCTACGTTCGCATCGAATACGGGAATAACGGCTCCACAAACACGCCCAGTCTCAGGCTCTCTTTGGGGACGGGGACAAACGGTGCGGGCGCCCTTACCGGCTTCGCCACTCCGGTCTTTAGTACGAACGTCAGTACTTTTACGGCGCCTTCCACGACAACGCAATACGAGTGCGACTTTGCGGGCGGTCCAGGCTACATCGCCGTCATGATGTGGCGCAACGGAGTCAACAACTGCCAGCAACTCTTCGCGATTGAGCGGTCCCTGAATGGTTCCGGCGCTTACACCGGAACCTATGCGACTTTGTATGTGGCGGGGTGGGGAAACGCGACTTATGTTTCAAACGGGCAGCAAACCCTGCACTTTAGCGTAGGCGCCGGCCCGAACGCTCCCAACGGCAACCTGACTATCGGAGGATGGTTCACGCGAGGATTCGGCGCATCCACAAGTTTCAACGGTTCGCTGGCTATCGATACAGCCGCCCCGATGATCGGCTACTTTGATTATCCGGGTACGGTGGCCGGTTTGGCATGGGGCGCGGACTTCGCAGATGGGGTAACATTCACGGCCACGCTCTACGGCACGACGCACACCTTCATGCCGGCAAAAACCGGCCCATTCGGCAACGCTGGAAACGTAACCGGCAGGACCGGGAACCCGACGAACTTTGCGCTCATCATGCGGTACGACTGATGGCCGTCCCAACCGCCCCGAACAATGCGCCTCCGGTGACGCTCGGCCCGTGGGGGCCGCGCCATCAGGTTGTGAAGGCCACTTCGGGCATCTCCTCCGCGCCCACTTCCATAACGCCCGCGCCCGTGGCCCAGATCATCCAGGGCGGTACGCTCAACGTCCCCTATTCCGAAACCATCACCACCTCGGGAGGAACATCGCCCTACGCGTATTCGGTAACCGGCGGATCCCTTCCAACCGGCACGTCCCTCAACACATCGAGCGGCGTGATCACCGGCACTCCTACGGCAACCGGCACATTCACCTTCTCAATTAAATCTCTTGATGCAAACAGCTATTCGGGGACGCAATCCTTCAGCATTACGATCAGCCCTCTCCAGGTGAGCAATTACGGGTATGTAGCCTGATATTATGGCGAACCAACGCGGCAATATCGACTTCGACCAGGTCAGAATAACCGCCCGCAAAGGCAGCGGCGCGATGTTCCAGATGTTCAGCGGAACAGCGCCAATCTCGGGGCATGCCGCGGTATTCGACTCAAATGGCAACGTCACGGACGGGGGGCCTCCGTCAGGAGTCATCAGCTATAACTCGAGGACCGGCGCCGTAATCCCGATGCCTGGAGATTACTCGGCATCGATGATCGCCAACTCCGTCGATCAATCCCAGGTCTACGCCAACCCAAGCTGGATATCCGCGCTCGACTGGTCGAAAATCACCAATGCTCCAGCTCCCATACCCGGACCCGCGGGACCAACCGGCCCAGTTGGACCTACAGGTCCTCAAGGCACAACCGGACCAATCGGACCCGCGGGACCTCAAGGCGACACGGGATTAACAGGCCCGACCGGACCCGCGGGACCTCAGGGACCTGTCGGAGCAACCGGAGACACGGGAGCAACGGGACCTCCCGGCCAGACGGGCCCCACCGGCGCCACGGGCGCCACGGGCTCGCAGGGACCCCAAGGCAATCCGGGAGCCACAGGAGCGACGGGTCCGCAAGGCAATCCCGGGCCCGCGGGAGCTACAGGGCCGATCGGGCCGATCGGACCTACCGGACCTCAAGGCAATCAGGGACCGGGAGGACCCTCGGGACCGCAGGGACTCACAGGCGCGACGGGACCTCAGGGATCGACAGGCCCTCCCGGCCCAACCGGACCACAGGGCGCCCCGGGGCAATCGGTAACCATCCGGGGAAGCGTGCCCACGGCCGCGGACTTACCCGCCACGGGCAACCAGGCGGGAGACGGATGGATCACCACCGACACCGGACACCTTCACGTCTGGACAGGCACGGCATGGAACGACGTGGGCAATGTCACGGGGCCCGCAGGACCCACCGGCCCTCAAGGCATTCAAGGCGTCCCCGGGCCCACCGGAGCAACCGGCGCAACCGGCGCAACAGGAACACCGGGCGCCACGGGAGCAACAGGACCCGCGGGAGCAACGGGAGCACAGGGTCCTCAAGGACCTCAGGGACTGACGGGGCAGACCGGATTGCAGGGGACCCCGGGAGCTCAGGGACCGCAGGGTATTGCAGGTAATGCAGGCCCCACCGGACCTCAAGGCGCGACGGGTCCCGCGGGAGCGACAGGCCCCACGGGATCTCAAGGACCTCAGGGACCGGCCGGCCAGTCTCTATCCATGAAAGGCTCGGTATCGAGCTCTTCGAGTCTCCCCGCAAGCGGCAACAATCTCAACGATGCCTGGATTGCAAGCGACACCGGACATTTGTGGGTATGGAACGGAAGCTCGTGGGTGGACGCCGGCCAGTTTCAAGGCCCGATCGGCCCCACGGGACCTCAAGGGATTCAGGGCGCGACAGGCCTCACCGGACCCGCGGGAGCGACAGGACCAACAGGCCCCGCGGGACCCACAGGCGACACCGGATTAACGGGAAATACCGGACCTCAAGGACCGCAAGGCAATCAGGGACCGACAGGTCCCGCAGGTCCGCAGGGGACAACCGGCGCCACGGGGGCTCAAGGCCCTCAGGGGCCCGCAGGGCCTCAAGGACCGCAAGGAAATCCGGGACAATCGGTCACCATCGTGGGAAGCGTACCCACGGAAGCAGACCTTCCAACAAGCGCCAGCCCCGGAGACGGATACATCACGGAAGACACCGGCCACCTCTGGGTATGGTCAGGAACCGTCTGGAATGATGTCGGATTAGTCCAGGGTCCTCCCGGTCCGACAGGTCCCACAGGCCCTCAGGGCGCAACCGGATTAACAGGACCCCAAGGAGCATCAGGCCCTCAGGGAGCAACAGGCGCGACAGGATCTCAGGGATCGACAGGTCCCACAGGACCCGCGGGCGCAACCGGAGCTCAAGGCCCCACAGGAGCAACAGGACCTCCCGGCCCCAACATCCCCGCCACAACCTCAACTCTCGGATCAATCATCGTAGGTTCAGGGTTATCCGTAGGATCAGATGGAACTCTATCCGCCACAGTAAGCGGCGGCACTCCCGCATCCCCAACCGGCAGCGTGCAGTTCAACAACTCCGGGGCATTCGGCGGTTCAGCGAATCTGTTCTGGGACATTGCCAATTTCCGGTTGGGCATCGGGACCAGCACGCCGGGCTGTTCGATGGATTGTAGCGGCATGATCAGATCAACGAGCGTCACTTACCCCACTGCCGGGGCTGGCATCGAAATCGCCTATACCGGCTCGCTGGGCTTTATCGAAGCCTATGATCGTGGAGCTAGCGCGTGGAAACCGCTTCAATTCAATGGTGCGCCTATATTGCTTAACCCATCGGGACAAGGCAACGTGGGCATCGGGACCTCGTCGCCTGCATGCGCGCTGGAGTCTGCTGGAATGATACGAACCACTGGACTCGGAAATGCGCCTCAGGCGGGTTCACCTCAAGGGATAGAGATTTTCGTT
>Ga0126381_100001949_pt1 | contig 22190 bp, 16 predicted proteins | sample PanSoiMetPlot_28_FD_96465 | JGI IMG/M metagenome (GOLD analysis project Ga0126381, IMG submission 96465) | Tropical forest soil microbial communities from Panama - MetaG Plot_28 | ecosystem: Environmental > Terrestrial > Soil > Tropical forest > Bulk soil | place: Panama | collected 2016-02-17 | reverse complement strand
TCTCCCATGCCGCCGGCGCCGAGCGGCGAAAGGATTTCATAAATCCCGAGAAGACCCCGAACTTGAAGCCCCATGCAGTGTGCGCCAATGATATACCGCTGATCTCAAGCCAATCACCACTTATTAATCGTGAACGATGGGGAAAGAATGATCCGGATGACAAGGGTGTACCTTGGCCTTCTGACGATGCCTATCAGCAGCGCATTCTTGACATTTCAGTTTTCCGGCTTGATATTGGTCCACCTGAGCCGCTGGAGTACCAGCGCCCCCTCAGAAACAAAGGAGAACCTTCATGGCACCTATCCGCCGTAAGACAGACCTCGCCCGCCACCAAGCCATCACTCTCGACAACATCCTGGACACCGTTGCCGAACAGGCAATGGGATTTCACTTCGGCAAGCCCAAGCGCATCGACGAAAAGGCGCTGGCCGTTATCTTGCCCATCCTCCGCGACGGAGAAATCGGGCGGGACTACATCACGTATCCAGAGGTCACCGACAACGTAATCGTCACCGACTCGGGAATCATCAGCAAAGTCAACCTTGAGAACAAGACTGACCAGAAGGTCTTTATCCGCTCGGGCACGGTTTTTGAAGGCAAGGGAACACAGAGCCGCGTGATAACGCGCAGCGCTATTCTCTTCGCTGGGCAGAAGGTTTCGCTTGATGCCCGCTGTGTGCATGCTTCTCACGGCATCCATCCGGGATCTGAATTTGGCTATCACGGAACCATTTCTCTCGATATCGAGAGAGCCGTTTACGATGCCGGGTTTAAGCCCCGAGACCAGCACGTCTACTGGAACAGGGTAGGCGCAAGCAACTCTGCCAAGCGTGCGCACTCCTCCGATGCTGTGGAAGCGTCGAGTAGAGTCGAAGAATTGGATGCGATCCTCGCGTCACGCCTTGTAGGAGAAGAGCTTGAGGGAGAAGCTGAACAGAGAAGCGAACACCTGCACGCCGTAAACGCTCCCCCGCCACGTCCTGGCCGCATAACCGCTTCCCCTGCACAGACTGGCAGCGGACGAAGATCCCAAAGCCGGCATACCATTTGGGGAGACATTTTCGGAGGCACTTTTGGACGGCCTGCCGCTGGTGCAATGCCTGCCGCTGACAGCTTCGTTGCCAACGACACCGTGTTCACACAGAACCTCGACGAGATCTTGTCAAAGGTCAAGCTGCACGACAATCAGGTCGGCATCTCGCTAATCACAGATCGCGGCGTCGAAACCATTGAACTCTTCGAGGTGAGGCAATCGTGGTCAGCGCTGCACAAAGCCAGCGTGAAGCGCATGGGCACCGAACTCATCAAAGAAGAAAAAGAGGATGTGTTCGAGTACAAGCCCGAAAGGGCCATAGAGCAGGTCACGCGGGTCTTGGCGATGGACTACGACGCCAACACCATCTACGAACACAAGGCCGAGGGTGGCGACAGAGTGGTCATCACCGGCCTCACCAATGCCAGTCACATCGGCGAGGTGGTGGAACTGGGTGGCAAGGTTATACACCTTTCACTGCTCAAGCGAGCTGTTTAGGTCACCTCAATTACTACGATGCTCCTTACTGAATCGCGCAAACAAAGAGGGGGGTGTCCAGAAAATGGGCACCCCTCTTGAGCAAGTTTCAAAAGCCCTTTGATCTCCACTGCTCCCGCGGTCTGGGTGAAGTTGGCTTCTGCCACTTCTTCACGCGATGGGTCTCACGTTGCTCACGGCACCATTCCCGGCAATGCGTTAGCCTGCAAGAGCGCGATCAGCCCCAAAAGCCCTGCAAACAAGACGCTATGCCAGAAAGTGCTGTGCAGCACTTTTCCCTCCTGCCCAATGAGGCCGACCGTCGTAACGCCCACCGCAATATTTTGCGGTGAAATCATCTTGCCCGCCACCGCTCCCGAGGAGTTGGTGGCCGCCAGCAGCAGCGGGTTCAGGTGTAACTGGTGGGCTGCAGCTACCTGGAGATTTCCGAAGAGCAGATTAGCCGCCGTGTCGCTGCCGCTCAGGAAGCACGCCACCCAGCCGAGGTAACTGCTCACCAGTGGAAAGACCCCGCCGACGCGCGCCACGGCAGCCCCCAGCGTATAGGCCATGCCCGAGTAATTGTAGAGATAGGCCAATCCCACGATGAAAAGAACCGTGAGACCCGGCACTCGCAACTGCCGCAGCGTCCTGCCGCCAGCTTCAAAGAACGACCTGGGGTGAACTCGAAAGCAGAGCGCCACAATAATCGTCGCCGCCAGGACGCCAGTTCCGGTGCTCAAGGGCTGAAACGAGAAGATAGCCGTGTAAGACCTCTGGTAGAGCGTAATGAAGACCCCATTGTGCAGCATGGGAATATGCATCAGGATCTGGCCCCACGCAGACACCTTGAAGAGAGACCAGGTCACCATGACTGCTGCAAGGATGGCCCAGGGCGCCCACGCCGACAGCGTTGAACCGCTGAAGAATCGCCCTTGCGAAGCTCCAGACGAGGGATGTGATTCCATAGCCCTACCCTCTCTCCGTGGCCTCCACACTTGAAGAAATAGGACCAGGGCGACAATCGAGATCAGGGAGCTGAGAATATCCGTGGCGTATGGTCCCCAGAGATTAGAGATAAGGAACTGCACGCCCCCGAAGCTAACCCCGGCTACGAGTGCTGCGGGCCAACTACGGCGTAGTCCCTTTCCGCCCGCAACCACCAGTACGAGATACATGGGCAGAATCAGGCTGAGGAAAGGAAGCTGTCTCCCGGCCATTGCGGAGAGCTTGAGGACATCCAAGCCGGTCACGCCCGCCAGGGCAATAATGGGAATCCCCACGGCGCCGAACGCTACCGGCGCAGTGTTGGCGAGCAATGCAATCACCACAGCCTTGCGCGCATTGAATCCCAGACCGACGAGCAGAAATGCTGTTATCGCAATCGGCGATCCGAAACCCGCGGTCCCCTCGAGCAATGCCCCGAAACAGAACGCAACCAGGATCGCCTGGACGCAGGCATCAGACGAGGCATGGCCTTGCACCCACTGCCGCAGTTGGTCGAACGATCCGGTCGATACCGTGAGGTTGTAGAGCCACAGCGCGCACAGGACAAGCCACAGAATGGACCACGTGGCATAGGCGAATCCGTATAGCACACTCCACGAGGCCAGAGCCATCGGCATGCGCCAGACCGCGCCAGCCAGAATCGCAGCCGTTCCCAAGCCACAGGCGGAGGCGAAGAGACCGCTCTTGCGCAGCCCTCCCATCAGCACCAGCACCACGATCAGCGGAATTGTGGCGACTGCTGCGGAGAGCACGACCGAGTGAAGTGGATCAAGCGGTTGGGGCCATGCCGCGGGGACAGGGGTCAAGTAGGCGAAGATCAACGGCTGCCTCCGTTAATAGCTCCCGCTGCAGGGCTGGATTCTGGATTCCTCGCGGGGCTTGCTAGTTGTGCAACTTCGATGCCAGAGAGATTAACATCCCGTTCGCGACTGAAGGAATCGCAGCATCAATGCAGACGGCGCGACAAGCGAGCTACCAGTTCATCGCCGAGCGGGAAGTCTCTGGATGTTCTTGGAAGGGGGTAGTGGCGGAGAGAGTGGGATTCGAACCCACGTTAGAGTTTCCCCTAAACACGCTTTCCAAGCGTGCGCCTTCAACCACTCGGCCATCTCTCCTGAGCAGTCGTTCTTCTTGAATCTATCACAGCAGAGGCTACGTCAGAGTCGCTCTCCAGGAAGTCGAAATAGACCGCACGAGTAGCTTTGGGATCGAAAAATGAAATCGTTTACTTTGCGAGCGGCAGTAGTTTATAGTTCCGCTTTGCTCAATTGCCTCTGATTTTTCTGGCGCTGTATTGTCCTGCTCTGCAGGAGAAGGGGATTCTTATGTCCGGCCTCTCTCGACGTGAACTGTTGTACTCCGCGATGGCGTTTTCAGCTTCTTCTCTTCGAACACGTTCTGCTCTTGCACGAACGGCCGCGCTGATCGCAGGAAATCCGGTGGAAGCCGTACCTGCTGTCGCTCCGCGCGAGCAATTGCTTTTCGATTTTGGATGGAAGTTCACATTGGGAAACGGGGCCGACCCCGCGAAGGATCTTGGGTTCGGTAATGGGCAGGGTGATTTTGCGAAAACAGGCGAGTTCGAATTTGCAAAGTCGAAGTTCGATGACGCGAAATGGCGAGCCATAAGTCTCCCACACGACTGGGCCGTGGAACTGCCGTTTGTGCGCGATGACGTGCAGACGTCGCATGGGTACAAGCCGGTGGGGCGCCGTTATCCCGAGACGAGCGTTGGATGGTACCGGCGCGCGTTCGATATCCCGGGAAGCGACAAGGGGCGGCGCATCTGGGTGGAGTTCGACGGTGCATTTCGTGACGTACTCGTGTTTGTAAATGGCTGTTTCATCGGCCGCAACGATAACGGATACGCGCCGTTCCGTTTCGATCTTACGGATTTCCTCGCGTTCGGCGCCAGGAACTACATCGTGGTGCGCGTCGATGCGAGCTTTGGCGACGGATGGTTCTACGAGGGAGCCGGTATCTATCGTCACGTGTGGCTGACGAAGACAGATGCTCTGCACCTAGGCAAGTGGGAGAGCTTCGTTCGACCGGAAGTCAATGGCAGCTCGGCAACTCTGTCACTCGGCACGATCGTGCAGAACGATGGGAAACAGGCTGAGACAGCAAGGGTGAAATGGCAGGTTGTGGATGCTGCCGGAAAGACGGTTGCCGAGGCCGAGTCGCCGGCACAATCGATCGCGGTGGATGGTTCGGCGACTTTCAGTGCAACTGCGAAGCTTCCGAATCCGGCACTGTGGTCGGTTGAAACGCCCAATCTGTATCAGGCGATTGTTACCGTCGTGGCCGGTGGCAAGACTCGCGATGCGGAGCGCGTGAACTTTGGTGTTCGCACCGCGAAGTTCACGGCAGACAAGGGATTCTTCCTGAACGGTAAGCCGGTGAAGATCCAGGGAACGTGCAATCACCAAGACCATGCTGGAGTTGGCGCTGCGGTGCCCGATGCATTGCAGTGGTTCAGACTCGCCGTGCTCAGGGAGATGGGCGGCAACGCCGTTCGCACCTCGCATAACATGCCTACGCCGGAATGGGTGGAAGCATGCGATCGCATGGGAATGATGATGATGTGCGAGACGCGGCAGATGAGCTCGAATCCCGAAGGCATGGCGCAGCTTGCTGCGATGGTGAAGCGCTATCGGAATTCGCCTTCCATCATCCTTTGGTCAATTGGCAATGAGGAGAATCAACTGCAAGGCCCGATGGCTGAGCAAGGCGCACGAATGGCGGAGACGATGGTTCGCCTTTGCCACGAACTCGATCCGACGCGTGTGGTTTCCGCTGCAGTGAATGGCAACAACCGGCAAGGTGTTTCCGATGCATTCGACGTCATCGGGTTTAATTACAACTTGAGTTTCCCAGACAAGTTTCACGCGGAACATCCCGACCGACCGGTGTATGGGTCAGAGACGTCGAGTGCGATCGGCACACGGGGTGTCTACAGTTCGGATCCTCTCAGGAATACAGTGAATTCCTACGATGGCGTCGTTCCGTGGGGCGAGACGGCTGAGGACTGGTGGAAGTTCTATGGGACCCGCGAATGGTTGGCGGGCGGCTTCGCGTGGACGGGGTTCGATTATCGCGGCGAGCCGACACCATATGGATGGCCGTCGATCAACTCGCAGTTCGGCATCGCAGATATGTGCGGGTTCCCGAAGGACAACTTCTTCTACTACAAGGCGTGGTGGGGCAAGGATCCGTTGGTGCACGTTTTTCCGCACTGGAACTGGGAAGGACGCGAGGGCGACGAGATTCCGGTTTGGGTGTATTCAAACCTGGATGAGGTCGAGCTGTTCGTGAACGGCAAGAGCGCAGGCAGTCGGAAGGTGCCGCACCTCGGGCATGTCGAGTGGAAGGTGCGCTACGAGCCGGGGACGATTGAGGCTCGCGGTATGAAGGACGGCAAGGTCGTGCTGACGGACAAGCGAGAGACAACCGGGCCGGCGGCTGCCATTCGATTGACTGCAGATCGCAACGAGATCAGCGCCGATGGCGAAGACATCACTGTCATCAAGGTTGAAGGACTCGACAAAGAAGGACGGCTTGTTCCTATCGCGAACAACAAAATCGGCTTCAAAGTCACGGGCAACGGTGTGTTGATCGGGGTCGGCAACGGAGATCCGAACTGCCTGGAGAGCGACAAGGCAGCGAAGAGGTCGCTCTTCAACGGTCTCGCGCAGGTCATAGTTCAGGCGACAAAGGAACCCGGCGATATTCAGATTGAAGCGCACAAGGACGGCTGGGACGGTCCGGCGCTGACTCCGGCGACCATCACGATCCGGACAAAGCAGGTGGCACTGCGGCCGGCTCTTTGAGACAGGGAACGAGGGACCTAAGGGAACAAGGGAACCAGGGATTAGAGACTGGTTCCCTGTTCCCTAATCCCTGACTGTCATCCTTTAAACTGAACCCACATGACTTGCGTCGCTATCGTCAGTAAGCCGCGAAAGCAGGAACTTGTTCATTTGTTGCCGGAACTGATTGACTGGCTCCGGCGGCATGATTACGAACCGCTGCTCGATTCCGAGGGAGCCGGCTACACAAATGCCGCCCCGTTCGTGGATCGCGCAGACATGCCGGCGCACCATCCGCAGCTTGTGATCGTCCTCGGTGGCGATGGCACGCTGCTTTCGGTCGCGCGCATCTTCGCCGCCACCGGAACGCCCATTCTCAGCGTCAACCTCGGCTCACTCGGATTCCTCACCGAAGTCCGCCTTGGCGCCCTGTATGCAACGCTCGAAAGCTGGTGCGAGAACTGCCATACCCTCGATGCGCGCGCCATGCTTCGCGCCGAGGTCATTCGAGAGGGCGCTACTGTCAAGACCTATGAGGCATTGAACGAGGTCGTTGTCTCCAAGGGCGACATCGCCCGCATGGGCGAGTTCGCAGTGGAACTCGATGGCAGGAGGGTTGCTCGATTCCGCGCGGACGGCGTCATCGTTTCCACGCCCACGGGGTCCACGGCATACACACTCGCCGCCAATGGCCCCATCCTGACGCCTGACGTCGATGCGCTTGTGGTCACGCCCATTTGCCCTCATCTGCTCACGCTGCGGCCCATAGTTGTGCGCGGAGACGCGTGCCTTACGGTCCGTGTTGAGGGGGTTCCGACCGAGTGCCTTCTCACGGTCGATGGACAGATCGGCTTCGAGCTTCACCTTGGCGACGAAGTTCAGTGCCGGCGCTCCGCCTACACGGTCAATCTCGTCCGTCTCAATGACAGCGGCTTCTTTGATGCATTGCGCAGCAAGCTAAGCTGGGGCGAACGATAGAACGGGGAACAAGGACTAGGACGCAGTACCGTTCCCTCAAACTCCGCGCACCTACACAGAGGATTTCGGGCGAGGCGCTTCACAAATAGTGTTCGTGGGGTTCTCGACGTTATTTGAAGGGCGCCATCCTTCGCCGATCGGGGGGCTTGTTCCCTTGTGCCCTCGGTCCCTTGGTCCCTATTCTTTTGTTCCCTCGGTCTCTTGGCCCCTTGCTTACGGATGCAACTCATCGAGCAGCACCTTGGCTTTGTCTGCCAGAGTGGACGCGCCATCGACGTCGCCGGAGGTGAGAGCATCCTTGGCCTGCTTCAGGAACTCTTTAATCTGAGCCACGGTCTTTTGTTCCTGGTCGTTCAACTTGCGCGTGATCCCATTCAGGCTCTTCTCGGTCGACTGGATTGACGCATCCGTCTGCTGCCGCTTGTTGGGCGGGTCGCCTGTCGACAGTTGTCCAATGATGGAGGACGCGGGCACCCCGCTCGAAGCTACTTGCGGATTTGCCGGTGGCTTCCTGTGGCGCGGCGGTCTCTTCACCGGCTCTGGCGGCAGCGCGATCTGCGGCACCGGCTGCGCAGGGATCGTCACATCTGGCGGAGGAAGACTCGCCGGTTCTGGCCTCGGCGGAGCCGCCTCCTCAATTGGCGGAGCCAGCGGCTGATTCTGCGCGACCTGGGTCTTGTGTATGTGTATGCACCCCGTCAAAAACAACAAAAACAGCCAGGCAGCGCTCTTGGCGCTAAACCTCATGTTTCCAACCCCTTTGTTTCTTCCACATTGGCCGGCTGCAGATGCCGGCGTCCCCATTCCGTGGCTGCGAGTGGAACACGCAGAGAGAACTCCGTGCCACGTCCCACCTTCGATTGTACTTCCACGCTACCGTGATGCAACTGCAGAATGCGGTAAGTCATTGCCAGACCGATGCCGCTGCCCCCGCTTTTCGTGGTGAAGTAAAGATCGAAGATCTTGTCGCGAATCTCCGGTGCGATTCCCACACCCTCGTCGGCGATCCGAAGCACGGCCGTCTTACGCTCTTCCGCAAGCCTCACGCGCAGAGTCCCGCCGTTGGGCATCGCCTGTGCGCCGTTCTGAATCACGTTAATGGCAGCCTGTTTCAACAAGTCGGCATCGACATTCACAATCATCGGATCTGCCGGAATCTCGCTCTCCAGCCTGACACTCCTGGTCGACAATTCTTCCCTGGCCAGAGCAAGCACGTCGCCAATCACTGTCCGCATATCCTGCTCGTGCAGCTGCAGTTCCACCGGCCGCGAGAAATCCACCAGCGTCTGGACGACGCGATCCAGCCGTCGGATCTCCGCATCGATTACCTCGAGGTGTCTGGCGGCGGGCACGTGATCCGTCCCCAGTTTGTTTTTCAGCAACTCCAGGTGGACCACGATTGCATTGATCGGATTCTTGACTTCATGCCCCACCCCAGCCGTCAGCCGGCCAATGGCAGCCATGCGTCGCGACAGCTCGAGCTCCGACTCGATCTGCTCTACCGATTCCAGATCGTGCAGCGTCACAAGTGCGCCTAGACCCGTCCTTGTACGGTCGTCATAGATGAAATCGACCGAGGCCTGGAGGCGGTGCCCCGTCTCGGTCTGAACCTCCTCCTGCACCAAGGTGACTCTGGCATCAAAGGCTTCGCGAAGCGTTCGGCCAAGCACCGTCGAACGGTCGAAGACCTCGCTCGCCTGCAAGCCCAGGATGTTCTCGTTGTCCTTGTTCAGGAAGCGGCGCGCTGCTTCGGAGACCAGCACGGCGCGGCCATCTCCCGTAAACAACAGGATGCCGTCCTGCAGGTTACCGAGGATCTGGTCCAGGTTCTCCTTCAAGGCAGAGAAGACCTCCTCGACGTTGCGCATGCGCTGACCGATCTGCTCGATCTTTGTCGAAACCCTTTGCGCAGTATCTAGCTTCGGCTCTTCGCCTTCTTCTGGTGCCGCTCCCGCGGGAATCGGGTTCCAGTAATCAAGTTGCATGCTGATCTCTTCCAGCGGCCTTAACGCGAGATTGCTCAGCAGGAACGCTGCGATCAAAGCCGTGCCGGCGGCAAAAGCCATTAGCGTGAATGCTTCCTTCAACGAAGGCTCATAGACGTGCCGCAAAAACGTATTTCTCACGCCAACATGCACGCTCAGGAAGGGCACGCCATTGCGGTCCTGCGGCACGACGATGTCGTACACCTTTGGCGGCCCATAGATCTCCCGCATTTTGGCCGCAGGATCGGCTGCAAGCAGTTCGCCATAGTTGGGCCGCTGCGGCAGCGGTTTGCCATCGTTTCCAGGCAATGTGCTCACCACGATACGCGATTGCGCATCCGCAACGCTGATATCCAGCAGCGTCGCAGAGTACATGTTTGCCGACTCCATCACGGCTCGGAGTGCAGTGCTGTCGCGTACGGCCGCCACCACCAACTCGTGCAGCTTTGCCGTATCGTTAGGATCGACGACCTGGTCTTTGAGCCCGGTCACAAGGGCATCCCGCAGCGCCGAACTCACCTGGTTCGCAATCATTCGATTCGAGTCATACGATTGCTGGATCGCCGCATCCACCAGGTGGCTTACGTACACCAGCGAAAGCAACCCCGCAATCAGGAACACCAGACTCGTGATTGCGATGACGAGTTTTGTCTTCAACCGCATGGTTTGTAACAGAGCATGGCAATTAGCCACGCCGCATCAGAGGCAGAGAGGAATCTCGGGCTCTAGCCCCTGAAGCAACTCTCTATACCTCGCTGTGTTCTTCTCACTTTACCGCACGGGGAAATCCGCGAAAAGCTCGGCTCGCTACAGATCCGGGAAGTCTGCACGGTGCGAATCATCGCCGCGCCCTCGGCGATCCGGTGGAGCGGGTTGATCCTCGCGCGACTGGCTGTATTCCTTCAGCTTGTTGTGCAGTGTCTTTAGACTCACTCCAAGAATCTCGGCCGCGCGCGTCTTGTTCTGTCCCGTCGATTCGAGGGTACGCAGAATCAGCATGCGCTCTGCTTCATCCACGGTTGTTCCCACACGCACAGGAACCACGCTCGCATCGCTTGCGCGAGCGGGGGCCGCCGGCAGCGCTGAACCAAATGTGCGCGGAAGATGAGCAATGTCCAGAGGCGCTCCGTCCGGACACAGGATCACGGCGCGCTCAATCGCATTACGCAGCTCGCGCGCGTTCCCGGGCCAGTCGTAGCCTACCATCCGGTCCAGAATCGAATCGGAAAGCCCTGCCACACGGCGCCCATGCTTCTGATTCATTTCGCGCACCATGGCCTCGGCCATCAGCTGCAAATCCTCCATGTGCTCTCGTAACGGAGGCATGTGAATGTGGAAAACATTCAGCCGGTAATAGAGATCCGTCCGCAGATGCCCGTGAGCGACCGCGTCCTCCGGATCCCGGTTCGTTGCCGCGAGCACGCGGACGTCCACGTCCTGCTCGGTACGCGCACCGAGGCGCCGCAGCTTTCGCTCCTCCAGTACTCGCAGAAGCTTGGCCTGCGTCCCGATCGGCATCTCACCCAGCTCATCCAGCAGCAGCGTTCCGCCGGTCGCCAGCTCAAAGCATCCTGCCCGGCGTTCCAGTGCGCCGGTAAACGCACCCTTTTCGTGCCCGAAAATCTCGCTCTCAATCAGCGTTTCGGGAATCGCCGCGCAGTTGACAGCCAGGAACGGCCGGCCCTTCCGGGGGCTCAAGTCGTGCAGCGTCCTCGCCACCATCTCCTTGCCCGTTCCGCTTTCGCCCGTAATCAAGACAGAGACATTCGAAGGGGCGATCTGCTCGATCAGCGCAAATATCTCGCGCATGGACTTCGAGCTTCCCACCATCGATCCCAGGATGCCCGTGTTCCGCAACTGCCTGCGCGTGACCTCAAGTTCAATTTCGGTTGTCCTCTGCCTTGTTGCATTCGTGAGGATGGTTCGCAGACGCGTTGCATCTACCGGCTTCTGGAGAAAGTCATAGGCGCCGAGTTTCATGGCGTCTACCGCGGTCTGGATCGATCCCTGGGCTGTCAGCAGCACCACTGCAACCTTCGAACTCGGACTTTCGGCCAGCTTCGTCAGCAGCCCGATACCATCCATGCGCGGCATCTTCAGATCGGTGACCACGATCGCGGGATCCCAGACGAGCGCCTTCTCCCAGCCCTCAACGCCGTCGCGCGCAGTCTCGGTCTGGTAGCCCCAGCCGGAGATCAACTCCGCGAGCCCCATCAGGGCATGGGGTTCGTCTTCCACGATCAAAACCTTCACCGGGTTCTGCATATCATCTTTCGATGCAGCCATTTCGCTGCGCGTCTTCAGAATGGGGCTTTGGCTTCAACACGCTTTCGAGGCCTTCCTCCTAGTTTAGACCGCCTTGTCGGTCAATTCAGCCCAACGGCGGTACAGACTCTCATTCTCCCTCTCGGCCTGGTCCAGCTCTGCCAGGGCCTTCTCGAGCGCCGCCGCATCGGTTGCGATTGACGGATCTTCAGCCCGCGACCGGGCCGCGGAGACCTGCGCATCCGACTCCTCGATCCGTCTCTCAATCGTCGCAAACTCCCGCGCTTCAAGGTAGGACAACTTCTTCTTGGGCCGATTCGCCGTTGCAGAATCAAGGGTCTTGACCGCCTGATCCCTGACCCTCGATCCCTGATCCCTGTCTCTTGCAAGCGCTTCCATCCACTGCTCCCACTGCGCATAATCGGCGAACTGCCCGATACGCCCATTTCCATCCAGCCCAAGAACCGTCGACGATACCCGATTCAGAAGATACCGGTCATGTGTCACAAGCACCAGGGCCCCTTCGAACTCCAGCAAGTTATCCTCCAGGATCTCCAGCGTCGGAATGTCCAGATCGTTCGTCGGCTCATCCAGCAACAGAACATCGGCCGGCTGCAGCATCAACATTGCAATTAGAACCCGCGCCCGCTCGCCGCCGCTCAGATTCCGCACTGGCTGGTTCAGCTGTTCCCCGGTAAAAAGAAATCGCGCCGCCCAACTTGCTACATGAACCGTGCTGCCCTGGTATACCAGTCCATCGCCCTCCGGAGCCAGCGCCCGGCGCAGGGTCAGATTCTCGTCCAACTCCCGCATTTGGCTCAGGTAGACCATCCGCAGTGCGTCTGCCCTGCGAATGCTTCCCTCCGTTGGTTCCATTTCGCCACGCATCAGCCTCAGCAGGGTGGTTTTGCCGCTTCCGTTCGGTCCCACAAGTCCGAGCTTCATTCCCGCGGTCAGAACAAAATTGAGTCCGCCAAAAAGCCTGCGGCCCTCGATGTCGCACGCCATATCTTCGAATTCCACGAGCCGCTTCGTCTTTCGCTGCGTTCCTGCAAAATCGATTCCGGCGGTGTTCACCGCCGTTCGCGAATCCATTGACGCCAGCTGGCTGATCATTTGATTGGCCGCGTCGATCCGGGCCTTTGATTTCGTCGTCCGCGCCTTGGGGCCGCGCCGCAGCCACTCGATTTCCGTCCGCACCCGGTTTCGCAGGCTCTCCTGCTGCCTGCTTTGCGACTCGAGATACGTCTGACGCTCCTCCAGGAACCGGCTGAAATTCCCTCGCACGCGCAACAGCCCCTCGGCGTACAGGCGATTCAGCTCAATGATCTCGCTGGATGTCGCCTCGAGAAAGTAGCGATCGTGACTTACCGTGACCACCGCGAACGGAGAAGCAGTCAGAAGCTGTTCCAGCCACTCAATCCCAGCCAGGTCCAGGTGATTCGTCGGTTCATCCAACAGGAGCACATCGGGCTGGCTGACCAACGCCTCCACAATCGCCAGCCGCTTGCGCCATCCACCCGAAAGCCTTGCCGCCTCTGCGGTGAGATCGGCGAATCCAGCCCGGCCTGCCAGTTCCCGAAGACGTCCTTCGCGCTCCTGTCCGCCAACGTGCTCGGCGGCGAGCGCGGACCCCAGCACCTGACCCACGCTCAGGCCTTCTGCGAATCGTGAATCCTGCGGCACATAAGCGGCCCGCGAGCGCTTCCGCACTGCCAGTTCGCCTGCATCCGGCTCAATGGCCCCTGCAAGGATGGCTAAGAGTGTCGATTTTCCGGCGCCATTTGGCCCGATCAGCCCAATGCGTGCTCCGTCTTCCACCGTGAACGATATGTCGCGAAAGAGCGGCGTGGCCCCAAACTGTTTCGTGATCGATTGTGCATTCAGAATCGGCGGCATCTCTATTCAGACTAATTTCCTCGGCGCCTCCGAGGCGACTGGCATCGACCTCGGCGAAATCTTCATTGCACCGTGAAACTCGATCGCTATAATCCCCCCCGCTTTTTGCGTTCGCCCTTATGATGACGCTCTCCGCATCTCTCGCGCAGAGTTCGCAAACGGATGAAGCGGCTCTGGACAAGACCGATTCGGCCGTCCGTGCTGCCTTCGCCGCCGGCGACCTCCGAAGGTAATCATCATCCAGACGTCGTGAAGGGGCTTTCCCCGGGCGCGCTGGTGGTAGGTCGCGAAGCGGTCGTAAACGGGATTGCCGGCAACCCGAAATCCGCTCACATCGAGTTCATCGAATCCAGGATCGAGAGTTCGCTGGCGATGGGAGACGCGGCTGTCCGAATCCTCCACTTCAGCATTCGTGCCACGCCCGTTGCAGGCGGCCCGGCGTCTTCCTTCGCCGGCCGTTCGATGGTTGTTTACGCACGTTCGAAGCAGAGCCCGACCGGCTGGGTTACGATTCGCGAACTCGTCCAGCCTGCGAATTGATCCCATTCTCGGAGATGAGCACCGGGCATACACTGGATTGATGGTGGACTACGAGATTTCCCCAGCCGATGCCGCCGTGCTCTTACGCGAAAGAAAAACTCGCCTGATTGATGTCCGCGAACCGTGGGAATTCTCCACGGCGCACATCGAGCCCAGTACGCTGATGCCGATGGGCGACGTCCCGGCCCGCGCCCACCAGGAACTCGATCCCGACGAGCACCTTACCGTCCTCTGCCATCACGGCCAGCGTTCGCTCAATGTGACTGCATGGCTCCGCAATCAGGGATTCGAAAACGTGCAATCGCTCCGCGGCGGGATCGACGCATGGTCGGCCGAAGTGGATCCGAAGGTGCCGAGGTACTAGCGGCCAAAGGAGTACGTGAACTGGAAGACTCCGCTGTCAATGCCCGGATTCACGTTAGCCGTGCCGTGGTTGGAGATGTGGTGGTAGCGATAATCAGCTCGGAACGAACTCGACATCGACCGATAAAACTCCAGGCCGACTCCAAGATCGAACGTGAAATTGAATGAGCCCGCGTAGTCGATCGGAATTGTCCGCGTGCTGTACATATACCCGCCATGCCCGGTTACGACGGGCTGCAGTTTGTGGCGGGGTCGAAAATTCCATTGGATGCCAACCGGAGAGAATGCCTCACCAACTGTCCAGGTTCGTCTGCACGAGTCTGTGAGGGTCCCGCTATAGGTGACGCCTTCAAATGAATAGGAGAAGTTTACGGTGCCTGATTTACAAGCCATTGTCTGGCGGAAATCCGTTTCAAGCACCAGGGGCGTCGGCGTCTGCTGGTTGAGCACGTCATGAACCACGGGATCGCTTTCCAATGCTACCGGCAGGAACTCTGCGCTGTACTGCCAAATCGCGATCCTGCCAAGCGTCAGTCTCCGCCTGTATTCGAGACCGAATCCCAGAAGCTCACGGTTCCGCGCGTATCCAAGCACCATGTGGCTCGAGGTCCCGGAGTACGCAATAAATCCGCCGAATGTGTTCAATCGCGAGTAAATCGGGTTCGCCGGTTCGGTCTGGGCTATTGCAGGCTGTGCGGACCCTGAAACAACGATTGAGACTACGAGGCAGAGGCTGCGAACAAGTCTTACCGTGCAGACACCTTCGTGTTTTCGCAAGAGAAAGAGCCCTTCGTTCGAATGGACCAGCGAAACCGGAATCGATGCATTCCGGAGCTACAGTTTTGCGTTGACGCGACCATAAGGGAGCAGCAACCTTCCACGAAACCAGACAGGATACAGTTATTCCGGGTTCGCTCTAAGCATAACGCCTATACTTTGTTTGACTGTTACAGCTGCGTTTTGAGGAGCGACAACTATGTCTTCGCCCGCTGTGAGTTTCGCGACCCAGAATCACCCCCGCTCTTTGAGCGAGCTCAAAGATTTTCTTCGCATTCCTTCCATCTCGACGCTGCCCGAGCACAAGGATGATTGCCGCCGCGCGGCCGAGTTTATCGTCGCCGAACTCAAGCGCATTGGCATGGAGAACATTCGCCTCATCGAGACGCAGGGGCATCCACTGGTCTACGCCGACTGGCTTCACGCCGCAGGAAAGCCCACCGTGCTCATCTACGGTCACTACGATGTGCAGCCCACCGATCCCATCGATGAGTGGCTCTCGCCGCCGTTCGAGCCCACCGAACGCAACGGCAATCTATACGCGCGCGGCGCCGTCGACGATAAGGGCCAGGTCTGGATGCAGCTCAAAGCCCTCGACGCGCTGCTTTCCTCCGACAAGGCGCTTCCGCTCAATGTCCGCATCCTCTTCGAAGGCGAAGAAGAAGTGGGAGGGGAGGGAATTGCTGGCTATGTAGCATCGAAGCCCGACAACCTCAAGGCCAACTTCGCTCTTATCTCCGATACGGAGCTTTTCGCCCCAGGCCTGCCCACTTTGTGCGTCGGCCTGCGCGGCATGATCTACACAGAGATCGAAGTGCGGGGTGCAAAGACCGATCTCCACTCGGGCATGTATGGCGGTGCCGCGCCCAATCCCTTTGTCGCGCTCGCGCAGGTTATCGCGCGTCTCAAGGACGAGAATGGGCATATTCTCATCCCCGGCTTCTACGACGACATCGTTCCGCCCAGTCCCGAAGAACTCGACGCATGGCGCAGCCTGCCCTTCGATGAAGACCAATACCGCATCAACGAGGTTGGCTCCCACAAGCTTGTTGGCGAATCCGGCTACAGCGTGCTCGAGCGCACCTGGGCTCGCCCCACGCTCGACGTGCACGGCATGCCCGGTGGTTTCACCGGCGCCGGCGCAAAGACGGTCATTCCAGCCAAGGCGCTCGCCAAGGTTTCCATGCGCCTAGTTCCCGGGATGACTCCCGCGAAGTCGTTCGCACAATACAAGAGCTATGTCGAGAAGATCGCGGCGGACTGCGTCGATGTTGACGTGCGCCTGATTCATTCCGGCGACCCTTGTCTGATTCCGGTGAATAACAGGTACGTTCAGGCCGCCACGCGCGCGCTCCATGAAGTGTGGGGCAAGGACACGGTCTTCATTCGCTCCGGCGGATCGATTCCCATCGTCGGAGACTTCGATCGCCACCTCGGTCTGCCCAGTGTCATGATGGGTTTCGGACTTCCCGACGATAATCTTCACGCCCCGAATGAAAAGTTCAATCTGAAGAACTTCGAGCTTGGTATTCGTTCGCTCATCCGATTTCTTGAGGAGGCGGGCCGTTGAGCCTGCCGCAGCACGAGCCTGCAATCGAAACCGTCGATGCCTTCGTCCTGACCGGCGGCAAGTCCAGCCGCATGGGAACGGATAAATCGCGTCTGAAACTCAAAGGCCAACCCCTCATCCAGCACGCGCTCAACATCCTCCGCAGGGGCGGATTCAACCCGCGAATCTCCGGTCGCGCCGATCTCTCGCAATTTGCACCCGTCGTTCCCGATCGCGAGCCTTTAGCCGGTCTCGGCCCGCTGGCTGGCATCTGTGCTGCTTTGTCGGCCTCAGATGCCGGTTACGCCGTCTTCCTCCCCGTCGATGTGCCGCTGATCCCCGCAGCACTTGTCAATTACCTCCATCACTACGCAACGATCACGCAGTCCGCCGTTACCGTCGCATCCGTTGCAGGCTTCATCCAGACATTTCCAGCGGTCATTGTTGGTGCCGCCGCTCCGGCGCTTCAGGTTGCGCTTGGTTCCGGCGATCGAAACTGCCTGAAGGCCTTTCGCGCCGCATCGAACGCGCTCTCGAAACCCTTTTCGGCCTTGCCGCTCGAACTGCTTATTCAGGCCGGTCAGATCTGGCATCCGGCCGGACTTCCCGCCTACGCATGGTTTCACAACATCAACTCGCGTCATGACTTTGCCTACGCCGAGGCCCTGATAACCGGATAGCCCCAACTCAGGTAAGCTGATGACGTGGCTAGGCACGACCCCAATCTAGAACGAAGATCCGAGCAAGCGAATTCGGAGCTGGGAGAAGTCCCCGAAATCCCAAGCGATATTCTTGCCGACATCGCCGGGGACAAGCCTGCGTTGGCGGACGAAGAACCTACGGATTGGCCTCTGATCTCCTTCAGGCACGTTTCGATGTGGTTTGGCGATCGCAGGATTCTCAACGACGTCAGCTTTGCCGTCAATCGCGGCGAGACCCTTTGCATCCTCGGCCGCAGCGGCGTCGGCAAATCCGTTGCCCTGCGCATCCTGATGGGCTTTCTCAAGCCGCAGGTCGGGTCCATTCGCGTCGATGGCCAGGAGATCAACGGGTATACCGAAGAAGAGATGAACAATGTGCGCAAGCGCATCACCATGGTCTTCCAGAACGGTGCGCTTTTCGACTCGCTGACCGTCCGGGAGAACGTTGCGTTTCCGCTTCGCGAACGGGGCGGTCAGGAGGAAGACCAGATCCTGAAGGTTGTCGACCGTCTTCTCGAGCTGGTTGGCGCCGATGACGCAGCCGACTCGCTGCCGGCCAGCTTGTCGACTGGCCGCAAGCGCGCCGTCGCCATTGCGCGAGCATTAGCCTCGCAGCCGGAGGTTGTTCTCTACGACGAGCCAACCACGATGGTTGATCCCCTCATCGCTCGCAGGCTCGGCGGCCTGATTCAGCGCCTCAAACAGCAGCTCGGATTCACCGCAATTGTGGTCACGCACGACATGCGGTTTGCCGAGCGCCTTGCCGACACGGTCCTCTTTTTGCATGAAGGTCGCGCGGCGTTCTTCGGACCATTGAAGGGCTTTCTTGCCTCCCCTAATCCAAATATCCAGCAGTTTCTATCCCTGGATGCTTACGTATTACCTTCGGTATAGTCCCAATGCGGAGAGGTATCGACTTTATAACCGAAATGTTGGAAAATCTCCTTGAAGGCGGTGTGCCTGCAGGTCAAGCTGAATAAAGTGCAAGCGCAGCAAGAGGGTTCAAACCGGCACATCGCTGACTTCCTTTTGCAGAAACGCGCTCACTTACATCTGCTTTCGTTATCCGCATAATCTGCGGAATGCAAATCGGCCTTGGCAACTTCGTATCCATTTCCGGGTTTATGGAGTGGTGGGCCCTGCCTGAAACAGCCTGAAACAGAAACATAAGTACTTTAGGGTCATGAAGCTGGCGGGAATAACAAATCCCGCCAAACACGAACCGAAGAACTGAAGCTCTGTTAGTCCCAGTCGAACCGAACAGAAACAAGCCGTAAGCAACCTTCCATAGGGTTATCGCTTCGAATCGAGCGAACTGCTCGTTTCTCCATAGCTCTCTGCTCCTCGGGCATTCAGCGAGGAAGCGTCCCCGTTTTCGGTCGTTAGTTGTCGTAGCTCTTGAACTTCTGAGGCCCTCGGAACGCATATGGCAACATCGGAATTCTGGCAAAACGCCTCCGCTTCAGCGGCCGTGCATGATTGGGCCCCGGACGCCACAGAAGCCCCCCCTCGAAGCTCCCAGGCCAAGGTCACGCTTTGGATGTTCGTCGATTTCCTGACCATCCTGATCTCCGCCATCGTTGCCACGATCTATGAGCGCCACACGACTCCTGTTCTGGGAGCCAGAGCCTTTTATAACGGCACGCTCTTCAATGGTCGTTCGATGTGGATACTGCTCGCTCTCCTCTGCGGATTTGCCATAGCCCTCGTCGTCACCAGCCGGCGTATGCACCTCTACACGCCGACCCGCCTTGGCTCCTTCCTTCATGAACAGCGCCTGACCGTCCAGGTCTGCTTCACTTCGGGACTCTTGCTTACCGGAACTCTTTACCTGGTGCGAGCCGAAGATATCCCACGGCGTGTTGTCATCGTGACGCTGATTCTGGTTACGGCCTCACTGTGCCTGCGCCGTCTCATCTATCGCACCGTCATGTACCGGAGATTTGAGCGTGGGCAGGATACCCGGAATGTACTGATCGTGGGCACGGGACCGGAGGCGCACGCTCTGCGTCATCACCTCGAGAGCATCCGTCATCTCGGATATACGTTCAAAGGCTTCATCGAATTCCCCGGTTCGACCTCCCGCATGATCTCCTCCAGCGGCGACGTTGTTGGCACCTTCGACGGTCTCTTCCAGCTTGCGCGCAAGCAGTTTATCGACGAGATATTCTTCACTACGCCGTGCGAACGCGGAATTATCCAGGACGTGCTCGAGAAATCCCGAATGCACGGTATAGACCTTCGCGTCGTACCCGATCTCTATGACGGCATCGCCTGGAACAGCCCCATCGAATACATCGGTCAATTCCCGACCATCCCGCTCCATCGCGGCAGTGTTCCCGAACTTGGCTACCTGCTGAAGCGCGTCATCGATGTTGTTTTCTCCGGCCTGACGCTGGTGCTGCTTTCGCCCCTGCTGCTGCTTATCGCCCTCGCCATCAAGCTTGAGTCCAAAGGGCCGGTTGTCTACGCCTCCGAGCGCATCGGCAAGAAGGGCCGCGTCTTCCGTTGCTACAAGTTCCGCACCATGGTGAAGGATGCCGAAACTCGCCGCGCAGAAATCATGCACATGAACGAGCGCGACGGCATTCTCTTCAAGATCACGAACGACCCGCGGATAACCCGGATGGGGCGGCTCCTGCGCAAGTACTCGCTCGATGAGCTGCCGCAGTTCTTCAACGTCCTTCGCGGCGACATGAGCGTTGTCGGCCCGCGTCCGCCCATCGCAAGCGAGGTCATGGAGTACAAGCTCAGCCACCTTCGCCGGCTCGATGTCATGCCGGGCATTACGGGACTGTGGCAGGTTCAGGGACGCAAGGATCCCTCCTTTGACAGCTACGTATCGCTCGACGTCACCTATATCGAAAACTGGAACATCTGGCTCGATCTTAAGATCATCGTCCGCACCGTCGGTGTCGTCTTCTCCGGCACCGGCACATAGAAACCTGCCGGTTGCTTTAAACTTGAAGTGTGAAAATCGCGCTGGCCCAGATCAATCCCACGGTCGGAGATTTCACCGGCAATCTTGAGAAAATTGTTGCCACGACAAACCGGGCAGCCGATCGTGGCGCCCGGCTCGCCGTCTTCTCCGAACTGGCGATTTGCGGATATCCGCCCGCCGACTTCCTTGAGAAGCCCAGCTTCCTCGTGCGCTGCCGCGAAGCTGTCAGCGAACTGGCTGCAGCGACGCGCAATCTGCCCACCGCCCTTGTAGTGGGCGTGGCGCTGCCGGCGCGGCCGGACGCAGGTAAGCCCGCGGTCAATTCCGCTGTCCTGCTCGACTCCGGCCAGGTCCTCCTCGAGCAGCACAAACGCCTACTCCCGTTCTACGACGTCTTCGACGAGCAGCGCTACTTCCTGGCATCCGGTCCGCAGCAGGTCGTCGAACTCGACAACCTACGCCTCGCAATCACCATCTGCGAGGACGCCTGGAACGACAAGAACTTCTGGCCCCGCCGTCTCTACTCCCTCGATCCGATGGAAGAGCTGATGCGCCAGAACCCCGCCATACACATCAACCTGTCTTCCTCGCCTTTCTGGCACTCGAAGCGCAAAGTGCGTCGCCAGATGCTCGCCGCAATCGCCCACCGCGACGGCATTCCCATCCTGATGTGCAACCAGGTCGGGGGCAACGACAGCCTCATCTTCGATGGCTCATCCTTTGCTTTGAACGCTCGCGGCGACCTGATCGCGCAGGCGAAGTCGTTCGAAGAAGACCTTGTCCTGGTCGATCCTTTCAATGCACCTCCGATCCCCACTCCGCACGATGACGATACCGAGGCGGCCTATCGCGCTCTTGTGCTCGGGACGCGTGACTATGTGCGCAAATGCGGTTTCAACAAGGTCGTCGTCGGACTGAGCGGCGGCATCGACTCCGCTCTCGTCGCAGCTGTCGCTACCGACGCACTCGGCAAAGACAACGTGCTCGCCATCGGCATGCCGAGCCCTTACTCCTCGCAGGGCTCCATTGACGACAGCCGCACTCTCGCGGCCAACCTCGGGATTCGCTTCGAGCTGATCGGCATCAGCAACCTTTTTCGCGAGTTCACATGTTCGCTCGAGCCTCTCTTCGCAGGAACAACTCCCGGGCTGGCCGAGGAGAACCTGCAAGCGCGCATACGAGGCAATCTGCTCATGGCCCTCTCCAACAAGTTCGGGTCCCTTGTACTGACCACCGGTAACAAGTCGGAGATGGCCGTCGGTTATTGCACGCTCTATGGCGACATGGTGGGCGCGCTTGCGGTGATTGGCGATCTCGTCAAGACGCGCGTCTACGCTATCTGCCGGTGGCTCAATCGCGATCGTGAAGTGATCCCCCAGCCGATTCTCGACAAGCCGCCCTCAGCAGAACTTCGTCCCGGCCAGAGAGACACCGACTCGCTGCCGCCGTACGAGACTCTCGATCCCATCCTCGAAGCGTATGTCGAGCGATACGAGACGCCTGAGTGCATAGCGCAGAAAAACAATTTTCCACTTGAACTCGTCGAAAAGATCGTGTCTCTCGTTGAACGGTCTGAATACAAACGCCAGCAGGCTGCCCCGGTGTTAAAGGTCACCCACAAGTCGTTCGGAATGGGTCGCCGCTTTCCCATTGCTGTAAAGGTGCAGGTATAAGCTAGAGATCGGGAGTCTTCCCGCGATTGAAGGAGATATTCGCTTGATCCGTATGTCTGCTCGACTGGCCGGCGCTTCGTTGCTGGCCGTTCTGTTCTCATCCGCCCTTACTGCGACTGCTCAGGACCAGGCTCCCGCCAGCCCAACACCCGAAACAGCTGCTCCGACACCGGCAGCGCCGGCCGCAGCGGC
>Ga0126381_100001948_pt1 | contig 22204 bp, 15 predicted proteins | sample PanSoiMetPlot_28_FD_96465 | JGI IMG/M metagenome (GOLD analysis project Ga0126381, IMG submission 96465) | Tropical forest soil microbial communities from Panama - MetaG Plot_28 | ecosystem: Environmental > Terrestrial > Soil > Tropical forest > Bulk soil | place: Panama | collected 2016-02-17 | reverse complement strand
TTTGGCCACTCGGTTTAGTTAGTTAGCGCTTGGGATAGAAAGCGAAGTTGGAGATTGCAATACCACTGTCTTTGGGGAGAAGAAACCCAAACTTACCATTGGTGAAACTACGCGACTTATCCTGAAACAAGGAAGGCACTTTCCCTCTATCCCAAAAGTCCAGAATCTGCCACTGCCCATTCAGGAGAGTGTAACGTTGAAGCAGGGTGTTGGGAGCAACGTCGAGACTGAGGGTGACGAAGGGCGCGCTGTCAGGGATGCGGTGGGCGACTTTCGGCAGGTCGTGCTTGGTCCCGTTGACGACCTCGGTGCGATAAAGGAACTTGCTGTCTAGTTGCATGAGGATGTAGTTGCGCGAGTCCAGATAAGCTACCACCCAGCGGGTACGCGGGCCCTGGGAGAAGGGGTTGTGACCGTGCGGCAACCCCAAGGCGAAGACGTAGTTGCATGGGCCCGGCGGCGCATCGTACAAGACAAAGTCGCCACCGCGCCGGACGTACCAGCCGTCCTGCAAGGTCCAAGCTTCGGGATGATCCCATCGCTCCATCCGAGGGTCAGCGGCACGGAGGTTCAATGTACTAGTCTTGCCGGCTGCGAGAACAACGCTGGAAGAGACCGAGGCTCCGTTGGGGGCACGGCCAGTCACGGTGTAAGTGCCCTCATCCAGCGCGAGCTTGCTGGAGCCGATGAATTGGTGGATCGTCCGGCCGCTTTGCAGAACCGTTACCGACATGTTGTCAATGGTGACGATTTCCAAAATTGTTTGCGCACGCTTGAGGTCAAGGTCGGCGTTGGACAACCGGACCATCTCCCCAGGGCCGAATTTGCGATCAATGCGCTTTGGTGGGGCGCCCGGCAAGACGAAACGCAGCGAGTGCTGGCCCGCAGCAATGCTGGTCCGAGACAGGGTGCCGTCGGCTCCAACCGTGCCGAGTGGCGCATCATCGAGAGTGACTTGGGCGCCGGGGGGGATGTGATCTAAGAGTAGGCTGGCGAGCTTGGGCAGGGCTTCAAGCGTGAAACGAAGATTGGTTTCCTGCCCTTTGGCGATGCGGGTCGACTGGTCGGATGGATCCTGAAAGCCGTCTTTGTGCACGTGGACAGTATGCCGAGTGGTCTCGAGGTTGGGGATGCGCAGCTGACCATGCTGAGTTTTTCGCCGGTAGGGCTTGCCATCGAGAAAAACCTCGACGTTGTCTTCACCGGTGACGATGAGCATGCTGCCCACATCGCGATCAGAGTACACAATGGCGTCGAGCCCCGGCGACGCATCTATTTCAAAAGACATTTTCCGGGCAGCCGATCCTCCAACGAGAACGAGTTCATGAACTCCCTGCGTAAGGCCGCCGATCTGCAGACCATCGGGGCCAAGCTGGCCGGTAGGCTTGTCGTCTACCGTTACCTGGGCGCCCGACAAGCTGCTGCTTATCACTTGGGCGGTGCCTGCGCCAGTGCTGACCGCGACCACCTGGAGTTGATGAGTAGACACGGAAGTGGAAAGCACCGGTGGGTAGTTGGGGGCGATCTGGAATTGAATGGTGGCATCTTCGCCACTTTTCTGGGCGGCAATGCGCAGCACGTGCGGGCCAGCCGAGATGTTGGGCAAAGTGAGCGCACCGCTGTCGAAGCCGCCGACCTGATTGTCGTCGAGCCATACTTGACCGTTGACCAAGTCCGGTGCGGCGATGCTCACCCTTTGCGGCGAAGGAGCCAGCGTGAGTTCCAAAGTTCTGGGCGCTCCGGCTTGAACGGAGAGCGGGGCAGTGGAGGCTTGGTAGCCCGGGAGAATAGCTTCCACCTGATAATTGCCAGGTTGCAAGTCGATTTGTCCTCCGGATGTTCCACGGTCCTGGCCATTTATGCGCAAGCTGGCGCCAGGTGGCACGGTCCGGATTTCGACGTGCACGACCGGGGGGGAAGGCTTGGGATGAAGCGGCCAGAAGCGCCAAAGCGTCAAACCGACGATCAACAGACAGGCAACCGATCCGGAGGCAATCAAGACCGGCGGCGACAGCAGTGGACCGAGTGTCGCGGAGAGACTGAATCGCGGCTTGGGTTCGGTTGTGGGAGGGCGCTCGCCCCGCGCCTTGACGATTCGCTGCACTTCTCGAGCGATGGTTTGAAGTTCCGGCTCGTCTGGATACTTCTCCGCGTACACTTGCGAGCGCTCGTAAATCGATGTAAGTCGATCGCTGTCGGGTAAGGCTGCGGCTTCTTGCCGGAGTTCCCGCGCCTGTTCCAAATCGCGCAGACGGCTTTTGCGTCTCTGTACCTGCGAGATTTCCTTGTTCAGGGTGTCCCGAATCACGGAGAGGCGGGGCTCAGAAGGATAGGCATCCAGGCCTTTTTCGACTTCGGCCTCGGCAGATTCCAACTCGCCCGCAGCTTGCAGACGGCGAGCGCGGGAAGCATATTGTCCAACTTCCTCTTCCCGCTTGCGATCCTGGGCTTGCGAGCGGATGCTGCGGGCCAAGGCGTGGTTAGGATCAAGCTCCAGGACCTGGGCGGCGAAGGCGTCGGCGGCGCGCCAGTCGGTGCCCATGACATTTTCCGCGCGCTCCATTAGAACATCGCGCAGGGCAGCGAGGATGACAGGATTGCGGTCATCCAGTTGGCGGGCCTTGATGAAGGCCTCCAGGCCTTCATCAAAGCGGCCCTGCTGGCAGAGTTCGCGACCGTGGGCCAAGAGTTGTTCGGCTTTGGCGGCGCGGTCCTGCCCCTGGAGGGCCAGTTTCTCCAGTTCAATGAGTCCGACATCATCGGGGAATTCCGCCAGGGCTTTCTGCAGCAGTTCTAAACTGCGGGAATAGTTTCCGGTCTCAAGCTGGCGGTCAACCTGCTCCACCCATCGGGCTTTGGTGGAATCTCTCGCCTGCTGCTCGCGACGTTTCTGCAAGCGCTCGATTTCGAACTGCAAGCCAGGATAGGGACTATAGATCGTACGCAGGATCTCGAGATCGCTCAGCGCTTCGTTGATCTGGCCTTTCTCTTCATGGGCACGCGAGCGGGCAACGATGGAGTTTACCAAATCGCGCTTGTCGCTGATGATCCGCAGGGAGCGCTCGAAATGCGCCTCGCCTTGATAAGACGCCAGTGCTTCGCGCAATAAATTAACTTTGGCGTCGAGGTCAGCCTCGGCCTCCAGCTTGCGATCAATTTCGGCGATGAAGGCGGAGAGTTGCTGGCGCTGTTGCTCCTCCACGTCGAATTTAAGCGCCTGAAACAGAGCCTGGTTCGGGTATTTCGCAAGAGCATCCTGGCAGATTTTCAGCGCCTTCGCGTAGTCGCGGCTGGCCAGCAAACGTCGGGCCTCGGCGTAAGCGTTGTTGATTGCGTCATGCTCGGAACGAACTTTGTTGTAAAAGTTCTGATAAGTGGCGTTGGTTTCGGGAGAAGAGGTGTCGGGCGCCTCAAGGTCGAGTTCGAGCACCAATCCCATCTGCGTGAGGGCCTCGCTCACTTCTCCGTTTTTGTAAGCATTGAGGGCCGACTGGTAAACCTGCGCTTTTTGCTGGCGAAGCTGGAGGTATTTTTTTTCTTCATTCTCAATTTCGCTCAACAGACGGAGGGCCCTGGGCTCATTGGCGCGGAGCTGGGTGACGTTGTGCAGGGCTTCACGAGCGTGGCTGTAGGCGTGATTATCAATGTGCTGGCGGGCAAGACGAAGCCACTTCTCAAACTGGCGCTGGCTGCGGCGTTCCTCGATGCGGCTCTTGAGGCCTAGCGCGGCAACGTTGTTGGCGTCGAGCTGCAGGATCTCCTGGATTTTTTGCAGCGCCAGCGGGTCTTCTTCTTCCTCATAGCGGGCGCGCGCGCTCTCCAGGAGCTGGGAAATGGTGCGTAGCCGCACGACCTGGTCGATCTGGGCGCGCAACAGCGAGAGCTGTGGATCAATGTTGCCTTCGGCCTCCAGTTCACCCACGATTTCGTTGGCAAATTGATAATCGCCGTTGTCCAGAGCCTTAGCCGCGCGCTGAATACGAGGCTGGATGCGGGCGGGGTCGAAGATCTCGATGGGCTCGTTGCGCAGGGCTTTTTGCAGGGTTTCGCCGAACTCGCGGGCGCTGTCGAAGCGGTTCCACGGCTGCTTGGCCATGGCTTTGTGGATGACGCGGCTGATGGTCTGGCTGACTGCCGGATTGATTTCAGAGGCGGGCGGCGGAATCCTCTTCATGATAGCGTCGATGATGTCTTCTTCGGCAGCAGCGCGGAAGGGATTGCGGCGGGTGAGCGCCTCGTAACAAACAACGCCGAGGGAAAAGATATCCGACTGCGGCGAGACCGGCTTCAACTGCAGCTGCTCGGGCGCCATGTAGAGCAGCGTCCCTTTTTGGAAGCCGCTGGAACGGGTGCGTGAATCGACCCGGTGAGCCACGCCGAAGTCAATGATTTTGACGGAATCGTCTTGGATCACGAACAGGTTGCTGGGCTTCAAGTCGCGATGAACCAGGCCGCGATCGTGGGCAGCCTGTAGACCGCGGCAGGTCTGCGAAATGATGTCCACGACTCGCTCGACGGTGAGGCGATGGCTGCCTTCACGGATCAGCGCATCCAGCGGCTGCCCCTGAAGCAGAGGCATCACAAAAAAGGGCTTTTTGGTTCCGCCGTCGTCAAACTCCCCGATATCGAATATTTCGACGATGTTGGGGTGGCTCATCGACTTCAGCACTTCGCATTCTTTGTAGAAAAGCTGCAGCGACATGCGGTCAGGGAATTCAAGCAGGGTCTTTAAGGCCACGTCGCGGGCCATCGGCGGGGGATCGTAGGCACGATAGACCACGCCCATCCCACCCTCTCCAAGGACGGCTTTGATCTCGTAACGGCCCTTGATTCTTTTCAGTGGCGGCATATCAACCTTCTTCTGGCCACGGATAGCCTAGCGAGTGCGCGAGGGTCTCGTGCACGACGGAGCTCGCGGCACACCTCCCTAGTCTTGCGGGGGACGTTTTTGCAGCCGGCTTTTCGAGAAATCCGGCATGACCCTCGTACGGTCGGCGGGGGCCCGGGGAGGTTGTGCTCCGCCATCTCGCGTCTCAAATCCGGGAGGCGCCGGGCGTGAGGGTCGGGCGCGGCTCTTCGATTGAGTTTTGTCCGCCCAGCGCATGCTCCCCCTGCCCTGAATGGCGAAGGTCCCCATGTATTGCTCCGGCCAGACCAGGCGCGGCACCCAAAACCAGAGCACCAACAATAGCGTCCCAAGACCGAGGAATACCAGCACCGGTCGCAGCACGCTAAACCAGTTTCCCGAACCCGGAGCGAGCTGAAGAGCAGCCTTCAGTTCCGCAGTATCGCACCCACCGTCAAATGTGGGGACGCTCATCTGCGGCGCGGCCCAGATCTTTTCGCCACTCTCAAAGTGGCGGCCGTCGAGCAAATTCAGCGCGGCCTTGAGGTGTAGCGTCCTGCCCTCCAGGGAACTGCGGTCGTCGACCGGCAAGACGAGCGTTGCCACAATGCGGTTGGTCTGCAGGGTCCGGGCAAAGGAAAAGGCCTGCTTCAGCCGGTCGCGGTCCTCCGCCATGTACAGCTTCGTGCTGAGTTCACGGAGGGCGGCGGCGTCAATCGAGCTGGGATCGCCGAAGCCAATGCCGATGACCTGCGTGCCTGAGGACTGAACAGCGTTAGCAGCTTGCTGCAGCCCGGCCGGACCGTCGAGAAGGCCCGAATCATCACCTTTATAGACTTCGTTCTTGCCGTCGGTCATCACAATGAGCTGCGTTTCCGGCGAACTGGCAGTAGCAGCCGTTTGCCGGGCTAGCACCTGCAATCCGAGGACCACCGCCGAATAGAGCGCGGTATTGTTCTTCGGGCGAGGAGTAGGCAGCGCCTGGATTTGAGCCAGCGCGTCGGCCTTGGTAGCAGCAAACTGAGCCGCAGTGATCTGGTCCGCCACGTTGTGGCTTTCGAAGGGAACGATGGCTACGCGGTCCACCGAGCTGTCGAAACCATCGAGAAACTGCCCGAGGGCTTCCTGCGCAGTTTGGAAACGCGTCCGGCCAAGGGGCAGCACGCGGTTCATGCTGCCGCTGATGTCGACTAGGATGAGGGCGACTCGGCCGCGAACGGCCTTGGTCTGTCCGGTTTGGGCGACGGCAAAAAAGGGATTGATCTCCTGGTTGTCCATAGTGACTTTCAATTGTCCGCGGAGGTCTTTGGCGGCTGGCAGATTAAGATTAAGAGGAGACCCTTGGGCGTCAACGACATTGAAGGCCAGTCGGAAACAGGGCTTAGTGGTGGAAGGATCGCAACTCACCAGGCGGATGCGATCGGCGAAGTCCAGGTATCCGGTCTGGCTCAATGCTACCGTTGCGCCGACCAACATCGTCAAACACAGAACTGGACGCGCAACCGCGGGAGCACATGGCCTGACCCTCACGTTTCCCTCCGGGTAACGAATTTCAGCGCGGTCCGGCCGACGAGGATGTCATCAGAATCCCGCAATTCCTGCGAAGTCACGACTGTCTTGCCGCGCACGCGCAGCTGAAAACGGGCCATTGAAGCCTGATCGGCAGCGCTCGGATGCCGGGCCAGATAAAAGCGCCCAGCTTTGCCGAGCAGGATAGCGTGACGTCCCGCAATGCCAGCGTCAGGAATGAAGATGTCCACCTCGGGGCGGTAACGGCTGCGCGCCAAGTCCGGGCTTTGATTGCCGATCACGTAAGAGTCGCCCTGCTGAATTTCCCACTCTTTGTGGGCGCGGCCAAATTTGCTTTGCGCGCGAGGGTCGCCGCTGCTGACGAACTCTAGCACGCCATCGCGCAGAAGAATGGGCGCCATGGTTACGCCAAAACAAATGCCGACGCCGACGAAGACGAAGCCCAGAGCTTGCGAAAGCTCTGGGACGGAGGCTGCCAGTGCAGCAAAAATTAGGCCGCCGAGCGCGCCCCCGGTCAAACCTCCGGCGATGGCATGCGCCACGCGGGCGCGGTTCACGCCCACCCATCGTAGACCGAGCCCAAAGCCAATAAACGAGCCCGCGAGCATCCAAGCAATAAGACGGGTGAGAACCGGCGCCTGCTCGCTCAAATTGTTGGTGATCGGAATCTGCACGAGGCCGGCTGCGACGCCCGCAGCCATCCCTATGAGCACCCCGGAAACCACCCAACGCGGCAGGACGCGGTTGCCCGACCAGTGGTCAGAGAACGCCACCGTGAGTCCGCCGATGAAAGCTCCGAGAATCGCAGCCGAGACCACATCGGACACCCAAACCGCCTGGTTCACAAGTACCGTTGAGACTAGGGCGGTAAGGACCCAGGAGAACAGACCGGCCATGCCCCCGACCAAGGACATGAAGTACAGCGTCTGATAGAGGCTCATAGATGATTTGTAAGTGAGCGCCGGAAGACGACGCAAACCTCAAGTGCTGTAGCGTTGCTGCCGTAGTATAGCCTATAATTCCGCGTGTGATACCCAGAGACTTTTGAGGTGGATTACTCACGTTTGGAACCGACCCAGTTTACCCGCAGCCGATTGCGAGAATTGAACTGTGTGATAGCGGGCGCGGGGGCTCTGGGCAACGAGGTAGCACGGGTTCTCGGACTGTTGGGGGCCGCCAGAGTGGTGGTCGTGGATCCGGATGTCGTGGAAGCCTCGAACCTTCCGCGATCGATTTTCTTTCATGGCAAGCCAGCCATCGGGCAGAACAAAGCCGAGACCTTGGTGGAGGCTGCGGCCGCCCTATTCCCAGACACGCGATGGGCGGCGGTACGCAAAGAGATTGCCGACGTAGGCTTTCAGCGGCTGAGGAATGCCAGCTTGCTGTTCAGTTGCGTGGACAGTGATCTGGCGCGGCTAGAGATTGCATATATCTCAACCAAGCTTGGCATCCCCGTGGCAGACGGCGGGCTCGGGCGACAGAATTATTCCCATGGGAGGGTAACTTACTTCCCTGGAACCCCGAACCAAGCCTGTTACGGATGTATGTTGAGTTCCAGCAAGCGAGGAGAACTCTTGCAACTGTGGCAGGCCACGCTCCGGCCCTGCTCCTCCGAAACTGGGAACCCCCAAGCGGAGCTAGTAAGCACGCCCACCATGGCAGGGATTGTTGGCTGCATTCAGGCCGAGCTTGGGTTAAGAAGTTTCTTTCAGGCCAACGAGGGAAAGCCGGTAGGTGCGCGCAGCCTGGAGATACAAATCCACCCGGCACGACGGATGGAGGATTTCGCGGTCCCGATAAGCATAGATTGTCCGTTCCATCGTTACAACGAAACTCTAAAGGCTCTGCCACGGGCGACTGCAACGTTTGAGGAACTGCTGGACAGTGCTCGGGCGGAAGCGGTCGTCCTTGACTGGCCGATTTGCATTCAGTCCAAGTGTCTGGACTGCGAAAACGAGTGGCCTCCTATGGTGCGCTTGGCGGCGTTGCGACGCTCAGGAATTTGCCCAGCCTGCGGGTCTGGAAACATTCTGGAACTGGAAACGATCCGTGTCATCGGCCGGGATTCTGCGTGGCTGGGGCGGACTCCATCCGCGTTACAATTGCCGGCCGAGCATCTGTATAGTGTGCAAGTGCGTGCCGGCACTCTATGAAAACCCGCACCATCGCAGCGCTTTTAGCTTGCAGCGTCCTGCTGGTGCTGCTGCAGCTCGTGGCCTTGCTGATCGGGCCGGTGACGGGTGTGGTTTGCGGGGCGGTGCTGGCGGTCGTTTCCATGCTGTTGCTGCGGTTCTTTCAGATGGACTTGCAACAGAATTGGGTAAGCACAGTGCTAACCACAGGGGCAAGTTTGTTAGCAGTGGCCATCGTCTACTTCACCAGGGCGGGGCAACCGTTATACATTTGGTTCGCGTGCCTGCTAGCTTTCGGGATAGCGGTGATGCTGACCGCAGCCCAGCACGCGGGATCGAGTCGCTGTGGGCTCTGTAACCGGCGCTTGCGCCGACAGGTCGCGTTTGCCTGTCCGCGCTGCGGGCTGACGGTATGCGATCATTCCTGCTGGGTGTTCGAGGCTAGCCGCTGTCGGCTATGCGAACAGAACCGAGTGCCCATCTTCTCCCCGGATACGCGCTGGTGGGATCGTCAACTCGGTCCGCGGACCGAGTACGGCCGCTGCCAGCTGTGCCAAGTGCCGGCGAAAGAAACGGACCTGCGAGTGTGCCGCAGGTGTGGCCGACCGCAGTGCCGCGCCTGTTGGGACGCGAGCAACGGCCAGTGCAGCCGTTGCCAGTGGACGATTGAAGACTTGCCCGACTCGCTGCGGCCTTACGTCCTGACGACAGGCGGTGAGGCCCGAGTTTCCGCGCGCCGCCGCTGAGGAGCCATCATGCCGAAGTATCAGATGTATTTCGATACCATCACGGGAGAAAGTAAGTACAACGTCGACGTTGACGACGAAGAATCCCTGGATCAGGTACTCGACGAAATCCTGTACGATCTGCGGGAGCGCGGTGAAATCCTCCAGGGAGACGGAGAACCTCAGGTAGTATGGAATGGTCAGGCTCTTGACTTTGCGCGACCTCTTCCCGAGCAGGGTGTTCGTCCCAATGACGTCTTGCGCGTCTCCACGATTGCCACCAACGGCTGATGTCCACGCTTTACGAGCGGCGGGTTGAGCAGGAATGGCGACTGCTGCAGTTGCTGGCCGCGGCAAATCCTGGAGTAATCGAAGGCATACAGAGACGGGGAGGCCACGGTTGTGAGATTCTTAGCTTCAAGCTTCTCAAGACCCCGGCGCTCATAGTCGCCTCGGATGGAGTAACTGTCCAGGACTCGCACTCGGTCATGATGCATTTTCCAAGCTTCTTCCCATCGGTTCCGCTTGAGGCAAGTCTGGGGCGACCAGTGTTCCACCCTAACGTTCATCCCGGAAACGGGTTCGTGTGTCTATGGAGTCGTTCTTCTCCGGGAAACACGGTGGTCGAGGGGGTCTTTCAGCTCCAGCGGGTGGTCACATGGCAGCTGGTCAACGAAGAGTCGGATCACCTCATGCAGCCCGCCGCACTGGCCTGGCTGAAGGACCCGGCTCGGGCGACTGCCTTGCCCCTGGCTTCCGGGCTGATTCGCAAGCCGGAAGGGTATGACGTGGAAAGGACTTACGGCAAGCTTCCTGAAGGAGTTAGGCGGCGACTGTCCTGACTGCAAAGCGCCACCCTTACGGCCCAGGGACACGGACAAACCTTGCCGCCCCACAGATTTTCTAGCGCATCGAGGAGCTAGGATCAGTTCAAGCTCGTGCAAGAGAAATGTCGTTTGCCGTGAATCGAACGGCCATCGCACTGGGAAAGCAGGTTGAGCCAGAAATGGAGTGTGTCGTAGCATATATACGACTGCTAAGAGCAACAGACCAAAAAACAGAAAAAACTTTCCGCGTTTCTTTAGAAGTTCCTCCCACTGGTCGGGAGCGGCTTCGTTGAGTCGAATCAATTCCAGATTGATGCCGGAGATCTCTTCGAGCAGGGCCAGGACTTGTTGTTAGTTGCGTACCCAATTCTCGGCCACCGACAGCAGTTCTTTCGGTACATAGACCGGCGCCTGCGACCCTTAGCAAAGCTCACGGTGAGGGTAATACGCGGGACCGTGCTTTTCCCCGCGCATGCACTTACCGCCGTCCCTTCCGCACTGTGTGACGCGTTCGATCAACGTGGCCCGCAGGACAGGTCTCAGCCCGCGAAGCCGTTGGGCGAGTTTTTGACGACGGACCGCCATTCGTTGTACTTTCGGGCTCAGCATGCCTTGTCAAGTATAAAACTGCTACGGCAAAGTCAAAAACGAAACGCACCAGCCATCTGGATCACTATTGGTTACGGAGCAGGCAGCGCTAATTACAGCTGAAAAGATCTTGGGGGCGGCAAGACGGACACAAGACGGACAAACCTATTGACAAACTGGACGTTAAATACTACCTTCCGGCAAACGCCTTCCGCTGACTAACGCTGGCCGCTCAGGAGAACCTGAATGCCGCTTATTAAAGTCATCCGCCAGGGAGTTACTCCCTCGGTACGCAAAGTACCGACTTCCACCTCTGCCGTGGTCATGCCCATGACCTTAGAACGCGTAGGGAAAGAGGTTGCCTCGGAAAACGAGGAGCCGGTGAAGGTCGAGGACGTTCAAGACGCCTTCAAGAAGTTCCAGCCTAGCCTGAGTTTCAAGGCCTGTGCAGGTGCGGAAGAGACCGAGTTCAAGGCGGAATTCCGCTTCCGCAGCATTAAGGACTTCGACCCAGAGAACCTGCAAAAACGGCAAGAGATCAAGAACGAGAACGGTGAAACCGAGTACGTGCGGAACGATATCGCCGACCTAAAGAACCACATCGACTTGCTCTATCGCCTCAAAGATCGCTGGAAGTTGCCCACGGTACGGCGGGCATGGAACAACGAACAGCAGCGAAAAGAGATCTTGCAGGCGTTGGGCCGGCTGCGCCAAGAGTTGGAGAAAGTAGCGGGTAAGGGAGGGGCGCAGTAATGGCGGAAGCGACCACTAAGTCAAGAACCACAGCGGAGATTCTGGGCAAAAGTCCGGCGCGTGAACTGCTGCAGGACATTTTTGCCGATTTACATCCTGGCTTTATCGACGAGACGCGAGACATCACCGGCATCTTTACTCCTCAGACGGCCACCGAGTTCCTCTCACAATTGATGAACTTCGAGAAGTTGCTGGGCGAGAGCGACTCCTATGAGGCCACCGTCAAGAAGATGCAGGGGCAGATTGACCAGGCCGAAGGGGTGCGCGACCAGCTGCTGGCTCAAGTCTTCGAGCAGATTCGGCCCATCGAACGAAGCTATCGTCAGTTGATGATGTTCTTCGAGAATTCGAAGGTTCCAGATGGGAAGGTACGCAAACCCGTGGAAATTTACATTCTCAATGCCGACGCCAAGGCCATGAAGGACGTCTTCAGCATGAGCGTGGCGGCGATTGAGAGTTTCGTGCGGAAGCGCAACGATAACTTCAATTTCCGCGATGATATTTGCAACCTGGTCGTGCCGGGGTTCATTCCTCAGCAAGTGCGCGAGAAGTTTGAGGACGTTGCCAACAGTTGGGGAATGCTGCTAATCAACGATCTGGACGACGAGAAGACGTTCAAGAATGTGGAGCGCAACTTTCTGCCGGGGGGGAAGTACGAATTCCTGAAGCGGCCGGAGGACCGGGCGGCAGCGGATGTAGTGACGATGGGATATCTGCAGCTGCGTCCTGCGTATTGGTTTGAGAAGAAAGTAGATGGAGGTGACGACCTTTACGGTCCGCCTTCGGTGGTGTTTGCCGGTGCTATTGCCCGCGCCGATGACTCACAGGGAATCGCGCAGGGGCCGGTGGGTTCACGGTTCGGGCAGGTGGTAGGTTCGGAGAAGTGCCGGGTCGAGCCACTGATCGGAGAGATGGAACACCTCAGCATGGAACGCCAGTTGGTGCCTATCATCCGTGACGCCGACAATCACTTGTGTTTCTTCGGTTGCCGCACCCAGGCCGATGATCCCTACGGTGTGTTGAAGTTCTTCACGTCATACCGGATCCTGCGCTATCTGGAGCGCTGCTGCCGGCATTACCTGCTGCAGGTGGCCGGCCAGGTCCTGACCCGTGATTTCATGGACGAGCAGATCGAAAAGCCGATGCGGCGCCTGCTGGATGAGCAGGTTCAGCAAGGCACGATCCTGGGTTATGACCTGACGGTTGACAAGGACTCGAACAAGCGGATGCAAGGCATTTGCGATATTACGTTGAGCGTGATGCCCACCGGCCCGGCGGAAACTTTTGTGTTGAAGATTGATGTGCCAGAGTTCAAGTCGGCTGGTGCCGCGAAGTCCGAAGGACAAGCGTAAAAGCTCTTTCGCATTCCAAAGGGAACCAGTGTGGTCGACGGAGTTACGACCGCTGCCGACGACGAGCGAGACTGGGTCTGTTCGTCGACCGATTGTTTTTCGCCCACGGCTAGTTCTCGTACAGGATCGGTTCACACCGCAGGTACGCGAAAACACGGAGTGGCCGTAATAGGGCCCTTGTCTGAGTGCAGTAGAAAAGAAGAAGGAGGTCCAGCATGGCTGCAGCGCCCTATCGTTGCACAGTCACCATTGACAGCACCAAATTCAACGCGGTTGCCGCCAGCGTACTTTTCACCACCGAGAAAGACCGGGCGGGGATGGCACAGATGGGAAGTCTGCGCACTAGCATCCGCGTCTGGGGCAACTTTCACGATGACGATAACCTGCCCAATTCCGCTCTAAAGAAATTCTTTGATTTGGCCAACGTGGTCACCCGCGACAAGATCAAGGACATGAAGATCGAATTCTGGAAGGACGATAAGCACGAAGACGCACTCTGCACCTATAGTTTCAAAGGCTGGATCAGCCACTTCGAGACTTCCAATCCACATCCACTTGCTGAGACCAGCAGCAACGGCGACCACCCCGCGCCTCCGGACGACCTCAATCATATGCTGATGATGGATCTGGAACCGGCGCTCAATCAGGCCAATTTTAAAGAAATTACGATGAGCAACTAGCCCCGAGGAGGCATCATGGCATCGCCGTATCGCAGCTCAGTCACCATTGATGGCACCAAGTTTGACGCGGTTTCCGTGGTGGTCGCCTTTAACACCGACAAGGACCGGGCGGGAATGCCGCAGATGGGGAGTCTGCGGACCGATATCCGAGTGTGGGTGGATTTTCATGATGACACCAACCTGTCACATTCGACGTTGAAGAAACTATTTGACCTGGCCAACGTCGTGACGCGCGCCAAGATCAAGGACATTAAGATCGAGTTCTGGAAAGATGACAGCCACCAGGACGCGCTTTGCAGTTACAAGTTCAAAGGCTGGATCAGCAGCTTTCAAACCTGCAATCCGGCCGCGGGTTCGTTTCAAGGGGGCCTGGAAGACGAAAACATTAACCACCTGCTTGTGCTCAGCCTGGAACCGGCACTGAACCAGCAGAATTTCAAAGATGTTTCATTTGGCAATTGAGGAGGTCGTATCTCGTTCATTGCGTTTCCTCTTCGTTTCCGTGAAGGCTTTCTCCGGCGGTGCGACAGTCCCGAGGCCGTTCTGGCATTGGTACGGGTAATGGCCAACACGCCTTATGGTTCATGGGCTGGCTGCTCTCGGTTCGGTTTGCGGGAACTGCTCGAGCAAAGCAGCACACGGCCGGAGAATGTCCAAGTTGCGTTAGAGGAAATGAACCATGCTCTGGAGGATTTGGGGATCACAGGCTTTCGAGTAGAAAGCATTACCCGCGATTCCGTCGAGGGGGCAGGGCTCAGGCAGTGGATGATTACCCTGGCCTCGACGGCCGATCCGGCGAGGACGTACTCGTTCGGATGGGACGGCAAAACCAAGTAGGCTTTGCACAATTTCATGCGCTACAGCACTCCCAGCGCAGTGGAAATCGACAAGAAGCTCCGCGACGATTTTCGCCGCCGGGTGAGAGACTTCGGCATCTCTGCCGAGGTCACAGACCCGGTATTGGCGGTGCTGTTCCGCACCTTTGCCCAGCAACTGGAAACACTCTACGCAGAGACCGATCGCATTCGTCTGGCATTGCTCGATGAGCTTATCGCGAATTTGGGAACGGAGCCGCGCATGGCCCGGCCGGCGCAGACCGTGGTCCGGTTTCTCTTAGAGCGAGGACAGCAGCTTAACCTTATCCCGGCAGGTACGGAGCTGGTAGGCGACGCGGAGAGCGGGGAAAGGTTGACCTTCATCACCGACGCAAGTTTGGCTATTTCCAGTGCGCGCGTCGCCTTCGCGGCAGCATATCAGGATGGTGCGCTACGAATGGTCTCTGGGGTAGAGATGCCGGAGTCCTTCCAGGCCCTGCGTCCGTCGCTCGACGCAGTACGAGTGAATCTTGGCCCCAATCCCGCGCTGTACCTGGCGATTGAAAACCTGACGGCGGAACATCTCAGCCAACACAGTTTCTTTTTCGAACTGGGGCCGGACGCCTATCGCATCCAGCAGGCCTTGCAGAGAGAGACCTGGTGCGTGATAAATGCCTCCGGCGAATTGGGGGCCGTCGGTATTCTGCGTCCACGGGCTGGAAACGGCGGGCTGCGCGGGCTGGAGTGGCTGGTCCGAGAAGAGGTGGAGGCAACTCCGCCCGAGGCCGACGAGGAAGTTCCGCTGTTGCCGACAGGCTTTTACGGACCGCGGATCTTCTTGTTCCCGGTAGTGCCCGGCAACAGGCGCTTCTATTGCAAAGTCCCGCGAGCAATGGACGCGGCATTCGCGAAGATCTTCGGAAGGGAGTCGGCCAAGGCGCTGGCAGAAGAACGAGCCTGGCTGCGCATCTCATTTCCTCGCGATATTCCGCCTTTGCACACCGCCTTGGGCAGCATCACGCTGCATGCCATCACCGCTTCAAACGTGGAATGCTTTAACCAGACTATCGTCTTCGAGAAGCAAGGGACCTCCATTCCCATAGTGCGAGAGGAAGGAGGCGCGGCCAGCCATCTGGTAGCCCCGCTGTCGATTTTCGGCGAAGGTGGTGGTCCGTACCTGCCCGAGACCGAACCTTCCACGCGGCCCGGCGTGGGGAGGTACACCGTCCGGAATGGCCGAATCGAATTAAGGCCCGCACTGCGTGCGGACGGGAGCCCGGAGGCCTACGCCAATCTCCGCATCTGGGTCACTAGCGGAAGTTTGGGAAACAAGGTTCGGCCCGGTCAAGTGACAGGATTCCTGAAGAAGAGCCAGATTGCCGGATTGCGTTTGGCGAATCCCACCTCCGCCGCAGGCGGTACCGACTGCGAAGAATTCAGCAAGGCCCAGGCCCGGTTCGCTGACGCGCTGCTCTCCCGCGACCGCATTGTCACCCGTGCCGACCTGACGACCGCAGTACGGACTTTCGATGCGCGAATTCTTGGCGTCCAGGTTGAACCGGCAGTTCGCCGGACTGAACACGGGCTGCAGCGAGTCGAGCGCGTCCGCGTGCGCATCAACCAGGATGATTTCACCGACCCCCAGACCGAATTGCCAATCTTGAAGGACGGCCTGCTAAAACACCTGTCGGACCGCTTTCCGCTGGGGACTGAAGTGGCTGTGGACGTGACCTCATCATGAGCGACAACTTTCCACAAATGCCGTGCCTTGAGTCGGGGTTCTCCGGCTTTCACCACACCCTGGATTCGGCCTTGCAGGTACTGGCTGCAGTGGGGGTGTCGCCGGCGCGCATCAGTCTGCGGATGACAGGGCGCGGATATCCCTCCCGATGGGTGGTTGCACAAGAGCCGCCACCCGGAGCTGAGCTGGGTCCCGGAACCGTCGTTAAGCTCTCGATCGCTGGTCTTGGCTATTTTCATGCCTTGCCCGTCGGCATGTGGGACAAGGGCGGTGAGAGCGGTCCAGGCACGGAGGAAATTCTCCAAGTCCTGGACGACCCCCTGCAGAAGGCGGGCCACTGGATCCGCAAGGGCGCACGTCTGTTCGACCTCGATCCGGATAATCTTGAGGGATGCTCGCGCTGGATCTCGCTGTTCGCGTTGAATCCCGACGACTGGTCCCCGGAAACCTGGTACAACCTGGCGCTGCTTTTGCCCAGCATGCAGCAAATTGCGGCGACGGAGCACGGAATTCGCCTGGTGTTTCAACTCCTGTTGCAACTGCCAGTCAAAGAGATCCACAATTTTCCGACATTTCGATCACTTCCGGAGGAAGAATACAGCCTGCTGGGTGAGCAGTGCTGCCGGCTTGGCGTGGACTACGTTCTTGGGGATCAGGTAGAGGATCTGGCGGGCATGCGGCTGGTGATCGGGCCAATTTCCCTGGAAGACTACTACGAATACCAGCAGCGGGACAAGAAGCAGCTGGTGACATCGGTGTTGGACCTATGCATGAGCTGCCAGCGGAAATATTGGGTTTCCTGGTTAGTAGCGGACCCCGCCAAAGCACCACGGCTGGGGTTGGAAGTGGAGAACGCGAGATTGGGGATCAATTCGCACCTGGGACGCCCTGAACTGGTAAGGGCCTGAGGAGTCTATGAACTCGGATGACATCAAGCTCGGCTCGGTGAATTGGGAACACGGAATGTTGCTCACGCCGGACCATTTTCTGCGCCAGGAGGACTACCTGGACTCGGCGATCCTGTGGATGCTGCGCTACGCCACGAATGCTTTTGGTTTGGTGGGAGGAGGGCCGCGGCTGCCCGAAGCCGAGCGCGGTGCGGTGCGACACGATCCGATCGTGGTCCTCGATGAGGATGCGGATTCGCTGCGCCTTTCGGTGACCCAGTGCCGCGGAGTAACACCGGCGGGGAGCATCGTGGAGATCGACCACCAGCATCCCATACACTGCCGAATTCCCAAGGGGGAACTCGAGGGCCTAGCCGAAAGCCCGATCTACATCGTCTGCAATCCGCACGAAAAAGAAACCGTCGACGGTGAGGTGGACCCATGCAATCCCCAGATGAAGACCGAACGCCGGCAAGCCTACCGTCTTTCGCTGAAAGTCACCGCCGATAGCTCCCCGCACAGCATGGTGGTGGCGCGCTTGCGCCGGCAACAATATGGCGCGGGCTATGAGAAGGACGCCGAGTTTATTCCTGCCTGCACTTCTATTTGCAGCTACAGCGAACTGATCGCTGCGTGGCGCAAGATCCTGGGTCTGGTAAACCTGCTCTCGGAGCGCTACACCGCGCTGCATCAGGCCATGCGCGAATTCCTGGTGCTGTTCACCGAGCGCGGCATCGAGACCGAAGGCGACGTCGAGACCATGCGCTTTGTGGACCGCATGGTGGCGGCGCTGCAAGACTGCCGCTACGAAATTCTTGACCCAGTCCAGCCGCCGCAGAAATTCTTTGTCGCCTTGCGACGGTTCTTTCACACGGCGGCGGTGTATTTGGAACTGACTCCTGCCGCGCAACACTATTTTGATACGCTCAAGGAGACCGGGGAAACCGAGTTCATTGCCCCTCTTGAACAGCAAAAACAGATCCTGAGCGCGATGCCGCGCTGGGACGTGCAGACCGACCTCAGTGTCGAGGTGCAAAGCTCAATGCAAGCCCTGGACGCGCTGCATCGGTTGGAGCGGGCGCTGGAAGGCAAGTACATTGACTTCCGCATCAGCCCGTCGCTGGAGGCGATGAATTTCATCTTCGACCGTGGCGGCAAAGTACTCTACCGCCTGGCCGCGAAGCCCGCGCGGGTGCAGGGCGTGGGCGACGAACTGACCATCTACTTTTCACAACTGCGTTTGGAAGGACGCGATAAGTACCGCCTGATCCTGGTGGGGGAGCAGAATGCGGTCTTCGAGAAAGGCTCTAAGATCGCGGTCGAGCTACGTATTAATGAAGGCAGCGGATTCCGGCGGCAGCCGGTGATTCTTTCTTGCGAAGCGAAGAACACGGAGCAGCGCAACTTTGAGTTCGACTTCGACGCGCCCGACGTTCCGACGATTACCGATTTGAAAGTAGGATTGCAGGCGCATCTGCCGATCCGCACAGCGTTGTTGTTCATCCGGCACCGTTTCTATGCGGGACGCGCCCAGGAAGCGCCACGGACGGTCGAGCCGATGTCGTTGCCAGCGGAGCAGCAGTTGGGTCGAGCAGCTGTGCCGCCGCGTGATATTCCGCCGCGGCCAGCTCCGCCCGAGCCGCCGGCGCCAGAACGCCCTTCCAGGCTGGAACCGCGTGCGGAACCGCCGTCAGATTCCCGTGAACCGGAAAGGGCCCCATGGGAGGCACCACCGTCACCGCCTCGCCGGCGACGGCGTTTGGAGTGAGGGCGAGGTGGATGGGGAGGGACGAGCATGGCCATTGACCTCGACAAAATTTCCAGCGATCTGGAAGAAGCCCTGGAACGGGCACGTGTGCTGGCGGAGAGGCGCCAGCATCCCCTGATCACGCCCGCGCACATACTCTACGTCGTGCTCGATCATGAGAGCCCGCTCGCCGCCATGCTGGAGAAGTCCGGCGTGGCCTGTGGCCCGCTGCTGGATGCGCTCTCCACCCGGCTCAACAAAGGAGAAGGTGCGGGTAAGCTCGAGCCGGGTAAGAGGCCGAGCGCCTCGCGGGCGCTGCGGGACCTAATCGAGAAGTCGTTCGAGAAGATGGCGGCGCGCGGGGCGGAACGGGCCGAGCCCATCGATGTTCTAGTGGCTGCGGCCGAGTCCGGCGAAACCGTCTTGAAGGACGAGCTTCGTCAGGCAGGAGTCACCACGGCCGCCGTAGAGAAGGCTTCAGCCAGTCGCGCGGCCGCGGGCGAAGCTTTGGGCGAATCCAAGTCCGTGGCAGGTCCACCGCGCTCCGGCAAACTGCTGGAGCGGTTTGGCCGCGAACTTACCGCCGCTGCCGCCGCCGGAGAACTGATGCCGGTGATCGGGCGCGACGAGGAAATCCGCAGGGTCATCCAAACCCTGTTGCGCAAGAGCAAGAACAATCCTGTACTGGTGGGAGATCCCGGCACCGGTAAGACCGCGGTCGCCGAAGGTCTGGCGCTGCGTATCGCGGCCGGCGATGTTCCCGAATCTCTGAAGAAATGCAAGCTGTTCGCGCTTGATCTGACTTCGATGGTCGCGGGAGCGAAATATCGCGGTGAATTTGAAGAGCGGATCAAAGGTGTGGTCGACGAAGTGCGTGCCCGAAAGGGCGAAATCATCTTATTCCTGGACGAACTCCACACCCTGGTGGGGGCAGGCGGAACCGAAGGAGGCATGGATGCGGCCAACATCCTCAAGCCCGCCCTGGCCCGCGGCGAACTGCGTTGCATTGGTGCGACCACGTACGACGAATACCGCGAGAAGATCGAAAAAGATGGCGCGCTCGCCCGCCGCTTCGACGTGGTCACGGTGAAGGAACCCAGCGACGATGCCATGATGACCATCCTTCGCGGCGTTCGCGCACGGTACGAAGCTTTCCATGGTGTCGGTCTTTCCGATGAATCGCTCCAGGCCTCGGTGAAGCTTTCGCGGCGCTACATCCGCGACCGCTTTCTGCCGGACAAGGCTATCGATGTGATCGACGAGGCGACGGCGCGCATCCGAATGCAGAAGGAGTCGAAGCCTACATACATCGACCAGCAGCAACGCCTGCTCCTGCGCAAGCAGGCGGAACTGGAAGCGTTGCAGAGCAGCGCGAGTTCGGCGGCGCAGAAGAAAGCAGTGGCAGCACTGCAGACCGAGGTGAAAGAGTTTAAGCACAAAGTGGACGCGCTGGTTGGGCAGTGGCAAAAGCAGAAGGAACTGGCTGATAACCTGCATAAGACCAAGCAGACCATTGAGGAGCAAACCGCGGCGCTGGCCCAGGCCGAATCGAAGGGCGATGTGGTCAAGGCCGCGGAACTGCGCTATGGCTCGCTGAAGTATCTGGAGCAACAACGCGCCGATCTGGAACACGAGCTGCAGCAATTGTCCAGCGGCAGACCGCTGGTGCCGGACCAGGTGCTGCCGGAACACATCGCCGAGGTGATCGGCGAACGAGTCGGCATTCCCATCAGTCGCGTGCTGGAGAGTGAGCGTGACCGTCTGCTGAAGATGGAGGAGCGCATTGGCGCGCGCGTCTTCGGACAAGATGATGCGGTTCACGCCGTGGCGGAAGCGGCCCGCCGCATGCGTGCTGATATCCAGCCCGGACGCAAACCAAGTTCGTTCCTTTTCGCTGGCTCTACTGGAGTTGGCAAAACCGAGCTGGCGAAAGCCCTGGCGGAAGCCTTGTTCGACGATGAGTCAGCGCTTATCCGCATCGACATGGGGGAATACAAAGACAAGTCTTCGGTCTCCGGCTTGATTGGTTCTCGCCCGGGCCTGGTCGGCTCCGAGGAAGGGGGTTTCCTCACCGAGCAGGTGCGGCGCTCTCCCTATTCTGTTGTCTTATTCGACGAGGTAGAAAAAGGCCACCCGGAGATCCTTGACCTTCTGCTCGGGGTGCTCGACGAAGGCCGGCTCTCAGATGCCAAGGGCCGATTTTGCGACTTCTCGAACACGCTCATTCTCTTCACGTCGAATCTTGGCGTGCGCGAGGCCATGGAATCGACCGACGATCCGGAGAAGCGCAAGGAGATTATCCACGAGGTGGTCAAAGCCAGCTTGCGACCGGAGCTCTATAACCGTATTTCGCAGGTGATCATTTTCAATTCGCTCGCCGATAAGGAACTTAAGCGAATAGTTAACGCTCAGATCGACGGATTACGGAAGAAGCTGGCCGAGGACCGCGAAATCGGGCTGGAGATCACCCCGGAAGCGCTGGCCTATTTGGCCAAACAGTCTTACGATCCGACCTACGGCGCACGCCCGGTGCAGAGGACGATGCAGCAGCTGGTGCTCTCGCCGGTGGCGACGGCGATCCTGGCCGGCGACGTGGCGCCGAAACAGGTTCTGCAAATCGGATATTCTGATGCCGATAGTCTGACCTTCTCCGTGCAGGAAGGCGCCGCCACAGCGGTTAGTCCATGAAGAGACTTTTCTGCCTTTTGTTGGTGGCCACCTCAGTTGCTGCCGCTGACAATTCGATTTCCAAGCTCGAAGCCGACGATGGGTGGCTCCTGCTGTTCGATGGAGAGTCGCTGTTCGGCTGGACCGCAATGGGCGCGGCACACTGGCAAGTAGCAGAGGGCTCGCTCAGCGCGGCTTCCGATGGCGGGTATCTGCGTAGCAATAGTGCATTCGCGGATTTCACTTTGAAACTTGATTTTCGCGCAACTGCCGATGCCGACTGCAGGATCGATGCCCGCGCGGCCATCGATGGAGACCCGGCAGAGACGGGCTATCCGATTCAGATCGGCGACACGAAACCGGCGTGGCCAACTGGCAGCATCGTGGAATATTTCAAGGCGGCTGGTGTCCATCCTGCACCCGGCCAATGGCACAAACTCGAGGCCTCCTTCTCCGGCGACCATATTTCGGTGAAGGTGGACGGCCGAACCGTCTCACAGAAACAGAACTCTCGGGCGAAGGCGGGCGTGATTGCACTCAGCTGCTGCAAAGCGGGAACCGTGCAGTACCGCAATATGAAGTTGAAGCCTTTGCTCACGAAAACATTGTTCAATGGCAGCGACCTTTCTGGCTGGAAAGCCGTTGTCCCCCCGCCTCCCAAGAAAGCTGGCATGCTCAAGAAGATGGTTGGAGGTGGCAGTAAGCCTAAAGAGGCGCAGTGGTCGGTGGCCAATGGCGCGATTCACGGCGGTGGAGGCGTCGGTCAGCTGGAAAGCACGGCGATGTACGACGATTTCGTGCTGCAGCTTGCGATTCGCACCAGCACGAGCACCAAGGGAGATCATGCACAAGGCGCCGTATTCTTCCGCGGTGATGCCGGCCAACTGGCGACGGGTTATGACCTACCCGTCATG
>Ga0126381_100001947_pt1 | contig 22206 bp, 13 predicted proteins | sample PanSoiMetPlot_28_FD_96465 | JGI IMG/M metagenome (GOLD analysis project Ga0126381, IMG submission 96465) | Tropical forest soil microbial communities from Panama - MetaG Plot_28 | ecosystem: Environmental > Terrestrial > Soil > Tropical forest > Bulk soil | place: Panama | collected 2016-02-17 | reverse complement strand
GGGATCACCGGCAGCTACAACTCGAGCACCGGGGTGCTGACGCTGAGCGGGAACGCGTCGATCGCCAATTACCAGGCCGCGCTGCGGTCGGTGGAGTTCGCCACCAGCGACCCGTCGGGCACCCCGGCCGCGCGGACCATCTCGTTCACGGTCACCGACTCGGTCGGCGCTATGAGCATGGCCGCGCAGCGGACGATCGACGTGACCCCGGCACCGCAGCCACCGGTTGCCGTCAACCACACCTACAGTGCGGTGGGCAACACCCCGCTCGGCGTCGGCACCACGCCGGCCGGGCCGGCGGCGAAGATCACCGGCAGCGTGCTTGACGGCGACAGCGACCCCAACCCGGGCGCCACGCTCAGCGTGGTCTCGAACACGCAGCCCGCGCACGGCGCCGTGTCCATGAACCCGGACGGCACCTTCACCTACCTGCCGAACGCGGGCTTCACCGGCACGGACGCCTTCCAGTACACGATCGCCGGCAGCACCGCCCCGTCGCTGACCGCGACCGCCACTGTCACGATCAACGTCGCCACGCTGGTCTGGTACGTCGATGACTCCAAGACCGCGGCGGGCAACGGCGAGGCGGGCACGCCGTTCAACACGCTGTCGGCGGCCAACGCCGCGGCGGGCGCCAACAGCATCGTCTTCCTCTTCCAGGGCAACGCCAACTACACCGGCGGCGCGACGATGCAGTCGGGTGAGGACCTGTTCGGCCAGCCGCACGGCCTCACCGTCGGGGGCTTCAACCTCGTCGCCGCGGGCGGCTCCGCCCCGGTGATCACCAACGCCGGCGGAGACGGGATCGCCCTGGCCGCGGGCGCGGATGTCGAGGGCGTCAGCGTGACAAGCCCGACCGGGAACGGGATCTCGGCGGTCAACGTCACCAACGCGACCGTCGGGGCCGCGAACGCGGTGGCTGTCAGCGGGGCCGGCGGTGACGGTATCCACGTCAGCGGCGGCAACGGCGCGCTCAACCTGGCCGGCGTGTCGGTGACCGGAAGCGCCGGCCACTCGGTCTCGGTGGCCAGCCGCACCGGCGGCACCGTCACCATCGGCGGCGCCGTCACCGACCACGGCACCGGCATCTCGCTGACCGGCAACACCGGCGCCACCATCGCCTTCGGCGGGACGCTGACGGCGAGCACTGGCGCGAACGCCGCCTTCACCGCGACGGGCGGCGGCACGGTCACCGCCTCCGGTACCGGCAGCACGCTCGTCACCACGACCGGCGTCGCGCTGAACGTCCAGAACACGACGATCGGCAGTGGCGGCCTGATGTTCCAGAGCATCTCCGCCAACGGGGCCACCCCCGGAATCGACCTGGTCAACACCGGAACATCCGGCGGGGTTACGGTCACCGGCACGGGTTCGGGCGGGTCGGGCGGAACGATCCAGAACTCAACCGGGGCGGGCATCGCGCTCACCTCGACCACATCGCCAAGCTTCACCGACATGGTGATCGCGAGCAACAAGGGCGACGGAATCAACGGCTCCCAGGTCAACGGGCTCACGCTGGCAGGCGACACCGTCCAGAACAACGGGACTCAGTCCAGCGTGTCCGGCGAGAACGACGACGGCCTCGACTTCTCGCCGAACGGCACCGGGTCGCCGGACGGCCTGACCGGCACCGTGTCGATCACCAACACCTCGGTCAGCGGCTCCGCGGACAACAACGCGGTCATCAGCGACACCAGCGGGACGCTCAACCTGACCGTCAGCGGCAGCACGTTCAGCAGTGACAACTCGACCACAGGCAACGACGGGCTGCACATCGACGCCGACGGGTCCACCAACGCCACCGTCAGCGTCACCGGTTCGACGTTCAGCAACAACTTCGGCGATCACTTCCAGTTCGCCACGGATCCCACCTCGACCGGCACCAACAGCGTGACGTTCTCGAACAACACGCTGACCACCACGGCCACCGGGGTGCAAGGCGGCGGCGTCGTGATCAACCCGTTCGGGAACTCCAAGACCACGATCACGGTCGACAACAACAACATCCAGAAGTCGGTCTTCACCGGCATCGCGCTCGACGAGAACGGCAGCGCCGGCACGCTGTCGGGCGCGGTTAGCGGCAACACCATCGGCACCGCCGCGACGGCCAACTCCGGCTCCGCGGGCAACGACATCGGCATCTTCGCCGAGGGCTCGGGCACCGAGACGCTGTCGATCACCAACAACAACCTGTTCCAGTACGCGAACGAGGCCGGCATCAGCTTCCTCGACCGCGAGGGAAGCCCGACCATGAAGCTGACCATCACCGGCAACACGATCGCCGACCCGGGGGCGTTCGGCTCCTGGGGCGTCCTCGGCCAGGCCGGCGCGGCCACGGGCGACGCCGGGCTGGTGTGCGTCGCCATGTCGGGCAACTCGATACACGGGTCCGCGGCGGCGGGCCAGGGCGGCGCCGACTTCGAGTTCGACCAGGAATTCAGCACCACGGTCAAGCTCCCGGGGTACGCCGGCGGATCGCAGAACACCGCCGCCGTGGTCGCCTTCGTGCAGGGCAACAACACCGGCAACGGAACCCCGAGTGGCATCGCCACCACCAGCGGCAGCGGCGGCGGCTTCACCGGCGGCACAAGCTGCTAGCCGCAGTCCTGGACCACCAGCGGGCTCAGTACCAACCGATCGATTCGAAGGCCAGCACAAGAACGAAAGGAGAGCAGGCGTGTCGGACCAGTTCCTGTCCGAGATCAGGATCATGTCATTCGGCTTCGCCCCGAAGGGGTGGGCGCAGTGCAACGGGCAACTGCTGCCGATCAACCAGAATCAGGCGCTGTTCGCCCTGCTCGGGACCACCTACGGCGGCGATGGCAGGACCAACTTCGCGCTGCCCAACCTCCAGGCCCGCATCCCGATACACCAGGGCAACAATCACCTGCTTGGGGAAGCAGCCGGCGAGCAGGCCCACACCCTGACCGTTGGCGAAACGCCGGTACACGCCCACACGGCCTACGCGACCACCAGTGACGGGGATTCGCCGATCCCGGCAGGCAACTTCCTCGCCGCGGCCGACAACTTCTACGCACCGCTCGCGAACACGGTCTCGCTGCCCCCATCGACGATCAGCACCACCGGCGGCGGTCAGCCGCACGACAACATGCAGCCCTACCTGGTGCTGAACTTCTGCATCGCCCTGGTCGGGATATTCCCCACCCAGAATTAGGAGCGAAACGGTGCCAACACCCTACATAGGTGAAATCAAGATGGGCGGCTGGAACTTCGCCCCGGCCGGCTGGGCGCTGTGCCAGGGGCAACTGCTGCCGATCGCGGAAAACGAGGCTCTGTTCAGTTTGATCGGCACGACCTACGGCGGCGACGGGGTGACCACCTTCGCCGTACCTGACCTGCGCGGCCGCGTTCCGCTGCACCAGGGAGCCAGTTACGCATTGGGCCAGCTGGGCGGCGAAGAGCAAGTGACGCTCACCAGCAACACAGTCCCCGGGCACCCGCACCAGTTCCTCGCCTCGACCGCCCCAGGCGCGCAGCGTGATCCCTCCGGAAACGTGCCCGCCACGATCGTCGCAGGCAGCGCCTACATCCAGAACGTCGCTACCGCCGCGCTCGCAGCCCAGAGCATCTCGACAGCCCCCGGCAATGGGCTGCCGCACGACAACATGCAGCCGTTCATGGGGCTCACGTTCATCATCTCGCTGTTCGGCATCTATCCCTCCCAGAGCTGAAAGGCCACTGATGTCCGATCCCTTTGTCGCGGAGATAAGAGTCTTCCCGTTTGGCTTCGCGCCCACCGGATGGGCGCAGTGCAACGGCCAGATACTGCCCATCAGCCAGAACACGGCACTGTTTTCCCTGCTCGGCGTCAACTTCGGCGGCGACGGCAAGACGACCTTCGGACTGCCCAACCTCCAGGGCAGGGTCCCGCTGCTATGGGGCCAGGGGCCGGGCCTGAGCGACTACGTCATCGGCGAGGCGGGTGGCGAGGTGGCGGTGACGCTGAACTACACGCAGGTACCGCAGCACACCCACGCGCTGCAGGCCAGCGCGCACAACGCCGACCTTGACAACCCGTCCCCAACGAACGCGCTTGCCCGCTCCACCCCGTCGTACATCTACAAGCAGCCGGCCGGCGCCAATCCGCCGACCCCGCTGGCGAGCGGCAACATCACCCCCGCGGGCAACGGCCAGCCGCACAACAACCTGATGCCCTACCTGACCCTGAACTTCTGCATCGCGCTCCGGGGCGTCTACCCGACACGCGGTTGACCACGACCGAATGGCCCGGCCTGCGCCCGTCCGGGCAGGACGACGGCGAGTTGCTCTACCGGATCTACGCCAGCACACGGGAAGAAGAACTCGCCATCGCCGGCTGGGACACTGCCGTCAAGGAGGCGTTCCTGCGTATGCAGTTCGCCGCCCAGGACAGTCACTATCACGCCACTTTCCCCGCGGCGAGCTACGACCTCATCGTCAGCGGCGATGACGAGGTACTCGGACGGCTCTACGTCGACCGCGGCGACAGTGCATGGCAGGTGATCGACCTCGCCCTGCTGCCGCAGCACCAGCGAAAGGGCATCGGCACCGCGCTGCTCACCCGGATTCTCGCCGAGGCAGCGGCCGCGGCCAGACCGGTCCGGATGCACGTCGAGCGGTTCAACCCGGCCCAGCGCCTTTACCACAGGCTGGGCTTCACGCAGATCGCCGACGAGGGCGTGTACTTGCTCCTCGAATGGAAGCCGCCGGGCTAGCCGAAAACCACCTCATAGCGCATCGCGGCCGGCTGCCCTGGTGCGGCGGGATCCGCGGGCCCGATCGGCACGATGAAAAAGTCGAGCGTGCCGAATCGCTCATTCCGCAGCCGGTAGATGGCCTGCGGCATGATGGGCGTGAGCGGGCCGTGAAATAGCAAGGCAAATGGGGCACGAAACGCCCCGTTGGCACCGGCAGAATGCTCGCATACTTCGACAAGCTCAAGCTCGACAGCGACTTCAGGGGTGTTCGCCGCCACACTGGGCAGCAGCCGGAAAGAACTTCCGCGATACGGACGGAAATCCTCGGCGGTCAGGTTCTCAATTGAACGGTCATCCGGCACAGGAGAATGCTATCAGGACGCCGTTCCACACGGGCGAGTCGGCTGGCGCCGATGAGTCGCCACCCTTCGTTCGGACAAATAAATTCTTTTACTCGAAACGGAGGCGTGGCTTTACCTACGGGGGTTAATTCTTGCGGGCGATGCCACCGTAGAAGCTGTAGTAGGTCTCGTCCCGCTCGGTTCTAGTCCGCTCGTCGGGGCGCCAGTCCGCGATCGGCCCCAGTCCGGGCGGGACCAGTTCCCAGTCGCCGAACCAGCCGCGGATCTCCTCTTTCTCCCGGAAGCGCGCGGCCCCGAACCCCGGGGTGGCGATCTCTTCGTTCTCCACCGTCACAGCCTGCAACCAGGGAGCGTCATCACCGGGCATGCGGAAGCTCGAGATCGCCAGGTAACTGCCTGCTGGCATGGCCTTGCGGAACCTGGCCGCGATCCACCCAGGATCGTCGTCATCCTCTATGTGATGCAGGATCGCGAGCATCAGCAGCCCCACGGGCTTGCCGAAGTCGATCAGTGACAGCACGGTGGGATGGGTGAGGATCTCAGCCGGATCACGGATGTCGGCGTTGACGATCTCCACCCTCGCGGCGTCGCTCAGCAGCGCCTTGCTGTGGATGTAGACCATGGGGTCGTTGTCCACGTACACAACGTGGGCGTCGCGGTTGATCTCGTGCGCGACCTCGCTGACGTTGCCCTGGGTAGGCAGCCCGGAACCGAGGTCGATGAACTGGGTGATGCCCTCCTCGGCGGCCAGGAAGCGCACCGCCCGGCGCAGGAACTCCCTGTTGGCCAGGGCGGAGAACGGCGCCTTGGGGGCGCACTGGAGGATCTTGCTCGCGAACTCCCTGTCGGCGCTGAAATTGTCCTTGCCGCCGATCAGGTAGTCATACACCCGTGCCCCATTCGGTCTGGTGATGTCAATATCCGCCAGACCGAGCCCGCTGTCTTGCCGACTGTCCTCAGGCACCGAAGACCCCCATGCCTTGGCTGCGCTGTCTGCCAGTAACAGTAGCGCTCCGGTGCGTTCAGCGGATGTCAAAGCGTGCTGCTCGTTGACGCCGGCGGCGCGACCGTCGCGGTGGTGTGCCGAGAAAACTTCCGACCCCCCTGGCATGCGGCGGTTCACGCTGATAGAAATTCTTAACAAATCCTTAAGCCAGTGGGGACCGGCTGCTAGACGGAGGCAGACCATGGGGCGTCTGGGGTTTTTGTGGCGTATGACGCTTGCCGTAATCCTGGGGGTGGCAGCGACGGTCACCGCCGTCGCCGTCCCTGTTCCCGCCGCGCGCGGGGTCACCTCGCCCAGCGGGGAACTCGTCATCATCGACAGCGTCAGCGTGGGCCAAAACCTCGTGCAGGACGCCTGCGGCGGTAGTGGCCTGACGCTGCCAGTGACCGTGGTGGCCACGTTCATCCCGCCGCCGGACGGCGAGCCTGTCGGCCCGTACGCCACCTCCTCGTGGAGCGGTGGCTTCGGCTCAAGCGACGACCACTTCGGGACCAGCCAGGCGCACGCCCTGACCCAGGCCTTCCACATCCTCATGCGGGCCAGCGGGTCGGCGGTCTACGGCGAGTACACGGGGTCGGTGATCGTCCAGGACGTCGGGCTGGCGGGCGGGTTCGCGACGCGCGACGCCATCCCGATCAACATCACCTCGCCGCCCGCGTTCGCGGCGCCCTCGTCGGTCAAGTGCCCGCTGTTCCACAAGACCGACCCCAACGACATGCTCAAGAGCCTGGCCAAGCAGTTCGCGCTCTTCGGCCTGAAGACATGGGTCTGCCCCGCCTGCGGCACCGCGCTGAAGTACTACAAGATCTTCAAGGGCGCCCTGGGCTACGGCGACATGCTGTGGGACAAGGCGAACGGCATCGTCCCGAAAGACCCGCCCGACCCCGCCTACCAGCTGATCGCCAGCCCGACCCCGCCGCCGGTGCTGCCGCCGCCTGACGGGCTGACCGCGGCGGAGCGGGCCAAGGTGACCGCGCTGTACACGGCCCTGGCCACCTCCGTCGGCGACCTGAACGCCCTGTCGGTGAGCATCGACCGCGCCTGGGGCGCTGGCAACGCGGGCAGCACCTACTGGTATGACCAGCAACTGCTTGCGCAGGCGAAGTACGCGGCCAGGGCGAGCGCCGACCTGCGCAAGCTCCCGGCCGCCTACGCCGCCGTGCAGGCACTGTTCAAGGGCCAGGCGCTGCCCGCCCTGCCAGTCACCGCCGCGAACGTGGCGGGCCTGATGGCCACGCTGGGCGCCGGCGGGCTGCCCGCAGACGCCACCGCGGTCCTCACGCAACTGCACGTATCCGCCGCCGACCAGCGGCAGATGGCGCAGGACCTGCTGGCCGGCGCGGGGACGACTGAGCTGACCGCCGCGAACGCGGCCGCCACCGTCCTCGCGCCCCCCGAGGACTACCCCGGCATCGCCAGTGTCCTGGACGGGCTGTCGGCCTGGGACGCGGGTTCCGTCGCCACCCGCCGCCCCGCGGTCAGCGGGCTGAGCGTGACCTCCGGTCCCGCCGCCGGCGGTGACCTGATCGAGGTCGACGGGGCCGGCCTGGGATCGGTGTCCGGGATCAGCTTCGGCCCGTCCTCCCCGGACGCGGGCCTCGCGCCGTGGTTCTCCTGCGAACCGCAGCGGTGCGAGGCGATCGTGCCGCCGGGCACCGGTACGGTGAACGTCATCGCCGACGGGCCCGGCGGCCCGTCGGCGGCCACCGCCACGGCCCGCTACACCTACCAGCCGCCGTCGTCGGCCACCCCGGTCGTGACGCGGATCTTCCCGGCCACCGGCCCGGTGATCGGCGCCACCAGTGTCGCGATCTTCGGGTCGGGCCTGGCAGGCGGCCGGGTCTACTTCGGGCCGACGCTCGCCGACAAGTGGACCTGCACCAACACCCTGTGCACCGCGGTCACCTTTGAGAGCGCGTCCGCCGACACGGTCGACGTCACCGTGGCGAACGCGACCCACACGTCCGCGCGGGTCGCCGCCGACCGCTTCACGTTCACGAGCGGCTCGACGAAACCGCCCGCCCCCACGGTCACCGGCGTGTCGCCGGCGTCGGGCAACAGCCTCGGCGGTGACACCGTGACGATCACCGGCACCGGCTTCACCGGCGCGACCAGCGTCTCCGTGGGCGGCAACAGCGCGCCAAGCTTCACCGTCACCGACGACACGCACCTAACGGCCACCACCCCGTTCGGCACGGCCGGCGTCGCCGACGTCACCGTCTTCGGACCGGGCGGGGCCTCGGCGGTGACGAGCGCGGACCACTACACGTTCGTGAAGGCCGTCCCGGTGATCACGGGGATCTCCCCGAAGTCCGGGCCCACCACCGGTGGCACCACGGTCACCGTAACCGGGCACAACCTCAACACGGGCGACGTGGAAGTGAGCGGCGGCGGCTTCCCCTCGAACCAGTCCTGCACGGCTACCAAGTGCACCATCACCACGGCCGCGGGCGCGGCGGGAACCTTTAACGTGCAGGTCATCACCGGCAACGGCACGTCCGCGGTGACCTCGGCGGATCGCTTCACCTTCGTCAAGGCGCCGGCGCCCGTCATCACCGGCATCGCGCCGGCGGTAGGCAGCACCGCCGGCGGCGACAGCGTCGTCATCTACGGTACCAACCTCGGCGGCGGCCAGGTCAGCATCGGCGGTCAGGGCGCCGCGCAGAACAACGGGACAGGCTGCGCCCTCACCTCGTGCGTCGTGACGACGTCACCGGAAACGGCGGGCGCCAAGGCGGTCGTCGTCACCCGGCTCGACGGCGCCAAGTCGAAGGCCGGCAGCTTCACCTACGTCAAGCCTGGCCCGCCCGTCATCACCGCGGTCACGCCCACCTCCGGCTTCCTGCACGGGGTCCCCACCATCGAGGTCATCGGCCGGAACCTCACCGGTGGCGATGTCTTCGTCGGCGCGACTGAGGCGCTCGACGTCGCCTGCAGCGACAGCGCCTGCTCCGGCGTCGCGTACGGGCCGAAGGCCGGGACGCTCGACGTCACCGTCAAGACCCCCGTCGGCACCAGCGCGAAGACCGCGGCCGACAAGTTCACCTTGTTCTCTCCGTCTGTCACGAAGGTGTCCCCGTCCAGCGGCTGGACGATGGGCGGCCTGCCGGTCACGATCACCGGCACCCACCTGGCCGATGGCACCGTGCTCTTCGGCAACACCATCGCCAGCAAAATCACCTGCACCGACACCACATGCACCGGCACCACGCCGGCGGTGAGCTCGGCGGGCACGGTCAACGTGACGGTCGACGCCGACCAGGGCAGCGACCCCACGCCCACGACCGCAGCCGACCACTTCACGTACAGCGTGCTGCCCGCCCCCACGGTCACCGGCGTGTCGCCCGCCAGCGGCACCGACTCCGGCGGCGACCAGGTGACGATCACCGGCACGCACCTCGACGGCGGCACGGTCAGGATCGGCGGCAAGACCGCCACAGGCACCTGCATGGACACCAAGTGCGTGGTGATCACGCCCTTCAACACCACCGACGGGCCGGCCGACGTCACCGTGACGACATCGACCGCGACCTCCCCGGTCACCGCGAGCTCGAAGTTCACCTACCACCCGCCGGGCGTCCCGACGGTGACCTCGGTCAGCCCGGTGTCCGGGTCGGCCTCCGGCGGCACCGTCGTCGCGATCACCGGCACGAACCTGACCAACGGCACGGTGAAATTCGGCACTGTCTCCGCCACCGGCGTCACGTGTACCGCCACCACCTGCGGCGCGATTTCCCCGCCCGGCGCCGTCGGCACGGTTCACGTGACGGTCGTGACGTTGCCGGGCGGCACGTCGGCGACCTCAAGCGCGGACCAGTTCAGCTACACGACGCCGCCCGCCCCGGCCATCACCGGGATATCGCCCGCCACGGGCCCGTCTTCCGGCGGCGTGCCTGTGACGATCACCGGCGCGAACCTGATCAACGGCAGCGTGAAGTTCGGCGGCACGGCCGCGACGAGCGTCTCCTGCGCCGACGCCACGTGCACGGCGACGGCGCCGGCGCTGGCCGCCGGGATCGTCGACGTGACAGTCACCACGGGTGGCGGCACGTCCGCGGCCACGGCCGCCGACCGGTTCACCGCCGACTCGATCGCCGTGTCGGTCAGCGCGATACCGGGCGTGGGCATCAATACCCAGCCGGGCGGCGGCCAGGTGTACGCGGCGGCGGACGGCAGCACCTGGTTCGCGATGCCCAACCTGAACGAGATCGGCAAGATCGCGGCCGGCGGCACCATCACGACCGTCGCCACGCTGGACACGGGCGGCCCGAGCGGGGCCAAGCCGGACGGGATCACCCAGACCCCGGACGGGACCACGTGGTACACCGAGGACCAGCTCAGCAAGATCGTCTCGATCGACTCAGGCGGCACCCAGCACGGCTATCAGATACCCGGCGACTTCCACGACTCCAGGGACCTGACGACCGGCCCGGACGGCCGGCTCTGGTTCACCATGGCAGCATCGGGCGCGATCGGCGCGATGACCACCGGCGGCGCGATCAGCTTGTACCCGCTCCCAGACCCTTCCGTCTTCCCCAACGACATCCGGCCCGGCCCGGACGGGCGGCTGTGGTTCACCGAGACCCTGGGCGACGCGATCGGCGCGATCACCACCAGCGGCAAGGTGACCGAGTACCCGATTCCGCCCGGCCCCGTCGGCGGCGGCATGGCGCCGTTCGGCATCACCGCCGGACCGGACGGCCGGATGTGGTTCGCCGACGGCGAGGCACGCGCGCTCGGCGCGATCACCACCTCAGGCGTGGTCACCAGCTACCCGCTGCCGTCCACGATCGGCCAGCCGCACAGCCTCGCGGCCGGCCCGGACGGCCGGATCTGGTTCACCGAGTCGGGCTTTGACGAGGTCTTCGCGCTCAGTCCGGCCACCGGCGCGGTCGCGGACTACCCGCTGCCGCCGGGCAGCGCGACGGGCACCGTGCCCGACAACCTGGCGATGGCCAAGGACGGCAGCCTCTGGGTCGACGAGGGCGCCAAGGGCGGCGTCATCCACGTCACCGCCATCACGACGGGCGTGACGCCGGCGGTCACCTTCATCACGCCGAACGCCGGCCCGGTGGGCGGCGGCACCGCCGTCACCATCACCGGCACCAACCTCGCCGGCGCGACAGCGGTCACGTTCGGCTCCGCGCCGGCCACCGGGGTCACCGTGCTCGACGCGGCGCACGTCCGCGCCACCGCGCCGGCCAGAAGCGCCGGCCCGGTCGATATCAAGGTCACCACCCCCAGCGGCACTACCGCGGCCGTCGCGGCCGACAGGTACTACTACGGCACTCCGCCTGCGCCGATACCGAACGTATCCGTGGTTACTCCCGCCACTGGCAGCACCGCGGGAGGCGCCAGGGTGACGATCAAGGGGACGAGCCTGGCCGGCGGGACCGTGGCCTTCGGGTCCACGGCGGCCACCGGCGTGAGCTGCTCGGCCACCTCGTGCACGGCGACCGCCCCCAAGCACGCGGCGGGCACCGTTGACGTCCGCGTCCACACGGCGTCCGGCACCTCCCCCGTCGCCGCCGGGGACACCTTCACCTACCAGGCACCGCCGCCGCCCCGGCCGGTCGTCAAGTCCGTCTCCCCGGCCAGCGGTCCGCCTGGCGGCGGGAACGCGGTCACGATCAAGGGCACGAGCCTGGCCGGCGGAATCGTCAGCATCGGGCTGACCGTGGTGCCGGCGACGTGCACCGCGACCGCGTGCGTGGTGACGATGCCGCCGGGCGCGCCGGGGACCACCAGCGACGTGCACGTCACCACGGCCGGGGGCACCTCCGCGACCTCGAGCGCCGACCACTACACCTATAGGCCCACCCGGTCGATCAGCGCGACGCTGTCGCCGTCCTCGGTCAAGAAGGGGGCGTCCGCGACACTATCCGGCACCGTGTCACCCAAGGCCGCGGGCCTCACGGTCATCCTGCAACGGCAAAGCGGCACGACGTGGGTAGCCGTCGCCGCGGTGAAACTGGACGCCAAGAGCGCCTACAAGTTCACCATCAAGGGCACGTCGACGGGCACCTTCCACTACCGCGTCACCATGAGCGCCTCGTCGTCCTTCGCCGCTTCCGCCAGCCCGGTGCGGGCCCTCAAGGTCACCTGATGGCCCGGCCGGCAAGGACACGAGACCTGTTTACGTCGGCTGGCTGATGGCCCGCCAGCAAGCGCCGGCGATCTGGTCGAGCTGCTGGGAGCTCAGCTCGGTGCCGCCGGCCGCGAGCCGCACCGCCGGGCTCAGTCCGAGCTCGTAGATCACGTCCAGCGGCAGCCGCAGCAGCCGGGCGGCGACTTCGGGTGTCGCCGCGTGTGCCGTCAGCGGATCGCCGACGGCGACCGCCGCCTGATGCGCGGCGCCGCGATAGGGCGAGTGGTCGACCTGCAGGAGAAAGCGGGCGTGTTCGGGATTGGCCCTGAGGTGGTGGTATGTGGCCAGCCAGATGCCGCGGAATTGCGCGGCAGGCTCCGCGCGCGCGTCGAGGCCGGCCATGGCGGCCGCGGCGAGCTGCGCCTTGGTCTCGCAGTACGCCGCGAGGACCAGCTCGTCCTTCGACGCGTAATAGGTGTAGGCGGTGCCGGTCGCCACGCCCGCCTCGTCGGCGACGGCGCTCATCGACGCACCGTGAAAGCCGTTGCGCGCGACGAGCGTGCGCACCGCGCCGCGCACCGCCGCGGCACGGTCCGCCGGCGGGACCGTCACGCCGTCGCCGCGGCACGCACGTCGATGGGGATCCCGGTCTCGCGCTCGGACACCTCCCACAGCGCGGCGATCGCCTTGTCCATGCCGAGCCTGCGCACGATCGTCTTGCGCACCGGCGGCCCGTTGTTGACGTACCGCGGGCCGTAGAACTCGCCGCCCTTCGCCGCCGGATCGGTCGCCGCACGCAGCTGCGACAGCGCTCCATCGGCCGCGGGCATCCCGGCGCGGCGGGCGAGGAAGTGGAAGAACCGCTGGCTGGCGCCCCCGCCGGTCTCCCGGACGCTGACCGCCTGCAGATCGGTGTTCGACAGTCCCGGATGCGCGATCAGGCTGGCCGTGCTCACGCCGGCTTTCCCCAGCTCACGCGCAAGCCCAAGGCCGAAGTGGAAGTTCGCGAGTTTGGCCTGGCCGTAGGCACGCCATGGCCGGTAGCGGCCGGCCAGGTGCGGGTTGGCCGGGTCTACGGCACGGCCCATGTGATGGGCGGTGCTTGTCACCGTCACGATCCGCGCGCCGGGTGCGCGCAGCAGCGCTGGCAGCAGCAGCGCGGTCAGCGACCAGTGCCCCAGATGGTCCACGCCGAACTGCATCTCGAAGCCGTCGACGGTTTTCGCCTCGGGGATCCCCATCACCCCGGCGTTGTTGATGAGCAGGTCGATGCTCTTGTGCGCGGCGATGATCTGGCCGGCCGCGGCACGCACCGACGCCTGCGAGGCGAGGTCCAGCGCCACGAGTTCCAGTGAGGCGTCCGGCGCGCTCGCGCGGATGTCCTCCACCGCGGCTGCCGCTTTCTCTTGATTGCGGACCGCCATCACAACATGCGCGCCCTTCGCCGCCAGTTGCCGTGCGGTCTCCAGCCCGAGCCCGCCGTTGGCTCCGGTCACGACGGCCGTGCGGCCGTGCTGGTCGGGGATGCCTGTGGCGTTCCAGCCCATAACATTCTCCCTGAATGAATGTTCATTCGGACTGGTCCACACTATCACATGGGAGGCATCGCGCGACGGGAGCGGGCGCCTGGCGGCGACCGCATGATCCCTACGGACAAATGCTTGGCGTTTGCCGCGGCCATAGCCATGGCAAACGCCAAGCATTTCGATTAAACGATCACGCCTCGGCCGCGGCTGACGGCACGCACCCGGCGGCGGTGATGGCGAAGTCCTTGTTGCTGAACTCCTCCTGGGTCAGGAAATGCCCACCGTTGATCACCTGGTTGTAGAGCGCCCCGGCAGTGCCCTGGGTCGCGCCGAACACATAGGCGCATTCGTCGCCGTTCTCGAAGCCGCTGGAGTCGTACCAGCCGGTGACGGTGTCCGGGTCGGTGATCGCCTCACTGATCTCGTGGCTTGTGGGGCTGACCTCGACGTCGGCGTCTGGGTTACCGTTCGGCGACTCGACCACGGGGAACCTGGCGTCGCTGCCGCAGGTGAACCCGGTGCCCGACTGGTAGACCGGGAAGGGCATGTTCGCGTATATGGCGCTGCTGGTGGCATCGCTGTGGTAAGCGCAGTAGGTCGCGCTCGGCTGGTGGTTGATCGTGCACTGGTTGGCTGACGTAGTCGTCGAGCCGGCGTTGAAGCATTGCTCGACGTGCTTGGCCAGGAACAGCACGTAGATGTGCGTGAGGTCGCGTGGCAGGCCGTTGGCCGCGGTGACGTTGTTGATCTCGGTCTGGAGCTGGGCGTCATCCAGGCAGGCGCTGTAGCCGGTGCCGTCAGCGTAGATCCCTCGCTTGTCGTTGCGGGCCACCGTGCAGGCGCTCCTCGGCAGCGCGTGGGTGTCATTGATCACGGTGCCGAGCGCGACCGAGTAGTTGATCTGCCCGTTGGTGCCGCTGTACTCATTCAGCGTCGAGAACACGTTCGTGTTCTGCCCGCTCGCCGCCGCCACGTCAGTGAGATAAGAGGTGATGATCGACTTGTAGGCAGAAGTCATCGGGAAGCTGGACGGATTCCAGAAGATCGGCGTGACGGTCAGCGGGCTGATCGATGGCGTCATCATCACCGGGCCGCCATGGAAGAGCAGCGGCGGAGTGCCGTTGGCGGGGTCGCTGAAGATGTGCACCTTGGTGATGTTCCTGGTGACGCGACTGGCGTTGGCCGGGCATTTGCCCGCCATGCCGATCGCGGGCATGATGCCGGCGATGTGACCACTGCGGGAGGGCATTCCGCAGGCCCTTGGTGACTGCGGAACCGCGCTGGCTACCGTCGGGGTCGCCACGGCGAGCCCGGTCCCTGCTACCAGGAGCAGGGCGACGCCCAGACCCCATCGCTTGCGTGCTTTTTCCATTGTTCCTCCGTTGTTGACGGCCGACCCGGACGTTACCCCGGATTTACCACTGATGCAATACACCCTTTCCGGTCAATCGCGAAAACGATCATTGGCGTCCAGTGTCGTAAGCATTTCGTTCGCAATGAGCGGCGAGAGTCTCCGGGGTCTCGTCCGCGCCCTGATCCCCTGGAGTTTCGCAAGCGCGCGCATCGAGCTGGCCTGTTAAGGAGCCAAAACGATCTTTGCGCATGACGGCGAAGACGCTGGCCGCACGTGGGTCACTCGCTAAGGATCTTGCGCGGAAGCCTTCGATGAAAGCGGGTTTTACCCTACATTTCGCGCGCGCCGACCCTATAGCTCACCGGGCATCGTGCCAGCGGTGGACGTCTCAAGAGGAATTAGAGTCCCCATATAGAGGACGGCGCTTACGCTGCCCGTGATGAGCCGAACCCAGCCCCGACGGGTGGTCGATGACGCGGCGGGCGGGCCGACGTCACTGCCGGCCCGCCCTTTCCCGGTTGGGTCAATACCGCTGCGCGATCAGCAGAAGCTCGTGCGCGCGATCCGGGTGATCCAGCTGCCGTTGCTGTCGTAGAACTGGTTGTCGGTGACCGCCGTCTGGCCGGCCGGGCAGCCAGGTGCGGCCGAGACCGGGTCGATGGCGACCGAGGTGTTGTCGCCGAACCGGGCGGCACCGATGAAGGGGTCGATCTGGTTGGTCAGGAACCCGGTGACCAGCGTCCTGTCGGACGCGATCTCGAAGGGCACTCCCTGGCCCGGCAGCACGCCGTTGACAGTGTCCGAGGCGGGCACGCCGTTGGGTGTGTCGGTGTAACCCCAGTTGAGCCAGATAAAGTCGCCGCCGCCCGAGGGGGAGACGCCGATGGACGGGTCGAAGTCATCGCTGGTCCCGCTGTGGAAGGCCAGCGCGGTGAACGCGGAATTGGTGGTGACGCCGATGGCACCGTAGAGCACCGTGGGGAAGCCGCCGTCGTCAATCCCGTGCGCGAACCACACGAAGTTGCCGTCCTGCATGGGCGGCCAGTCCAGGCGACCGTCAAGCACGTCGATCACCGTGCTCGTGCCTGGCTGGTTGGCATCCCGCGTGGGCGCGCTGAACGGGGCGCCGATGACGGCTTGCAGGGTGACGGGCCCGCCGCCGGTCGGCATGCGGTACAGGTCGTAGCCGGTTCCCGGGACAGACGCCAGCCAGTAGGTGGTCGAGGTCGCCTGCATCGGGATCCCGGCCACGTTGACCGGCGCGGTGGACATGGCGACCAGGGAGCTGCCGAAGCTGAAGCCCTGGCCGTTGTAGACCGCCGACTTGGGAATCGAGAACGCGCCCGAGCCGATGTAGTTCCCTGAGGAGTCGAAGTTGTTCGTGGACAGGTTCAGCGCGCCGCGGTCCTGCCCCATGTAGGGGTAGTCAAGCAGGGCGCCTGGCGGGTAGAGCGAGCCGCCGAACCCGATGCGGTACAAGAACCAGCCGCCGCACGGGTTGCCGGACTGGCTGACGGCCAGCCACTGCGCCGGCGTCGCGGTAGTCGAGGCCGGGAAGACGGCGACGGTGAAGGCGAACCGGTTGTTGAGGTTGTCGTACAGGCTGCGGGGGTCGGTCAGCCCGTCGGACGTGCCCAGGAAGTTGTTCAGGAGCGCGCTGCACAGCAGCGCTCCCGACTTGTTGTACACCATGAAGTCGTTGTTGACGGTCTCCATGATGTTGTTGGGGCCGACCGTGGCGTTGCTGTCCGACGGGATGCAGCCGCAGTTGCCCTCGACCGAGCTGTTGATTTGCGTGTTGATGGTCGACGGCGGAATCATCGGCAGGTGCAGGGTCGCCCCTCGCACGCCGCCGCGGCTGTTCGGGCCGGTGGCTGTCCGCGCCGGCGCGGTCTGCGCCGGCCGCTGCCCATGCGTGGGCCGGTGGGGCAGGCTAATGCCGGCCGGCCGGCCGTTGATGCCGCGCGGAGCGGCATCGACCGGGACGTGCACCGCGAACCGCCGCGACTTGGGCAGCGCGCGGACATTGACCTTCTCAGCCGCGACCGCGTGTCCGGTGCCGCGAACTGGCATGCGGATGTTCACGCTAGCCGTCGAGCCTTGGGAGTTCTGCCCCGCTACCCGTGCCGCGCTTGCCGGCACGGCGGTCGCTGGAAGGCTCATGAAGGTGGCGGCCAGCACAGCCGCCGCCAAGCCTGCCAGGATTGCCCAGAACCTACGTGACATTAAGCATTTCCTTCCGTTGTGTACGAGAAACGTGCCCGACGTGCTCTAATGGACATGCGGGCACGCATTTACAGAACATTGGTATCCCGGACGCCGCCCGGGGCGAATCAGGAGTTTTCCCTACGGTTGCCTGCCGGCCGCCAGGATGAATAAGGGGATGTCCCTACATTCGCCATGCGCATGCTGGCCATACGGCGGCTCGGGCGCGCAGCAGTCGGTGATATCAATGCCCGAATGGCCTGTCGCGTTTGATCACCAAATAACAGGTGTATCGCCCCGGGAATTAACCGCGGTCGCGCTAGGCCAAGACCGACCACCCACACGCCACGCCCCACTCGGTCACCGCATCTCGCCAGAGCTGACGCAAAACGCGAGCTCACAGGCCGTTGTGCTTACTCAGGCGGTGGAGCGGCATGTCTGATGATGTCCGGTCTTGTCCAGTCCTGTGCAAGATCCTCGGCGTCGCGTCAGCGTTTGCGCCAGCATGGTCGGCGTGAGCCCCGCATCGGCAAACCCCACCCGAAAGGAGAGTTAGATGGTCAGTGCGGCTTTTGCACTTGCATCCGCGATTTCACAGATACAGCCGGGATATCGCGCCCGCTGGGGGCTCTTGCAGAATGCAAGCCGTTGCTGTGATGAGCCTAACGAACTTCGATTGGACGATCAATGATGGGCGTGGTAGGGCGCGATGCCGAGTTGACCGCCGTCGATGACGCACTGGATGGCGTAGGCGCCGGCTTTGCCGCGGTAATCATTTCCGGCGAGGCGGGTATCGGCAAGACCACGGTGTGGCGGTACGCGATCGCTGGGGCCACGGCTCGCGGTTACCGCGTCGTGAGTTGCCGTCCGGCTGGTTCGGAGACACGGATGTCGTTTTGCGGTCTTGCCGATCTGCTTGAGCAGGTACCCGCGCAGGCACTGTCCGGGTTGCCTGATCCCCAGCGGGAAGCACTGGAGATCGCGCTGCTGAAACGGGCCGCGCCGCAAACCGATGCCGACCACCGGGCAATTTCCACGGCGGTCACTGGCGTGATACGCGACTTGGCCGCCACCGGGCCGGTAGTCGTAGCCGTGGATGACCTGCAATGGCTGGACACGGCTACGGGGGAAGTTCTGGCATACGTGTTAAGGCGGCTCAGCAGTGAGCCGGTACTTTTCATGGGAGCCGCCCGGGACACCCCTTGGGAAGCGCCGTCTGCCGAACTAGAACACGCGCTGGATGATGACCGGATCATCCGAGTGCGGCTGGGGCCGCTGACCACGTGCCAGATGCACGAGCTGATAAGAGACCGCGCTCAGCTGCCTATGGCACGGCCAGGGCTATTGCGCTTGCACGAGGCGTCGGGCGGCAACCCGCTGTTCGCTATCGAAATAGCCAGAACGATGCCGCTGTCTGGCCCCTGGCTGGTTCCGGGTGAGCCGCTGCCGGTTCCCGAGTCCATCGCCGCCTTGGTCGCCCCGCGGATCAGCGCGCTGCCTGAGCAGGTCCGTGAGGCTCTGTTCTTCGCCGCGGCGCTCACGCATCCCACCGTGGAGCAGGTGAGGGCCGCGATGGCCGAGGAGGGGCGGGTGCGCGGGGCGGCGGAGGGACTGCTCCATAGTGCCGAGGAGAACAGAGTCGTCGACATATGCGATGGCTTGGTCTGCTTCACTCATCCGCTGTTCCGCTCGGTCATATATTTCTCGGCCTCGGCGGGCCGACGGCGCCGGGTTCACCGGAGCCTGGCAGCGATCGTGTGCGACATCGAACAGCAGGCGTGGCACATGGCGCTGGGCGTGCCCGGCCCCGACCAGGATGCGGCCGAGGCGCTCGAGAAGGCGGCACGCCTCGCCCACGAACGGGGTGACACGGACGCCGCGGCGCGGTTGTGCGAACTGGCCGGTCAACGGACACCGGCCAGCGCCGCTGGCGAGCGGAACCGCCGGACGGTGGCCGCTGCCGTCTTCCTGTTCCTCAGCGGCGACACCGGCCGGGCGAGATCGGTGCTGGAATCGGTCATCGAAGGCATGCAGCCCGGCCGGCCTCGCGGGTATGCGCTGCTGTGGCTGGCCACAGTTGCGTACTGCGAGCGCAGCCCGGCGGCCGCGGTGTCCGTATGCCGGAGCGCGCTGGCCGACGCGGGGACGGATCGACTCCTTCGGGCGCTCCTGCATTTGCGCGCCGCCGCGTTTACCGAATATGACGCGTCCGCGCGTGTCGCGGACGCCGAAGCGGCGACCGCGCTGCTGGACGGGGATAACGCTCTTTACGGGGATAAAGCTCTGGACGGAAATAAGCCGGCCGCGAGCCCGGACATCCTGGCTTGCGCGCTGGCGGCCAGGGGCTACTACCGTTTTCTAGCCGGGTTCGGCACCGGGGCGCACGACCTCGCCAGGGCTCGTCGTCTGCTGTCACCCGACGGCCGGTCCTGGGAGTGGGCGTGGGCGCGCGACATCTTGTGCCAGTGGATGAAATCGCTGGATCTAACGCTGGCTCATGAAGATTGCCGCGCGCAATGTCAGCGTGCCGCCGAGCGTGGCGATATGCCCGCCAGCGCGGGCACCCTCTTCCACCTCGCAGAAATCGAATGCTGGCTCGGGAACTGGCAGCAAGCTAAAGCGCACGCGGCCGAGGCCGCCTGCGCTTTCGAGCAGACCGGGCAAGCGCGATGGCAGAGCCTCGTCTTGTACATCAAGGCGCTGCCGGACGCCTATCTGGGCAAGGCCGCCGCGGTCAGGGCCGCGGCCGAGCGCGGGCTGCAGATCGCCACCTCGGACCAGGATCCGAATGTGGCGGCTCTGCACCTTGGCCTGCTCGGCTTCGCCGCCCTCTCGCTTGGCGAAGTAGCCGCCGCTGACCGTTACCTTTCGCGTGCCGACGAGATCGTAGCGTCGATGGGACTTGCCCAGCCCGCTACGCACCGCTTCCACGGCGATCACCTGGAAGCGGTGCTCGCATGCGCTGATCTGGACCGGGCCATCATCCTGCAGCGTCGGCTCGAAGACCGTGCTCGGCGCGCGCCCTACCCGTGGCTGACGATGATCACCGCTAGAGGCCGCGCGATGCTGCAGGCCGCCCAGGGCGATCTGAATGCGGCCGCGGACGCGGTGGAACAGGCGCTCACTGAATCACAAGCCGCCGCGATGCCTTTCGAGCACGCGCGCACACTGCTCGCCGCGGGGCAGATCCGGCGCAGACGAAAAGAAAAACTGCTGGCACGCGAAGCCTTCGCGCTCGCACGCCAGATCTTCGACGACCTGCAGACTTCCCTGTGGTCCGCCCGCGCCACAGCGGAAATCCGCCGACTGGGCCTGCGCGGCGCCGCGGCCGGCGCCATGACCCCGGCCGAGGAGCGCGTCGCCCGCCTTGTCGCCGACGGCCTGACCAACCGCGAGATAGCGGGCGCCTTGTATATCAGCCAGAAAACCGTCGAAGCCAACCTCTCCCGCGTATTCCGCAAATTGGGCGTCCGATCCCGAAGGGAACTTACCGCGCGACTGGCGTCGGGACCGGCCACCCCGAGCCTGCCGGGTGATGCTGGAGAGTAGCGTCAGGGGACGGTTAGTACTTCGGCCCGCACGCCGGTGAGCTGATCGAACCCCGCGTTGGTGTCAGTGGTGAGCAGGATGCGATTCGTTGCCGCGGCCGTCGCGGCAATCATCGGGTAGGCATTTCCGCCGGATAGCACCGAGGTAGAGATTAGTCGCCGAACAGGCAGAGGTCTGGTTTCCGATAACGCGAAAGATCCTCCAGGTTCTGGCCTGGAGGATCTTTCGCGTTATCCGATCTTTCTTTTCGGATGCGCGCTACGCCACCGCTGTCACCTGCGGCCGCGGCGACGCGGCCTTTCCCTGGTAGAACGCGACCGTCTCGGCCAGCACGCTGTGCCACGGCGTCGGCCGGAGGCCGAACGTGGCCTGCGCGGCGGATGAGTCGATGATGAACGGCCGCTTCGTCTGGTAGGCGACCTCAGGCAGTTCGCGCAGCACCGGGTTGAAGAGACCGGCCAGCTTCAGCGTGGACTCGGGCATCACGGTCACGTTGACCGGGCCGACGCCCGCGGTCCGGGCCAGGTCGGCGATGGCCTCCCGCTGAGTGCGCGGCGGGTTGGTCGGCACGTGCCAAGGCCGGCCCCAGGCGCGCGGGTCGCTGCCGACGGTGACGAGCAGGCGGGCCACGTCGCCGATGTAGCTCCAGGAGTGCGCCGCGTCGGCACTGCCAAGCACTTGAACCTTGCGGCCGGCCAGCAGTCGCGGCACGACCCGGTCCCCGAGCGGGCTTTGCGAGTCAAGCCCGATGTAGTCGCTGGCCCGGACCTCGGTGACCCGGACGCGCCCCGCCTCGTGGGCGGCCAGCGCGTCCAGCCACATCTGGGCCCGCACGCGGCCCTTCTTACCCTGCGCGCGCAACGGCGTCGCCTCGGTCATCGGCCCGGACACCGGGCCATATCCGTACAGGTTGCTGACGGTGGCCAGCACCGCTCCGGTGCGCTCGGCCGCGGTCAGCAGCGCGGCGGCCAGCGGCGGCCAGTCGGTCGCCCAGCTGTGGTAAGCCGGGCTGGCGCAGTTGTAAATGACCGCCGCACCGCGCGCCGCCGCGGTCAGCACCGTCGCGTCCGCCGCATCAAGGCTGATGTGCCTGACCTCGGCGTCCGCCGGACCGCCCGATCGGGTGATGACCCTGACCTCGTGACCCCGCTCAACGAGCAGGCCGGCCGTGGCGCGGCCTGCTGAGCCATAACCGACGATGACGTGCAGTGCCATGAGGACCCTCCTGCGTGCGATACATCTGTTCGCTTTCAAGAACAGTGTTCCGCAGATCTTGAGAACTGTAAAGAACATCAGTCGTGTTTGCGAACGATGTTCGCACTCTCTAGCATGGAGGCCATGACGCCGGACAACGGGCCGCGCACCGCCCGCGACAAGGGCCGGGCGGAGCTCACCCGCGAGATCAAGGACGTGGCTCGC
>Ga0126381_100001946_pt1 | contig 22210 bp, 19 predicted proteins | sample PanSoiMetPlot_28_FD_96465 | JGI IMG/M metagenome (GOLD analysis project Ga0126381, IMG submission 96465) | Tropical forest soil microbial communities from Panama - MetaG Plot_28 | ecosystem: Environmental > Terrestrial > Soil > Tropical forest > Bulk soil | place: Panama | collected 2016-02-17 | reverse complement strand
TGGTTAAGCATTTGTGCGGAGAGCCGGGAGATATCGTGGCCGATCTCGAATCGCGTGGCATTGGTCATATATATGTCGATGGCGGCGTGACCATTCAGAAGTTCCTGCGCGCAGGGCTGATCGATAGGCTCATTATTACGAGAGTTCCGGTGCTTATCGGGGACGGCTTCCCGCTTTTTGGTGCGCTTTCCAGCGATATCCGCTTGCGACATGTGGCCACGCGGAGTTTTGCGAGCGGCCTGGTGCAAAGCGAATATCATTTGGGCGAAGGCGTCGGGCTGGGCTTGGCACCGCTGTGGTGAAGTTGAGCGCTGCTCCAAACACTTGAGCCTGTCTTTCGAAGGCCGAAATGAGAAGCAATCTTTTACACCCGGCTCAGGCGAATGTCGACTTCTCGATCTACATAAGTCCATTCCCTTGTTGCCCGCAACTTATTCACCAGATCTTCGAATGCACCCGCATGCTCGGGAGCATACTCAAACCAGGTCAGGAAATCGAAAGGCTCCGCTAACTCGCGACTGTGGTGGAGCCGTCGTGAGATCCATGGGAGGTATTCAATGCTCATGGAGATGTGATGTGATTGCTCTTCGAAGATCGCCCTCCGCTCGTCCTGACCGAGACCCCACCACCGGGGTGTCTTTCGGATTGGGACAAGGGCGGCTCGGGTTGCTTGGGGTCTTCCAAGGCCCTCCTGCCGGGCTTGCATGGCCTGGACTTCAGAATTGTTTGAATACCTAGTGTTGCTCGTTACTCCACGGAGCACCCATCCTCCGAAGAGGCCGGATTGAAGCTCTGATGATTCCACTATATCTAAGCGATCGGCTTGCGGGAGCGTCTCGCCGATCACAGGCTTGACACTATCGATCTTCCAACGCCCAGTTGGCCCGGCGACAAACGCGACGAACAGCGGTCCGCCGATGTGCGCGTGCATCTTTTCAGGGCCGCTTACGCTCGTCCTCGCTTGTGCTCCTGAAGCGTGTGGCATTCCAGCGGTAGCTACTACCATCGAACTGCTACCGATAAAAGCTCGTCGAGTCATTCGCGAGCTCTCCTTTTCCATCATGATCGTGTCCCTTTCTTCCCGAGCGAAGTCTTGGGTGCGTATGCTTCTGGGCCCGAACTGCAGAGCCTTGCGCCTTCACCTCAATGAGTTTCAAGGGCGCGATCGGTTACAGCACCTTCAGTCACTCGCCGGGGCATCGCCTATAGATGGCCGCGCAAGCTCCAGACCGGCGCTGCTGGAAGCCGTAAGGCGTTGCATGACGAGAGCGGTCATCCGTTCGCACCTTGTTCCCTTGAAGGGAAATGCTTCCCTTGCGGTGGCGCGTACCCGATCGACTATGCTCTCCCGCAGAATCGCTCGCCCACGGTGAAGCCGTACTTTGACGTTTTCCTCCGTAAGGTCCAAGGCTTCGGCGGCTTCCGCCGTACTCATCTCCTCGACGTCCCTTAGCATCACAACTGCCCGATATTGTTCGGGAAGAGAGAGGAGCGTTTCTTCGAGGATGCGGCCGAACACTTAGTCCCTACGTATGAAGCCCAAAAGCTCAGCCCCATCAGCCCAACTCCGACCATCATCCGCCAGATCCAGCCTGAGGACATCTCTCTTTTGGTCCTTCTGGTCGCCGGCATGGAGCCCGTGGGTCTCCTTTCCTGGTCACTTTAGTGTCTGATGCTTCTGGTTATCGGTTAACCTCGTCCACTCGCGACCTGGCATGGCTGGTTGAAGGTGACGACCAGCGAACGTTCCGTGGCGCGGATTTTGAAAGGAACTTCCAAGGCGTATCTGCTTCCGGACTACGCGAGTGTGCTCCGGACGATCCTAGCAGCTTCGACCATACTAGCCAGCGCAGGCCGCACTTCTTCCCACCGGCGGGTCTTGAGGCCGCAGTCAGGGTTTACCCAAAGCTGTTTTGCGGACAGCACATTCACTGCTTTTTTGAGAAGATCCACCATTTCTCGCGTTGTGGGAATGCGTGGTGAATGAATGTCGTAAACGCCCGGGCCAATTTCGTTCGGGTATTGATACGTACCGAACGTCTGGAGGAGTTCCATTTGCGAGCGAGAAGTCTCAATCGAGATCACATCTGCGTCCATTGCCGCGACGGCTTCGATAATGTCCTGAAATTCGGCGTAACACATATGTGTGTGAATTTGGGTATCGTCACGAACGCCCGACGCAGCCAGGCGGAAACAGGTCACGGCCCATGCGAGATACGCCGGCCATCCGCCGCGCAGGAGAGGCAGGCCCTCTCGCAGCGCGGGTTCATCTATCTGGATGATTCCGATACCCGCCGCTTCGAGGTCTTTCACTTCATCGCGAATTGCGAGCGCGATCTGCTGGCATGTCTCGGAACGCGGCTGGTCATTCCGGACGAATGACCACTGGAGAATGGTGACTGGCCCGGTGAGCATTCCTTTCATAGGTTTGCTCGTCAAAGACTGTGCGAACTTGGACCACGCAACGGTCATTGGCTGTTTGCGCGACACGTCGCCATAAATCATGGGAGGTTTCACACAGCGCGAGCCGTAGCTCTGTACCCATCCATTCTCCGTGGCTGCGAATCCGATGAGTTGTTCGCCGAAGTACTCCACCATGTCGTTGCGTTCGAACTCCCCATGCACCAGAACATCGATGCCGATTTCTTCCTGGAAGCGAACCGCACTCTCGGTTTGGGACCGGAGAAAATTATCATAGGCAGCCGGGTCTTTCTTCCCGGCCTTGTATTGCGCTCGGGCTTCGCGGACCTCCCTCGTCTGCGGAAAAGAACCAATCGTCGTCGTGGGAAAGAGAGGAAGGTTGAACCGGGCCTGTTGCAACTTTTTGCGCGCCGGAAATGGGCTCGAGCGTTTTGACATTTCGGGCGTGACCGACGCCACACGCTCCTTGACAATTGGGTCGTGAATCCTAGGCGAGTTTTGTTTAGCCAGCATTGCTTGCCGGTTGACATCCAAAAACTCGCGTACTGCGTCCCGGCCGAGCGAAACCGCCAACGCAAGCGCCGCTGTTTCTTCGAGCTTCTGCCTTGCGAACGCCATCCAGCTCTTCAACTCCGTATCAAGTTGCTTTTCTTCGTTCAGGTCCACAGGGCTGTGCAATAGCGAACACGATGGGCCAACTAGAATTCGATCCGAACCGATCTCGCGGACTGCTGGCTCCAGAAGTTCCAAGGCACGACTGAGGTCCGTTTTCCAAATGTTACGGCCATCGATCAAGCCCAGTGAAAGCATCAGGTCCGGAGGGAAGTGACCCATAACCGGCTCCAGTTGTTCGGGTGCACGAACGAGATCGAGATGGAGAGCCGCTACAGGAAGTTGAACGGCGGTACTTACGTTCGCTCCGAGCCCAACGAAATACGTGGCGAGAAGGATTCGCAGAGATTCGGAAACACTGGCGAGTCTTTCGTATGCCTCGCGGAATGCCCGTCGCGTTCCGGCCCGCCCATCGAGTGCAAGCATCGGCTCGTCCATTTGAATCCAGATTACTCCGGCGTTAGCCAGCCGTTGGAGGACGCCCTCGTAGATAGGAAGCATCCGATGGAGTAGCGTAAGGCAATCGAAATCGAGGTCCTTGCCTTTTCCCAGGAGGAGGAACGAAACTGGCCCGAGCAGCACGGGGCGCGTGTGGATGCCAAGTGACTTCGCCTCCAGGAACTCGCTAACAGACTTTAGAGAACCGAGTGAAAACTCCTGATCCTTTGTGAACTCGGGAACAATGTAGTGGTAGTTCGTGTCGAACCACTTTGTCATCTCCATCGCGGAAACACCGCTCTCCGACCCTTTTTGCACTGCTCCGCGGGCCATTGCGAAATACGTCTCATAGTCAATCTGCGGGCCTTTCCAAACATATCGGCGTGGAACCGTTCCAACCATCGCGACCGTGTCCAGAACGTGGTCATAAAAAGAGAAATCGTTGGATGGGATATGTTCGATGCCAAGCTTCTTCTGCAGAACCCAGTGATTCGCGCGGAGAACTTGGCCGACGGAAATCAGTTCCTTTTCATCCGTCTTTCCCAACCAGAAGGCTTCGAGAGCCTTCTTAAGTTCGCGATGAACTCCCATCCGCGGAAAACCGAGATTTGACGAAATAGCCATAGAAATCTCTCCTCGCGCTGCCTATTGCGCTGCGGAATCTTGAATCGGAACCGGGCGTCCGCGTTCGTCCACAGCGACCAGCACGAAGCTGCCCTTGGTGCACAGCTCGCGTGTGCCGGTCAGCAAATCTTCCGTCCAAAGCTCAACTTCGACCGTAATCGACGTGCGCCCGCCCTTGCTCACTCGCCCGACGACTTCAGCGAGTTGGCCCTGACGCACTGGCACGTGAAAATCGATGCGTTCCGAACTCGCCGTCACTACCGGCTTCCGTGCATGACGTGAGGCTGCCACGAACGCGGCCATATCCATCAACCGCAAGGCGTCACCGCCAAAAAGCGTGCCGTAGTGATTTGCCTGATTCGGAAACACCATCTCGACGATGCGTGTTTCCGGCGCATTCGAAAGATCAAAAGTCGTCATGGAAGGCCACTTCGCCTTTCACCGCTACTTGGTACGCGGAAACGCGCCGCTCGAAGAAGTTTGTTAGCTCCTGCACATCCTGCAATTCCATGAAACCGAACGGATTCTTCGAGCCAAAGACGCGCGTAATGCCCAGCGCTTCGAGACGGCGATCTGCCACGTAGCGGAGATACTCGAGCATATCTTTCGCGGACAGGCCGCCGACGCCGAGACCCAGCACGTCCTCTGCGAAAGCCATCTCGCAATCGACCGCTTCCTTCAGCATTTCGACGACACGATCTTCCATCCCCTTGTTGAAGAGCCCAGGCTCTTGGCGCCGGACGGTACGGATGATCTCAAACGCGAATTGAATGTGAGCGCTCTCATCGCGAAAGACCCAGTTCGTTCCCGTTGCAAGACCGTGCAACAGCCCGCGGGACCGAAGGAAATAGACGTAGGCGAAGGCCGCGAAGAAAAAGAGCCCTTCGATGCAGCATGCGAAGCAGATCAAATTCAGGAGGAAGTTTCGGCGCTCGTCGGCCGTTTGAATCTTGTCGAGCGCCTGAATTGAATCAATCCATTTGAAGCAGAAATCAGCCTTGCGGCGAATCGACGGAATGGTTTCCACCGCTTCAAACGCCTGCTTGCGTTCTTCGGGATCCGCAATGTAGGTGTCGAGCAGCGTCAGGTAAAACTCCACGTGCTGCGCTTCCTCAAAAAGTTGACGCGAAAGATACATCCGCGCCTCTGGCGAATTGATGTGCTTGTAGAGGTTCAGCACAAGGTTGTTTCCTACGATCGAATCTCCAGTGGCGAAAAAGGCCACGAGGCGATTGATAAGGTGTTGCTCCGCAGAGGTCATGCGCTGGCGCAAATCGCTCACGTCCGTCGAGAAATCGACTTCTTCTACCGTCCATGTGTTCTTGATCGCTGTTTTGTACTGCTCGTAGAAAACCGGATACTTCATCGGGCGCAGCGTCAAATCGAATCCTGGATCGAGAATCATGGTCTTCTTCTCCTTTTCAAATTCTTACTGGCAGGCTTCGCAAGGAGCCTGGGTTTTCGAGGGAGCACGCCACGGATTGCGCGGCCGAGACGGAAACGGTGGTCTTGGCGATTTCGGTCGCAGGGCGCGACCGGAGGTAATACGTTGTCTTGAGCCCCTTCTTCCATGCGTACATGTACATCGACGAGAGTTTTCCAATGTTGGGGCTGAGCACAAAGAGATTCAGCGACTGGCTTTGATCGATGAAAGAGCCACGGTCTGCTGCCATATCGATCAGCGACCGCATGGGAATCTCCCACGCCGTGCGGTATACGGCGCGAATCTCTTCCGGAATCTCGCCGATGCCTTGAATCGAGCCGTCCGCGAGCTTCAAGCGGTTGCGCATCTCTTCATTCCACAGGTTCAGGTTCTTGAGTTCGGAAACCAGATAGCGATTGATCTGCAGGAAATCACCGGAGAGTGTTTCCCGTTTGAAAAGGTTCGAAACCTGCGGTTCGATGCACTCGTAGCAGCCGACAATGGAAGCGATGGTCGCTGTCGGCGCAATCGCAATCAGCAGCGAGTTACGCAGGCCATGTTCCGTAACCTTGTCGCGCAAGTCTGTCCAACGCAGCTTGTTTTCCGGCGTCACGCCCCATGCGTCGAATTGCAGAATTCCTTCGGCCGCTCTCGTCTCCGCGAACGACGGATGCGGACCAAACTCCGCTGCCAAGGCGCACGAGGCGCTAAGTGCGTGGAAATAGATTTCTTCCTGAATCTTTCGCGAAAGCGCACGAGCCTCCGGAGCGTCAAACGGCAACCGCAGGGTGAAGAACACGTCCTGCAGCCCCATGACTCCGAGACCGACCGGCCGCCAGCGGCGATTCGAGTCGCCCGCCGCGGTGATGGGGTAGAAATTGATGTCGATGACCCGGTCCAAGAACTTCACGGCGGTGCGCACGGTGCTTGCGAGTTTTTCGAAATCGAAGCTGGAAGCCGTGACATGCTTCGCCAGATTGATCGAACCCAGGTTGCAGACGGCCGTCTCCTGCTTCGAGCTTACCTCCATGATTTCAGTGCAGAGGTTCGACAGGTGAATCACGTTTGCGGGTTTTGCCGTCTGGTTCGATTTCAGGTTGGAAGAGTCCTTGAACGTCATCCAGCCGTTGCCCGTTTCCGCGAGTACCTTCATCATGCGTGCGTACAAATCCCGGGCTTTCAGCTGTCGCATGAAAAGTTTGTCCTGCTCGGCTTTGATGTAAGCCTTCTCGAATGCTTCGCCGACCGAGTCCGGCAAGTGCGGAACGACTTTCGGATCGAAAAGCGACCACAGCTCATCCGCTTCGACGCGCTTCATGAACAAGTCAGGAACCCAATTCGCCAAATTCAGGTTGTAGGTACGCTGCGCGTTGTCGCCCGTGTTTTCGCGCGATTCCAGGAACTCTTCGATGTCCGCGTGCCAGCTTTCGAGGTAAACACAGCAGGCGCCTTTTCTTTTTCCACCCTGATTCACGGCAGCAACCGAGGAGTCCAGGGTCTTCAGCCACGGAACGATGCCCTTGCTCTGTCCGTTCGTCGCGCGAATGAGCGAGCCGCGCGACCGCACGCGGTGGTAGGCAAGACCGATTCCGCCTGCGAACTTCGACAGCAGCGCGATATCCTTGTACTTTTCGTAGATGGCTTCGAGATTGTCGGCTGGAGAATCGAGCAGGTAGCAGGACGACATCTGCGAATGCTTGGTCCCAGAGTTGAACAGAGTCGGTGAACTCGGCAGATAGTCATGGGCAGAAATCACACGGTAGAACTCCACAGCTTCCTGTACCGTGCGTGAAAGGCCGCAGCTTACGCGGAGAAAAAACTGCTGCGGCGTTTCAATCACCTCGCGCGTCTCCGGATGACGCAGCAGGTAACGGTCGTAGACCGTGCGCAAGCCGAAATACTCGAACAGTTCCCCGCGTCTTTCATCGACCGCGTCATTGAGCTTCCGCGCATTGTCGGAAACAAAGAGAGCAAGCTCTTTCGAAACGAGACCATGCTGTTTTCCCGCGGCGACCGACTGCGAGAACGAATGAATGTTTTGATTCGCGACTTCCTTCGCGATGAAGCCGTCGAGTAGGCGCGCCGCGAGTTTCGAGTACTCCGGTTCTTCGGCAATCAGCGAAGCCGCCGTCTGGATGGAAAGCAGGTCCAGCTCCTTCGTGGTCGCTCCGTTGTACAAGCCGCCGATCGTTTTGCTGGCGACGCGGATGGCGTCTACGGACTGCAGTCCGGCGCAGCAGCGCTTGACCGCGCGGACGATCTTGTTCACATCCGCGGGCTCGAGATTTCCGTTCCGCTTCCGCACGTGCATCTGCGAAGAATTTCCGGACGAAGGGAACGCTAGTACGGAATCGGGGACCGCTGCGCGAACGGGCGTTGCCATGGATGCCTTTTCCCCCACACGCGAGGAAGGGCAAATGAAATGGGAGTGGTCATTGAAGACCGAAGACACCAGTTCATCGCCAACCTCCCCTCGGAGGCTTGCTCGATATTCACGCCGGGTTTGGCGTGGCTACTGGCAGGTCTTCGGACTTGCAGGCGGGCCATTCGTAAGAACGGCGTCTCTACTGACCCATCTTCCCGGCTTCGGAGAAAACCAGTGGTGTTTGGGTGTTCGTTTCCTGCTTACCGCTGCGGGGCAGTCCCGGATTCGCACCGGATTCCCTTTAACGTTCCCTGGGAACGTCACCAGCAAGCGCCCCACAACATAAGGCGTCGTATGTCGCCTGTCAATCTAAATGTTGTGGTCCTGCACTCAGAGGTTCCGACCATTTGCGTTTTCATGGAACACCTTGGAAGACTTAGGTGCAGAAACCTGTGCATTCGGCTCCGAACCGCACGCCGCTTGTGACACCTTAACCCTAGCGATGCCAACGTTCTCTCGTTGGACCAGTGAACCCCTTGTTGAGACAATTTTTCTCGCGACGATCCTTACGCAAGATTGAGTCTCTGCGGTGACTTTTCATCGCCGCGACAGTTCGGGGTTTGGAGAAGTCGGAGGTCTAGTCATGCTACCTGAGATCGTCACGCTTCAAAGCCAGTCCACCGCGATTCCGGAGCGACTGTCCGAACGCCTACGCGGCTTGGAGCCGCGACCACCGTCGCGAAGCAATGCTTCGAATGTCATAAGTGGAGGACGCGAAAGACGTCTATCAACATGGCTACCTATATCAAGACAGTGGCGCTTGGTTCGTGCAATATCGCCAGAATGACGACTCCGGCAACGCCACGCGAAGGCGCACGTCACTAGAGACTGTTACATCAAGATCTTTGACCGCAATGTGACCGCCGCAATGGACAGGCTACAGGTGCATATCGAAGCGTTAGAAGAAGCGGAGAAAGATAGCCACCAGCTGGAATTCGCCTTTGGTTCGGCGTTCCACCAAGGGATCGCTGTCCCAGAGGGTCAAAGACGCGCTGGTTTTTCAGATCTTCTCGGCGGGTAGTTCGAAGCAGGATTTTGAGTGTCCAGTAAAAGCCCAGCGAGTCGAGTGGGCAGTTGTGGTAAGCTCATGAAACAAAACGCCGGAGAAGTGGCCGAGAGGCTGAAGGCGGCGGTTTGCTAAGGCTAAACGGTCCTTCCTATAACTAGCTCAAAATTCAACTAAATCCCTTTGCCAGCCGTAATTTAGCGACGGTTTCAATTTTTTGTAGTTTGCTGATTTTTGCCTGTTGTGCACCGACTTTAGTGTCAATTTGGTGACAATTCCCTCGGTTTGCCCCCTCGCGCACATGAGTGTCACACACTCAAGATCAAAAGAGGTTTCTTACCGTAGCAGAGATGTGAGGCCGTTGTCAGAACTCTCCGGGCGCTTATGCAGAAAGTCCCTTCAGCGAATCAGATGGAGTGCCTGGCGTCCATCGATCACAGCGTCGGTGACCAGACGTTGGTCGAAACTAGCCAGTTGACCTTCGTGAGCACGAGCTAGGGCCAGAAGATAACTATCGCTGACCTGGGTGGAATCCAGAAGCCGCGTGGCGTCCACGTGTCCTTGGTCAAGCAAAGACAGGTCATCGGGCCAAAACGCATGCCCGCGCAGCTTCCGCAATGACACCAACAACTCGGCAACAGCAGATGGAGGTCCGGGAGTGTTCGGGTATCGAGGATGACCTACAATACGCAACAAACCGTTTTCCGTAATCGGACAGGTAGCCCAAGCTCTGTGCCCTTTGGCTGCAAACCATTTGTGTGCCCGGTCGTGTTGAACGTGCGCGGGGTCGATCAGAGCAATCAATACGTTGATGTCAAGAAGGAACCGAATCACGGCAGCTCCTCACGGAGCTGATGGACCAATTCCGAAGTCACTCTAGCGGCCTCCTTACGTACTTTGAGCAGAGGCACGCCATTCCGGGTCTTAGCCTTGGATCCCGCAGGAGACAACGCCTGCCTAACCAAGGAGGAGATGACCTCCCCCACCGATTTGTTCTCGACAGCTGCCATCTCTTTGGCCGCACTCAATATGTCGTCATCGATTACAAGGGTAGTTCGCAAGTACATCTCCTATCATCACGCATCATACATCAGATGCTATGGCTAAGACAATGGGCAGAAAACGCGCGCCAGCTGCGATTCCGTGCCAGTTCCTTACGAGACGGATAGTTCAGCCAGCTCTTAGGGTCTGGACGGGCGGTCTTGTCCCTTTAGCGCGGCCTTTAATTTCTCCAAAGGACTCGTGCCTGGCTTGCGGAAGATGCTGCGGCCGGGGACGAGAAGGGTCATTTCCGTTCCCGCGTTTTGCGAGCTGACCAGCGTCAGTTTGGCGCCGATGCGGGCAGCGCGTTCGCGCATCCCGTGCAAGCCAAAGTGGCCGTCCTTGCCTTTGCTCACGACAACCGGATCCATGCCGATGCCGTTATCGCGCACGCTCAGAGTCAGATCGCGGGCGTAAGTGAGCGCAACGTCCAGTTGCTTGGCCTGGGAATGCATGCACGCATTGCGGATGGCTTCGTAGCCGATGCGGTAGACCTCCTCGCGCGCCACAGGATGCATGTCTTTGGTTGTGCCGGACAAATGCATTGAGGTCTCCATGCAGGTGTCTCGTTTGCACTCTTCCATGACTTCGCGGAAAGATGCGGCGAGATCGTTTTTCTGCGTGGTCGAGGCGCGCAGGGAGTTCAGGGCGCCGCGAGCTTCCTCCACTGCCAAGTGGAGCGAGCCGGACAATCTTTCCAGGGTGCCGCGCAGGCGCGTAGGATCGTTCGAAGGATCGAGAAGCACGCCATCGGCAATGAATTTGCTCCCCTGGATAGTCTGCAGAAGTGTGTCGTGGAGTTCGCGAGCCACGCGCGTGCGTTCCGCAAGGCGCTCGTCGAAGCGGGCGCTCATGGAATTGGCAACGTGGCGCACGCGCAAATGGTAGAGCGCCCAGCCGATGAGAATTGCGGCGAGGAGACAAAGCGCCTGAAACCAGCGCGTTTGGTAATACGCCGGGGCGATGGAAAAATCGAGCGTAGTGCCGGCTTCGTTCCACACGCCGCTGTTGTTGCAAGCGGTCACGTGAAAGGTATACTTGCCGGGGCGTAGATTCATGTAGAAGGCCTGCCGGCGAGTGCTGACGTCCTGCCAGTCGCGGTCCCAACCTTCCAGTTTGTGGCGAAAGAGAACCTTCTCCGGTGCGACGAGGCTCAGCGCGGTGTAGTCGATCTTCAAATCGCGAGTGAGCGGCGGCAGACGTATCTGCCCGCTGGCAGCAGAAGCCACACTGTATATTTTGCGGTCCGCTGTGATCTGCTCAATATGCACCGGCGGTGGAAGTCTGTTGAATGGAATGTGGCGAGGATCGATGACGCTCAAGCCGCCAGAGGGGACGAACCATATTTTTCCATCCGGAGACTTCGCCACGTGTGGGCTGAAACCTCCAACAGTAGGTGCAAGACGGACCCCATCCGAGATGTCATAAACCGCGGTTCGAACAACGTACTCCGGATTACTAGCCCATGCGTCCAACTCTGACCGCGCGACGCGTGCCAGACCGCAGGGCATGTACAGCCAGACGAAATGTTCGTCGTCTTCGACCGACCAATGGACAACATCGCAAGGCAGTCCATTCTTGCTTGTGAGCGTCTCAATGTGCCCACCCTTGATGCGGCTCAGGCCGCCTTGGGTGGCGGCCCACAGCGTGCCTCGCGTTCCGAACCGAAGCTGCCGCACGGCGCCAGTTCCCAACCCGTCTTTGGCGGAATATGAAGCCCGTAACTGGCCGTCTTTCCAGTACGCTATGTCACCGTGAGAAAATCCCAGCCACAGGCCTCCCTGCGATGGATCAACTGCCATCGCTATCGCGTACTCTCCGCGTCCCCTTGACCATGGAGTCTTCTCAACACCACCCGATCGCGGCACCCGGAACAAGCCTTGTTGACTGCTGCTGACCCATACACCTCCTTCACGGTCCTCGGCCATCGCATACACTTCCGCACCGGGAACGCCATTCACCGGAACAAACCGGCTTCCATTCCGCCGGACGATGCCTTTTGCCGTTGTGGCCCAGATTTGACCTAGGTGATCTTCAAAGAGCGATTCCGGCATTGCGGGCAATCCGCTATTGCTCACCACCTGCGCGGTTGTCATGGCGGCGCGCGGTGCTCCAGCTAGCGAACTCAGATTGTTCGGGCGCCGCCAACTATAGATTGTCGCCTTCCCGTCTTTCCAGCGGCTTAGTCCGCTGGAGGATGCAGCCCAGACGCTTCCGTCGTTCGCCGCCAGCAGAGAATGTGTGCCATCGGGCAGTCCCTGGTTGCTTAAAATGGTGGGCACAGCGAAATCGCGAAAGCGGTCAAGTCCTTCATCGGTCCCTATCCAAACGTTGCCCTCACGGTCTTCAAAGATTGCGAAAACAGCGTTGCTAGTTAGACCATCGCCTCGTTCAAACCAATCCGTCCTGCCTCCATGCACGTGCACGAGGCCATGAGCTTCCGTTCCACCCCATAAGCTTCCATCGCTGCTGCGGAAGAGACGAATCGGCAGTTCCGCACCAACGCCTGGCAGCACATACCTTTCCGTCCTTCCACCCAAGAACCGCCGGAGTCCCCCGCGCCCTGCTAATATCAGAGCTCCGTTCTCGTCCTCCATGATGCGGCCAACGGGAGAGGTATCATAGTGTTGGGGCGCGCCGGGCTTCCATCGCCATAACCCGTCACGGCCGCCCACCCACAGATTGCCCTTGCTATCCTCATATAGCGAATCGGGCCCTTGCTGGAGAGGCCCGCCCTCTCCGTAACACTGGACGCGACCGCGCCGAAAACCGCAAAGCCTCGGTTGTGGAGCAGAAGACCCGAGCACCTCGCCAGCCGCCCATACCGTCCCCTCCCGATCTTCAAGGAGCGAGTAAATGGTTGCACCTGCAAGTTCCGGGTATTGGGTGAGCGTACCGCCACTCCAACTTGCGAGCCCCCCGCGCGTACCAATCCAAAGCGTGCCATCGTGGGAAACCAACAAGGAATAAACAAAATCGCCGGGGAGTTGCTGACCGGCAGGCGGCTGCCAGGGAACCGCTCTTACACCATCAAAGCGAAGCAAACCGAATATTGTACCCAACCAGAGATAGCCGTCGGGCGTCTGCGCAATCGACGAGATGATGCCTTTCGCAAAACCGTCCCGAATCTTCCACGATGTGTGCGCATACTGGCTCACGTCCAGCGCCGGATCCAATGCGCGCGTGTAGGGAGGCGTGGCCAGCAAAATGCCAGCCAGCGCAAATCCCAGCGCGACCCCGTGTCCCCGTCTACCGAATCCCCACATAGCGCCCACATTTTATCTCAACTTATTGGCGTCGTCGTTTGATACCGTTTTTCGGCCGGCCCCGTTGTGGCGTCCCTGCGGGACTCGCGTTTGCACTGGTCAGGCGATTCAAGAAAATCTGGGATTTTCCTTCATCCTTTGACCTCCTGAGAGCATCTATACGCCGGGTGTCCTTACTCACTTGACAGGGCGGCGAGGAACCGTCAGCATCGGGTCCTTGCGCCCACGAGGCCTTTATCTATGCGACGGGTCCCCGCATTGGCGCCCTTCCTGTTGCTTGTATTGTTTCCTCTTCACGCGCGTGCGCAATCCACAAACGCGTCGCTCACTGGCCGGGTAAGCGATCCCTCGAAAGCCGTTATCGCCGAAGCCAAAGTCATAGCCATCAGCGCCGGAACGAATCTCCGCTATGAAACGACAACGAACGGCTTAGGCGATTACTCCCTGCCAAATCTTCCCCCCGGCCCCTACCGCATCGACGTCGAAAAGTCCGGCTTCAAAAAGTTAATCAAGCCGGATGTGATCCTCTACGTCCAGGACATTATCGAAATCAACTTTGAGATGAGTGTTGGCTCGGCATCGGAAAGCGTCACGGTAGAGGGCGGTGCGCCTCTTGTGAATACGGAGTCGGGTATCGTCAGCACGGTCATCGACCGCACATTTGTGGACAATATCCCCCTGAATGGCCGGAGCTTCCAAACGTTGATTCTGCTTACGCCGGGCGTGGTCGTGACCGCCACGGCTTTCGACGACCAGGGACAATTCAGCGTGAATGGACAACGCGCGGACGCCAACTATTTCACCGTTGACGGGGTGAGCGCCAATTTCGGTGTCACCGGCTACTTTCCGTTAATGCAGAGCGCTGGGGGAGCTTTGCCTGCCCTCAGCGCTTCCGGCGGCACAAACAGCCTGGTGTCTGTGGATGCCATGCAGGAGTTCAGCGTGCAGACATCCTCGTTTGCTCCGGAGTTTGGCCGGACACCGGGAGGACAGATTTCGATTGTGACACGTTCGGGTACAAACGAATTTCACGGCACACTGTTTGAGTTTTTTCGGAATGACGTGCTGGATGCCAACGATTGGTTTGTGAACTTCCATCGCTTGAAGAAACCGGCGGAGCGGCAGAACGACTTTGGCGGTGTTTTCGGCGGTCCGATCTTTAAGGACAAAACGTTCTTCTTTTTCTCGTACGAAGGGCTGCGTCTCCGTCAGCCATCCACACAGGAAACCTCCGTTCCGGACGACGCCTCGCGGCAGCAAGCCCCAAGCGCCATGCAACCATTCCTGAGTGCATACCCCGTAGCCAACGGCGCCGAACTCGGCGCGGGATTGGCGCAATTCAATTCCGGCTTTTCCAATCCTTCTAGCCTCGACGCTTACAGCATCCGCGTAGATCAAGCTATTGGTTCGAAGCTGACGGTCTTTGGGCGTTATAACAATTCCCCTTCGAGCTTTACCCAAAGAGGTCCCTTTGGCACCCCGTTTACCGTGCTCAGCTCGACGGAATCGCTTTCCTCCTCCGTTCAAACCTTCACTATTGGTGTTACCGAGTCGACCAAACCGGGAATCAGCAACGAAGTAAGGGCCAACTACAGTAACGACAGAATTGTAACAAGCTATGCGCTGGATAATTTCGGCGGAGCCGTGCCGATTCCCGATTCGCAGTTGTTCCCGTCTGGATATTCTTCGGCGAACAGTGCATTCGAATTCGTCATCCTGGGTGCAGGCGAGTACGCGCAAGGGGCTCAACCGAAGGACGAGCAGCGGCAGGTCAACCTTGTGGACAATCTGACCGTGACCAAGGGCCACCATCAAATGAAATTTGGCGTGGACTACCGCTGGCTTTCCCCCTTCGTGAGCACTCATAACTACGCTCAATTTGTGGAATTCACCGGTATGTCGGCCAATCCGGGAGGAGCCCTTTCCGGAACGGCTCCCGGTGCGACATCAACAACCGCCGCGTTCGTGGCTGTGCATGCCCTTCAAAGTGAGGCGCTTCTTTCGCGCAACGTAGCGCTTTATGGCCAGGATGGCTGGAGAATCAAACCACGTCTCACATTGACGTATGGCTTGCGTTGGGACATCAATCCGGCGCTGAAGGGAAAGAATTCGGCCAACGACCCCTACACCGTGACCGGCTTGAACGATCCGGCAACCCTCGCATTGGCGGCCCCCGGCACGCCGCTCTACCAGACCACCTATGGAAACGTTTCTCCACGCGTGGGAATCGCTTACCAACTAGGCGACTCACACTGGGGCACCGTCCTCCGCGCGGGTTTCGGGACCTATTATGATCTTGGAACCGGTTCGCTGGGAGGGGTGTCCAGCTACTTTCCTTATCATCAAGTCAAAGCGCTATCGCCGGTCGCATTTCCATTGACCGCGCAAAACGCTCTTCCTCCCGCACTCACGCCTAATCCGCCTGTTGGCACCATAATTGTAGCGGACCCGGATTTGAAGCTGCCGCGAACCTATCAGTGGAATGTTGCTGTGGAGCAGCCCATCGGGAACAACCAAAGTCTGTCGTTTACATACATTGGGGCGCTCGGGCGCGACCTGCTTCGGCCCACAAACCTAACGAACCCAAACAAGAACTTTCAGTTTGTCTCGGTGACCAGCAATACGGCGAGATCCTATTACGACGCACTTCAAGTGAAGTTCCAACGGCGGTTGTCTCGCGGGTTGCAGGCATTGTCGTCATATACCTTTTCTCATTCCATTGACAATGCTTCCACAGACGCGGTCGCCAACTACCTCAACACCCCCGGTGGAGGCTCCTACCAAAGCACTGATCGCGGGAATTCGGATTTTGACATCCGGCATTCTTTCACCGCCGGGATAACCTACTCTGTGCCCACCCCGGGAACAAACACATCTGTCCGTGCTGTGTTGGGAGGCTGGTCCGTAGACAGTTTTATTCTGGCACGGTCGGCTCCACCCGATAATATTATTGGCTCAATTTACTTCGCTGGCGGCACTGCACTCGCGTCTCGCCCGAATCTGATCTCGGGAGTGCCGCTGGAACTTTTTGGCCCGCAGTACCCCGGTGGCAAAATCTTCAACAATACGATTCCCACGGCGGCGCAAATTACTGCGGCTGGGTGCAATCCAACATCCACCGTGGCCAAAGGAGCGTTCTGCACGCTTTCCCCTGGGACGCAGGGTAATTTCGGCCGCAACGTGTTGCGGGGTTTTGGAGCTACACAATTTGATGTGGGATTACAGCGCCAATTTCACATCACTGAGAGGGTTGGGCTGCGCTTTCGTGCGGAGTTTTTCAACATTTTCAATCATCCCAACTTCGGCAATCCCAATAACACCTTGACCGATCCACTGTTTGGCCATTCGACGCAAACCTTAGCGAACAGTCTGGGCTCCGGCGGGGCCAATGGCGGTTTCAATCCTCTCTACCAGATTGGCGGCCCGCGTTCGATCCAACTGGCACTGAAGCTTCAATTCTGACTGACAAGGGTTGGCCCCGCTTGATAAGAGTGGCGTAGAGCGAGATGCGTCACGTGACCACCGCCTCGGGAAAGACGGCCTCCAGCTTAATGACAAGGCACCGAACCGGCTGGGTCACGCGCGCGCGCGTGACCAATCTGCTCAAATCATCAGGCGATGGACCACAGTTCCACATCCGCACCGAAAATGGGCCACGTGCCGCACATGCGTTCCTGGTTCCAGCCTGTTGCTCGTTTCGACGCGGAGTTTTGACGGGAGACCTTTTGCACGACTGAGATGCTTTACGATGGTTTGCCAGCATGAAGCCAGCACCCGCAAGAAGGCTCGTCTACCGAATGGACTTTGCCATTGGCGGCCACTTCGAAGCCGACAGGTACAGGTGGGAATTTCTTCGTCGCAATCCGGAATACTGCGCTGATTACAACGAGTTCATGGGCCGCTTTGGTGCTTGGTTGTTGAGACGCAAAGGCCGCTGGCCTCATGACGAAGATGACCGTAAATTCTTATGGACCAATCCGGAAAAGAAATATTACCGGACTAGGGTCGAACCCGTCCTAAACCGGCTTCGTCGAAAATGGCAAGTTTCCGACTTATTTCCTCCCGAATTCGGGCTGGAAGAATGGAGAGCCGACAAAAACCACCAACCACAATCTTGGGTTTTTCCGTAACCGGTGAATTCAAGAGGATGGGATTCCTAGGAACGGGCTTTACTACGAGACACTACGAGAATCTTCTCCTGATACAAGTTGATCTGAACTCGCCAATGAAAGACCTCTTGGACCATACGGGTCACATGCTGAGACGGGGATCGAAGGTGTGACGTGGCACACGCTGCGACACACATTTGCTTCTCGTTTGGTGAGTCGCGGAGTGGATATAGTGACAGTCCAACAATTGCTCGGGCATTCGGCTGTCACTGTAACCATGCGTTATACGCACACAAATCTCGACTCGAAGCACGCCGCAGTCGCAAAACTCGAAGAGTTTAGTGACAGTTTGGTGACAGCGTGCACCAAAATGCAGCAATCGAAAGAGAAATTGTCACTAAACGGCGGGATAAGCTACAATGTTTCAGCGGGTTAGTAACGGAGAGGTGGCCGAGAGGCTGAAGGCGGCGGTTTGCTAAACCGTTGTACGAGCTAAAACTTGTACCGGGGGTTCGAATCCCCCCCTCTCCGCCAGATTCCCCTGACTCGATCCAGCGTCGAGACTTGCAGACTTCCCCGCGAAGAAGCTTCTACATGATTCGCGTACTTCCGAGCCGTTCCGGTTGCACAGTAGTTGCACATAAGTTGGACTGTTGCTGAAGCGCAGAATACGGGCGTTCGCCAATGGCCACGGAGAGAGGGTCGCTTGCCATGGAAGGCGGGCGATTGCCGTGTACACCCTGGGTCAACTCGGCTTCGCAGCTCCTCAAGTGATAAAGTCGAAATGCGGCTCTACACATCAGACACCAATGATGGACTCGTAGGCTGGTCTCACCACTCAGCTACAACCCGCTGGTCGATGATCGAACCCTGCCCGCCGATCCATCCCCAACTACCTCGCGTGACAAGCGCATCCTCCTAAGCGCGCCGATGCACGCCCTTTTTGAAATTTTCAGCGATGTAGTCGCACGTGCGCATAGCGAAGGCCACGAGGGGCATCGTCGTGGTCTTATCGGTCTGTGTTGGAAAAACGCTGGCGTCGCAGATGTAAAGATTCGGGACATCGTGCGTTTGCGCCCATTTGTTGGTCACGGAAGTCTTCGGATTCGCGCCCATGCGGCAGACGCCCGTTTCATGCAAGCTCGTTCCGGGTCGATTTGGCTCCGAATCCAGGCCCCACATCTCTGCGCCCATGGCCTTGAACAGGTCGCTCATCATCAGCTTGCAGTGTTCCCACATCAGCAGCTCGTTCGGACCCCACTGAAAATGAAAACGCAGCTGCGGGATTCCGAAGATGTCTTTTTTGTCCGGATCAATGTCCACATAGTTCGTTGGACTGGGCAGAGTCGGCGCTTGAATGTACGAGCTAATTGGCGTCGGATAATAGCGTTTGATGTTGCGTTTGTACTCGGCTCCGAAACCTTCCATTTGGTTGTAATACCAAGGGAAGTCGCCGCATCCGCCGCCGATGTATACCGCATATCCGCGGATGAATTTTTCTTCGTGGGCATTCTTCAGGTTCTGCCATCGGGGCATCCAGCCCACGGTGGAATCCGCGATGTTGTCCGGAGTAGCCGGTTGGCCGAGCAGCCGCGGTAAATATCCGTATCCCGGATTGGCATACAAGTGGTCGCACAAATTACGCCCGAGCTGCCCACTGGAGTTGGCGATTCCTGTCGGCCAATGCCGTGATTTGGAATTGAGCATTATGTGCGCCGTTTCTACGCACGACGCCGCGAGCACAACCACCCTTGCGTAGACCTCCACTTCCCTTCTGGTGCTGCGATCGACATACGCCACGCCCTTGGCCGTTCCGTCTTGGTCGAGGATCACGCTGCGCACCAGCGCATTCGTCAGCAGCGTGAGGTTCTTCGTCGCTTCCGCCTCCGGGATGGTGAACCAGGTCGGGTTGAAAAAGGCTCCGACATCGCAGCCGCGCGTGCAGTTTCCGCAATAGTGGCAGGCGGGATGGCCATTGTGCGCGACCGTCAACTGCGCACAACGGTCCGGCAAGTACGGCAGGCCGATTTTCTCGGCGCCTTTCTGAATGATGTAGTCGATACACCGCCAGGGAATCTGCGGCAGATACTCGCCATCGGGATTGCTGGGGCGATTTTGCACAGTGCTGGCCACGCCCATGTACCGCTCGGCCTTGGTGAACCACTGCGCGATCTCCGCATAGTCTACCGGCCAGTTTTCGCCGAAACCATCCAGGTCTGCGGCCTTGAAGTCGATATCGCCGATGCGCGCGGAGGAACGTCCCCAGAAATTGGCTTTGCCGCCGGTCGCTTTGCAGCGCTTCCAATACCAGTCGGTTCCCGGCGCGTTCGAATAGGCCACGTCGTGCTCGAATAGATCCCGCCCTTCGCTGTACTCCGATTCCTCGACCGAATATGGCTCTTGGTGCGCTTTCCCTGTGAGCCGGAGCGGATTCCCGTATCCGCGGTACTTCAAGTCATAGACCTGGCGGTGCTGGCGATAATCTTTGGCAGGGTCGGTTTGAGGTCCCGAATTGATGGCGCAGACGCTCAGCCCCGCCTCGCACAGCACCTTCATCGCGGTGCCGCCACCGGCTCCCGTCCCCACAACAATTACATCGAACATTCGCACTGGCACGACCGGCTCCTATTCCACCTCGCCGCGGGAAAGCGGCAGACACATGCCTTCCAAAGTGCGAGTTCGAGCTTGAAAGATTCTGCCCAGCGCCTGAAGGCGGACTGATTTTCGGCGCCTTGTGGCACGGCTGAAGCGGTGCCCTGACAAGAGCTAGGACTCATGGCGCAAGCTCCTTGCCGTTTGGGAGGTGGACGTGTTCGGGATCATCCGGATGGCTGCAGCCGGGCATCGCCGGCCAAAATAGACGAAGGCCGGGATATCCGATACTTTCCAGTCCAATCTTCGTGGTGTAGTAGCCGACGACGGTGTAGTCCCGCATCAACCGAAAGAACTCGCGTCCGCCTTCTGTGCTGGGTTTGAATTTTGCCTTGTAGGCGAGTCCCTCGAGCAAGCTTTGCTGCTGCCCTGTGCTGCAATCCAAGAAGTCGTGGCCGAATTCCGACTTGCTAAGCGCATTCATCCAATCCAGTCCGGACACAAACTGGTTCTGCGCTTCGGTGCCCATTTGGATAGCGTCTTCGGTAGAGCGCACGTCGCGCTTAGCGATGACGGGAACGCGGTTCGCCACCATAAAATCGATGAACTCTGCGACGCCCGCTTCCTTTGCTCCCGGTGCGTCATCGGCAGGAATGATCATCTCCGCGAGATGCTCGACCATTCGATATTGCTGTGGCGAAAAGAACAGGGGCTTGTATGGGCCGGCGGAAGTCTGCGCGACGCTTTCGGCCGCAGCGTGCTGGTGATTCTGCGCACACGCAGACGCCCATTTGCTGAAACCGGGAAACGTTCCAGCAACCGAAGCAATTCCAATGAACCGCAGAATGTCTCGCCGCTCGAAGCTTTGTCCGCCCATATTTACATCCTTTGAGTCCCGTTAGCAGCGAGCCTACACCAGTCAAACCTTGTAGTCTCGACGCATTCCCCCTGTCAAGTCAGGTGCGCTACGGCTTTTTTTGTGCCTCGAGCAAATCTCCGAACGTGATTGGGTGGTTGTCAGCCAGCATCCGGCGCGAGGCCAAGAGCAAGCCGATCTGATCTGGCGAAAGATTCTTGCCCCGGTGCTGGAGTCAAACGGGTGCTTGTAGGAAGCGAGTATGACCGCCTCGGAAAGCGAAAGGCGACGAAGGAAGTCGGCGGCATATCGTCTCAGTTGCTTCGTTACATCGAGATCCCGATGCTTTCACCCTGGAAAGTGGAATTGGACAAAGAGAACGGCTATCCATTCTCGGCGAAACGCAACGTACGGATCGCGAATCCTGCGAGTTTTCTGGCGCAAAAAAATACTCATTCACGCGGAATGCAATTACAAGGACCGGGCCAAGGACCTCCTCTACATACACGACATGATTGAGGTATTTTCCGAGAGCCTGAAAGAATTGCAAACGATTTATCAGAACGACGTCGCTCCAAAACTCCATCCACGAAGAAGAGCGGAAATCGAAGGCGCTGCCGGGAAACTCTTCGGCAAAGTGGACGACCTGATTCGCGAAGCCACGCTTATGGCTGCCGGACGAAAAGTGAGTCCGGAAAGACTTGCAGAAACCTCGCGAGCGGGCCTGAAAGAAATCTTCCGTTCCTAGCTCACTTCTTGGGTGCTTAGATCAACGCCTGGCCGAATGAGACCTGTTGGTGTGCGAAAACATCGGCATAATCTAAACCGTTGTAACTTCCGGTTGCACAATAGTTGCACGATAGGCCCCAAACAAGGGCTTTTTGCACCAAAATAGGGCAACTCACCCGAGCATAAGCTATTGATTCCGAACACAAGGCTGTGAAACGATGAATTTGCTAAACCGTTGTACGAGCTAAAACTTGTACCAGGGGTTCGAATCCCCCTCTCCGCCAGTCCTTTATTTTTAGTGGGTTGGATTCCTTCCTGACACATTTCCTAAGAAATTCCTCGCGATCGAGTATTTATTTCGATGAGAGGGATTCCGGTGGCAAAGCTCACCATTTACAAATGCGTTCGGACGGACAGAGGCTGGCGCTACAGGGTTAGTTCCGCCTGGGAGCGGGGTCAGTCTCCGACTAGCGACCATACGTCCGGAATGTGAACTTGGCTTGGGGTGCATGTACTCCAGCCCCACTGTCCGCCCTTGCAAGGGGGAGAAGGATTAAACGTCGTATAATTTCGTGCGCGCAACTGGGGAGCAGAACATATGAACGTACAAGAACAAATCAAGAAGTATATTAGCTGCCAACCGGAGCCAAAACGCAGCGACATGCGAG
>Ga0126381_100001945_pt1 | contig 22213 bp, 20 predicted proteins | sample PanSoiMetPlot_28_FD_96465 | JGI IMG/M metagenome (GOLD analysis project Ga0126381, IMG submission 96465) | Tropical forest soil microbial communities from Panama - MetaG Plot_28 | ecosystem: Environmental > Terrestrial > Soil > Tropical forest > Bulk soil | place: Panama | collected 2016-02-17 | reverse complement strand
GTATTACCTGCCCTTCACTCTATGCTTCCTGATACCGAACCTGTTCAAGCTGGCTCCATGGACCTGGGACAACATGAAGGTATTCATTTATTGGTACCTTGCCTCTGCGCCATTGGCTGGCCTGATTCTTTCGAAACTGTGGCGCAGAGGCGGGTGGCGCAGCGCGGCATCAGTGTTGCTAGTCCTTTCACTGGTTGTTTCCGGAGGGTTGAATGTGCTTCGAGTGATAACCAGAGGCGAGTCATATGCGATTTTCGATTCAGAGCAAATGGCGTTCGCCCAATTGATCACGCAAGCCACCTCCCCCAATGCCCTGATTCTGCACGCTCCGGTTCACGACGATCCCGTGTTCCTGACCGGTAGGCGATCGTTCATGGGATACCCCGGACATATTTGGACACACGGTATCGACTATGTGCCACGGAGCGACGAGATCCGCCAGATCTATGAGGGCGGTCCTGAAGCACGGGATTTGATAGCCCGTTACAAGATCGATTATGCTGTCGTAAGTCCTCAAGAAAGACGCTTAATGAGCGTAGACGACGCCTTCTTCGATGGATTCGGAAAGGTCGCGGAAGTAGGTGAGTATCGTCTCTACAAAACAAGATAGCCATGCCGATCTGCCGGAGGTCTCGGAAGCCCAGGATCGTTCGGGCGGCGCCAATGCACAGCGATTACTGTCGAGGCGGATGTGGTTAGCGGTGGCAGTTTCCATCCTTATTGTGGGCTCTGCCCTGAGAGTGCACCATTTGGAACTGGTGCCCCTTCATCACGACGAGGGGGTGAACGGGTTCTTCCTGGCGAAGCTCTTTCGCACCTGGTCTTATCAATATGACCCGGAGAACTACCATGGCCCATCTTTGTACTATTTCGCACTGGTAGCTTGTTACCTGTTGGGATTGAACACCATCGCGATTCGGATTACGACCGCTGCCTTTGGGATTGGTACGATTTGGATAATTCTCGCGTTCAGGAGACGGTTGGGCGATGTCGGATCGCTTGTTGCGGCATCATTGCTAGCAGTGTCGCCCGGTGCCGTCTACCTTTCTCGCTATTTTATCCACGAGAGTCTGTTCGTCTTCTTTACTCTTGGCTTGGTAGTCGGGCTGCTGCGGTATAAGAGCAGCAAAAGGCTGGGCGATCTTGTCCTTGCCTGGTGTTCAGGGTCGTTGCTGGTTGCCACAAAAGAGACCTGGGTAATAACAGCGGCTGTCGTACTAGGCGCCGCTGTGATCGCCATTTTTTATGTGCGCATCAGGAGCCGGAGCCGTCGCAAATCAACTAGCGGAACGGAGGAGACCGAAACAGAAGACTCGGAAGCGGTCTCTGAGCGCGAAGAGTCGCGTGTTGCGCATCAGACTGACGGCATCTGGAGGATCGTCTCTACAGGCGACATCAGAGCTGTAGATTGGGGGTCCGCTGCGGCAGCCGCTATTTTGGTGTTCTTGATTCTCTACTCTTCCTTTTTCACGAATCCAAAGGGAGTCCTGGACGCTCTAAAGGCGCTTAAGGTATGGGCGCGAACCGGTGAACAGCAGCACACACATGAATGGAACACCTACCTCGTATGGCTGTGGCAGCAGGAAACTCCTTTGCTGCTGTTGTCGGCAGCCGGCGCCGTGATTTCGGCGTGGTTGGCGAGGACGAGGTTCGCGGTTTTTGCAGGGCTGTGGGCCCTGGGAATGATTGCGGCATACTCTCTTATACCTTACAAGACACCATGGCTCGCGCTGAACTTCATCATCCCGATGGCGATTGTTGTCGGCTGTGCATCCGAGAGTGTGTTTACGACAGTAAAGCCCTGGGGAAAGATAGCGACGGGCGTTCTGATCTGCGCAGCCCTCGCCGTTTCGGCCGTTCACTGCGTTCGGCTCAACTTCTACGATTACGATGATGAGAGGAACGCTTATGTGTACGCACACACCCAAAGGGAATTCCTTGGCCTTGTGAATGATATAGTCCAGGCAGCCGCCCAGGCTGGCACAGGCAAGTCAACCGAAATCGCAGTCACCTCGCCTGACTATTGGCCTCTTCCCTGGTATTTGCGTGACTATTCCAGCGTCGGCTATTACGGCAGGGTGACAAACAGCAAGGCGTCGATCGTTGTCGGATCCGAGAGTCAGCAAGAAGAGCTAGAACAGCTCCTCGGTGACGAATATGTCCGCGCCGGTCAATATTCGCTCAGGCCCGGGGTGGTGCTCGTCCTATACACGAAGAAGAGCTCGGTCAGTGGTCAGGCATCAGGGTCTGGTCACAGCCTGGCGGCGAATCAAACTCCCGCCCCAAACTCAGCCGAGCTCCCCCAGGGAAACGGAGACCCCATCACTGATCACACGATCGATTGCACTGAAACGGAAGAGAAGAGGAGCCATTGGGGTTGGTTATGACTATCAGCCCAGGAAGTGAGCCGCAGATACCGCCGCTAGCGACAACAGCCCCATAGGTGTTTGTCAAAGAATCATACTGGATGAACTTGAGCTTCCGGGGCTGACCCGCTCCCACCCTGACCGTGGCTCCTTGCTGGATGTTTCCCCCCGTGATTGTGAGCAGAAATTTGCCGGAAGCGGCGCGATCCTGAAAGCAACCAGTAACAACGGCGACATTACTTGGAGGGGTAGACTGTGGCGCCGCACACGAAAAAGTAACGGGAACGCCAAGCTCGTTTCCAGGCACACAAGCCAGCGCGCCGCTCGGTAGCGTAATTAGATTCCTGCTCGTTCCGCTTGGGCCTTTGGCATAGATGTAGAATACTTTGCCCGCGCTTTCACTTCCAAAATCGAACGCCGCGTCTATCAGGTTGGGAGTCAGGACCACGAATCTCGTGGCCTGAACGACGTTGGTCGAGTCATTCTTGTCGACCGCGAATACTGACGTTACGTTCGTCGTTCCATCGGGAAGGATGAAACATGATCCCGGTATGACGAGGTTTTGCAGTGCTCCGCATTGGCCCTGAGACGGAGAAGCGGAATCTACTACCGGGGCTCTACGGCCGACGTCGATCGTACACGTCTGGGTCTGGGTAAATGGCCCAAAAATGTTATCATCACCAGCGCCCACGCTTCGCTCGAACGTTAATGTGACTATGCCACCACAGCAAGCTAGCGGAAACGGCGTGCCCGGGACGCCCGAGGCTGTCGTTGAAAGCGTTGCCTGGACCAGATCTGCGTCGACCTGGGTTACATCAGTCAACTTTACAGTTAAGTCCGGAACTCCATCTCCGTTGGTATCACAACTCAACGTTATTGTGTCGGGCGAGAAGCTGCACCCGACAAAGCTCAGCCTTACACTGCACAGGGCATTGATGATCCCCGCAGTTGGAGTTGCGGTCCTCTTGCCTGATGAATCCGGAGTGGCAGCGTCGACAGTTCCAACAGCCGGTTGGCCCGGGGCAACTTGAACGGTAGTGGCGGGCAAAACTACAGGACAGTTCGAACTTTGCACCGCGACCCGAGTCGACAGAGCTTCACTTGTCGTAACTCTCACAGACAGAATGAACGTCACTACCATGAATGCCGCAATCAGACATAGATTTTTTCCCATTACTACCCTTGACCTCGTGAGGATGAGCTTCATGCCACCGACTTGCATAACAAAGACGACATCGGCTTAACGACTACGCTTTTCGCGCATTTCAGACACGAACCCCACGCGAAGGCGTAACCTATTCAGGTAGCCGAATGCTAGCTGTTGTGTGCGTTTTGGTGGTTTGTCCACCTATATACTGACTCTAAATCACAATAAATGCAATATTAAAGTTTAAAATGAGGGGTTCAGGTCGTGGGTCGCGATGGGACTTGCATTAGTGGTCAAAGTCCCGTTAAATACGCGACATGGTCGTGAGAAAGCGCAAAGCTTTGCGGGGACTGGTTCTGCTTTTCGGGTGCCTGGTATTAATGTGGTCGTCCTTGAGCAAAGGCAGCTCTGTGATTGGCTGGGCGGTCGCCGATCGCAAATCGCTTCAAGGCGGTCCGTCGTCCAGCGGCGGCGTTCAGGAGCAGGTTCAAACTCGGAATCCTGCAGCATGGGGCGGGAATCATGCGGGCAAACCCGTCCCCGACTATGTCCATGGCGATGAATGTCTGTTCTGTCACCGAAACGATATCGGCCCCGGCTGGCAGAAGAACTCTCATGGCATCACATTGAGGCAGAGCGAGGATGCACCCGAATTGCAGAGAGTCTTGGAATCCGAGCCCGCGCTAAAGCCTGTTGCGGCAGAGATCGGATATTTCCTCGGAAGCCGCCACAGGGTTCGATTCCTAAAGAAGGCAGGTTATGGCAAATTCGCAATTCTGTCTACGCAAGCAATGCTCGGCCCTGACAAGCGAGCGACCAGGTGGATGGGCCTGACGAAACCAACGTGGGATGCTGACCGATTCGCCAATCAATGCGCCGGCTGTCATGCGACGGGAGTCGATTCCAGGACGAGAACGTTTTCGGCGTTTGGGCTCGACTGCTATACGTGCCACGGCAACGTGAACCTTGAACATACTAACGACACTTCGCTGATCTTCCTTTCAAAGAAGAGCCGCAAGGATGCCCAGGCGATCGAGTCTACTTGTGCTCAATGCCACTTGCGCATTGCAAAACCCCGGTCTACCGGGCTCCCCTACCCGAACAACTTCATTCCGGGCGACAATCTTTTTCAGGACTATGAAGTAGACTTTTCAAAAGCGGACGATCCCAACCTCAATCCAGGGGACAGGCATGTGTTGCGAAATGTCCGGGACGTTGCAGTGTCTGGACTCGAATTTCCAACTTGCATAACCTGTCATCAGGTGCATGCCAATTCGAGCGAGAAACACCGTCGAGCGCCAAGATCGGCGATTTGCATGGATTGTCACAACGAGAATGACAATTACAAAACCGTCAAGGCATTTACGGTTAGCAGCGCTCTGTGCGAATACTGAACCGGCTTAGGCGCTGAAATGAATCCGCGAGCAGCCAGAATCCTCTCGGGTTGCTTTAAGGCCGGGCAGGCCTCAGGCGGTCACGATATCGCATTGCTTCCTCGAGTACTCTCCGGTACTCTCCGATATCGACGTCCCGCTCGCAGCAAGTAATCATCAGGCACTCATCATCTCTGAAGTTCCCATCCCATTCGATTACTTGATTGTCGGTCCATTCCGGGCGGTAGGTTTGCATCTTGTCATCGGGCATCCGGTCGAAATAAGCGCGCAAATTGATGCCGGTCTCATCCAGCGGCTCGCGAGCCGGCTCCTGTTCGAAGTTCCAAACGGGTTGGTTCATAGGGTACCTCTCGAGAAATGGGTTCCGGGCTACCGGTCCAAGAGACTGCTGTTGGCCGTCCCAGCCTTACTTTTGCGCCGCCGGATCCACAGCCTTTGTAAACAGCCCCTGTCCCAATCGCTCATATGGTCCGCCATCCGTAGACAGCTCCTCGGTCACCTGATAGGAGAATCCGGAGATGATCGAAATGGTTCTTCGGAGGTTCAGGGTATGGCCTCCGGTCTTGATAGGCTCGACGTTAAAGCGAATCGATATTGGGCTCGACCAGTCACCGACGCTCTTGATTTCAATACCGTTGGCCAGGTGCTCGTCGTAGCTGAGGTGCTTGGCGGTTTCATCAAATGCGATTCTGGCGCTGCCACTTATGTTTCCAGCCTCTGACTTACCCTGAATTTGACACTGCAGGGTCTTCTGGTCGGGAGCGAGCGTATACGTTATCGACCCGTCGACCGGGCCACCAGGACCCAGCGGGCTCTCTCTGGCGAGCCAGCTGAAGGTCCATTTTCCCACAAAGTACTGCGCTGATTGTTTCTGCTGGGGCTGAGGCACCGTAGATCGCTGCTGCGGGCCCGATGGAGCTGCCTGATCTGTTGCCGCTCGCTGGCCGGCTGAGCCCCGCTTGAGATCGTATGCCAGCTCGAATGTCTGACCACCGAAGTCGACCAGCCCCTTTCCCTTCAGAGAGTCGCCCTGCAGGCTCAACTGGTATTTGATCTCAATCGTACCGTTGGGTGTTTCAGCGCTGGCTACCGCGCTTACCTGGCTCCCGTTGACCTTGACCTGTGTCAACGGGATGTCACCTTCGTCTCCCCGGAGCCTGCTCACCTGTCCGGTGTATCCTTCCGAGCCTTTCTTGAAGGTCATCGTTGCCTTCGCGTCGCCCTGTATCGTTGTTACCGTGCCTTCCCACTTACCCTCGAGAGGATCCTGCTGTGCAGCAATCCCCATCGTGCATGTAATAGCTAATGAAATCGAGACTATGAAATATACGAACGCCTTCATTGCGGGCCTCCATACGCGCGAATTCGATCCGGTCGAACCTGGCCGATTTTACTTGAGGCGAGCTTTTCCCAACAACCCCATCCCGGCGCAGTTCCTATTACTCCGGAGCAGTGGCAGGCAGCTCAGTCTAGGGTACGCGGGACCGGCGAAAATACTCGCCGATGCCTCTTGCGCCGCTGGTGGAATACTGCTAATAATACCTCTGTCCCTGTCTTGCTCCTTCAAACAGACTACTCCAAACTGTGAGAAGAATTCCAATGCGACTTCCGGGTGGATTCGCCGATGAGGTCAAGAGCCAGGCTGATATCGTCAGGATCGTCTCGGACTACGTGTCGTTGAAGAAGCGAGGCGCGAATTACATTGCGCGCTGCCCTTTTCACAGCGAAAAGACACCCTCATTTAATGTTCACCAATCCAAGGGCATTTACAAGTGCTTTGGTTGCGGCGCCGGGGGATCTGTATACGACTTCATCATGCAGATTGAGGGGTGCAGTTTTCCCGAAGCCGTTCGAATAGTCGCTACCAAGAGTGGAATTCCAGTCCCCGAGTTCAACGCCGGCGAGGACCAGAAGAAAGCGGCGCGCGACCGGGAAAGCGTTCTGAAGCTGAATGAATGGGCCGCTGAGTTCTTTGCAGATCATTTGCGCAGCACAGGTTCAGGAGAACGGGCTCGCGCATATATAAAGGGCCGCGGCATATCTGAAGAGGCCTGTAAGCGGTTTCGCATCGGGTATTCGCCTGATAGCTGGGACGCGCTGACCAACCACTTGAGGAAATGCGGGGCAGCGACCGAAGAGATCGAAAAGAGCGGTCTGGTCGTGTTGAAGGATGACGGCAGGTTTTACGATCGATTTCGCGGCCGCGTCATGTTTCCTATAGCGGACGCCCAGGATCGGGTCATTGCTTTCGGCGGTAGGGTTATGGATGCCGGCGAGCCTAAATACCTCAATTCACCTGAGACAGCGGCTTATACCAAAGGTCGCAACCTGTATGGGCTCGGGCTGGCCAAGAATGAGATCCGGCGCCAGGGTGTCGCTGTTCTGGTCGAGGGGTACCTGGATTGCATAATCCCGATGCAAGCAGGCGTTGAAAACGTAGTGGCGAGTCTCGGGACAGCCCTGACCGATGGACAGGTAAGGCTATTGCGGCGGTACATGGAAAGGCCGCAGGTTATAGTGAATTTCGATCCTGATGCCGCGGGTCAATCGGCCGCCATGAGGTCGATAGATTTGTTCCTGGCAGAAGGCTTCACGGTCAGTGTGCTGACGATGCCGACAAAAGAAGACCCGGATGAATTCGTTAGATCGCACGGAGCCGAAGCATTCAAGTCGCTGCTCACAGCGTCGCAGCCATATATTGAGTTTGTTATCGAAAGCGCCACGAGAGCACACGACACAACTCGGCCGCCTGGCAAGGTAGAGGCGATCAACGCGATCTTACCTCACCTGGTGAGAATGCCTGATAAGGTCGCTCGAGCAAATTATGCCGAGCAAATCGCTGACCGTCTGAGGGTCGATAGCCGCCTCATACGCGAGGAGCTGAAACGCGCCGCAACCGACAAGCGCCAATCGCTCGATTCGAAGCGGATAAGATCGGTGGATGACGTGACAGATGCGGAGCGCCAATTGTTGGAGCTCATTCTGATGAGAACCGACGTCAGGGTCGCGATCCTTCCCAACCTCGACGAGGAGGACTATGCGGACCTGGCCACTTCTTTCTTGTTCAGGCGAGTCGTGGATATCAACCGGACAGGCGAGGCCTTGAATTATGAAACATTGAGCATAGGAGTCGAAGGTGACTTTGAGAAGCGGTTGGTGGCCGGACTGTTTATAAGCGATCTCGCCTGGGCCAAGGGAGATGATTTCGAGACTCTGTTCAAGCATGCCACCGAGGCAATGCTCTCTTTGAGGATTCGGCTCCTCGAGCGAAAGAGGGAAGCCATTCAAATTCAGCTCAGCCAGGCGGAGCAGGAGAACAACCAGGACCTCGTGATTCACCTCTACCAGGAAAAGGCTGAACTGAAGCGGAGGATGTTAAGAATGACACAACTCACGGACTCCGTATCGAAAGGGGCTAGCAAGCCTCAGCTATAGAGTTGTGGCTGGCAATATGTTGGAGGTGGTTGTAAACTGGCTATAGGCGGATCTGTGTAAGACGGCCCTCATCGGTGCGTGATACCCACACAGCCTCCATTGCCTGGGCGCTAATGAGAAAACAGTACGGTCGAGAATCTTGACAGAAATGAGGAATTGGAGTACCAATCTCAGTAGCTAGCAGGCGCTGGGCACGCAGGGTCACGACGTTCCCCCAACAGGAGTAGAGGAATTGTCAGAGATTAACGAGAAGTACCAGGACGAGTTGGAAAAGCTTCTGGAAGTTGGGAAAGAGAAGGAGTACCTGACCTACGACGACATCAACCGTCTGCTGCCGCCTGACATGAATTCGGCGGACGAAATAGAAGCAATCCTCGATGTAATCGGAGCAGAGGGAATCTCGATTTCGGATTCTGATGAGAAGTTCATCGAAGCCGCCGCTTCAGCCGCGGGTGATGTCGATAAGAAGATCGAGGAAGGGTTCGACGAAGAGCTCGACATAGACCTTGCGCCGGGATCAATGGATAAGACGAATGATCCGGTGCGCCTCTATCTGCGAGAAATGGCAATCGTCCCGCTCCTGACCCGTGAAGGCGAGGTATCGATCGCCCGCAGAATCGAGCGAGGCCGGCGCCGCGCTCTCAAATCAATATCTCGTTCTACAGTATGCATCGAAGACCTGCTGGCGATCGGCGACCGGCTGCGCGCCGAAGAGCTGCATATCAGGGATGTCGTTAACTTCAGCGAGCAAGAAGGCATAACCGACGAACGCATCGAAGAATACCTCAAGTCCACTTTAGATCTGCTCGCCGAAATCAGGAAGAACTACTCCAAGACGCTGAAACTCTATGAACGACTCCAAAACGAACCCAAAAAATCGGGGCGGCTTCCCAGGCTCCGGAGAAAGCTCGCCCGCGCGCGAGTTGAAGTAAGCCGTCAGGTCAGAGACCTGGACCTGACCACTCAGCAGTATGGCCGACTGGTTGCCCTAGTCCGCGACTCGGTATTGCAGGCGCGAGAAGCGAAGGTCGCTATCGCCCGTGCTCGCAAAGCGATCGACCGTAAGAAATGGAACGAGGACGAGCGCGAATTGAAACGCAATCTCCGGGATGCTGAAAATCGGCTGGCCGACTATGAAGAGAAATGGCACGTACCACCAGTTGAACTCGAGCGATCACTGAACTTTATAGTTACCGGCGAGGAAGAGGCCGACAAAGCCAAGAAGGAGTTGATCGAAGCGAATCTACGCCTCGTCGTCTCAATAGCCAAGAAATATACGAACCGGGGTCTGCAGTTCCTCGATCTGATCCAGGAAGGCAACATCGGTCTCATGAAAGCAGTCGACAAGTTCGAGTGGCGTCGCGGTTACAAGTTTTCGACCTACGCAACATGGTGGATCCGGCAAGCCATCACCCGGGCGATTGCTGACCAGGCCAGGACTATTAGAATCCCGGTGCACATGATCGAAACAATCAACAAGCTGATAAGGACCTCCAGGGCGCTGGTCCAGGAGCTTGGCAGGGAACCGACCTCGGAGGAGATCGCTCGTCGCATGGATATCCCCGTGTCCAAAGTGAGGAAAGTCCTCAAGATTGCGCAGGAGCCGATATCCCTGGAAACTCCGATCGGCGAAGAAGAGGACTCGCACCTTGGCGATTTCATCGAAGACAAATCTATAGCCAACCCTGCCGATGCCGTCATCAGCACCAACCTTAGAGAGGTTACCAATGAGGTCCTCAAATCGCTGACGCCTCGCGAGGAAAAGGTCATCAAGATGAGATTCGGTTTAGGGCCTAATGGTACCGAACATACATTGGAGGAAGTCGGCCAGCATTTCGCGGTGACCCGCGAGCGGATTCGGCAGATCGAAGCCAAAGCTCTCAGGAAACTACGCCATCCGTCCAGATCCAGGAAGCTGAAAGCCTTCCTTGAAGGCGTTCAGTCTTAGGTACGGCAAGAGTAGTCTGAAAATCTACCGCTCCGCGACGTGCTCGGCCGGCCCCCGCGGGTTCTCACACCATCAAGGAAATGGCTTCCAATCAACTCGATGAAATGCTCGATTTCGCGATCAGCGCGGCACGAGAAGCCGGCAGAATTACTCTCGAATTGTTTCAGACCGGACTGGCGGTACAAACCAAAAAAGACAGCTCGCCGGTCACCATGGCGGACTTGCGAGGAGAAGAAAAGCTTCGCGACCTGATAGGCTCTAAATATCCCGACCATGACATCACCGGAGAGGAATTTGGCGAAACGGCCAGGAACTCGCCTTACAGGTGGATTCTGGATCCGATCGATGGCACGCAGTCATTCGTACGAGGAGTGGGTCTTTATGGTGTGCTGATCGGCCTCGAATTCGATGGCGAACCGGTCCTTGGCGTCGCTCACTTTCCCGCACTCAACGAAACCGTTTACGCTGCCCGGAACCTTGGCTGTCATTGGAACGGGCGGCGCGCACGCGTTTCCGAAGTGAACAGGCTTGGCGATGCAGCCCTGCTGATGACTGACGTACCGTCGCTCTACCAGCACGGAAGAGGAGAGGCCTACGAGCGGCTTTCCCAGGCTGTTCGGTTCCAGCGGAGTTGGGGAGATTGTTATGGCCACATGTTGGTTGCCACCGGCCGCGCAGAGATCATGCTCGATCCGATAATGAACGTATGGGACTGCGCGCCGCTGCTTCCTATTCTGCAGGAGGCTGGCGGAACCTTCACCGACTGGAATGGGGTTGCTACTATACGGGGCGGAAACGCAGTGTCAACGAACGGATTCCTTTTCGATCAGGTCCGGGACATAATCGTCGGACCTCGCTGATCACCGCCGGCAGAGTCCATAGCCACTGGCAGCCCAACCCGGCCGGGACTCTCGAGTCCATACTTTACCCTATACAGTCAGGAGCCAGCTAAGGCCCACACACTACCCCGTAGGGCGTCTTCCACAGGCTACCTGGATGACAACAATGTTACTGGTTAGATATGCTATTGGTTAGAAGCCACGATTAGAAACGCGCGCCAAACCCGGCGCGCCTCTCTACTCTTTGATCAGTTGTTCGATCTCCCGGCGGAATGTCTCATCCTCGGTGACTCCAGTATGGGTATACCTGATACGGCCCTGCTTGTCTGCTATTATCGCAATCGGGTATACCTCGCCGACGCCAAAAGATTTTGCCGTCGTATCGGTTCCGATAGCTACTCTGTACGACATCGGATGGGCCTTCAGGAAAGGCTTGACCTTTGACGCGCCTTCCTGGTCCATGGCCACGCCGATTATCTCCAGGCCCTTGTCTTTGTAGGCCTTGTCAAGAGCATTAAAGATTGGAATCTCTTTTGCGCAAGGCACACACCAGGTCGCCCAAAAGTCGATCAAAACAACCTTGCCGCGCTGGGCGGGGAAGTCGAGTTTGCCGCCATCGAGAAGAGTGACCGAGTCCGAAGGCAGACTTGAATAGGACTGCTCACCAGAGACACCAGCGGAGGCCGGCTTCCCGGTTTCCGTGGACGCAGAGGTCGCTCCAAGTTTCTTCATCTTGTCCAGGAACTCACTCGGCTTCGTAAAACTCACTAGCCTGAGTTCCGGGATCTCATGCCCAGCGCCGTCGATAAACAAGACAGTGGGTACTCCTCTTATGTCATAACGCGTGGCCGCCCGCCCGGCTTCCGTATTCGCGTCCTTCGAAGTCAGATTGAGCTTGAGCATTACGAAATGGTTTGCTTCCTTTTTTACGCCCGTGTCGGTAAAGGTACTCTGATCAAGCTCACGGCATGGGATGCACCAATCAGCGTATGTGTCGATAATCACACCTTTTCCCTCGCTGACGGCGTTTGTAACCGCTTGCTCGCTGTAAGGCTGCCAAGGGATTTCTGCAGCCGCCCGCCTGGGCACCACAAAGAACACTGCCGTCAACGCCGCGACTCCTCCGATTCCCCTGAGCGCCCAGGCAAACTGTTTCGGCTTGGTGCGCCGGGCTTCCCAGGCAATCAGGTAGGCCGCACTTATCGCGAAGAACGTAACCAAAACCGGAACCGATCGTTCGTGGAGGAGGGGCATTAAGAAATAGAGAGCCATGCCGAACAGTATCAGCCCGAATACCTTGCGCACTGTAACCATCCACAAGCCCGAGCGTGGCAGCCTGGAAATGGCCCCAGAGAACGTCCCAAGGAACAGGTAAGGCGTTCCAAGACCAAGTGAGAGGATGAAGAATAACAGGAACCCATACAGCGGATTGCCCTTATTTCCAACGTGGACCATTAGTCCAACTACAAAAGGTCCTATGCAGGGTGCCGCCACTATTCCCATGGTCAGGCCCATGACCAGGGCGCCGAACAGTCCCGACGTGCTCTGTGTGCTTGAGGTGGCGAATCGGTTCAGAAACTCCGGAAGTTTGAATTCGTAGACGCCGAACATCGACAGAGCCAGCGCTGACATCAGCAGAGCAAGCCCCACCAGAACGATGGGGCTTTGAAGGGCTGCTCCGAACAGTCCCTTCGTAAGCGAAGCCACGACTCCTAGAATCGAATAGGTTATCGACATCCCCACTACGTACATTGCCGCCATAACAGCCGTTCGCCGCAATGGAGACGCCTTTCCCTCCTTGCTCTGGTTCGCAAAGAACCCGATCGTTATCGGTATGATGGGGTACACGCACGGCGTGCCGTTTAAAGCCAGACCGACGACAAATACGAACAAGAGGGTCGGCGGCAGCCCGTACTTCGCCAGCCACTCTTCAATCTGACTCGGAGCGCCGGCTTGTGGTGGAGTGCCAGTGCTCGCCGCAGCAGTCTGTGCTGCCGAAAATATGTTCTGATTGGCCGCATTGATGGTGGTCCCTGGGCTCACCACCTTGACCGGGATCTCCAGATCTAGGGTTGCAGGAGCCAGGCACTGGCTGTTGTTGCACGACTGTACCTGGACCTGGGATTTTATTACTGCATTGCCCGCATCAAGGCCAGCCCCGGCTTCTCCGTCGGCAATCAGCGTGACCGTACCTTCATAAACCGCAAGTTTCTTGTTCGGTGAAAACTCGAATGCCCGCTCAGTCGCGGCGGGATAAGCAGGTTCTCCGAACCGAATTTCCGGCGCCCCGCCCAGTGTGAGCGTCGTCGGCACCAGATAGTCCTCGCTCGGCACGTGGGCATTGATGTGGTACCCGTCAGCGATTTGCAGAGAAACCGCAACCTTGAATTTATCCCCGCGTCTGATTGCGTCGACAGAGACATAGCCCTGCGCCTTTACGACCTTTTCGCTGCTTTGGGCCCTCGCTGTCATGACCAGCGATCCCATAGCGGCCAAAACCATTCCAGCAGTAATAATGCGTCTATTCATAGGAGCCTTCACTGAGTAAGTTAGAAACTACGCTACTTGAAGCCGCATCTCAGTGCGCTGCTTCAATCCACCCTCCACCCAAAACTGCGTCGTCCTCGTAAAACACCGCAGCCTGGCCGGGTGTTATCGCCGGCTGCGGCTCGTCAAAGTCGACTTGAATCTTATCCGCTTCCAGTGTCCTGATCGTCGCCGGTGATGCGGCGGATCTATAGCGGATCCGAACGGTCGCTCGTATTTCCTCTCGCGGGCTTTCGATCGATACCCAGTTCACCCCCGTAGCGACGAGCGAACGGCTGTACAATTCTTCGCGACTGCCAACCACCAGCTCGTTCCGCGGAACGTCGATTTTGATGACGTACAGCGGTTGTGACGACGAGACTCCTATCCCTCGCCTCTGGCCGATCGTGTAATGATGAAGCCCGGGGTGCTCGCCAACCTGACTACCGCCTGTCGTGGTTATCGGCCCCGAGGAGCCCTGCCCCACCTGCACATTCATTTCCGACCGGGCGTAGCCTTCAACAAACCGCGCATAATCTCCGTCAGGGACAAAACAGATTTCCTGGCTTTCGGGCTTCTCGGATGTCTCGAGCCCCACCCTTCGAGCAATTCTGCGCACATCGGCTTTCGACATATCGCCGAGCGGAAACGTGGCTCGCTCTAGTTGCTTCTGGCTCATTTCGAACAGGAAATACGATTGATCCTTCGCCAAGTCCCGACCCCTCATGAGCATGAATCTGCCGGAGGCCTCGCAGTATTCCACCCTGGCATAATGGCCAGTCGCGACCTTTTCAGCTCCCACCTGCCGAGCGAGCCCGACCAGCCGGGCGAACTTCAGCCGGGTGTTGCACGAAACGCAAGGTATGGGCGTCCTTCCCGCCAGGTACGACTCGACGAATGGCCTTACAACTCCACGTTCGAACTCGTTCTCGAGATTTAGGACATAGAATGGGATCTGCAATTGTTCGGCTACCGCCCGGGCGTCATAGATGTCATCGAGAGAGCAACACCGGGAAGGCAAGGGCTCGCGCCCCGGCTCGAGGCGCCGTCGCTGATTCCACAATTGCATGGTGAATCCAACGACTTCATGCCCGCCTTCTTTCAGAATGGCGGCAGCCACTGAACTGTCGACCCCGCCACTCATTGCCACCGCTGTAATCACTAAGTTCCCTCAATCTTTGCGCCCGCATCTGCCGAGTGCTATCATCCAACTTGGCTGTGTTATTAGTAGATAGCTTGGCCACCAGCTAGGTTTCTATTATATATGAGCAAATCTTTCATAACTAGTCTTCTGGACGCCGAGAGGCGAAGCAATCAAAATGCAAGAGATTTGACGGTGGTACGATGACCGCGAACGAGGGAGTTGTAGAACAGGCGATAGATAAATACACGATATCCAGCGAGCCCTTTTATCTGCCGGTCTCCAGCGAGATCGAGTTATTCGAGGCCGCGTATCAAACCAGGCTGCCGGCTATGCTCAAGGGTCCCACGGGCTGCGGTAAGACGCGCTTCGTGGAGTACATGGCATGGCGATTGGGGCGGCCTCTGATTACCGTCGCTTGCCACGAAGACCTTTCAGCCACCGACCTGGTCGGCCGCTTTCTCCTTGAAGGGGACGAGACCGTATGGCACGACGGCCCTCTTACTCTTGCCGTAAAGCACGGCGCGATCTGCTACCTCGACGAGGTCGTCGAAGCCCGCAAGGATACAATAGTCTTGATTCATCCCCTCACGGATGACAGGCGAATTCTTCCAGTCGAGAAACGAGGCTCAATTCTTCACGCACCGCCGGAGTTCATGCTCGTGGTCTCCTATAACCCGGGCTATCAGAGCGTGATAAAGGATTTGAAACAATCGACTCGACAGCGGTTCGTCGGCCTGGAGTTTACGTATCCTCCGGCCAGGCTCGAAGCCGAAGTCATAATGCACGAAGGAAACGTGGACGAGCAGACAGCTCGCGACCTCGTGATCATCGGTGAGAAGGTGAGGAATCTCAAAGGACATGGTCTGGAGGAAGGCGTGTCCACCCGCCTCCTGGTCTATGCGGCCCAACTGATAAGCCGAGGCATTCACCCCCATACAGCCTGCGATGTGGCCATTACCAGTCCTATAACCGACGACTCTGAATTGCAGCGAAGCATCCGGGAGATTGTTACAACAGTGATCTAAGCTTTGATATTCGCCCTCGTAATTTGAGTTTTGATAAGGCTCAGGGGTCGCGCCCTCATTGTTATGCTGCCCTCTTGAAATCACTCTCCTGGATGTGGCACGCTTATACCAAATCTCGTCGGCCCCGCTTGGATTCGCCAGGCGACGCTAGTGAATTGCGGGTTAGTGGGTCTGCCGAGCACCAATGATTAAAGGCCAGCAATCCTGGATTAGAGTCCGTGGCGCCCCGAATGACCCCGAGTCGTTCGATCTGGCTACCTGGAGCGGCTATTGCTGGTTGATTGACCGGCTTAATTCACTCGGCGACCCCATACAGATTCGGATTCCTAGCTACATCGTCGCCGAAACACTACCCGCCTCATCTAACCCGGAAGCTCTATTTGAGGAGCGTGACGAAAGCCTGGAAATTGACACTGGCCCCGGAATTGACCGCTGACTCTCCGCAGCATCCCTCTTAGTTTCGACTTTGCGATTGATCTTGTAATTGAGGTACGATGATCACCCTGATGCCTGGATGCCAGCTCCTGCCTTAAGGTACGACCGCTCAGGCGGTACGACCGCTGCGACGGGCTCGGGATTCCCGAGCCATATATCTTGAAGATGGCGTCTTGAAGACTTAGAACGAGGCACGAGTCGTATATGACACTTAAGACCTTTGGGGATCGAGACAGAGCCGAGATTTCGCGGCGCGAATTTGCCGTACTCATCACGGCCGGTGCGGCCTGTGCTGCGCTGCCCCTCACTCCTGTACGGGCTTCAGTGCCTGCCGAGCTTCATCAGGCTAACGCCCAAGCCAATGCATCCTCGCGCTCCGCCGAGGCTGAGGCCCAATACCAGGCCCTCATTGGTAAGTATGGCCCGCGCCTATCAGTCGAGCAAAGGGCCGATATCAGGCGCCTCATCGATCAGGGCCAGAAGTCCGCACTTTCCCTGAGGTCATTCCAATTGAATAACGCTGACGAGCCGGCCAACGTTTTTCACGCAGTGCTCGGGAGTTAAAGACAGCTGTGTTGAGCGACGATGTCCTTTATCTTTCGGTTAGCGAGATGGGCCCGAGAATCAAGGCCGGGAAGCTCTCTCCGGTTGAGCTCACTCACGCATACCTCGAGCGGAGCCGAAGCATCGGGTCCGCTTTGAACGCCTATGCAACGATCACCGAGAAGCTGGCCATTGACGAAGCCGGGCGAGCGGAAACTGAGATCCGTGCCGGCAAATACAGAGGACCCTTGCATGGTGTTCCCTACGCTGCCAAGGATTTGCTGGCGGTCAAGGGCTACCCTACCACTTGGGGCGCCCGGCCATATATAGACCAGAGGTTTGACTATGATGCAACCGTTATAGAGAGACTCAGGCAGGCCGGCGCCATTCTGATCGGTAAGGCGGCTATGATCGAGCTTGCCGGCGGCCTCGGATATCGATTTGCCTCGGCATCAGCAAGCGGGCCGGCGAAGAATCCTTGGAACACCGGCTGCTGGACTTGCGGATCATCGAGTGGCTCAGGCGCGATCGTTAGTGCAGCTCTCGCCGCGTTTGCTATCGGAACCGAGACCTGGGGTTCGATCATCTGTCCCTCAGCCTACTGTGGTGTTTCTGGATTACGGCCCACTTATGGCAGGGTCAGCAGGTATGGTGGAATGGCCCTGGCTTTCTCTATGGACAAAATCGGCGTGATGGGACGCAGCGCTGACGACTGTGCTCTCGTTCTCGAGCGCATTTCCGGGCATGATCCACTGGACCCCTCCTCTGTCTCTGCGCCGCCGTTCGACCACAACCGCCCGCCTGGCAAAGGTCCAATAAAGGTCGCATGGCTGAGTAATGCATGGAAAGGCCTGCCCAGAGACATAGAATCTGCGACTACCGCGGCAGTCGGAATACTCAAAGATCGAGGCGCAATGGTAGAGGAAGCCGACCTGCCCGAAGGGCCATGGGAAGAGGCCGCCAACACCGTGATTTCAGTCGAAGCAGCCGCTGCTTTTGAGAACCTCATCGAGTCTGGAAGGGTGGCCGATCTCAGCGACCCGTTGGGCCGGATAGGCGGATACATCAATCAACAAATACCGGCCTCCGACTACGCTCGGGCTCTTCGTATACGCGGCGTGCTGCAGAAAAGAATCGACAAACTCTTCGACAAGTTCGATGTTATTGCGGCGGCCTCGCAGCCAAATTCCGCGACCACGCTGGACACGAATCTGGAGACAGATCTCAACTTTCCTGATCCGCTGGGCGGTATTGGCAACCTCTGCGGACTCCCTGCCATCAGCGTGCCCTGTGGTTTTGACAATCGCAAGTTACCAGTCGGAATCCAGTTTGTGGGAAGAGCACTTGATGAAACTAAAATTGTTGCTGCAGCCAGGTTGTTTCAACAACATTCGGAATGGCATCGACAGCGGCCCCCCGCAAATTAGACACTCCCCGGCTGCCGGCATCCGCCTCGCGTTCCAATTCTGGTGCGGATTCCACTCCTTCAATCCTGTCCCACGACCGGGTTTACTAGCTTCCCGATTCTCTCGATCGTGATTTCAATCAGGTCGCCAGGCGTCAAGAAGATCGGCGGCTGCATGGTGAAACCTACACCTGACGGCGTCCCGGTTGTGATGATGTCTCCGGGGTTCAGCGTTAGATCCTGAGTAATGAACTCGATGAGCTGTGGTATCTTGAAAATCAAGTCGTTAGTGTTGGATTTCTGGCGGACCTCTCCGTTCACCTTTAGCTCGATGTTCAGTTCATTCGGGTCGGGTATCTCGTCCCTTGTAACAAGCCACGGACCGCATGGCGCGAATGTGTCCAAACCTTTGGCACGCACCCACTGGTGCTCCCGGCGCTGAATGTCGCGGGCTGTCACGTCGTTCATGACCGCGTATCCGGCGATGTACTCGTACGCGGACTCCGCCTTTACTGACGTCGCCTTTTTCCCCATTATCACGGCGAGTTCGCCTTCGTAATCTATCTTGTCGCTGATCCTGGGAAGCCGGATCGCTTGCCCTGGTCCAATAAGTGCCGTTACACACTTCGAGAATATCAATGGCGATTCCGGAAGCTTCGTATTTGTCTCGCGGGCGTGAGCCGCATAGTTCAAGCCGACCGCGAGAATCTTTCCTGGAGAAATCACTGGCGGCCCAAGGACTGCATGCGCAAGTGGGACGAGGGCGCCTTGCTCTCTGCATTCTCGCAGTAGGATCGAATCCGCCGATACCCTCGTGATCGTCCTGGAAACCCAGCCGGGTTCCCGGATCAACAGGTCCAGGGCGTCTCTATATGTTCCTTCCAGCCGGCGAAACGAATCCAGTTGGGGCTCGCCCTTGACCCATTCCCCCTTTTCCTCCAGCATCTCGCAAACAGCAGTGAAATCCAAAACCTCTTCCCCGATCAGAATGCCGGCAGAATAGTGTGTCTCAGATTTGAGCGTTAAAAGTTTCATTCCCCCTCCGGTCTCAAAGTGCGTTCGACCTGATTATATCAAACGGTCCGGGCTTGGCCATAAGTAAGGTGGCCAGAACATCAGGCTCGCCACAACCAACGCCGAGAACGATCATGCGGTCTCTCGCCTCGATATGGGACCGAACCTGAATAGTGATCCTCTCACTTCACGATTCATGCCCGCTTCAACCAGCATCGCCCTGTCTTGCGGCGATTGCCGCCATATTCTATGCTGGGCATTTCAACTACACTGTATGCTGGCCTGACAGAGATCTGAGTATGGAGTTGAAGCTTGCATTCATTGGGATGGGGAATGTCGGCCGGGCATTCGCAAGGCTCCTGATGGCCAGGCGGGCCGAATTGGCCGGGCAATATGGCATCACCTGGTCTGTCACAGCAGTTGCGACTGCTCACCATGGCTCGTTGATTTCACAAACAGGGTTGGACCTGGCGGATGCGGTCCAGAGAATTGAGTCTGGGCATACCATCAATGACCTCGAGAAATCAGAACCTGTTTCGAATGCCACTGAAGCAATTGATCGCTGCGGTGCCGACATTATGTTCGAGACGACGCCTCTCAACCCCTCCGACGGCGAGCCGGCAATCTCGTACATTAGTAGGGCCGTGCTTCGCGGGATCTCCGTTGTGACCGCGAATAAGGGCCCTGTAGCATACGGGTATCACGAGCTCAGGCGTCTCGCAACCGCCCATGGCGTTATGTTCCGGTTCGAGGGCGCTGTTATGGACGGATGCCCTGTCTTCAATCTCGCGGAGTTCTGCCTGCCAGGCGCGCGAATCCTGTCGCTCGCTGGAATCCTCAACAGCACCACGAATTTGATCCTGACCGGAATGGAGGACGGCCGATCGATGAATGAATCCCTCGCTCACGCCAGGCATCTGGGAATCGCCGAGGCAGACTCCGACAGCGACCTTGACGGGTGGGACGCTGCTGTCAAGGCTCTAGCCCTGGCTAACGTGCTGCTGGGAATCGACGAACCCGCCATCATAGCTCAGAGGACCGGGATCAAAGAATTGAAGGCTGAAGAAGTAAGGACCGCCCTGGCCGAAGGCTATGCCATCAGGCTTGTCGCGCGAGCAGAGATGTCCTCCGGCAGAGCCATAGTAACCGTGAAACCGGAGCGGGTCCATCGTTCATCCGTCCTCGGCTGCGTTCGCGGTACCTCCAATGTGTTGATGGTAAAAACCGACGTGATGGGAGAGATTGGTGTATTCGAGAACGACCCGGGAATTGACCAGACCGCTTATGCGCTGCTCAGCGATATGATAAGAATTCACGAGGCATTGAACCGTGCCTCGAAGCGGTGAATGGGTGACCCTGACCGGGCTGATTCAACCAAGCTTCTTCGTTCTAAGCGCGCTGTAGCATGCGGCGCACAGCGTATCATCTTGACTTACAATTATTCGCTGTTCGCCGCACCCGGAACATTTGTCGACTTTCGAGGATTGGACTTGCTTTCCAACACCGGGCGGATGAACCCTCTTCTTCCGGTCCTGTATCCTCACGTAACCCATGAAGCCGGCAATCGGTACGGCCGCAATGATGATTAGCACAAGGATGAGGACCAGAACGGTAGTGAGCATCTCCAATTCCTATATCGCTATCGTGTTATCCAGAGGCTGTAAGAATAGATGCCCTCGAAATGGCCCGTCAAGCAGACCCTGGCTCGCGTTGGGTTGACCACGTTGGCTGAAATACAAGGCGGAGGCAATATGTCTTGTTGCATTGAGTTTGACCAGGCACTGCGGGATCGGATGATTATCTATTCGGTCCCTCAAGAAGTAACCGATGGGCCCTTCATGAACGAGATTATGTCGGAATACTTTCTGGTGAAGGTTCGGGACGGCGGACACTCGTACTACGCAATAAACTATTGCCCATTCTGCGGAAAACCCAGGTCGGCGAGCCAACAGGGATTTCTCGGCTGACTCCCGACCCTTCGGAGTGCGCGACCACTCGCCGCTTTTTGCCTCCTGCATCCCTCGGATGAAGCGTAGCCGCGAGACCGCGACCGGTCGATTGACCGGGCCAACACCTATTCTTCCTCTCTTGATACGGCGCTGAACCCCCGCGACTTGAAATGACTCGTCATGGCAGCATCGATCTCGTCCCTTGTCAGCAATTGACTTCTACCACCAGGCGACAACTCGAACGAGTCGGCCGAATCGATTATGTCCTCGATCCTGAGCGACCCGTCCTTGTCCTTGATCAGGGCCTGTCCTCTCACGTTAATCACGCACTTTCGGCCAGACGCCGAATCAATCGCAGTAATCTCAACTCGGCGGTCAATCGCATACCGCCGTATCTCGGTCAATTTGATCACAGTAAAACCTCGTGCAGGAATTGGCTAAGTTACTACTCCAGTCAAATCTCTCCGTCGGATAGTTCTTCCTCATAATCGTGGATCAAAGCCTCAGCAACAGTTGACCTCGAGATCGGCCGCCCCAATTGGCGGCTGGCCTGCTGCTTGAGTTCGACCCACTCCTCTAGTAGCCTCGCTTGGGGTTCGACTATTTCGTCAACCTCGATCTCTTCCCCGGGCCGAAAATTCAACTCGCAGGCTTGAAGCTCAAGCGGCTTCTTGGGGTTGAAGACAGGTACTCCCCATTTCCGGCAGATGATCGGGCGGGCGTTATAAATCGAGCAGGCATCGTTGTGCAGCGCTGGACAAGGAAGTCTCAGACCGGGACGAGGAGTTATTGATTGGTCCTCGTCGCCCGACTCTGCAGCACCGGTCAAAGCCTTCGCGCTCTCGATGTATTCGCGAGCTGCCGCCTGCAATCGCTCGCGATCGGCATCCGGCATCATCTTAATTGCTTTGGATATGTATGCCGCTTCGATCGTGGAGATCGAAAACATCTGGCTGCAACACATTGAGCAGCCCCGGCCGCAGTGGATCCGGTCCTGGAATATATCGGCTTCGCGCCGGAACTCACGGTCGACCGCCGAAACG
>Ga0126381_100001944_pt1 | contig 22224 bp, 16 predicted proteins | sample PanSoiMetPlot_28_FD_96465 | JGI IMG/M metagenome (GOLD analysis project Ga0126381, IMG submission 96465) | Tropical forest soil microbial communities from Panama - MetaG Plot_28 | ecosystem: Environmental > Terrestrial > Soil > Tropical forest > Bulk soil | place: Panama | collected 2016-02-17 | reverse complement strand
GGGGGCGGTTTCGGGGGAGGGTTCTGGTCCGGTCTTCTGCTTGGTCAGGTACTAAACTCCGGGCGCGGCTGGTCGGGTGGAGGGAGGGACGGCGGCGGTTTCGGAGGGTATGATTCAGGTGGCTCCGGCGGCGGATTCGGGGGATTCGGCGGTGGCGATTCGGCCGGCGGCGGCGCTTCGAGCGATTGGTGATCCTCGCATAAAATAAGCGATGCCCATGCCGGACTCCCTTAATCAACTCGTGGAGAAGCTACGCAAGGCCTTGGGGGACCACCTTATTTCCGTGGTCTTATACGGCTCGGCGGCGACCGGGGACCATCGCGAAAAGTTCTCTGATTACAACGTTTTGTGCGTCCTGACCGGCATCGCGCCGCAGCAGCTTCGAGCCACCGAGCCCATCTTCCGGTGGTGGCGAGAACTGGGGAATCCTGCGCCGTTGTTGCTGACGGAGCGCGAGGTGGCCGACTCAACCGACTGTTTTCCGATCGAGTTTCACGACATCCGCGATCATCATCAAATCCTCCACGGACCAGACCTTGTATCGAACCTTACCATCGATAATGCGCACTACCGAGGCCAAGTCGAGCACGAACTGCGCGCCAAACTGCTGCGGCTCCGTCAGAAGGCCTCCGGTATACTTTCGGATAAAGACGTACTTCGCCGCCTGTTAGTGGATTCGGTTTCGACGTTTTGTGTACTGTTCCGCCACGCCCTGATCCTGCGTGGCGAAGAGGCGCCTGTGAGGAAGCGCGAAATCGTGGGCATGACGCGCGAATCGTTCGGTATCGACGGCGAGCCCTTTGAGTTGCTGCTGGATCTACGTGATCGAAAGCAGGGGGCGAAAGTGGACGAGCCCGAGGCGCTGCTCGCGCGCTGCATGAGGGAAATCGAAAAGGTAATCGAGATCGTGGACAGGCTGGGCTCAACGGAAGGAGCAGCGTGATGAAAACCGGAGTGCTGGTAGTCGTGCTGGTGGGGCTCGCTCTGCTGCTGGGCGGTTGCGAATTCGTGCGGGAGCGTAACAAACTTGCTGTTGAGCATGAGGCGATCGGAGCGGAATGGAGCCAGGTGGACGCCGACCTGCAGCGCCGCGCAGATCTCATTCCGAACCTCGTTGAGACGGTCAAGGGCTACGCAAAGGAAGAGACCACAGTATTCACGCAGCTTGCGAACGCCCGCGCCGCGATGGCTGGCGCGCACACCCCACAGGAAAAAATCGACGCGAACAATCAGGTCGAGAGCGCTTTGAGCCGATTGATGGTGGTCGTGGAGAATTATCCGAATCTGAAGGCGAATGAGAACTTCCGGCAATTGCAGTTTTCGCTGGAGGGCACGGAGAACCGCATCCTTCAGGCGCGCCGGCGGTACAACGTCGCGGTTCAGAAGTACAATACCGATCTCTCGCTTTTTCCCGCCAATATCGTCGCTTCGATGTCGGGCTTCCAGCGCGAAGACGCTTATTTCAAGACGGAGCCCGGCGCTCGCGTGGCGCCCAAAGTACAGTTCTGAGCATCTAAAGAAGATAGACCCATGAGCACACCGCAGATCAGTATGCCGCCGCAGTTCGCCAATTACATCAACGGCGAATGGGCTCCCGTTTCCAGGACGTTCGAAAATCGCAACCCGGCTAACACAGACGAAGTTGTCGGCGTATTCGCAAAAGGTTCCGCCGCCGATATCGACTCGGCCGCCGCAGCCGCTGAAGCGGCTCTTCCGGGCTGGTCGTCGATGCCGGCTCCGGCGCGCGGAAACATCCTGTATAAGGCCGCCGAGATCCTTGAGAAGAAATTCGATCAGTTGGGCGCGGAGATGACACGGGAGGAAGGCAAAACGCTTCCCGAGGCAAAAGGCGAAGTCCGGCGCGCGATCAATATCTTTCGCTATTTTGCGGGCGAAGGATCCCGGCTCGACGGCGTAATGGTTCCGTCGGAACGCGAGCGGGTTCACGTCTTCGCAGTGCGCAAGCCAATCGGCGTGGTGGGACTGATCACTCCGTGGAATTTTCCGATCGCGATCCCGGCGTGGAAGATGGCGCCCGCGCTGATCTGTGGAAACACCATCGTGGTGAAGCCCGCGTCGGTATCGCCGCTCAGCGCGTGGCGGATTGTGGAAGCCCTGCACGAAGCGGGCATTCCGAAAGGCGTCGTGAATTTCGTGGCAGGCTCGGGCGGCGAACTTGGCGAAGCCATGGTGAAGGCGAAACCGATCAAGGCGATTTCGTTTACCGGTTCCAATGACGTCGGACACTGGCTGCACAACGAAGCGAGCAAGCGGCGGTTGCGCATTCAGCTCGAAATGGGCGGAAAGAATCCGACCATCGTTCTTGCGGATGCGGACCTCAAGTCCGCCGTCGAGAATGTCGCGAATGCGGCGTTTTTCTCGACAGGGCAGAAGTGCACGGCGACCAGCCGCGCCATAGTGGAAGATGCGATTTACGACAAGTTCATCGCCGCTCTCGTCGAGCGGACAAAGGCTTTGAAGGTCGGCGACGGCATGCAGCCGGGAATCGAGATCGGGCCTTGCGTCGACAAAGGACAGCTCGATACGGTTTTGAAGTACGTCGATATCGGATCGAAGGAGAGCGGGGCGCCGTTGTGCGGAGGAAAGCGCCTCACGGGCGGCGCTTACGACAAAGGATATTTCGTTGAGCCGACGGTGTTCGGGGACGTTAAACCGGAGCACACCATCGCCCGCGAAGAGATCTTCGGACCCGTGCTCGCGGTGATGCGGGCAAAAGATTTTGACGACGCGATGCGCATCGCGAATGACATTCCGTTCGGACTTTCTTCTTCGATTCAGACCACGAATCTTTCGCGCGCGATGGACTACGTGTATCGCGCCGAAGCGGGGTTACTGACGATCAATCTTCCGAGCGCGGGAGTGGAATATCAGCTTCCGTTCGGCGGCACGAAGGACTCCAGCTTCGGACCGAAAGAGCAGGGTCCGGCGGCGCTCGATTTCTACAGCGATTTCAAAACGGTTTACCTGAAGTACTAGACGACAAATGCATCTTGGACAGATCCGGCACGACGGCGCCGTAATCGCCGCGATTTTTGAGGGAGCTTGTTCGGCCCGGCCGATTCCGACTCACACGGTTTGCGACCTGATTAGCCGCGCGGATTCCGAAGGCATTCCGCTGCACGAATTGGCGGCGCGCCTGGCCAGTCGGCATTCCGTGGAGGCCACGCCCCTGATCCCTATTTTTCCGGCTGAAGTATGGGCCTCTGGCTGCACCTACGAGACGAGCGCGACGTTCCGCGACGGCGAAACCGTGGCGGCGGACAAAGGTACCCGCGAAGGCATGTACGCGCATGTGTACCGCGAAGAGCGGCCTGAGATTTTCTTCAAGGGAACGTCGCGCGTTTGCGTAGGCCCGAATCAGAATATTGGAATCCGTTCCGATTCGAAGTTCACAGCGCCCGAGCCGGAGCTCGCGGTCGTGCTGGGGAAGAAGGGAACGATCGTCGGCTACACCCTCGCTAACGATGTTTCCGCGTGGGACATCGAGCGAGAGAACGCGCTGTATCTTCCGCAGTCCAAGGTGTACACGGCTTGCTGTTCTCTGGGACCTGTGATCGTTACGACCGATGAGATCTCCAATCCCTACAATCTGCAGATGACCTGTGAGATTCTGCGAGGCGACGAAGTGCGGTTCTCGGGATCCACATCGACGGCCAAACTGCATCGGAAGATCGAACAGATCGTCAGCTATCTGACGCGCTCGAATCCGGTTCCGGCGGGTTCCGTGCTGTGCACGGGTACCGGAATCATTGTGACGGAAGAAGTGGCTCTGGCTCCGGGAGATGTCGTTCGAATCAAGGTCCCGGAAATCGGCGAGCTTTCGAATCCTGCGGCAGTCGTCTAACCCGCATACGCCGCCCGCTCTTTAACGAATTTGACGCCCTCGAAGGCAATGGATTCGGGAGTGCGTTCGATATCGCGCCAGATCGCCGCCGCGGCCGAGATATCCGGCAAGGCGAAGCCGAAGCTCTCGATGGTTAGCCATCCGTCGTAATCCAGGTCGCGCAATGCCGTGAATACCGCGTCCCATTCGACGTGGCCGCTGCCCGGGATGCCACGGTCGTTTTCGCATGTATGCACGTGCTTCAGATGGCGCCCCACGGTCCGATAGCCAGCGGCGATATCTTTTTCCTCGATGTTGGCGTGGAACGTGTCAAAAAGGATGCCGACCGCGGGATGATCAACGGCGTCGCAGAGAGCGGCGGCGTCCGCCGCGGTGTTCAGAAAGAAGGTCTCAAACCGATTGAGCGGCTCGAGCGCCAGAACCATGTTCGCAGCTGCGAACTCGGGAGCGATCTCGCGGTACCCGTCAATCGCTCGGGACCACTCATCGGCGGTCCGTCTACGGCCGGGCAGATATCCGACGGGAGAATAAAACGGTCCCGCCAGTATTGAGACACCCGCTTCGGCTGCTGTGTCAATGCAGATCTTCAGGTGATCCATGGCGCGCGAGCGCACGGAAGGGTCCATGTCGATCAGGCTCACGCCGGGGAGGAACACCGAACAGGCGTTGCACTCCAGGCCGTTGTCCGAAACGGCGCGCCGGACCTCAAGGGCAGGGAACCGGGCGGGATGGAAGATCGGAACTTCAATGCCGTCAAATCCTGCGGCCTTGATTCCCGGCAGCAAATGAAAGAGTGAGCGGTCGAATTCCCCCGACCATATGAGCGTGTTAACCCCGAATTTCATCTAATCGCGAGCCCTGTTGCGCTTTGCGCGGCGTAACAGGAATTCTATCCTGCTGTCGGCGTCGGGATGCGAATCGGCCAGAAAATGAAGTTCCGGTATGCGGCGGAGATTTAAACGGGCGGCGAGTTCATGTCTCAGGAAGTTTTTCGCGTGCTCGAGAGCGGCCAGCGCTTTTTTCTCTTCCCCGCCTTCTACCGCAACTTTAACTTGGGCATGCCGCATATCGCTGGATACCTCGGCGTTGGTTACCGAGACTCCGGCAAGGCGCGGGTCGTCCATTTCGAAAGCGATCAGTTCGCCGAGTTCTTCCTTGACCGCGAGGGAAATCCGCTGGGCACGATGGTCATCCATCAGAGCCACTCCACATTCGCGCGCAACAGCATGGGGCCTAGTCTGGAGGCGGCCTCATCCTCTACCGCGCGCAGAACGCGCGAAGCGAAATCTTTGCTGGATGACACAGCGGCGGCGGCGATCACGGCGCTGTTGTGCAGATCCATGTCCTCAACCTCGGCCACCGAGATGTTGAACTTGCGCCGCAAGACGTCCTTGAGACTCTTTACCACCTGACGCTTCTCCTTGAGAGAATGCGCATGCTCGATGCGGAGTTCCATGACCAGAACGCCGACCACCGCCATACGGCCCGTCAGGCCGCTTCGTTAGCGACCCGCTGCATTGCGAACGCTTCGATTACATCACCCTGATGGATGTCGTTGAAATTGTCGATCGTGATACCGCACTCCATACCGGCGCGCACCTCGCTGACGTCGTCTTTGAAGCGGCGCAGCGAACCTACTTTGCCCGTGTGGACGACCGTGTTGTCGCGCAGGAGGCGAATCTGCGCGTCACGCGGGATGTTGCCATCGACAACCAAACATCCGGCGACCGCGCCCACTCTGGACACGCGGAACACCTCGCGGACCTCCGCGCGGCCTTTGTAGATCTCTTTGAAGACCGGCGCGAGAAGACCCGACATCGCCTTCTTCATCTCATCCACAAGCTCGTAGATGATCGTGTGCAGCCGGACATCGACCTTCTCGCGTTCCGCGGCGGCCGACGCGTTGCGCTCTGGCCGAACGTTAAAGCCGACCACGATCGCGTTCGAAGCGACCGCGAGGTCGACATCGGACTCGTTGATGGCGCCCACACCCGCGCGGAGCACGCGGATGGTGACTTTGTCGGTCGAGAGCTTTTCGAGCGTGTCGCGAAGTACTTCGGCGGAGCCGCCGACATCCGCCTTGAGGATGATCGGAAGTTCCTTGACCTCCCCGGCCGCCATCTGTTTGTGGAACTGCTCGAGCGTGAGCCGGTTGTTCTTGGCCAGCGCCGTCGCGCGCTCCTTCTCGGAGCGATACATGACAATCTGCTTCGCTTTGGCGGTATCGGTCACGACCTGGAAGTTGTCGCCTGCCTCCGGCATTTCGTCGAGTCCCAGCACTTCGACGGGCATGGACGGCGGCGTTTCCTTGGTTTGTTCGCCCATATCGTCAATCAGGGCCCGGACGCGCCCGAACACGGAGCCGCAGATAAAGTAATCGCCTACGCGCAGCGTGCCGTTGCGAACCAGCACTGTTGCGACCGGGCCGCGGCCGCGGTCCAGTTTCGCCTCGAGCACAGTGGCCATGGCGGGACGGTTCGGGTTGGCTTTGAGATCCAGAATTTCCGAGACGAGGAGGATCATCTCGAGCAGAAGATCGAGATTCTCTTTCGTGCGAGCCGAAACCGGGACCATGACGACATCGCCGCCCCAGTCTTCGGCGAGAAGGCCGCGATCGGAAAGCTGCTGCTTGATCCGGTCCGGCTGCGCCTCCGGCTTATCGATCTTGTTAATCGCGACGACAATAGGCACCTTGGCAGCACGGGCGTGATCGATCGCCTCAAGAGTCTGCGGCATGACGCCGTCATCCGCGGCGACGACGAGAACCACAACGTCAGTGACTTTCGCGCCGCGCGCGCGCATGCGCGTAAAGGCTTCGTGGCCCGGCGTGTCGATGAAGACGATCTTCTGACCGTTCTTCTCGACGTGGTAAGCGCCGATGTGCTGCGTAATGCCGCCTGCTTCGCGGGCGGCGACATTGGCCAGGCGGATCGCATCGAGGAGCGATGTTTTGCCGTGATCGACGTGACCCATGATCGTGACCACGGGAGGCCGGCGCACGAGGTCTTTCGACTCCTCAAGGATCTCAACGTCCTGCATGGCCTCTTCTTCGTAAGAGACCGTCGAGGTCGAGGCGCCGAACTCACGGGCGATATCGGTGGCGAGTTTGCCATCCAGGGTCTGGTTGATGGTGGCGAAGATGCCGCGGTCGACCAGCTTCTTGATTACGAAGTTGGCTTTGACATCGAGCTTTTCCGAAAGCTCTTTAACCGTGATGCCTTCCGAGATGGTGATGTCGCGATTGATGGGCGGCGGAGCGGCGAGTTCGCGGCGCGTGCTCTGCGGACGAAGAATCTTTTCTTCGGCCTCGCGGCGGCGGCCCTGCTGAGGGCGAGCTCCCTTATGCTGCTGCGGGCGGCGCGACTGATCGGGCGGCGGAGGAGGCGCGCCGGGGCCGATAAGCGATCCGCGCGTTGTCGGATGCATCGGGCGCGGACCCATCCCGGGTCGCCCTCCCGGTCCAGGCATTCCCGGGCGGCCACCTCTGGCTTGCATCGGTTGACCGGGACGCGGCGGACCCTGATAGAGCGGCTGGCCAGGGCGTGGAGACTGCGGACGCAATGGCACGCCAGGGCGCGGCGGCGCCTGACCCGGCATGGGCGCGCGCTGCTGCTGCGCGAGTTTCGTGACCAGATCCGGGCGCGGAGGTACCACGGGCCGAGCTACCGGCTGACCCGCGATGGGACGTCCGGGCGGCGGCGCCTGCGGAGGACGTGGGGCTCCCGGCGTCTGAGTCGGCGCAGAAACTACCGGACGCTGCGGCGGTGGCGCGATTGGCACGCCCGGTCGGGCCGCGGGAGGAGCGGCCGCCGGACGCGGTTGCGTCGAACCAAGATTTGCGGGCAGGGGCTGCCGTGGCCCGGAAAGAATCTGACCGGGCTTCGGCGGAGCCGAAGGTATTGGGCGGGCCGGGGGCGGAACGGGACGTGGCGGTGTTGCGGCGACCGGTGGGGTTGTCACCGGGGGCGGCGGAACTGCGGGACGGGCGGGAGGCGTTGAGGGCCCAGCCTGTCTCGCGATGACCCCCTCGGTAGTTCTGCTTACCGGAGGCGCGGCCGGCGAAGCAGGCGGACGCGCGCCAACGGGCGGATGAATCGGCGTGCCGCGCGAAAGCGGAGGGCGGATGGGCAGCGGCCGCGGCTTGAAATCGTCGCTCTTTTCTTTCTCGGATTCCTTGTCCTCGGCGGGAGCGTCCGCGGGCGTTCCGACCTTCTGAGCGGGCGCATCGGTCACCGGCGCAGCGGTCCGCGCCGATTCGACAGGTCGCGACACAGGCTCGGGCGCAACCATCTCATCGGCGTCGTCGTGGTCAGCGCCAGCGCCATTGCCTGCGCTTGCCTTCCGTTCTGACGCGCCATCCCCGGAATAATAGCGACGCAGGCGCTCGGCCATGTCGTCGTCGATCGAGCTGGAGTGAGTCACCTTCTCGGCGATGCCGAGTTCCTGTAGTTTTTCGATGACCTCGCGCGACTTTACTTCAAGCTGCCGCGCCAACTCGTTGATTCGGATCTTACTCATATTCAAGCGTTCTGTTTACCTGCTTGGCGGGCAGGCGAGGCATACTCAGGCCCAGCCCCCACATACTCTCAAGACAAACTCAGGGCTGCTGGCCTTCTTCAACGCCGGATTCTGTCGCCGATTCGACCATGTTATCAGAGGTTGAATCCACTACATTCTCACCGGATACTGTCTCGGCGCCCGAAAACTGTTCCGGCGCTTCCTCCACATCGTCGGGAGCCGCCTCGATCGGGGCCTGCTCACCGTACTCCTGCCCGTAATAGGCGTTAATGGCTTGTTGAATTTGGACTACTGCCTCTTCGTCGATACCGGGGATGGCTTCGAGCTGCTCTGGCGTCATCCCGCCGAGTTTTTCAACGGTTCCGATATCTCCTTTGACGAGGGCGTCGACCACCGGTTCCGCCAGACCGAAATCGATCAGCGCGGAAACAGGCGCGCCTGTCGAGAGGAGGTTGATGGCGTTCTGGACTTCCTGGCGCTTTTCCTCCTCGCTCTTGATATCGATCTTCCAGCCGAGAAGTTTCGCCGCGAGCCGGACATTCTGTCCCCGCTTTCCGATCGCGAGCGAAAGCTGCGAATCGTCGACGATCACTTCCATGTGCTTTTCGGCGGGGTCGAGAATCGTTACGCGGGTGATTTTGGCCGGGCTCAACGCGTGCGTAGCGAACTGCACCGGATCGTCCGAATACTCGATGATGTCGATCTTTTCGCCGCGAAGTTCGCGGATGATCGACTGTACGCGCATTCCTTTCATCCCGACGCATGCGCCCACGCTGTCCACGTCCCGGTCGCGGCTTGAGACGGCAATCTTGGTGCGCTCGCCCGCTTCGCGCGCGCAGCCGCGGATCGCAACCGTCCCGTCGTAAATTTCCGGCACTTCCTGCTCAAAAAGGCGCTTCACTAATTCCGCGTCCGCTCGGGAAACAACGACGCCCGGGCCTTTCGCCGATTTATCGACAATCTTGATCACGCAGCGCACGCGATCGCCGACGCTGTAAGTCTCGAGACGCGACTGCTCGCGCTTGGGAAGCCGCGCTTCTGTTTTGCCGAGGTCAACCACGAGATCGAGCCCTTCGACCCGCTTGATCGCGGTATTGACTAGTTCACCCACGCGGTCGGCATATTCGCGATATACGGTTTCGCGCTCGGCTTCCCGTACCTTCTGAAAGATGACCTGCTTCGCCGTCTGCGCTGAGATGCGGCCCAGGGCGTCGGTAGGCTTGGGAATACGAACAACAGTTCCGACCTCGGCCTGCGCATCGTATCGCTTTGCTTCGGAAAGCGTCATTTCGGTGGACGGATCGGACACCGCTTCGGCAACTGTTTTCACCGCATACAGCCGCAGGCCCGAAGTCTCATTAAAGTCCGCCTCGTAATTCTCGGTGGTTCGGAAATGCTTACGGGCCGCGATGAGCATCGCGTCCTTTACGGCATCGAGCACGATCTGCGAATCGATGCCCTTTTCCTTGCTGAGAATCTCAATCGATTGATAGATACTGTCCACTGATTTTCCTCAAAGTTGGATAAAAATGTGCAGGATTTCCTGAACTTACCAGTCGAACTTCAGATTGGCTTTATCGACCTGATCGAGCGGGAACGTGACCTCTCGCCCGCCGGCAAGCGAAACCGTGACCTCGCGGGCTCCGGAGCTATCCGACGCGGTTCGGGAAATAATTCCATCGAAATGCTTCAACTCGCCGACAGGCTGTTTCAGAACTACCTTGGCCTTGCGGCCCTGGAAGCGTTCCCAATCCTGCCATTTCTTGAGCTTGCGCTCGATGCCCGGGGAGGAGACTTCCAGATCGTACGAGTTATCGATAGGATCCTCGGCGTCCAATCGGGCGCTCATTTCGCGCGACACCGTCTCGCAATCGGCGTGCGTCACGCCGTCTGGCTTGTCGATGGTGATGCGGACCAACTGATTAGGGCCCGCGCCTTTAATCTCCAGTTCGACGAGTTCCAGACCAGCGGCGCGAGTGACACTTTCCGCGACGTTTTCCAGGTACACCTGAAGCTGGCCGCGATTCATGTCGAAAATACCAATAAAAAAGTGGGCTTTCGCCCACTCCTTGGTTCGTCTCCTGTTAGTACTATACCACGCGCGCCGAATAAATAGATCAGAAAAGACTGGCCTGCGCGTCGTCAGCTGACGCGTTCGATTTTCTCACGGCCGGCGGCGCAAAACCGCGCATGAGAGTGAGCATCCTTTGATGATGAGAGTGAATTTCCATCAGGGTCGAGCATCTTTCGCATCCGGCCTTTATGGCTCCCGGGCCGTCCGTAAGGGGGTCGAACCGAGGGTGGCGGGAACACTTCCCGCGCCACCGGATCACTCCGATTTTCAGCATCGGATCCTTATTTTACGGCGGGCGGATTTGGGGCTGCCGGGTTTGCCGCTGGCGGATTTGCAGGAGGAGTCGATGCGCCGCGAACTTCGCCCTTGTATGCGGTTGCCAGAGTGACGTTATTGGCGCGGAGGACGATGCCCATCACGGAATCCAATTGGCTGCGCGCCTTCGAATACGCGCCGAGAGCGGCGACCTCAGACGAGCGCGCCTGGGCCACGTATCCCTGATATTGAATCACGAGGAAGTTCGTCGAGAGACCGACATTGAAGCGGTCCTGTTCAATATCAAGCGACTGCTCCTGCAGTTTGCGCGTCTCTTGCGCGGCTTCGTAGGCGGCCCTCGTACGCTGGAGCGCGATCAGCGCGTCTTCCACCTGAACGCGGATGGAGTTTTCGAGCTGCTTCGTGCGCACCTGCGTCTGGTGTAGCATCAGCTCGTCGCGGGCAACATCCGCCTGCGCGGCGCGGTTGCGCAGCGGAAGATTCAGATTGAGACCGATCGCATAGGTTGGATAGTCGTGCCGGAAAATCTGACCGAGCGACGATCCATAGCCTTCGCCATAACCCAGAATCGCGTTGGGCGGCGAGCCAGGCGTAACCGGAAACGCCGGGTTCGCCGGACCGGCGAGACCCGCGCTCGATACCGTGCCCACCAGATCGACTTCCGGCTTCAGCGCATTGAGTGAACCCTTCAAAGAAATCTGCGTGATATCGAGCTGCGATTGATCGGCGAGATAGTCGGGGCGAAACTGGAGCGCGACCTGAACAAGCTGATCCCGCGTCATATCCGGGGCGGCCGAGACGACGATCGGGTCGGTGGGCACGATACGCGCGTCATGTACCTCGGCGTCGGATTGCAGATCGCGAACGAGGACGCTTTTCAGAATGAGCTCCTGCTGGCGCACGAAGCCCTCGGAATTGACCAGGTCCTGGCGGGCTGCGGCGACCTGCGCCTGGGCCCGTGTGAGTTCTACGGGAGCCAGCGTCCCCTGATCGACTTTGTTGCCGTTGTCTTCAGCCAGCCTCTGCGCAGTGGCGAGAGTCTGCTGCTTGACCTTCAGATCTTCGTTCAGACTGACCAGGTCCGTGTAAAGACGGATTACCCCGCCCACCGTGATGGAAGCCTGATATCGGAAAACGTGATCGGAGAGTTGCTCTTCGGCGCGCGCCATCCGGATGAAGCGGCGGTTTAATTCGATACCGAAACCCCGGAGCAGCGGCTGCGTAACGCTGATTCCGAAGCTGCTGTTGTAGTACGGGTTCAGAATGTTGCGGATCGAGTTGGCGTCGGTGCGGAGATTATCGAACGTAGCCGCAACCGTCGTGCCGGGGCTGAACCCCTGAACGTAACCGGCATTCCACGTGAGGGTCCTTGAGAGCAGCGCCGGCGTGCCGGTGATGACCAGGCTGTTTTCGGGCGTCGTGGCGCGCTGCGCGAGGATCTGACCTGTGAGGGACGGATCGAACTGTGGGATCGCGGGACCAAGCGAAAACGGAATCGTGCCGGTGGTGGAAAGATTATCTGGCGATTCGACGATGAACTGAGTATCGCTCACGTTCGTTACCACCGACGTCTGAGGAGTCACGCCCGTGGCGGCCGAATTCAGCAGAGGTTCACCCGGACCCCCGAGTCCGGCGGACGGCTCATTCGCGGTCAGGGCAATGCCGCGAAGAGTCCCGCCGCCGCGCGCGCGAAGGGAATCGGTCGCGGCGATTCGGACCGTGTAGCGCTGCCACTCAAGGTCTAGATTGTTTTCGAGAGCCAGCGCGATCGCATCCTGAAGCGATAGATAAATGATGCCCGCGCGCATAAGATCGTGGATCCGGGAAGAATTGCGCGGATCGAAAGCCGAAACCCCGCCCGGCTGATATGCCCCCAGGAATCCCGCGCCGTAGGTGACCTGAGCGATGCGGCCGCCGGATTCGGGCAAAGGAGCCGTGGACGGTCCGGCCGACAACGGCTGGGATGTCGGAGCGTTCTGCGGCGGCGTGGCGGCAGGCGATGGATTCTGTGCTCCGACGGGCGATGCGAGCAAAAAGGCGAGAAAAGCTGCAAGAGTCTGCGACGCTTTCGCCATCATCGTTTCGCGGCTCCCGGCGCCGCAACCATTTCTCCTCTTACCAACGCTCCCTCCCGGACATCGTCTCCCGGATTCACAACCACTGTCTCGTCGCCGCGCAAACCGGCGATCACCTCGGTTTCGGCCCCATAATCGCGGCCAATGGTCAACGGCTGCAGGTGTACCTTCTTCGCGCCGTTGACGTCATCCGATAGCACGGCGATCTGAAGACCCGTATTCGTTGAAATCAGCGAATCTCCCGGTACCAGCAACGGCGGCGTCTCGCGCCGGCTGCGGAACCTTACGTCCGCGTACATGCCGGGCAGAAGCTTGCCGTCCCTGTTCGGGACCTGCACCTCAACCAGCATAGTGCGTGAGCTTGGATCAAGCGAGTTGGTGGTGCGGGTTACCTGACCCTGGAAGATCCTGCCGGGAAATTCGACAACAGTCAGCTCCGAAGGCATGCCCACGCGGATCGTTGGGGCGTTCGCCTGCGGCACGCTCACCAGAATCCGAATGGTGCCGATCTGAGCGACACGGAACATTTCGTTTCCGCTGGCCGGGGCCGCCCCGGTGGTGCTCATGGGCGATGCGCCCTGACCTGCGCCCGAAGCTGATATCAGCGCGCCGGTATCGATGTTGCGCGCGGTGACTATTCCGGCGAACGGAGCTTTGACCTTCTTGTAATCCTGAAGCGAAACGACGCGATCCAGATTCGACTGCGCCTGCCGGACGTTCTCTTCGGAGGCTCGCACGCTCGCTTCCTGAGCCGTGACCAGCGCATCCGCCGTTTTGAAGTTCGATTCCTGCGTGTCGGCGTCCTGGCGAGCGACTGCGCCCTTCGTTACCAGGTTGTTATAGCGATCCGCCGTGACTTTGGCCAGATCTCTTTGAGATTGCGCCTGAACCAGAGCAGCCCGCGTCTGGCTGATCTGCTGCTGCGCCTGGGCAACCGCGGCGCGCGCCTGCGCGACCTGCTCATCGAGTTCGGGAGCCTCGATCTCCGCCATCAACTGACCTTCGCGAACATGATCGCCGATATCGAGATATCGCTTCTTCACGTAACCGGCCGCGCGTGCATAGATGGACGTCTCGGTCAGCGGGGAAAGATTGCCTGGCAGAGTCAGCTCTGAATTCGCCGGAGCACGGCGTACACGAGCCACAGTGACCGTGGGCAGCGTGGTCTTCTCCTCGCGCGCTGCTTCGTTTGCCGCATTTTCACGGGCTTTGCGGGGAAAGTACCCAGCCATCGCCACCGCTGCAACAATGGCGGCGAGCAGTATCAGAACCAAAACAACTTTAATCGGCGAGATGTGATGCGGATGCGGCGGATTGGCCGCCGGTTGGTCCGGCGGCGGAATCGCCTGAGCGGTTTTCGATTCCTTCATTTCGTTCATGCGTTCAGATGATGGCCGATGACAAGCTCTTCGTGAGCTTCATGTTCGATGACTTCATCCTGATTCACCGGCGGCTTGCGACGCAGGAAGCTGTAGACGATCGGGACAAAAATCAGAGTGCTGAAGGTTGCGAAGATGAGTCCGCCGATGACGGCGCGAGCAAGCGGAGCGTTCTGTTCGCCGCCCTCGCCGAGACTAAGAGACATCGGGAGCATGCCGATCACCATCGCGAGAGCCGTCATCAGAACGGGTCTGATGCGGGTAAATCCGGCCGAAAGGGCGGCGGCGACCTCATCCTTGCCTTCAAATCGCTCGTCATTCGCGAACGTGACAAGCAGAATGCTGTTCGCGGTCGCGACGCCGATGGCCATGATGGCTCCCATAAGAGACGGAACGTTAATGGTGGTCTGAGTGGCGAACAGCATCCAGAGAATGCCCGTAAAAGCGCCCGGAAGCGCCGTCAGGATGATAAAGGGGTCCAGCCACGACTGGAAGTTGACCACCATGAGCAGGTACACAAGAAGGATCGCAAACAGCACGCCGAAGCCGAGGCGGCGGAAGGAGGTCTTCATCGTATCCGCCTGCCCGCGGAGAACGACGGTAGCAGTCTTGGGAAGTTTGGTTTGCCCGACGATCTTCTCAATGTCGGAAACCACGCCCCCGAGGTCACGCTGATCGACGTTGGCGTAAACGTCGAAGACCGGCTGCACGTTGTAATGGTTCACGAGTGACGTGGTCAGCGAGCGGTGAACGCCGCCGATCAGATTGTCCAGAAGCTGAGTGTTTCCGCCGTTGGCTGCTGTGATGGGGGTACGCTTGATGGCATCGATCGAATCGATGCGGAATTGCGGCGTCTGAACAGCGACCTGATAATTGACGCCGTTGACCGGGTTCAGCCACTGATTGGGGGCGGTCTGTCCGCTCGAACTGAGCGAGATCAGCATGCTGTTGGCGACGTCGCGCTGCGTCAACCCGGCCTGATTGGCTTTGCTGCGGTCCACCTGCACTTCGATTTGCGGAGTGTGGACCTGCTGGTTGATCCGGACATCTACTGCTCCCGGCACGACGGCGATCTTCCGCTGCAGTTCGTCGGCGATCTTATATCCCGAAGCGGGATCGCGCGAGACGATCTGAACGTCAATCGGCGCCGGAATGCCGAAATTCAGAATCTGGTTCGTGATATTGGCTGCCTGGAAAAAGAACGTCTCATCCGGGAACTGGCGCCGCAGCGCGCGCCGCAGTTCGCGCTGCACTTGCTCGGTCGGACGGTAATGTTCCCGATTGAGTGAGATCAGAATTTCGCCATCGGCGGCTCCGATGGTCGCGTTGTCGCCCCACGCGAGCGCGAAAGACGCGGCCGGAAGCCCGATGTTATCCGTGATGCCGCCGAGTTCGCCGGGTTTGAGCGTCGAGCGGATCGCGTCCTCGACGCGGCTGAACACGCGTTCGGTTTCTTCGATGCGCGTTCCCTCGGGCGCCCGCACATGCAGGCGGAGCTGACCGGAGTCGATATAGGGGAAGAAGTCCGTTCCCACAACAAACACGAGCCCGATGGACGTGAGCACGAACGCGCAATAAACAATGGATACGCGCACGCGGTGGTGGAGGCACCAGCCCAGCGCCGTTCGGTATTGGGCGCGCAGCCGTTCGAATTTTCGGTTGAACGCGTGGTGGACCTTCCACACGATTCCCTGCGCGTGCTCGAGACCCTCTTCGCCGTTCGCGTAGATCTCGACTTCCGGCCGAAGCATGTAATGCACCATGGTCGGAACGAGCGTACGGGTGAGGAAATAAGACATCAGCATCGCGAAGGCGACTGCGAGCGCGAGCGGGGTGAAGAGAAACTTGGCGGGCCCGGTCAGCAGAAAGACCGGAACGAAAACGATACAGATGGCGAGAGTTGAGACGAACGACGGAAGAGCGATCTGTTGCGCGCCATCGAGGATGGCGCGCGTAAGCGGCTTCGCCATGCCCATGTTGCGATGGACGTTTTCAATTTCGACCGTCGCGTCATCGACCAGAATTCCGACTGCGAGCGCCATGCCGCCCAGCGTCATGACGTTGATGGTGTAACCCAGGGCCCCCAGGATGATGCACGAAGTCAGAATCGAAAGCGGGATGGATGTGCAGACGATGACTGTGCTGCGCCAGCTTCCGAGAAAGAGCAGGATCATGATCGCCGTAAGGCCGGCGGCGATGAGGCCTTCCCGCACGACGCCGTCAATCGCGGATCGAACGAACACGCTCTGATCGAACAACGGACGTACGTTGAGCGACGGCGGCATGCTCGCCATCACCTTCGGGAGAGTCTTCTTGATTCCATTCACGATGTCGAGCGTGGAGGCCTGCCCGTTTTTGATCACGGTCATAAGCGCTGACCGTCGGCCGTCTTCACGAACGATGTTGGTCTGAACGGAGAAACCGTCGCGCACCTGCGCGACATCGCGCATGTAGACGACTGCTCCGTTCACTACTTTCACCGGCAGTTCGTTCACGCCCTCTACCGTCGTGGGGCTGCTGTTCATGTGGACGAAATACTCGCGGTCGCCCATCTTGGCCGTGCCGGCAGGCAAAATCAGATTCTGGTTATTGAGAGCGTTCGAGATATCGGTGGCGGAGAGGTTGTGGGCATACAGCGCGTTCGGGTCGAGATCGACCATGATGCTTCGCTGTTTGCCCCCGAACGGCGGGGGAATTGTAGCGCCCTGAACCGTCGCAAGCTGAGTTCGAATGAAGTTCTGACCGAGATCCTGCAGTTCCTGTTCGCTGAGCGATTTGCTGCTGAGGCTGAGTTGAAGAATCGGAACGCTGGAGGCGTCGAATTTGATGACGCCAGGCGGGAAGATACCGGGCGGAAGAATGCGCTGAATCGGCTGGCAGACCGCGACCACCTGCGCGATGGCGAGGTCGATCTTGACGTTCGGCTGAAAGAAGATACGGATGACGGAAACGCCGTTATAAGACGATGACTCGATGTGTTCGATGTCGTTGACGGTGCTTGTGAGGCCTCGCTCGAAAACCGTCGTGATCCGCGAGGTCATCTCGTCGGGCGAGATTCCGTTGAAGGTCCAGATGACGCTGAGGACGGGAATGTCGATGTACGGAAAGATGTCTTTCGGCATCGACAGGATCGACAGTCCGCCGAGGACCGCGATCAGGACGGACATTACGACGAAGGTATAAGGGCGGCGAAGCGCGAGTTTAACGATCCACACTGTTGGGGTACTCCTGGAACAGGCCAGCCCAAGGCGAGCAAGTACCTACTTGCATTCAGTCTATCGGATGAACCGGGCGTGGCAGGCGTCGCGTCAAAAACCTTTAGGCGTCAGCAACGGGCCGAAGGTTAGCGTGTGGTTTATCGCGTAGTGAGGTTTCTCCCCTGCCCAGGGAGCTGTGAACCTATAGGCACTGGCGCCGTTCTTGCCTCCCGACTTATGGAGGAATATCGCGAATGCGAAACACACTGTTTGCCCTGTTTTTGGGAGCCGCGACTCTGGCTATGGCGCCACAGGGCGTCCGGGCGGAGGAGCATCGGTATTATGACCGCGATCACAAGGACTATCATGCGTGGAACGAGGCGGAGGAGCGCGCTTACCGTCATTGGTATATGGAGGAGCGCCATGAGGCCAAGTTCCGCGATTTCAATCGCTTGGGCCATGCCGACCAAAGAGCTTACTGGCAGTGGCGTCATGAACACGCGGACTGGCGCTAAGCGTTCGTGAGGGCGGTCTCCGCTACCTCTGCGGTATACTGATGAAGTTGTGATTGGAATTCTGTTAACGGTGGTGCACGTGATCGTGTGCCTTTTCCTGATTATTGTGGTGCTTCTGCAAAGCGGCAAGGCCGCTGATTTGGCCGGGGCGTTCGGGGGGATGGGTTCCCAGACCGCTTTTGGACCCCGCGGATCCGCGACTCTGCTCTCGAAGGCCACCACGATATCGGCTATTCTGTTCATGCTGACGTCGATCTCGTTGTCCATCGTGGCGACGAGGGGATCGGGAGCGAGTTCGCTGCCGGATCTGAAGCGATCGCCAGCGCGGAATTCTGCTCCGGCCCAGCCTGGCCCGGCGCCAACGAAGAAGTAACAATCACATCATTGGCCTACCTGCGGAGGTGGCGGAATTGGCAGACGCACTAGCTTGAGGTGCTAGCAAACGCAAGTTTGTGGGGGTTCAAGTCCCCCTCTCCGCACCATTTTCAATGACTTACGCCATCGCTCAAATCGGGACGCGCTAGTTCGAATGTGACGAGCGCCGCGCATTGTCGACGCGATGATGTCGATTTACAACAACTTCCGCGCGTCGTTTCTCGCCCGACGCACTAGTCCTGCGTCACATTGTGACGTATGGTCTCTATAGAGCCGTAGGCAGGGCTTCGGTTGATTCGTTGCATGTGAAGAACTAGTGCGGTCCGATTCAGTCGCAACGAGGCGGTTGTCCGCGCCCACTGCATGCCTTAAGAAATGCTTCCGGTCCTCGATCCTGCCGAGAGTCCAAACCGCGCGCGCGTTCGGGAGCTGCCGGGTTTGCTGGCACCAGAACGCGGAACGTTAAATCCTGCTAATTGGCGATATCGGAAGTCATATGAACGGTCGTGATCGACTGAACAACGATGTATCATTTTTCAATGCCAGCGGAATCTGCCGACTACCGCCCACGTGGACCTAACGCTGCCATCGTCCTTTGCTGCCCGACGATTGTCTCACCGGCGCGGCTCGTCTACTTCGACCGCAACCAGGCAGGGAGTTGGGTTATAAGGGACTTTCTGGCCGGCGTCAAGCTGACTAGCGAAACGTCGGCCTTAACCGTTGTTGATGTGGAGCAAGATGCTGTTTATAGCGAGCCACCACCTTGGTGCAATGTTGAAACAAGACCAATGGAATGGCGGTTGTATCTGGAGTTGCGCACGACCGTTTATACCCACCAGCGCAATAGGACTATCGACGTGCAACACCCAAACAACGCCGCCGGTCGATGGCAACGCTTATAAGTCTGCGCCCGTTAACGCAATCGGAGCCAAAGTCGCGACGAGACTCTTTGTAGGCTGGTATTATTTCGGTCAGTCGCGTTCCCGCAACTTACGGCATCCGCACGGCAGCGTTCCAAGCCGGGCTGGCGACAGGCTCAATGTACGGCTGGAAGAGGTCCGGGGGGCTCGACTCGCTCGCGGAGAGACGTGAAACGCCGCAATGACAGAATCCAAATCAAGTGCGCGCGCTGGCCAAATCCGAAAGGCAGCGGCGGGAACATGCCTCCGCTAGGCTACGCGGCACACATCAGCTACCCAGCCTAACCGGAGACTGACACCGTCGCATACTTTCGGAGGCGAACACACCCCAGGGGTTTGCAAGGCTTGTCCCATGGCGCATGAGAACGCCGCGAAATCCTCGAACCATCGGTGTGTCGGGCTAAAGGAATGGACCAGCATGAGAGCATGGCGCGCTCGATACCGTTTGGCTTCATAGATTGCGGATGCTGCTCGATGAAGCAACTGATAGCGCACGGAGCCGACTGCAGCGAGAGGGATTCCGAGGGATGCGCACAGAAGTTCCAGCCGCCGTTGCTTGCCGGGGCTTGTATTCCAGTTTGAAACAAGGTCGGCGAACGACTCTTCGACCTTGCCTTCAACAGCGATGATGCCGAGTTCGTCACGCAAGCCCGCCACAACCATCAGATCCGTCTGACTATTCCGTCCCGACGATCCGAGCTCAACTTCGCGCTCAAAAAACCCGTCGACCATTTCGGCGTCCGCATATTCCGGAGCGGTCGCGAGAACCTTACGGACGACTTCGGGAAACTCGTTCGGAGAACTCGCCCACGCAACCGCAAGTTCTTGTGCGGAGTACCCGGCCTTCCAATGAAGCTCCTGCTTGGCGAGGTGAGGAATTACGTCTTCCGGCTTCAGAAGCGGGACATGTAAACGGCGGATCATGAGTTCTCTTCCTTCAGTTCTTCAGTACGCGTAGCATAATTGCAATCCACGCCGATAGCGCATGCAGGGAGCGGTTGAGCGCGGGAGCTGCGACATTCGTCATCGCACATCTGATGCAAAATAGTCGCGACGGATTGAGAACCGGAAAGGTACATGCAAGGAACGTATTTATCCTCGCTGCTCCGCGGTCGGGACCTGCCACCAGAGCCGAGCCGGAAAATCAGTTCCCGTATCCCGCCAGTTGTCATCGATCGCGACAAGTGGGACATTAAGGCCGGTTCGCGCCGCCAGGTACGTCAACGCGTCGATAGTCCGGCTGTACTCGCGATTTCGTGCCGGGCTGGTCGCTGACCGCCGTTGTGTCACAACATAATATTCGGTCGGCGCGGCGATGGCAAGCTGTACCGAACATGTGTCGGGGCAGTCGTAGCCGCCACGCCGCAAGACAGCGGCTAACAAGCGCGAATTGCGGCTGAAAAACGCCCAATGGTGCAAGGCCTCGAGTACAACCCCGAAGAGCGGATCGCTTGCTTCCGCTCGTTTCAGCTCAACAATGAGCGGTTCCTTGCGCTTGTTGTCGAACCCCAGCAGATCGATCACCGCACTACGTTCATTCCGGCGGTCACACGACGGATACTCACGCGTGAGCACAGACTCGAACGGCTGCCGAAAATAGCCCCTGTGCATGAACAAATACTGAAGGTGCTGCTCATCTGGTTTCCGTTGTTTCAGGTCCGCTAGGCGCGGCAGGCTTTCACGCTTGTAGTTTTTGATTTCTTCGAGCGTTCGAAGGGATTTGATGGGAGCCTGATTCAGTTCGTTTTGCAAAAGCGTTACGAGGGCAGCGTTGGTGTTTTCGCCGAGGCCTGCCAGGAAATGACGGCGGTGGTCACGGCTGAAACAATACCAATCGCGTATACTTTGCATCGAGCTGGCAAGACAAGTACAACACTTGTGGACGATGAAGTCTAATCGAATTGGTAAAGCTACTCAGGTGCGAGAGCCGTATTTGTAAACATCAAATGATTCATGTGATCTGTGCCCCCGGAAACCGAGACCTGAGTCGCACGCGTCAAACCCGAAAGAACTAATTAATACGTAATACCTGGCTGACAGAAGTCCTGACTCAGATAACTACTCCGAGTGGTTTACTGAGACGTATGAAGGCGTTCCAACGCCGCAGGCGCCACATCATCGAAATGCTGCTTTTGTTGTCAGCTCTGATCGCGGTGATGGCCGCTATCTCCTCGATGCGAGAGGCGGCAGTCCAATTCCCGGAGCCGATGAAATCAGGGAGCCGATAGGCTTTTGGGGCGCCGGTTTGTTCAACAAGCGAATCGCGGCTCGCAAACCGAGTCTCCAGACCAATGATGCCTGGCGCATGTCTATGTTGCGTGATGCGAGATTGCGACTTCCGATCGTGTGAGTGCCGCTGTGAGATTGTGCGCCGGCGAGCTGACTTTGCGGGTGTAATCCAGAAACTTGAAAAATGCGGTTTGTGTCAACGATCCGAGGAACGGCCCTTTCGCCCCACCGCGCGAAAACCGAAGTGCGAGGGTACTGGCCGATGGGCCTACCCTGAGTAGGGCTTACCGTTGACAATAACGTTTTCGAGCTTGAGGTTAGTGACGCCGGAGGTGTTGAGCGTGTCATTCTTGATTGTGACGTCGAAATCCTTCAGGAGCACATTGCTGATGTCCGTCTGGCCGGGGTTGGGCTTGATGGTGCCGAAGGAGGTGAAGCTGCCCTTGATGCCGACGAAGTTCAGGCCCTTGACCGTGGACTTTGGCGGCTCCATACCCTGAAGATCGAAATACTGCGACCACGGCGCCATGTTGATGATCCCGCTCGAGGGGCCTTCAGAGGTGATGTTGCGGAAGGTGATGTCCTCATAATGCTGGGGCGTATCGGGGCGGAGCTTCAGGGTTGCGATGCGGACTCCGCCGGTGATCCTGCAATCTTCCGCGATCACATCGCGGACGACAGTGGCCTCACTGCCGCATGTAAGAACACCGCCGCCGCGCTTGAAGGTGCAGTTGCGGACGCGGATGTGCTCGACTGCCGGGCTGTCCTTGTCCTCCATGGCGCGCGGCCCTTTGGAACCTT
>Ga0126381_100001942_pt1 | contig 22241 bp, 10 predicted proteins | sample PanSoiMetPlot_28_FD_96465 | JGI IMG/M metagenome (GOLD analysis project Ga0126381, IMG submission 96465) | Tropical forest soil microbial communities from Panama - MetaG Plot_28 | ecosystem: Environmental > Terrestrial > Soil > Tropical forest > Bulk soil | place: Panama | collected 2016-02-17 | reverse complement strand
TCGTGGAACGATTGGTTTGTCGAAGCGCGGCTTATCATCCGGATATCCCGGGCTGTTGACCCAGCCTTGGATTGCAGTCCAATAAGTCACTGGTAACTCGAACAGGTTATTGCCTTTCCAGAAGAGAAATGTCTGGCCGCGACGACCGGACCCGACGACAATATCGATTCGTTCTTTGTGCGTCACCGGTGGTGTGTTCTCTAAGATAGATGTTTCGTAGTAGCTATCACCAACCTTCGTCATTCTGTAGCTCAGGGACGGGTTTCCGGTCTGCATGCGATTGGATCCAGGATTGAAACTGCCCAGAACTGAATGCGCGGCGGGTTTTCTGGAGGTGAGAAAGTGAGCGGTGGTTTTGTAAGAAGCAGTTTCCGGTTTGTGACACCGCTGGCAGGCTTGGTCTCCCACATAACCAGCCGCCGCATACGCTGGTGCTTCATAGACGGATGCCTGTTCTGCTTTTGCGAGTGGCCATGCGAGGAACTGCACCAGCGCAAACAACCCAAATACAACACGAACGGGCGACGACGGCCCAAAGATTGGCTTCGAAAATTTCACACTCGCCTTGTAGACAATAATTACGTTCTTTCAAAGTGGCGACAATCCAGAATGCGCTTAGCTCGAATGATGTCCATTCCGAGTACTTGCCCGCGCATGCCGCCTTTAGTGCTCCGGTTCGCTGACTCTCAGCAGCTGATCTCCGCGCACGTCGCGCAGGGTTTCGACGATTCCCGAAGGCCAGTGGATCTCCACCACGTCTGCCTGGGTGTCTGCGCCGAGTCCAAAGTGTACCGGGCCATAGCTCGAGGACGCGTATCCCACGCTGGTGGTCATGTGGTTGTACTGCGGGCCCACGGTTTTGCTCACGACTTTAATCCTCGCGCCAATGCCGTCGCGGTTGCTCCTGGTGCCTCGCAGAGACACCTCCAGCCAGTGTCCGGAGTTCGGGCTGCGGTTCATCCAGATCTCCGCAGGGGCGCCCAGCGCGGACACCACCACATCGATCCGCCCATTTCCCTCGAGATCGCCGAAGGCGCAACCACGGTGGCGGGCTTTCGGTGCGGCATCGAAACCGGCTCGCTCGGTCAGCTTTTCCCACTTGCCGCTTGCTCCCAGATTGCGAAACACCGTGTTCAATTGATCGACTGGCTGTCCGGGCATATCGTGCGCCTCCACGTGTCCGCCGCTCGTGAACAGGTCCTTCCATCCGTCGTTGTCGAAGTCGTAGAGGCCCGGTCCAAAGCCCGACATCGGCCGACTCAGGTCACGCATACCGCTCGGACTGGTCGTTTCCTTGAAGTCGCCCTTGCCGGTGTTCTGAAATAAGGGGAAGGTCTGATTGGGCAGCGTGACAAAAACAATGTCAGGGTAGCCGTCGTTGTTGTAATCGCGGAAGTCCACGCCCATACCGGAAACGAAGCTGCCATCCTCTGCCAGGGCGACTCCGGTTTCGAAGGCCACCTCCTCGAACTTCTTGCCGGTATTGTGGAAGAGCGAGTTGTAGGAAGCGTCGTTGGTGACGAACAGATCGGGCTTGCCGTCGAGGTCATAGTCCGCCATGCCGACGCCCATGCCCTTACCCGGATGGTCGCGAATGCCCCATTCCTTCGAGGCATCACGAAACGTTCCATCCCCGTTGTTCAGAAAAAGCTGGTTGGGCAGAGGCTTGTAATAGCGCGGGTGGCAGTAATCCGTGCGCCCCTCGATTGCGCACAACGGCTTGTCGGAGTATTCCCACTGCATGTAATTCAGGACAAAAAGATCGAGAAGCCCGTCGTTGTTCACATCGACCCACGCCGCTGTGATCTCCCAGAGTGGTCCGTATTGGGGATCAGGACGGTTGATAAATGGGTCTAAACCGGACTTCACCGTGACGTCGGTAAATGTGCCATTGCCGTTGTTGTGATAGAGCGTTCCATGGTGCAAGCCGGCGACAAAAAGGTCGGGATGGCCGTCGTTGTCGTAGTCCCCGACCGCCACGCCTATGTCGTAGCCGGTGCCCGCGAGTCCAGCGGCATCCGTCACATCAGTGAACACGCCATTGCCGTCGTTGCGGAATAGACGATTGCGATATTTGGGATCGTCCTTTTTCAAGGTTCTGATGTTGGCTCCATTGGTGAAGAAAATGTCCGGTCGGCCATCGCCGTTATAGTCGAACACGGCCACGCCGCCGGGCATCGTCTCCGGCGCGTTGCGCGCCGGGGTTTCGCTGTTCTCCAGCTGGAATGGAATCGCCTTCAGTTCGAATCGAATGGGGCTGGCGGGCTCCGCGGCTTCGAGCGAAATAGCGCACCCCAGAAGGAGAATCCAGACACCAACGCGAATGGGTCTCGACCTTTGGGAGAAAGGAAAAGGAGGTACCGAAGCCACCCTTGATTTTAACCGACCTTTGCTTAGAAGTACGTACGAGCGAAAATCCATGATTGGGGCCACTCATGGCGAGGAGCCGGCCTATCGGTTCGCCTCGCTTTGAGCGGTCTCGGGCTAGTGCGGCGCTTCCGTGACTTTTAACACTTGATCCGCTGGCACATCGCGCTCGATCTCGACAATTCCTGAAGGCCAATGGATCTCGACCAGGTCGGCTTTGCGGTCGGCGCCTAGTCCAAAATGCACTGGACCGTAGCTCGAGGATGCATATCCCACGCTGGTGGTCATGTGATTGTATTGCGCTCCTACCGTCCTGCTCACTACTTTGATCCTCGCGCCAATGCCGTCGCGATTGCTCTTGGTGCCCCGTAGAGCCACATCCAGCCAATGCCCGGAGTTCGGGCTGCGGTTCATCCAGATCTCCGCCTGTGCTCCCCCCACAGCCGTCACCACCACATCGATGCGCCCATCCCCGTCCAGATCGCCAAAGGCGCACCCACGATGCCGTGCCGGCGGCGCCGCATTCAATCCCGCCTCTTCGGTCAGCGGCTGGAACTTGCCACTCGCGCCCAGATTCCGGAAAACCGTATTGTTCTCGTAGATCGGCCGATTGTGCACTTTCGCGATATCCACGTCGCCCCGGGTGACGAAAATGTCTTTCCATCCGTCATTATCGAAGTCATAAAGGCCAACTCCGAATCCATCCATGGACCAACTCTGTTCTCGCATGCCCGTCTCAGTCGTGACTTCGGTGAAATCGCCTTTGCCCGTATTTTTAAAAATGGGGAAAGTCTCCTGCGCCAGGGCAGGAAACACGATGTCGGGATATCCATCATTGTTATAGTCACGAAAATCCAGACCCATCCCGGAAATAAACCCTCCGTCTTCTGTCAGAGCCACACCCGCCTCGAAGGCGACGTCATCGAACTTGTTGCCGGAATTGTGAAAAAGGGAGTTGTACATGGCGTCGTTGGTCACAAACAGATCGGGACGGCCATCGAGATCATAATCGGCCACCCCCACCCCCATGGCTTTGCCGACGTGGTCCCGCAGGCCCCACTCCCTGGACACATCGCGGAAGGTGCCGTCGCCGTTGTTGAGAAAGAGCTGATTGGGCGTGCCCTTGTAGTACCTGGGATGGCAGTAGTCCGCCTGTCCCTGGTAATGGCAAAGCGCCTGGTCTGAATATTCCCACTGCATGTAGTTCGCGACGAACAGATCGAGCAGCCCATCGTTGTTCACATCAACCCAGGCGGCGGTGATCTGCCAAAACGGACCATATTCGGGATCGGGACGGTTGATCGAAGCGTCCAGACCAGACTTCACGGTTACATCCGTGAATGTGCCATTGCCATTGTTGTGATAAAGCGTGCCGTGGTGTACGCCGGCAACGAATAGGTCAGGATGGCCGTCGTTATCGTAATCCCCGACCGCCACTCCCATATCGTAGCCCGTGCCCGCGAGGCCGGCGGCATCGGTCACGTCGGTGAAGACGCCACGGCCCTCGTTCCGAAACAGGCGATTCCGATATTTCGGATCGTCTTTCTTCAAGGTTTTGACATTGGCTCCGTTGGTGAAAAAAATGTCGGGACGTCCGTCGCCGTTGTAATCGAAGATGGCCACTCCCCCAGGCATGGTTTCCGGAGGGTTGCGGGCGGGCGTTTCGTCGTTCTCCACCCGAAAGGGTATCGATTTCAATTCGAATTGGATGGGCGAGGGAGATTCAGCCGCGTGAAGGACAAACCCGGTTACCACTAGCACTAGGAGCAACGACAGAAACCGTTTAGGCATTTTGAAGGAAAAGAAAAGGGGTGGCCGAGGCCACCCCTTCGATTCTACCTGAGCTTCGCTTAGAAGTAGTACTTCAGCGCGAAGGTGAGCGTACGGTTGCCAGTCTTGAAGGCCGGCTTTCCGTTGGTGCCGCTTCCGTTGTTGTTCGTCGGTGCGGGCCCAATCCCAGTCGCTTTGGCCAGACAGTTCCCGCTTGAGTCAGTGCCTGCCGTTTGCCCCTGCGAGGTGAGCCAGGCGCATTCGCTTCCCGCAACTCCGCCTACGCTCGCTGCGAGCGGGCTGATCGGCACGGTGTAGTTGTGGGTGAAGACCAACGTCTCATCTGCACTTCCAGCAAGTCCGAACTGCGGCAACGGATGGTTCAGGAAGTTAATCGCTTGTACCCTGAACTGGATCTTCTGCCGCTCGCTGATCTGGAAGTTCTTGAAAAGTCCCAGGTCGGCGTCGAAGTAGGCTGGGTTACGCAGGTACGGCCAGTTGATGGCTCCCATGTGCCCGTAGGTGGGGACTTGGAAGCAATTCGGGTTGAAGTACGCACCCGAGGCATGATGCCGCGGATCGCACGTGACCACCGGCAGGAAGGTTGTGTAGCCACCCCCACCAGCATCACTTCCGTACCAGCTTGCCGTAGAGACAGCTGTCGATCTCAGACCATTCGGCAACATGACGCTGTTATTGGGAAGATCAGGCGCACCGATGGTTGGTACCGTTAAGCTGCCGATGGTGGCGTTCAGGTTCCCGTTCAGGTTGGGCTGGATCGGAGTACCCAGAGAGTAAGTGGTAAACCCACTCAACTGCCAACCATTGACGGCACCCTCAAGGACCTTACTCCCGTGGACCGGTTTCGGCAGGTTCCAGGAATATGCCGCGTTAAAGGTTTGGGTGTGGTCATAGGCCAGCGGGCCATAGTCGTTCTTCAGGTTGTACGGATCAACCGCGGTTCCGTTTCCCGCTCCGTTGTCAGTCTGGCCATCGCGCGTGCCCAAGACCTTACTGAAGACGTAATTAGTCAAGAAGGTAACCGGCCCAGACGACTTCTGCCAGCCAACCTGCAATGAATTGTAATTGGAATATCCGCCGTGGGTAATCAGATAGATATCCTGGTAGTTTGCCAGCGGACGGAAGTCATTGCCACTCCATCCCTGGGTGTAATTCACCGTACGGGTCATATTAGCCGGATTGCTGCCGACGCCGGCATCCGGGCTTTGAACAAAGCAATCAAGAGCATTCGCATCGGAGTTCTTCTGATTGCAGGGCAAAGCTCCAGGGGCAATGTGCAGCCCATTCTTGGGGTCAACGCCGAAGTATGCACCGGGAGCAACGCTGTTCAGGTCCGAAACCTTACCGTTGTTTCCGTTCAACAACTCATTCATGCTCTTGTTGGCCACATAAGAGATTTCGAGAATCGAACGTCCTGGAAGGGCTTGCGATATGGTTACGTTCCAGTCGTAGACCTCAGGGGTTCGGTTATCACCTTGCGGCATTACCGAGATCGTTGAGCCGTTCTGCACCGATCCGGAAGGTGGAGTAAAGGAACCGCCGTTGTTTCCGCAGTTAATAAACGCGTATCCGCTGCAGGTACCTGCGACGAATTGCGGCGAGCCGCCCTGGGGCCAGTTGGCTCCACTGGTGGTGTAGCTGAAAATGCCCTGAGGTCCGTTCATCGGCCCGGTAACGTCGTTCACCGCGAACTGGTAACGGAATGCGGCAAATCCGCCGCGGAGAACCGTTTTGCCAGTTCCGAACACGTCGTAGGCAAAGCCAAGGCGCGGCTCGAAGTAGAACAAGGGAGAGGAGAATCCTGACTGCGCAATCTTGCTGTTGATCCCGTGCCAGACCAAGCCGGGATTGCAGTTTGACGTGCAATTTCCCGACGCGTCGAAGGTCGCAGGCACGTTGTTATAGGAACCCCAGTTCCACACCTGGGCACCAGCGGATGGCCCATACCACTGGCCAACGTGATCGAGACGCATGCCATAGTTCAGGGTTAGCTGCCGGTTGGCCTTGAAGCTGTCCTGGCCATAAATGGACCACTGGTGGAAGCGAATGTAATCGCCGCCTTTCGGCCCGCCGGTGCTGACTTCCTGATAGTTGCTGTAGTTACCGGTGAACCAATCCGCAACATCGTTGCCGGTGTCGTTGCCGCTCCAGCCGTTACCCAGGTTATAGGTGCCCTTGTCCGTGGGGGTAAAGCCCAGGGCAGATTGGATATTGCCGCTGGTGTCCCAATAGGCTCCAACTTTCAGGGTGTGAGAACCGAGCACTTTGGTGAAGTTGTCGTAGATCGACGGATCTTTCTTCAGGGCTCCGAAAGTATTGGGACCCGCTCCAAAAAGGCTGGAATACGAGATCTGCCGAATATCCGGGAAGGTGCCGCCCCAAGGTGCGATCATGTCCGGGATCTGCTGGATGTTCTTGTTATTCGCGAACAGCGGAGAGACGTTGAGCCCAACCTTATAACGATTCACAGCGTTGGGATCGGTCAACTGCGATGGGTTGATGTAGCGGGCGAGCGTAAACACGGCTTCGTTGGTGGTGGTCGCATTGAAGACGTGCGTAAAGTTGACCATGACCTCTTGCGACGTGGTTTTGGCTAGAGAATTGGAAGGGTAGGGCAGCGACCAAGCCGGTCCCGACCACCATTCTTCAAAAGGAATCTGATCGTTCTCGATCTGGCGCGTGTACGAACCCGTGATTTTGGTGTTTTCGCTAATCGCGTAGTCGACCTTGCCAGTGGCTTCCCAGCGGTTCTGGGGCACATTCACGGTGAGCAGGAGGTTATTCCAGCCGTTGCTTGCGGAGGGCGTTTGGTTAGGTGCGGGATAGAACTTCATCAGACCGGCAACGGCAGGATCAGGCGTCGCGGCAGTTGCCGCAAAAGGTTTAACGCTTCCTGATTTCAGGTTCCAGGGAATGCCGTAGGCGTAGCCCCACGTGCTCTGCAGCTGATTCAACAGAGCCGTTGGTACGGGGTTTGCAGCCGTCCCGGTATATCCAGGTTGCCCGTCAATGGTGGTTTCGCTGAAATCGCCGGCTCTCTGCTCTACCGTGGGAACGTTGTAGTTGTGAATACTGCCGGCAGGATGCTGCCACATGTATTCATAACCGCCCCAGAAGAACAATTTGTTGTGGTGGGGAATAATCGGCCCACCGATGTTGCCGCCTCCATAGTAGTAGTTCTCATCCGGGTGGAGGGACTGGATTTCGAGAGCCTTCGTCGCGGGGGCAACGTTGGCATTGTTCTTCAGGAATTGGGTGTATTGGCTGGCATTGAAGGCATCCCAGGAATTGAAAATCTGATTCCGCGTGTACAGGTAACCTTCGCCGTGGTACTGGGTGCCGCCGCTCTTACTGAAGGCCTGGAAGATGGTCGGTCCTTTTGCGTATTCCGCGTCGTAGGACGACATCAGCATCTTGACTTCGGAAACCATGTCTTGATTGATGTTCGCAATCTGGGTTCCCGCGTTGCCGGGGTCGACGAGGTTCGCGCCATCCAGCATGAACGCCATGGAACCGTAGGGCTGGGTTCCATTGATCGAATACGCACCGACCGGACCAGTGTTTGTGCTGACAACTTTGTCGCTGAAACTACTGCCCTGGCCCATGCCGTTGGTCGAAACCGCGCCGGGCATTAACTTAATAAGCTCGCCAGCGTCACGGCCCAGGATCGGGGTGTCCTGAACCAGCGTCTGGTTCAAAGTCGTGCTGACTTCGGCGGTATCCGTGGGAATCGTAAGCGCGCCGGCTTGAATCTCGACGGTCTCATTCACCGCGCCAACCTGCAGCGCAATGTTGGGCAAGGTGCGGTTGTCGCCTTGAGCGAAGACGATCCCGTTTTGTGTCCACGCCTTAAACCCGGCCGCGCTCACGGTCACGCTGTAAGAGCCCGGCTGAATAGCCGTGATCGAGAAGTATCCCGATCCGTTCGAAACCGTGGTGCGGGTATCGCCTGAAGCGTCATTCTTCAGGGTCACCTTCGCGTTGGCTACCACGGCGCCGCTCGAGTCGGCGGTGGTGCCGGTCAAGGTTCCGGTCAGCTGCTGACCGAAACTCAGCGTGGAGATGGAGATAAGAACGGCCAAGCAGGCAACCAGGCCTACCTTCATCCAAGCCGTCAAATTAGCTTTCTTCATGGAACCGCCTCCCATTGAACATAAAAAAAACGGGCTTCGCACCCGCCGTAGTTAACTGCAATAGGCACTGCAGGTGTGCAGTGCCTCCCCGGATTTCCTTTCAAATGATTGCATTGGGTAGTACAAAAAGACTATTCGAACTGCGAAGCAGACTTTTATCGTGTGTTCATGAACACTGTCAAGAGAAAAAAACGATTTTGTTGTAAAACTTTCGGCCGTGAAAGTCTTCCAAGGTAAGTCTCTGATTTCGAACGATATCTTCTTCGATCCTCGCCTGAATCAGAAATACAAAATCGTAAGTCTAAATCGGGAATTAAGATCAAACACCTAGCCGCGAAGCGGTAATTCTTTAGGATTATGGCGGTCGGTCTCAAACTGAAGTGCGCTCGGCCTGGGCCAAATTGGTTTGTCATGGTCTCAATTTCACTGACGCTCCGGATTCCGTATACTGGTTGATTGGAGATGGGTGAGTTGCGCTGTTCCATAAGGCAGAACTATTTTCGGGCGTGTCGTGTTTTTGCAGTTCCACTGTTAACCGTTGCTGCCTGTAGCGCCTCGCTTTGCCCACCCCCGCCGTCGCTCCAGGCGAGGCTCCGCGCCCACCCCAGCGCTGAAAACTACGAACAGCTTGGATCGTGGTTTGGAGACCGGCAACAATTCAGCTGCGCATCCGAGGCCTATCGGAAGGCTCTCGATTTGAACCCAAGCTCTGCACGGTTGTCGTATCTGCTGGGTTTGAGCCTCTATTCGGAGGGAAAACTCCCTGACTCTGTCGCCTCTCTTCAACAATCGATCGAGATTGCACCCAACGCGATTAAGCCCCACCTTCTCCTTGCCACTGCGCTCGATCGGTTGCAGCGGAAGAACGAAGCAAAAGCCGAGTGGGGGCGAGCGCTCGAGATCGACTCACACTCGGCTCTGGCGCTCGACGGGCTGGCGAGAGAACTCATGGCGCAAGGAAAATCTGGTGAAGCTCTCAGCTTGCTGCGTTCTGGGCCGCCCGACGAGAGTTTGACCATTGATCAAGCCGAAGCCTACAGCCAGCTGCGAATGCTGGATGAGGCGGCAAAACTGCTTACCTCGGCGTCGGAAAAGAACCCGACCTCGCCGCGCCTCCGAAACGCATTGGCCCTGGTTTACATGCGGGAATCCCGAAATCAGGAGGCGGAGAAGTTGTGCGCGAGCACGGTGCGGCAGCATCCGAACGATTTCGAAAGCCAGAAGCTCTATTTAAAGGTTCTAGTGCTGACCGGCAAGCGCAGTGTCGCGCGCGCGCTCGCCCAGAAGCTCTTGGCACAAGCCCCAGCTGATTTTGATGTTCTGTACATCAACGGAGTCCAGGAATACGACTTAGGGGACTTTCGAGGGGCGCGCGACCATTTGCAGCGGGCAATTGAAGCTAGCCCCGATGCCCCTCCCGCGCATTTCAAGTTAGGTCAGGTGATGATGCGATTGAACGATTGGAGAGGCGCGCAGGAACAGATCGAGCGGGCACTCGATCTGGGAGCGAGCGAACCGGAAGTTCATTTCGAACTGGCCACGGTTTTGCGGAATCTGGGGGAAAATGAGCGCGCGGCTGATCAAATCGAGCTCTATCAGAAAGGACTCAAGCGAAACCAAGCGATAGCCCTGGCCGCGAGCAAGTCAGCGCAGGGCGATAAGGAACTCGAGGGGGGCGATCCCCACAAGGCCGCCGCGTACTATGGCGAAGCCATCGCAGCAACTCCCGATGACGCGCAACTCCGCTTCAAACTCGCGGTCGCGTTCGATCGCAGCGGCGACATCGCGGATGAGCGGGCGGCTCTAGATAAGGCACTCCAGTTGAATCCCGACTTGGCGCCGGCACAAAATCAACTCGGTTTTCTCGCGTCCGAAAGCGGCGACCCGAGCGAAGCCGAAAAGCATTTTCGAGAAGCGGTGCGAGCCGCTCCCGGGTTTGCGGAAGCATGGGTGAATCTTGCTGCGACCCTCGGACTCGAGTCTCGATTCACGGAAGCGCAGCAGGCGGTTACCAATGCGCTGCAACTCGATCCCACCAATTCCCAGGCACTTTTGCTTCGCGACACTCTGGCCAAGGCCCTGGCGCAGCACTGAGGATCAAATGCGGCCGCCTGGGCAAATGTTACGGCATAAATCTGGATATTGGACTCGCCGGAAGTGGTTGCAGAGCATCCCGGCTGGACTAGCGCCATGGGTCATTCCCGACAAGATTTGGGCGGCGGCAAACGCCAATAACAAAGCAGCCACGTTCTCGCGATTTGTCGACGTCGCCGAAGCCGCCGGCCTCAAACACCCTATGGTCTACGGCGACCCGAATCACAACACCTATATCGTCGAGGTCAACGGGGCTGGTTGCGCCTTTTTTGACTATGACAACGATGGCTGGATGGACGCGCTTATCCTAGGCGGCCGCACGCTCGAAGGCGTCCCGCCCGGCGGTGGCAATCGGCTTTACCACAATAACCGCGATGGAACTTTCACCGATGTGACCGAAAAATCCGGGTTGGCGGCTCCCGGATGGGCTTGCGGCGTATGCATCGGCGATTACAACAATGACGGGCTGGAAGACGTTTTCATTACCTACTACGGCCAGAACAAGCTCTTCCGAAACAATGGCGATGGCACATTTATCGACGTAACCGAAAAAGCGGGCCTTTTACACAGCGGCACAAGCTTTGGATCTGGTTGCACTTTTATTGATTACAACCGTGATGGATGGCTGGACTTGTTCGTATCCAATTACGTCGATATCGATTTGGCGACCGCCCCGAAACCCTCCTTGGATGTTCCGAACTGCAACTTTGAAGGCGTGCCTACCAATTGTGGGCCCGGCGGTCTCGGCATACCCACGCACTGTTTCTATCGCAACAATGGAGACGGTACATTTACAGACATTTCGAAACAGACCGGCATTTCTGCCATCAAGTCGTCCTACGGATTTACCGCGGTTGCATTTGATGCCGATGAGGACGGCTGGACGGACCTGCTCGTCGCCTGCGACGCCACTCCCAGTCTCTTATTAATGAACAATCACGACGGCACCTTTCGTGAGGAGGCTATGTTGCGCGGGGTCGCGGTCAGCCGGGACGGAAATTTGATGGCCGGCATGGGGGTCGGGGTCGGAGATTTGGATCTGGATGGACATCTCGATGTGGTCAAAACCCATTTCGTGAATCAGTCGACGGGCGTATATCGCAACAGCGGCAGAGGTGATTTCGATGACGTTACCGTTCGCGCCGGGCTGGATCGCGAGCGACGCTTTGTAAGCTGGGGGGTTGGGATTGAGGACCTCGACAACGACGGCTATCCGGATATTTTCATTGCCTCCGGCACTTTCGCGCCCGAACTGGAGCGGGTGTATGCGAAATATCCGGCGCGAAATCCGCGCTTGATCTGGCGCAACCAGGGCGACGGAACCTTCAAAGAACTGGGCGAGGAAACCGGACCTGCCATCGCCGAGCGGCAGGTCAGCCGCGGTGTCGCATTCGGCGACTTTGATAATGACGGAGACATGGACATCCTGATTATGAACCGGGGCGAAGCGCCTTCCCTGCTCCGGAACGATGCGCCGAAAGGCAATCATTGGATCAAGGTGCGATTAGAGGGGAGCAAAAGTAATCGCAGCGGCATCGGTTCACGAGTGTTGGTTCATTACCAAGGAAAGGTGCAGGCAAAGTGCGTTACCAGCCAGGCCAGCTTCTTATCTTCGAATGACCCGCGCCTGCATTTTGGACTTGGCCAGAATTCGTCTGTAGATATCGAGGTGTTTTGGCCATCCGGCACTTCCGAGAAGTTCTCCAAAATCCCGTCCAATCAACTGGTCACGATCCGAGAAGGCGAGGGCATCGTAAAGGGCAGACCGTTCTGAATGGCAGGAAATTCAGTTGCAGCAGCGATGCCGCCTGAAGTATCTTTACACAAATTTACAATCGTGCGGCAGTGACTCCCACTGCCGGCACCGGGGTTGGGCGCTCCATGTCGTACAAGTGGGTTCTGGTACTGATTTCAGCGATAGGGCTCGAATGCCACACAGCCATCCTCGCCAGCGGCCAGGTCGAACGAACGTCCTGCACGCCGCCCGCAAATCTGACAGAAAAACTGCGCTCACATCCGGACGCAAAGGCTCATATGGAACTTGGAGCCTGGTTCGATGCCGAAGGGAAATATGCGTGTGCCGTCGAGGAGTACGAGGCGGCTAGCAAGCTAGAACCGCATTCGGGAGATATCTTTCTCCGGCGTGGCACGAGCCTACTGCGAGCGGGCAACCCGACCGAAGCGGAGCCGGTGTTGCGAGAGGCTATCTCGCTTCTGCCTTCTTCCCCTGAACCTCACGAAAAACTTGCAGAACTGCTAGAAGCGTCCGATCGGCGCGCCGACGCGCAAGCCGAATGGGATGCCGCTTTAAACCTGAGCCCTAAGTCGATACCCGCCTTGCATGGCGCGGCCAACAACCTGATTGTCGAAGGCAGCTATCCGGCCGCGATTCGCCTGCTGCGTGCGGCGCCAAAAAGCGAGACGCTAACGCTCGACCTCGCGCATGCCTATGCGGCGGCAGGATCTCTCGCCGATACGGAAAAAGTGCTCCGAAAAGCAGTCTCGGAAAATCCGTCATCGTTCCCTTTGACCCGCGCGCTGGTGGGAGTGCTGGTAGATGAGCACATATTCGAGCGGACATTCGAGGAGCCGGTCAACATCGCGGAACGGTTCGCGGCCGAGCATCCCTCGAATGTCGATGCGCAGCGCCTCTACCTGCAGATGTTGGTCGCCTGGATACCCCAAGGGGCGCAAACGGGCGACGTGGCACGGGTCACGCCATTAGCCCGAAAGCTGCTCGCCGCCCATCCGAACGATGCCTACTTCCTTTATGCGAACGGAATGTTGGAGCGCCAGGCGGGCAATTACAAGGACGCCAAAGCTCACCTGGAGAAGTCGGCGGAACTCGACCCCAAGGACGATCGCGTCCATTACGAACTCGGAATGGTACTCGCAGCAACCAACGAGTTTGGGGATGCAAAGCGCGAATTCGAAAGAACTCTGGCTCTTGGGAACACACGCCCCGAAGTTCGGTTTCAGCTGGCGAAGGTTCTGCGCGCCTTGGGAATGCCCGAAGAAGCAGATAAAGAGCTCAAGCTGTACCGCGATCAAATGGCTGCCGCGTCGGAGCAGCGAATCTCCAAATTAAAGGAGGCGGAGGCGGACAAGGCGCTCTCGTCGGGGCAAACGACGGAAGCCATTGCGCTGCTCCGGCAGGCCATCGACGCGACCCCGGAGGACGCTCAACTGCAGTTCAAGCTTGGAATGGCGCTCGATAAAACCAATGACATTACGGGCGAAAGGGCAGCGCTCGAGAAGGCGGTCCAGCTCGATCCGGATATCGCGGTGGCGCAGAATCAACTTGGGTATCTGGCTTCGCGCAGCGGAGACATGGGATCGGCGGAAGAGCACTTCCGTCACGCCGTTCAGGTGGCGCCAGCCTACACCGAAGCCTGGATCAATTTAGCGGCAACTTTGGGGATGGAAGCCAAAATTGGCGAAGCTCGGAAGGCGGTTGCCGAAGCATTGAAAGTGGATCCCAAAAACACCGCGGCGATCGAGCTCGAGCAGGACCTGAAAGCGGCGCAGCGTTAGGTTCGAGGTTGGCCGACTCTTTTTAGGGGAGGAATTGTGAGGGGGAACACCACACGTCGTGCGGTGTTGCGTTCACTTGCGTTCGTATCGGCGCCGGCGTTATTCCAACCATCGCTGCTTGCCAATTTCAGGCCCCGGCTGCTGACGTCGCCATTCTCTCATTTCGTCGACATCGCCCCAAACGCCGGGCTGACCGAGCCTATGATTTATGGGGATCTCGACAAGTCCACTTACATCATTGAGGCCATTGGCGCGGGTTGCGCATTTTTCGACTATGACCGTGACGGCTGGATGGACGTATTCGTCCTGGGTGGACGCCGGCTGGAGAATACTCCACCCGGGGCCAGCAATCGCTTGTACCACAACAACCGCGATGGAACTTTCACGGACGTGACCGAAGCAGCGGGCCTGAAAGATAGTGGTTGGGCAAACGGAGTTTGCGTTGGCGATTACAACAATGATGGATTCGAGGATCTGTTCGTCACTTACTACGGACAGAATAAGCTCTATCGCAACAATGGCGATGGTACTTTCCGCGACGTGACGGCTACAGCCGGGCTTCTCCACCCATCAACCCGTTTCGGCACCGGTTGCACCTTTGTCGACTATAACCGCGACGGTCTGTTGGATCTATTCGTTTCGAACTACCTCGATTTCGATCCACAGCACGCGCCCAAACCTTCGATCGATACGCCCTTCTGCAATTACGAGCAGGTCCCTGTGAATTGCGGACCCCGAGGTTTGCCGACTTCGGAGCAATTTCTGTATCGAAACAATGGCGATGGAACCTTCACGGACGTTTCCCGGGAATCAGGGGTCGCCAAGCTACGGAACTCCTACGGATTAACCACGGTGGCGTTCGATGTGGATGAAGACGGGTGGCAGGACATTTTTGTCGCTTGCGATTCTTCGCCGAGTTTTTTGCTCATGAACAATCACGATGGCACCTTCCGGGAGGAGGGATTAGAGCGGGGGGTCGCGATCAGCGGCGAGGGGCTGCAACTGGGAGGGATGGGAGTAGGCATCGGGGATTATGAACTGGACGGCCACCTGGACTTGATTAAGACCCATTTCATGAACGAAGCCACCGGCATCTATCACAATAACGGCCATGGTGAATTCGAAGATAGGACGGGCCCGGCGGGCTTTTCTTCCGAACGTACCTTTGTCAGTTGGGGAACCGGGTTGGTGGATTTCGACAATGACGGTTATCCCGACATCCTAGTGGTGAACGGAACGGTATATCCGGAACTGGAACACGTCTATAAGAGGTTCGAGGCTCATAATCCGCGACTGATCTATCGCAATCAAGGAAACGGAACCTTCGCCCACTTACATCGGAGCGAAGTCGGCCCCGCCATCGACCAACGATTCATCAGCCGGGGTTGTGCGTTTGGGGATTTCGACAATGACGGCGATCTGGATGTGCTGATCATGAACCGGAATGCACCACCTTCCCTCCTCCGTAACGATGCGCCGAGTGGAAATCACTGGATCAAGATCGGTCTCGAAGGAACCAAAAGCAACCGCAGTGCGATCGGATCGCGGGTGCTAGTCCACTACGATGGCAAGGTGCAGGCGCAATGCCTTACCAGCCAAAGCAGCTACTTGTCTTCGAATGATCCGCGACTGCACTTTGGCGTGGGAGAGGCCACAGCGGTTGACATTGACGTATTTTGGCCAAGCGGAGCGTCGACGAGATTTACGAAACTCGCCGTAGACCAACTGGTCAGCATTCGCGAGGGACGCGAGATCGTGAAGAGCCAAGCTCTACGATAAATGGAAGAGCAGAATTGTAAAGATTCGTCAAAGAGGAGGGCTGTCTCTTTACAGAAACGATTTCCTAATCCACCATGGATTGTCTTACCCTCCCCGGCTAACTGGAGCCTCCACATGTCCGAAAGTAAGGTCCACCTGCCCATTTTCGCAAAGATAGGTGTTTCGATCGCGGCAGTCGCTCTCTTTCTGGTTTTTCGTCCGCTCGCTATGCAGGGTCAGAACAACGCTCCCGCTACTGAGGTCGCGCCGATCGTGACCAACGTGGATGAAGTGGCAATGGACCTGGTGGCACACGGCAAGGGCAAGAAACCCATTCTCGATCTTCGGCCGGAGGACCTGAGGGTGGAAGATAACGGTACGCCAGTAAAAATTTCCGGCATCAACCTGGTGAGCGGAAAGTCAGGCTCTGAGCGGCTGGTCACGTTCGTATTTGACCGGCTCGATTCCGCGGGAAGCACCAACGCGCGTAACTTAGCCGCCAAGATCTTGAAGGCGATTCCTCAGGAGGGCTTCTCGTTCGCAGCCCTGAGCATTGCCGGACGACTCCGGCTCCAGCAGAACTTCACCTACGACCGCGAGGAACTAAGGAAAGCGATCACCTTGGCGAGCGCTGCTTCCAATTCCGAGAGAACAAACACCTCGGAGGCGCCGGAGAGAATGCTGATCGACATCGCCAAGAATGGAACCGGCAACTCGGGCACAACGGCCACTCGAGAGGAGCGTTTTCATGCGCAGGTAATGCTGGCCTCTCTCGAAGATTCCCAGCGTATCGTCCAAGAACAGCATACCAGTCCATCGCTCGGCGGACTCTTGGCCCTGGTCCGCAACCAACGGCGGTTCCCCGGGCGCAAAGTAGTGATCTATTTTGCCCAGGACCTTCGCCTGGATAGCGGATCTGGTGTGGTCACGGGATCGATTATCGAAGCCGCAAGCCGTTCCGGAGTCAGCATTTACAGCCTGGACGCAAGCGCCGTGAGCAATGAAGTGAATCAGGACCTGATGTCCGCGATGAGCCTGGGCAATTCGGTCGCCATGAGTTCCAGCCGGGGCAGTGCTCCGGCGCCCTTGACCGGTCCGCCAGCGAGGTCGTTCGCCGATACGACTACTCCGGGCATGCAATCGCAAATCAGCAATCAATATCAACGATTTGAAATGCAGGAAGGAAACGACATCCGTGGCCCCCTGGCGAAATTGGCGGATGACACCGGCGGAGCCTACATCCGCGCCGGGCAAAACCCCAAGAAAGCACTGCGCAAACTCATTGACGAGATGACCACCTACTATGAGGTGACCTACGTTCCACCCAGCAGAGATTACGACGGGCTGTTTCACCCGGTTCGCATCACACCGCTACGAACGGGACTCACAATCCAATCCCGCTCCGGGTATTATGCGTTGCCGCCGGACAGCGGGTCGGGGCCAAAAGCCTTTGAAGTACCCCTGTTAAAGATGCTCGCCGATACCCCCCTTCCCGCGGACCTGAAATTCCGTTCCGGAATTTTGCACTTCGGGAATTTCGGGACTGGTAACGCAAACACCCTGGTTGTCGAAGTGCCGGTTTCGGAACTGGAGACGCAGGATGACCCGAATACGAATCTGTATTCGTGCCACGTTTCAATTGTGGCGCAGATCCGGAACGAGGCAGGCGAAATCGTCGAACATTTCAGCGAAGACGTGCCCCGGCACGGTGCTCTCGATACCAAGGGAGCCACCCGTGAGGTGGTAACCGTGCAACGCCATTTTCTCGAGCAGCCCGGCGAGTACACCTTGGAAACAGCGGTCTTGGATCGCAACAGCGGGAAAAGGGCAGCGCAGCGATCCACGTTCGTCATCCCGCAAAACGAATCCGCGTCGGGATTGAGTGATATCGCTTTGGTGCGGCGAATGGAGCCCTTCCCGGAGGAGGTTGACCCTGACGAACCGCTTCGTTACGGCAACAGCAGGGTCGTGCCAGCTCTGATCGGCCGCCTGCCGAAGGGTACGAAAGAGATCTCCGTATTTTGTCTGATTCACGCCAGCACGCAATCTAGCGAAGAAACCCGGATGGAAATGGAGGTAACGAGAAACGGAGAACCGATCGCCCAGGTTCCGCTGCAGCTCAGAAAAATGCAGGACGCGGGTTCGGTACCGTACGTGGCGACGATACAAAGCGCATCCTTGCCGGCGGGCGAGTATCAGGTCATCGAGACCATGACGCAAGGAGAGAAGGTGACGCAGCGCAGTGTTGCCTTTGGCATTGAAGGCCCGCAACTCGCCAGCGCCAATGTGCCCGAAAAACTGTCCACCAAAGATCAGGACAGCGACCTGCCTCAAGACTCGCACCTCGAAGCCATGCCGCTGCCATCGCACGCTTTGGTTATCACCCCTCTTCCGCCGAACTCGGCTCCAGTGCCTTCCCCGGACGAGCTCCAGGCGATCATTGCGGCGGCTCGCAAGCACGCGCTTGGCTATTCCAAGTCATTACCGAATTTCGTGTGCATTGAAGTGACGAACCGTTCCGTGGATCCCGGCAGCAGCGGAGCCTGGAAGCATCGTGACAGTTTCTCCGAACTGTTGCGATATGTAGATAACCAGGAGACCCGTACGATGCTCGAGAGGAATGGTCAGAAGACCAGCTCGCAGCGCAGCGATCTCGATCCCGGCTGGACCATTTCGACGGGCGAATTCGGCCCGCTTCTGAAGCTCGTCTTTGGCGAGAGCTCGAAAGCCGATTTTCGATGGCAGGAAGCCGCCACGCTGGGCAGTGACATCGTTCAGGTGCTGAGTTATCGAGTGGCGCGGGAGAACGCCACCATCAATCTGTCCGACAACAACGGCACGATCGGAGCCGGATTCCACGGGCTGGTGTATGTCGATAAGGCCACCGGCGGCATCCGGCGAATCACATTACAGGGTGACGATTTGCCACATAACTTCTCCATTCACGCGGCATCGATGACACTGGACTACGACTTCATTCGCATTGGCACCCACGATTACCTTATGCCTCTGCGCGCAACCCTGGCGGTGCAGAGAGGCAAGCGACAAATCGACCTGAACGAGATGACGTTCCGGAATTATCGGCGTTACGCGTCGCAGGCGAAGATTGTTTACACGCCGTGATGGCCATTGTTCATAACGTTGTTGCCACAAAGTAGGTAGTAGAATTTTCCGCATGCGAAAGACTCCTCCCCCGGGCGTCATCGTGTAGGAGTGTGCATGAGATATCGAAAGGTTTTCCGCCTCGGCTCGCTGGTTGGGATCTTGGGCCTAGTATGCGGCGCGCGCCTGCTGATGGCGGACAAGAATTCGGCCGCACAAGACTCCAGTCCAACGCCCGGCCGAAACCTGCTGGTGCTGAGAAAGAATGTCCGTCGCGTAATGGTTGATGTGGTGGTGCGCAACGCGAAGAACGAGCCGGTCGGCGGGCTTACCGCAAAAGACTTCGTAGTCTCCGAAGATGGTCAACCCCAGAGAGTCCTTTCCTTTGAAGTGCACGACTTTGAGGCGCCTTCCATTTCCCTTCCCGTGAACTCAGCCTTGCCACCGAATATCTTCGTGAATGTTCCGGCCACGCCGGAACGAGGACCGCTTAACGTTCTGCTTTTCGACATGGTGAATACCGACGATCTGGCCGACCAGATCTACGCCCGAAAGCAGGCGCTAGACTTCGTCCGCAGAATGCCTGCCGGGACACGCTTTGCCGTCTATGTGCATTCCGATGGCTTGCATCTAGCCGAGGGATTCACGGATGACAAAGACGCTCTCTATCGAACCCTGGATCCGGAAAATCCGAAATCGCATTTCCCTCGGGCATTCTTGATGTCGCGCAACTTCGGCCGTGGGGATCCGGTTGCCATGATCAGCGTGATGACGCATATCGCTGAATTTCTCAACGGCATTCCTGGCCGCAAGAATTTGATTTGGATGTCGGGGACGTTTCCCATGGATTTGTACGCCCACGCAGGCGATCCGCTCGACCTTCGGGAAGACATCCGCGGAATGGTCGACGAACTCACGCGTGCCCAGGTTGCGGTTTACCCGGTGAATGTTCGCGGAGTGGTGGTGAACCCTGAGGGTGCGCTCACCGGTGGAGGTAGCCCGAAGTCCGGGGTGGGAGGCGAAGCCGGGGGCAGCGGCATCAGCATGGGTGGCGTGGCGTCTGGCGGAAGTGCCGGCAGGGGAATTGGAGCCGCGGGTATCCAGGACGGCGTGGGACCGCTCGAAGGGAACGGCGCCGACTCGCTCATAGAGGATTATCAGACGCAAAATGATATTGCCACCGCGACCGGAGGGCGCGCGTTCTACAGCGATAACGACCTCACCGCCGCGCTCGGCGAGGCGGTACAAGATGGCGCGAGCTACTACACGCTGAGTTACTCTCCCACCAATCCAAATTACGATGGCAGCCTGCGCAGAATTCGAATCACTCTGGCCCGACAAGGTTGTCGTCTTGCCTATCGCCGCTCCTATTATGCCGACGATCCCGAGGTGCCGAGAGCGCGGCCCAGGAAAAACGCATCCCCGGAAGAAATGGAAGAAGATTTCGCGACCCGAGAGCAGGAGCGCCTGATCTTTGCCAACCTGCAGCATGGCGCGCCCTTAGTGCACGACCTGATCTTTAAGGTACGCATTCATGCGGAGGGGCCGCCGGCCATGGCCACTCCCGAGCAAATGGCCCAGCTGGCTTCGCAACCCGCCCACACCCGCGGCAAGAAGAGTGTGTCGCTGAAATCGCTCAAGCCGGTTCCAGTTCAGAGATACGACATTTATTACGTGATCGTCGCGAGCCAGATCAAGCCGCAGAGCGGCAAGCCGCTTCCCCTCGAGTTCGCGGCGGCCGCTTATGACGCCGACGGTTGGGTAGCCAATGGGATCTTCGAGAAAGCCGCCGAAGACGATTGGTCGAACCCTTTTGCCGGGGTGCAACCTGCGCCCCCTGAATCCTGGCAGCCAAGCAATCAGAAAGTCTATCGCGCGCTGCAGATACTGCTTGTCCCTACCAGCGCTACATCCATGCGGGTAGTGGTGCGCGACACTTCCACCGACCGGATTGGCGCGCTGGAGGTTGCTTTGCCGTTGCCGCCCGAACCGGTAACTGGAGCAGCAACCGCGGGACCTTCCGAACGACCGAAATTAAATTGAGAGCCCGCACTCGAAAATCACTTGGCAGCCGAAACTCGCCGTTCGAGTTGCGCAATCTCCTGTTTGAGCATGTCGGCATCGGGTCCGGCTGGCACATAAGTCAAGCAGTTGCGAAGGTGGGAAATGGCGCCGTTGTAATCTGCCTTCCGGGCGAGAATGGCGGCCAATAACTGCTCACCATTTTGTATGTTATGCAGGGGGTCGGCGGCCATTAACTTCTTGCCGCTGTCTTCTGCGCTGACCAGGTGGCCAAGTTGATAATTGGCCAAGGCGCTGAAATACCACACCCGCATGCTTCCCGCAGGATCGAGTTCGAGAAAATGACTGACGTTGTCCAGCACCGCCTGCCAGTCCCCGTTTTGCGCCGCCAGTGCGGTTAGCTGCTCAAAAGGAAGGACAAATTTGGGATCGGCCGCGACGGCACGGTCAAAACACGCTTTCGCGTCACGCGGACTCGACTGCAGCTGAATCAATCCCAATTGGTACCAGGCGTCAGCAAACCCGGGATATGCCCGCACCGCTTTTTCCAGGTCCTTTTGAGCATGCTCCGGCTTTTGAGCAAACATGTCCTGCCCGGCGCTCGCCCAATACTTCTTCGCGCTTTCGGGAGCCGTCTCGCTGGTCGCGCTCATCGCTGTGCCTCTCGCATTCGAATCCCTCGAGAGCATGACGGTGCCGACGTTCGGATCATCCCTGAGATTCCGTTCCGTAATGGCAACTTTGGCAGAACGAAATCCGGTTAAGAATCCTTCCAGCACGCAACCCTCATAGTGCGTCTGCATTTGACGCCGCATGTCCTGGAGCTGGCTGAGTTCGCCGGGAATACGTGCGGGCGTGACGACGAAGTTGCCTTTCGAATCGCTCTGGGTGGTGTAAACGGTCGAGTCATTACAATCGACTGTGACCAGAATGGGCACCCAAGGGAGCGTTTCTCCCTCGATAGCAACTTTCCCGAGCAGGAGGGCTCCGGCCCGGTCCGCCTCGGTCATGTTAAAGGTCCAATAGCCCCAGGTGCCGGCATCCTGTATGGATCCCGGCCGCGTAATCGTGTCTAGTGGTCGCGGGCCCATAGGGGTTCCCGGGGGAGGCCCTCCTCCACGCTGCGCGACCACAATATTCGGAGTTACAGTCAGGAGAGCACAAACGCAGACAAAGAAAAGACCATTTCGAGACATGAAGCACCTCGCTAGTAGCTAACCGTTTGCCTCAAAGGGGCGTCAGACACGTGGACACGCTGACGGATTATGTGACAATCAGTGCGACGCTTCTATTGTACAATGCTGCCCTCTTACGTGGCCGTACCGGGCGTGACTTGAGGTTCTTCTAGCTGCAGCTGCATGACCTGGCAGGGAGGTGAGTCAATGTCGGCACGTAGTCTTCTGGCTTTGGCCGGGTCCATGGTATTGCTTGTCCCAACCG
>Ga0126381_100001941_pt1 | contig 22248 bp, 37 predicted proteins | sample PanSoiMetPlot_28_FD_96465 | JGI IMG/M metagenome (GOLD analysis project Ga0126381, IMG submission 96465) | Tropical forest soil microbial communities from Panama - MetaG Plot_28 | ecosystem: Environmental > Terrestrial > Soil > Tropical forest > Bulk soil | place: Panama | collected 2016-02-17 | reverse complement strand
CTCCGCAAAATAGCGCAGCACCGTCGGCCCGTTGACGCTCAAGCTATAGCGCTGCTCATGGGTGACGATCTTGCCGGACAGCCTCAGTGCGTAGGTCAAAGATCGAATTCGGCAAAGAAGCTTTGCGTAGTTTGGCGCCTCCGATATCCCCTCAGCCCTGGAGATGTCCTCATCCAGGTGCCCGACATAGTACTGTATCAGCTCCCCGCGCTTGATGTTGCGCAGCCGCAGTATTGTTGGGCACTCCGGGAGGATAAGATGCTCCGGCTGATCGCGCGGCGTGATGGTGCGTGGGTTGAGGGGCTTCTTCTGGGTCATCAGATGGCATCTATGCAATCGCATTCGCATTCAGCGCAACAAGTGCAGTATTCCGGGTCTGGGTTATCATGGATGTCGCCCTGATACGGGCATCCATGCGGCTCCCGCTGCGCCTCCGGACCATGTTTGCAGTGTTTGATTTCCTTGTCCTCGGTCATCGCCTCACCCTTTCAAAGTGAAGATGTGGGGACCCTGTTCGCAGCAGAGTCCCCACTGGCGCGCTGATAATGATCCCCGGCGGCAACGCGGTGACATTACCGCCGGGGCGCCCCCGAAGGGGACTTTTCACGCTCGTACCGCAGACCCCGTTCGGAGCGGGGTAGATGCCCCGGAGGTTCGGATCGCGACCTCCGGGGACTTGAAGCGAACACCGGAGCGGCTGACGCGTAACAACGGCTCCAGCGTCGCTGACGAGTGCAAGCTATTTTGGCTTTCCACAGATAGCAAGTAGTCAGGAATATTTATTTCGTGCGGGGCAACGTCGTTGCAGAGCGGGCACGTCATGTCGAATTATCCGTCTGATCGGCCCAACCATTGTCGGCCGCGGCCCTAGCGAAATCATAAGTGCTTCTGGGTTTGGTAGCTTTTTTCGTCCCGAGAGCAAGACAGGACTTTTCCGCCCGTTCAATGATGCCGTGGAGCCTGGCAATATGCGGCTCACACTCCCACACCAGTTCCCTGTTAGATTCGTAGAACTCACAGCGCTCAAGGTGCGCACGCAGGGTGTTTATAAGGTCAAGGCCGGTGCTTCCCATCACTTCTCTCCCTCACATTTGATATTTGGTGGCAGCTACCCGCCCCATGGCTCGGAACAGTAAAGACCTCTTTCGGAGAGATGATGTTCATTGCCGGCACAAACATCATTCCCATGCTGGGAATCCTTTAGCAGAAAATAGAAAATTCCCTCGTTCCCACAAAGCCGAATAGTTACGCCATGCTCTTTGGTCAGAGCATTCAGGGCTTTGCAGAAGGCCTTTCCTTTTTCGGGTGTCATTGCTCTTCCCATCAACCTACTGAAATGTGATGTATCTCGGCTAGACGAAGGCGGACCAGCCGTCCGCGCGGTCATCCTTGAACCATCCCAGTTCCTCAAGACGAGAGGACTCTTCGGCGGTCAGCGGAAGCTCTGTCTGCGATACCCAGATTTGGTCACGCTCAGCACGCAGACAAAATTCGTGCTTTTCATGATTCCGGATGATTTGAAGACCTTCTATGAAGTTAGAAAGTTTCATTGCGTCCCTCCATCAACCTACTGATATCTCTACTCCGCTGCCGGTACCCGAGCTCTATGGCTCTACTCCGACCTTTCTGGGCGCCAGGGCCATTGTCCTGCTGGCTGGTGCGGATTCCATCAAACGACCGATTTGTCGGCTATCGCCGCACCATCTCTTCCGGCTCAAGGCCGAACCTCCGGCAGAGCTGGAATGAGTAAGTCGAACCCAGAGCGAACCGGTCGCTGACGATCCACCAGAATGGCACCTTTTCCCGGCTGCGCCCGCGCTTATGAAGGTTGCGGATGACGCGCTGCAAAAGCTCGTTATCGGGAATGTCGTTAACATCTGGCATGTTGTTGTGCCTCTACTGATCTCAATCCATTCGTGCTGCTCATCGAATAGGTCCATCGTCTAATCCGAGTCAATCAATATATTTTTTTTCTGGGGAGGGGGAAGGAGGGGGCGCACGCGATCGCACCACGTCAACCCATTGGCGCGCGCCAAAATGCGCGCATGGCCCAGGAACCACCGACCCCGGTCCTACCCATTCGCATAATGCGTTATATGGAACATTTGTTGTATGCCAGAGATCAATCAACAACTTAGATCAATCAATCAACCCGATATCATAGAAGCTATCAACAAATCGTCGCGCGGCGGGATCACAACGTTTCAAGATCTTGAAGAAAAGAAAGAGGGAATTCGATGGAGCAAGGACGTTGCCTCCCCCCTCCTTCCCTACTCCCGTAGGAACACACCTATCACCAAAGGCCAGGGAAGATCAGGAAGGAAGATCGTTTTAATAACCGGTTTTTCACCCACCCTTTGAAGTAACCCAACCAACCTCTCAGCTCGTGGGTTACCAACGTCGCCCGGAACCGCGCGCGTAGTAGCGCTATGCAAAATCGCCTTGTCAAGGTCACGGGTTTTCGGTCCGCTAACCCATTGATTCAATGACCTTCTCAGAGATGTTCCATAACTCTACCTCAAGTGCACTTGAAGTGTACCGATCAGTAACATCCATACCCCACCGTCGAATCAACCCACCGCCGGAATTCTTCAATGATTTCAAAGACCGTGTAACGTTTGTAACATTCGTTCGCGAACAATCGTTACACGCTTTTCAGACTGTAGAAATACTACGCTACCGATTTGTGCGTACTATTACCGATCTTTACGGTTCTTTCCGTGCCCTTAGGTACATGACTACTTACATGCGCACCGGGTGCGTGCTATGCTCTCTTCATCAGATCGGAGGTGCTCAGACAGATGGACCACGGCAGGGAACCCCACCAAGAAGAGCCAGGAGGCTCTGCGGTGCGGCTCCGAGGGCGGGGTGGCAACACCCCGGAGATTGTTGCGGCGGGCACTGCGGCCCTTGTGGAGCCGAATGGGAAGCTGTTCTTGGCGCTTCCACCGCAGTGCCTACCGCAGCAATCACGCTGCATCCCTTTGAAAGGGGGCTTCAATGCCACACATTCAGGACGCGATCGCTGGCCATTACACCAGCTACGCCGAATTCGAAGATGCTAACCAACATGTTCTGGACACCGGCAAGTACTGGTACCAGCGCCTGATGACGCACGCCGCCCAGGAGGCTCAAAGAGCCTTCACCGAGGCCTACGATCGCCGCTACTTCAACGACCTTTCCCACGTCTGAAGCTTCGCGAAGATGGGCCCTGCGGGGCCCATAACGCGGCGCTTTGCCGCTTGAAAGGAGACTGCTATGACTACAAGAGCCGTAGAGCACCACGCCTGCGGTGCTCATGCGCATGCACGTACTCATCTGCACGTGCATACGTGCGTCGCTTGCGGTCACGCCTGGTGGCATTCGAAAGATGCCAGCATCAATTGCCAGGCGTGCCATAACTGCCCCGAATGCGGGGACGAACAGTGGATCATCGACCAACGCTTTCGGTCGGAGGAGGCGGCGTAACCCTAGCGCTCTGGGCACCCATGCGGTGCCCTTTGCAGTGGGGTCATCCCACTAGGAGCGCCGTTTGCTCCATACCGCTGACGGCGACAATCGGCGCTCCTTCCTCTTGAAAGGAGTGAATCAAATGAAAACCGGAAAACTGACTTCGCTCACTGCGTTAGCTCAAGAGCTTGAGCGTCGCGCGGAAGCGAAAAAGGACATGATCGCGGACACCAAGCACGTGGAAGTCTACGTGCGCGGCGACGACGATATCGGCCTTGAGATCGCCGGCCGTGAGGATTTCACGGTCAACGACTACGCCCACCGGCAGCTCGGAGAGGTCACCGGCATTCCCGCCGTCTACTACGATAAGATGCGCAAGGAAGCGCCGGACCTGCTGACCGCCAACATCAATCGGTGGTTTCATCAGGCGCCCGCTAATCGACTCATTCGAACGTTGGATGGGAAGGTGCGGGCGCTCCTCTCCGACCGCTTCAACACCGGCATCGAAAACGAGGACATGGCCCGGCAAATCCTGCCGGTACTGATGGAAAACGATCTTGAGGTCATGTCGGCGGAGATCACGGACCGCCGCATGTATCTCAAGATCGTGGATAAAAGCCTCGTTCGTGAGCTGGCCAAGATCGGTGGGGAATTCGGCGACGGAAAGCACAACATCCTTCGCGCGGTTTCTCCGGCGATCACGGTGTCCAACAGCGAAGTCGGCGCTGGCGCTGCTAGCGTTCTTGGCGGTGTCTACGACGGCTTTTGCTCAAACTTGGCAACATTCGGCGAACGAAGCGTCCGTAAGTATCACGTCGGTGCTCGTCATAGCCTTGGCGAAGATACTTACGCTTTGCTTTCGGATGAAACGAAAAGGAAAACCGACGTGGCGACGCTTGCCCAGATCGGCGACGTCGTCAAAGCGGCCTTCGACCGCGCGCGCTTCGACGCACTCGTGGATAAGATCGAAGGCACGCAGAAGGACAAGATCGACGGTGACCCGGTCAAGGTCATCCAGATCGCATCCAAGAAACTCGGAATGACGGAAGGCGAAGGCAAGGACATCCTCCGCCATCTGATCGAAGGCGGTTCCTTGACCCGCTTTGGGCTCTACAACGCGATCACCCGGACATCGCAGGATGTCGCGGACTACGATCGCGCCACCGAGCTGGAACGGGTCGGCGGCAAGATCATCGAACTTCCGGAGACGGAATGGTCGGTGATCAAGGAGGCCGCGTGATGTTTGCCAAACGCCATTATGAGGCGATTGCGCAAGTCATGCGGAAAGCGGAGCCGTCGATCGTCAATGACGCCAATCGCGACCATGTCCAATGGATGGAGATGGTCCGCGATTTGGCGGAGTTGTTCGAACGCGACAACCCGCGCTTTGACATAATCCGCTTTGTCAAAGCTTGCCGCAACGCAGCCTAGCGCATTGGGGCGGGAGCAATCCCGCCCTCTTGCGGTGCGCTGTTGCACCTTGAAAGGAGGCTACCATGAACCTGAAATACGCGAATATCCAGGCGCTTGCCGACTTGATCGCCAAGAGCGGCAAATTCGACCTGTGGTCGTTCGATATCTGCTTTGCCGGGTACATCAAGAAAATCACCGGCGCTCAAGATCCGTTCGGCGCGCGGGCAACGGCCCAGGAGTTCCTTGGCTTGGATGAGGCAACCGCCAGCATCCTGGTATACGGGACCGGAATCAAAGATAGCGGCTTTGATCCGCTCTCGGTAGAGCAGGCTGTGGGCGTGCTCAATCGATTGGCGGAAACCGGCAATGTGACCTGGGCGCTTGCTGATGCGAAGATTGTCGCTGGCGATATCTGGATTGCCAGCGAGCCTACCGCCTAACGACGTGTCTAACGCTATCCAACTAGGGAATATCGGCTTAGCTTCGCGGCATGGCGCCTGCGGGCGCCATAGCGCGGCGCTTGTGCCGCTTGGAAGGAGTTGATCATGAGCTACAAGGTTGAAGTGCAAGCTGATTCGACGGGAACGTGGTGCGGAAATGGCCTGCGGTTTGCCACCGAGGAGGAGGCGACGCTCTACGCCAAGAACCTTGCGTGGCGCTGGACCGCGGTGCGGGAATGGCGCGTCGTTGAGTCAGCCGATCCGGTGAATGAGCCGGCAGTGCCGGCCACCAGCCGGACGTTCGAACCGGTCACATGACCGGGCCGGAGTTCAAGGCAGCGGTGAGAGCCCTCGGGCTCTCCCCGTACGCCGCCGCGCCCATGCTCGGGATCTCCCCGCGCATGGCGCAGTACATAGCCGACGGCCGGCGCAAGTGCCCCGTGGGCGCCGCGCGGCTGCTGGCCTGGGAACTGTGGGCATGGTGCCCGACGACCGCTCCGCCCCAGTGGGCTCCGGAGCGAAAACGCCGAGGCGTCATTAAGGCGAAAATTTTGGGGAACCGAAATTCCGATGCAGCCGGAAACAACGGTGACCGCTGACCAGATTAGCCAGCGGTCACCACCCCCTGTCACCAATTCTCTTCGTTGGTGGCGTCGAAGCAGTCCTCACAGACCGAGCCCTCATCCACTTTTTCTTCAAAGTGGGGCCAATCCCACACCACGCGCCCACACTGATCGCAGATAGGAAAGGTGACCGAGGTCGGACGCAGCAGCGTCCCGCCGATCCACAATGGGTCGAACTTCAGATAGCCGCGCCAGCGGGCAACTTTGGCGTCGTCGCTCGGATAGGACGGATCGGGGAAAATCCGATCCCAGTCGATCGGCGGGTCAATCTTCATAGGTACCTCCGGTGCCAGAAATACGACTCGTCCTCCCGCCAGGAGGGCTGGCCGGCATAGATCAGCGTTCTGATCGACAGCTCCTTCGCCTGCTCAACGGTCATCCGTACCCACTTGACCTCCCGGCCATTCGGCCCAGGTGCGGACACCTGCCGCGGGATCAGCCCATCATTCTCCGGCAGGGGCGGCAGGCGACGTCGGCGTATGGCCATTGATGCGATCCTCTAAAACCTTTGCGCCTCTTTGGGTTAGCTCAATCACTTCACCCACATAGCCATAGTGGTCGGTCTGCGCAGCCTTGAGCACGTCCGTTCGCCGCGCCAGCTCAAACTTGTGTTCCTTAAGCTTATCAATGAGTTCATCGATGATCTTCTGATAGAACTCAAGCGCATGGTCATGGAACTTGAGGCTGTTGGCCAACTGCTCTTTGGCAATCTCCGCAAGGGTTAACTGGGGGATTTTCAAGGTTTCACGTGAAACGTCGTCCTCGTCAGTCGGTTGGAATTCGATCATGTCTGTATGACCTTGATCTCGGGTTGCGTGGGATTGTCCTCTAGGACCAGCGGGATGCCGCGGATCGCAAGAATGACCGCGCCGTTGTTATGTCCCAGAAAATCGGCGATTTCGGCCATTTCCCGCGGAGATACTGCATAACGAACCCGTTTCCAGGAGCGGTCACGTGTCACCAGGTGAGAGAGCTTCACCAGTTCGCTCAGGATGTCGGGCGCTCTGCTTGTATCGCTCATGCTCCAATTCTCTCCATGTGAGAACGCGGCGTCTCAGCTCCCTCTTGAGGTAGCCCGGCATCAGGACGCCGCGGGCCGCCATTTCGTCTTCGATCTCCGCCAGTGTCTGCCTCGGGGTCGACCGCGCGGCCTCATCCTGCGCCCGCTGCGCCTCGGCGCGGGCATGTTCCAGACCCCAGGGACGCGGCACCTGGGCGTCGCAGAACTTGCGGACATCGTATGGGGTCGGCATCTTGTCCTGCCGGGAAGGGAGACCGTCGAAGGGGTCGATCAGCCGCTCAAGAATCTCAGAAGGGTAATGGCTCATCACGGTCATAATTGCCGTGAGAAACACTTCCGGATCGACCCCCGGACTCAGCTTGAACTGGCGCAGCAACATCCGCGCCATTCGCGCCAGATCGTCGGGTGAAGTTTTCAAGCTTTTCGAAGGCCCGGTCCCACTGACTGAGGTAGTGCTCACGTGGTTTGCCATTGCTGATCCCCTGCGCGAAAAGCGGACTGTTGAACCATGACCGGCAAGCCGCGTTCCAATCCGAGCGCCTCTGCCCGCGGGCCAACATGTAGTCGCGGAAGCGTTCGATCTCCAAGTTGGTCTGCTCTTTGGTTAGACCCTTTTCGTCGGCCAGCATCAGCACCGACATATCGGGACGCCACCCCTGGGGTATCTGGTCGCTCAGAGGGTCTACCGGTAGCTTCTCTTCCGCCTTGCGCTTGCGGTATGCTGCAACGCGCAATCGTGCCTTTTCGCGACTCTGATTCTCCTCCGCCTCTAAAACCGCGACTATCTGTTCGGGGGTTAGCCCCGCCGCCCGCAGTACAGCCACAGTAATCGCCATGGCCGCTCCCCGTTGTCAGGAAAAGCATGAAATCATAACCTCTGTCGGAGAGCGGACACAGTCAAGCGGAAGGTTGCTGCTTCCATTTCTTGAGAATTTCTATCGCTCTCTCTGCCGCCTCGGCCTCCCGGTTGCAGGTGGCGACGCGCCTCAGATGTGCCTCAAGATTTGCTGCGCCGTCGCGGATGTGTTCGCGCAGGTGCATGGCGATCTCCACCCGCACCACATCCTTGCTGAAGGCGTAATGCAGATAGGTCAAGATCACTGATTCAAGCGAAGACAGGGACACGGCCGGAGGCGACGTTGCCAGGAAATTCATGTAGGCATTTTCCGCCGCGGATTTTTCGGTCATTTGTCGCCTCTGATTTGTTGTAGATCGCGGGTCACCTTGCGCAGTGATCGTTTGTCCTTGCGCTGGGCATCGAACCAGCCGCGCTCCCAGGCGGCTTTGTAGGCCTCGTCGGCCCCTGATGGGCATTGGCTGACCGGCAGGCCGAGCCGGTAGGTGCGCGCGCCCGCCGTGAAGGCAACGAGGATTTGCCTGTTCCTACTGCTGTGCCGCACGGACGCGCTCCTGCGCTGCGTGAATGCGCGCCCGATAGGCCATGAAGGCCTCCACCTTGGCGCGGAGTGCCGGATCGCCGCGCAGCTCCTCCCGCAGCTTGGCGCGCTTGGCCATCAAGGCGGCGGCGCGCCGCGTCGTCGAATACGTGCTGTCCGGCATGTGCCGGGTCGTGCCGCTGGTGCTCAAGCCAAGCCGGTGGCAGCGGCCGATCACCTTGAAGCGGTTGCGCCCAGGCAGCATGTCGGCGATGTCGCGCGCGCTCATGTGGTCGCAGCATCGACGTAGGATGGCGTCCTCCTCGGCGGTCCAGTTGCCCTCGGCGACATTCGGCATCGGCTTGAGCTTCACCCCCATGCGCCGCGCCATCGACCGCACATCGCGGTTCGGCAGCAGCTTCTGCATTTCCTCACAGGTGCAGTTCGGCCCATTGAGGAACATAATGCGTCTTTCTTCGTAGGTTATCAGCGGCTTGCGCGGCATTACTTCTTCTCCCGAAAGGCCGACGGCGAATTGTCCACCTGCGTGAAATACTTGCATGCCGGCGCATAGTGCGGGATCGGGATGCCGCGCCGCATCGGCGACATGAGACTTTGGAACTTGTTGCAGACCGCCTTCTTGATCATCCCCGATTCCAGGTAGCCGGCGTGCAGCCAGTGCAGGCATTCGCGGCAGCTCTTGCCAGCCGGACCTTCGCCGCCCCAGGAGGCCATGCCCGGCAGGGTGGAGCCGCGACGCCTGTCGTCATTCGTCAGCGGCAGCGGCGATGCGAGCGTCGCGCTTCCGCGCTTTCGTCTTTTCCCTGCGGACTTTGCCAAGGAGGTCCCCTTTCCTGATTTCCCTGATCATGCGCCGGATGTAGCCGAGATGCGCGGCCGTCTTCGGCGGCCCCCATCTCTCCCATCGCTGGTAAGTGGAAAGATGGATGTGAAGCCGCCCGGCCATTTGCTCCTGCTTCCAGCCAAGGCGTAGGCGCAACTCCTTGAGACGTGAGGCGATCAGCTCCCGCGCCTCGTCAAGTTTCCAGTCAGCCATATTTTTCGTACCTCATGATGCATCATGACTTGACATCGTCCGGTGGCAATGTCAAGTAGGCGACATGATGATATTCAAGCGCCTCATGTGCAGGCTGTACGGTCATCGCCCAGGAATGGAGGAGATCGGCCAGAACCACTATGTCAACCGCTGCAGCAGGTGCCGAAAGATATTCTTCACCCGCTTCAGTAATATGCAACAGATGGGCAATATCTATGGCCAGAGAATCGAAGACTAACGACGGGGCGATCGGCAACAAGTCGATCCGGGCTTGCCTGATGTATGTCGGCAAGCCGAAGCCGAAGGTCACTCCGAGTCCTAATCAGGTGAAGCTAAGCCAGCAGCAGCAGCAGGCGGAAAATCCAAAGTGAGCAAAGAAGAAGAGGAAAGATATCACCTGCTTTTGGGAATATGCGGCGTCGGATTCGTGATTGGCATCACGGCTGGCGTAGGTGAGATGTACGGCACCGCCTACGGCTGTTTCACGTTCGCAGCGTTGATGATTTTGTCAATCTTGTTAGCCACCAGACAGCACAGAAAATGACCCTTACTCTAGAGCAACAAGCAGCCCGCAAGGGCAAGCTCACCGCCTCCCGCGTCGCCGTGCTGATGAACGGCGATGCCGCCGGCATCATGCGGCTGTACAAGGAGATGATCGGCGAATCAGAACCGGAGCCCGCCGACAGCATCGATGATTGGTGGTACAAGGAAATGGGCAGCGTCACCGAGCAGGCGCAGCTTGACTATTATGAGCGCAAGCAGGATCACAGCGTTGGGAAGCGCGGGCACATCATCACCCATGACAAGTTCGAATGGGCGGCCTGCACGCTGGACGGCTGGGACGACGTCTTCCAATGCCCCATAGAGTGCAAGATGGTGATGCGCTGGGACCCGATGGAAATCATCGTGGAAAAGTTCCAGCCGCAATTGCAGTGGCAGATGTTCGTCACCAACGCCGACAGCTGCGCGCTCTCCATGAGCCGCGGCGGTGCCCCGCCAGTGGTCGACTACATCGATCGCGCCGACGATTACATCGAAGAGATGATCAACCGGGCCAGCTACTTCATGGCTTGCGTCGGCATGCGCGAACCGCCGGTTGACATGCCGGCGATGGCCGCTCCAGTCGATCCCACCGCCATCGTCAACATGCAGGGGAATAATCGGTGGGCGGACGCGGCGCAGTCCTACATCGATCTGTACCAGGGCGCGCATGATTTCGATGCCGTCAAGGAACTGATCAAAAGCTTGGTCCCGGAGAATGCCAAGCAGGCATTCGGTCACGGCATCAAGGTGGTTCGCGATCGCCGCGGATCACTGCGCATAAGGAAAGAGGAGTCTTAAATGCCAATCAGGAGTATAGAAGGTTTGCCGATCCGTGACGCAGGCAAGAGCGTCAAGATCGCAGTAAGCAAACGCACCGCAACCCAACAGGACGGCCGACTGGACCCGGCAGGTTGCCCCTTTGCCAGGGCGTGCAAGGCAGCGCTTGGTGTGACCAAAGTGTTTGTGTACCGAAAGCGTGCCTACGTCAAAAGCGGCGATCACTATAAACGCTTTATTATCCCTGAGGCGCTGCACACGGAGATCGTATCTTACGATCGCGGTGGCGGGTTCCAGGCGGGTGAATTTACGCTCAAGAAGCCTACCGTATCGCAGCAGTTGGGCGCGCACAGAGAGCGCGACCCGAACCGTAAAACTGGCCCAAAAGCGCGTCGCGAAAGCTACCACATATTGGATGGTGTGCGCGAAAGCCCGACCGAAAGGAAATAGCATGACCGAATCGCTTCCCACCGCCGCCGCGCCAGGCGTCCCGGCCCCGCTGACGCCCATGCAGATGCTATCTAATGCTCTGCAGGCCGGCGCTTCTACGGAAGTCCTGGATAAGCTGTTGTCTCTCCAGGAGCGGTGGGAAGCGACCGAGGCCCGCAAAGCGTTCAACGTCGACATGGCGGCCGCCGCCGCTGAGTTACCGATCCTGGTCAAGGACGCGGAAGTGAAGTTTGAGACAAAGCAGGGCGGGAAGACCGGGTACACTCACGTCAGCCTGGCCGAAGCGGTGGGCAAGGTAGCCCCGATCCTCGGCAAGCATGGCCTGCATCATCGCTTCGAAGTCACCAACGACATCAACAAGCCGGTCACGGTCACCTGCGTTATCACCCACCGCCTCGGTCACGAAATCAGGAATACGCTGACCGGCCCGCCGGATACTTCAGGGTCCAAGAACTCCCTGCAGGCGATCGGCTCCACCGTCCACTATCTGTCGCGATATACGTTCATGGCGGCGCTCGGGCTGGCCGCCGACAAGGATGACGATGGGCGGAGTTTCAGCGCGCCGCAGGCAAAGCCGGATGTAATGCAAAGAACCGCTGACGCTGTGCCCACCATAGATGTGGTTGTCGTCAACGAGGGCGCCGGTTATACGGCGCCGCCGGCTGGAAATGCGGATGTGGCCGCATCCACTGGCCGGGGAAACAAGCGGTCAATGACCATAACTGAGATCGCGGCGTTTGAGAAAGCCGCCCTCAATGCCGCGCGCCAGGGCACCGCCGTGATGCGCGATTTCTGGAAGAACGCCTCAAGCATGCAGGAGAGAGCCATCCTTGAGGGCATGCTGACCGACATCAAGCGCCTGCGACTTGAGGCAGACGCGCGATTGATCAATGAGGAAGGGAAATCCAATGGCGGATGAACTGCCGGAGTACAACGCTCTGGGCGGCAAGCACTGCAGCACCTGCGCCAAGTTCCATGTGCCGAAAGAGCGCCCCAACAAGGCGCATGGCTATTGCGTGGCGCATCCGCCGCAGGTGCAGGCGCAGTTTGCTGCGGTGCAGGGGATGCCGAAGTCCCATGCCCTGATCGATCCTAAGAACCCACCACAGGCGCAGATGGCCTCCGTGCTGCTACGGGTGCAGGCATTCTGCCCCGAGGTCGCCTCAGAGGACGGCTGCTGGGAGCATGTCCGCCGATCGGATTAAGCCTCAAGGATGGATTTTGGAAATGGCAACGGTGAGACTTGTGGTGCCGCGGGCGTTGGAGTCGATGGCTTCATCACTTGTGAGAGATTTGCGGGGGATAGGATGCCCTGCGCGGATAGTTGTTGAATTAGAGTCGCCAGATCAGGAACCTGCGCTGGCGCCGGATCAACATAAGCCGCCTTCGCCGCGTTCGCCGCCGATATCTGAGCAGGCGTTGCAGATGGTTGAAAAAATATATGCCCGTCCGCGGCAACCCCGTCGATCGCCGGGCAAGCAGCGCGGATAGCGGCATCGAAGGCGGGTAGATTTGTTACAACCATGTTTGCACCAATAGGTAATCTTGGCTTTGAGAATTGAATGTGTTTGCGTTCGCGCCGTCACCTGCTTCGTTCCTGCTGATAGTGCATAGGCCTGTTATTGAGAACTTGTACGGCACATGCTGTCTGTAACTATAGCCGACGCCCCCTGCTCCGGCATTGGTGGCGGACTGAAAGGCGACAAACGCTGTCGTAGAGTTTACTCCTATGCCTGGAACGCCTGCAGCTCCGGTAACCCCCGCTGTGGCCACGGCGCTATAGGCGTCAACAAAGCTTGACCTCTCCGAGTCGCTCTGAAGTATCTGTATTTGATTTCCGGCGGAAGCCCTGGCCTGCCTGCATGTCGCGCTTGTATATGTGTAACTAGCACCGCTATCCGTTACAATGGACGTAACCATGACCTTGTTGTAGTAGTTGCAGACAAGGAATGATCCGGCCGTTCCGCCGCTAGCGGAAGCGCCGAACACATACTGAGATGCCCCTTGCGCCGAGCAATTGAAGCTGCCGAGGAAAGTGCCCTGGTTGATTGGAAGAGTGAACGATGTATTAGGCCCGGTCTGGGCGGTGGCAGCTCCTGAATTAGTCAGAAAGCCGGCGAACACAGAAAGCGTCGTTGCCCGCGTGGTGGTGTTCGTCCATTGGATGGCACAAAGATTCGGCGTTCCGGCATTGGAATACATGAACAGATCGAAGTTCGCCCCGCTCGGGAAATTTGCCGCCCCTCCCATGCTCAGGGATTGCCCAGCAACATTGCTGAGCGGGAAGGCGAATTGAACCATCTGCACCGTGCTGCCGTTGTAGAGCGGCACCCACGGATGCTGATAGGGAGGATAGAAGATCGTCTGCACGGCGGTCTGGTTTGAGGTCATGACCGGGACGCCATTCTGCAGCGACATGCGGCCGCCTGGCGTGAACCATGAGGTCGTTCCGGAGACAGGAACCGAAGGACTTTCCAGGTAGAACCCACCGCTGCCGCTGTTCAATGCCTGGTGAAAAGTGGCGATGTACTGTTCGCCCGCGACCAAGTCCGCGGTCGACGCCTGCGTTGTGCCATCGGCATGATAGACCGGCAAAAGGCCCAGGCCGTTGTACTGAAGAGTGACCGGTGCGGTGGAGTTGCCGGCTGCAACGAAGCGATAACCGCCAAGCTCGGTGTAAGCCAGCAGGGCCGGGAAGCTCGTCAACGGCGTCAGCGATATGGCGTTGGTACCCGTCGCCGTGCAGGGCAGCGACATGCCGGTGGCAACATTGGTGAACTGCGTATCCAGAGCCGACATCGGCTCCGGGGAGACAGCGTTGCCGAAGGTGAGCCAGGACATGGCCTAAAAAACCAAGGTGGCATTAAATGAAAAGCTATCGTTGGCGTCTACATTGGCTGCATCTACGATACTAACGGCACTTAATGTCGGAATTGTAAATTCGACTGGTAATTGCATTGTTTGCATCAATGGGACTGTGTTGGATACTGGAGTTATCCCAGAGCCAGCAACTAATCGTACGACTTGACCAGCGGTAATTGCTGCGGTGGCGGCACATTGCCATATGATCAATGCGCTTGAATCGCTTACCTGGAAAAATATTTGGCGGTTGCCAACGGTTGCCGTCGCTGTAAAATTAATTGCAATAGCATTGAGGACACAGGTCGATGTGTTGCTGAAAGCAACAAACCTTCCTGCGGCAGAGCCTAAAGTTAATGAGCCGAATCTAAGAGTGGATTGCGGCAGCGTTCCTGTTCTGTTGGACATATCCCCCGGCCCCTATCTGCGGCCCCGACGTTTGCGCCCGCGGCCGGCTTTTCTCATGGCGGCGGCGATGGCCTGATTTCTTGGATGTCCGGCGCGCACCATCTCCGAGATGTTGCTGCTGATGGTCGACCGTGACTTGCCTGCCTTCAGGGGCATCAACGCCTCCCGCGATCTGGAAAGGTCAGAGCGCGGACGACTCGGTCATCCAGCGCACCCCCTTTCTGCTGAGGGTGGAACCACATAGGCTCAAAGTCCGGCACATTCAACGGCTGGATCTGCACCTGCGCGTTGTCCTTGTGGGTGCGATCGACTTGCTGGGCGGTGGTGACGATAGGCGCCGCCACGGCCTCGGGAGCGTTGATGTACTTCGCCACCTGCCCGCAGATCAGGCCGATGGCGATCCAGCCGAAGAAGGTCGCCCAGAAGGAGGGCCAGCGCAGGCGCATCAGTATCGGCGCCCCTTACGCTTGCCGCGCTTCTTGCGCATCGCTTTCGAATGGAAGGTGTTCCTCATTTTCCCACTCCTGTACGAGTTCGTCGGGACCGATCTGCAAATCTACGTGCAGAATCGGCGGGTGCTTTGCGTGAAACGTCCGTAGTGGTTCCGGATCGGACGCATCCGCAACGTGGTAGTCAATCACCCGCACATTGCCAGTGCGGCGATTGACGATATGCAGCTCCTTTACGGCCATTCAAAAATCACAACCGGGGTGGTGGTGGAGAACCCGGACCACGCCTGCCCGAGCGACGGCGCGCTCAGCGGCGGGGAGAAGCAGTTGACCACGTTGGAGGCGACCGGCGGAACGCTGAAGCCAACGTTGGCCGCCGGGGACACGGTGCCGGTGGTGTTATTGGCGAATCCGGTGGCCACCGCAGTGGCGGTAGGCAGGATCCACAGCGCATTGGTGGAGCCCGGATTGCATATTTGCAACGCGTGCCGCGATGGGTTGGCGCCGATGATCTGCTGCGCCGCGGTCACCGCGCTGTAGACGATGTAGTTGGGGCCAAGCACCAACGGCTGCGCTTTGGCCGGCGGGATGTTTTCCCTGACCAGGAAGCTGCCGACCGCCACAAAGGCGATGAACGTGGCACCGAGAGTTACGTCCCTGAAGAACTTGAGCATTTTCACCCCTCCTCGGCGCCCGCGCGCCGCCATTCGACAAGCATCATCGGCGCCAAGATTAGCACGGAAAAGACGCTGGCACCCAAGATATGCCACAGGTCGGCCGTCCACATGATGACGTAGCCCCAGATCATGCAGGCCGTGATCAGGGCCACCATGTAGCGGACGCGGTGGCTCAGGATATCCAGGGCCAGTTCTATCGCCGCCGGGTAGGAGGCTTTGAGAGCAGCCGTGGACGGCGGGGGTGGAGGTCCTGAAGCCAGAGGAAGGGTAATTGCGGGCAACGCTTGCGGGATGGGGCGGACAAGCGCTTCGGGCGCCGGGTTATGTGACGCCGGTGGGGCTGGATTACCAGATGGAGCGTCAGCCTCTGGCCTAACGAAGGACGCCTTACCCGACGGGAAATGGACGACGGGATCGCCATCATAAAGCTCCTCTTCGCTGACGCCGGCCGGTAGCTCACCCTTTTTCGAAGAAGGCTCCATCAGCGCGCTCTCCATCCGTGATCTTGTGGCGTATTCCCAATAGCTTGGCGCAGACTTCTAAGGCTTTCAACCGCTGAGAAACATCGATGTTCTTGTCCGCCAGCACCCGCCGAATCTCCTTTTCGGCCAGCGGCAGCAGGCTATCGCGGCGGAGCCCGTTCATCGAACCGGTATCCCTGACGGGTTCTCTAGCACATCCCGCACGGCGGGGCTCTCCCCGACTGTCGTGGCGCCGCGGATGGCGCCCATTTCTGGCCGGGAGGGGTGGAAGCCGGTGCGGCGCGATCCGTGCCCGAGGTCGCGCCGAAGCTTGCGGTTCTGGCCGGCGCGGTACTTGTTCGATGGGGCCTCTTCCTGGATGGTGGTAATCAACTGCTCAATTTCCTTTTCCGTCAGCACTTCACCGAGCTTGCGCGCCATGTGCGTGCCGACAAACAAGCCGGCCGCCAGAGGCGCGTTGATGAACAACGCCGCGATGGTCGACGCCGGTGAATTGATCCAAGTCGTTCGGCCGGCTGCACGCGCCAAGTTGCCAAGAACCGACCCTTTGACAACGCGCTCCGCCTGCCGCTTCCAGGCGTCTGACTTGCCGCGCGACAGCTTTTTGCTGTCAAGGATTTTGCGGATTTCCTGCCGCATCGTATTTTCGATGTTGAAGCCCGAGCCGCTGACCTCAGCGCGACGCTGACCGATCCGCATCACGTCTTCGATTTCCTCAATTTGCTTGTGCGCGGCCCAGTCGCGGATAGCCTGGTGCGCGGTGTCTGTGGTCCCTTCAGGAGCATGGTTCTCCAGCCATTCGCGTAACGTCGATCTGGCGATCTGCGCCGCATTGGCGTCGGCAGCGTCAACGTCAGGACGGATGTGGCCAAGCTGTGCGTGGATATCCATGACATCGCTGACCTTGCGCGACAATGCCGCATTGGCGAACGGATGCGATAGCGACTGCTCCAGGCGTTGACGTTCGGCCCGCAATTGCGCTGTCATTGTCCGTACCTGCGCATTGCGTTGGCTCTGGGTCTTCAAGAAATTCAATGTCGAATCAACCTGCGCGATCTGCGCATTGATGCCGTTGACCCGGTCGGTTTCATTCAGGCCGCGTCCGCTGCGGAAAGCCTTATGCAGCAGGCGGAAAGTCCGCGGCGCCGTCGTTGGCGTGAAATGCTCCCCCGCCAGCTCGGCGTGGATCGACTGATTGAGGTCGACCATGCCCTGCGCGGGGATGCTGATGCCGCTATTTTGCAGATCGGCGTAGCCCTGCTGTGATTTCTCCTTCAGGACATCCGCGCCCTTGAGCTTGGCTTCGCCCTCCCGAATCAGCGCGCTTTTCTCCTTGGCGCCCGCGCCATAGCCGCCCGCGGCGCCGCCAATCACCCGCGCCGTCGGCTCAGCCCATTTGCTTTTCGGGGCGATGAAATGCGCGACTTCGCCGGCCGCCTCGGAGAGGCCGCCAGAAACAGCGGCGCCGCCGAGCTTGGTCAGCGCGGAACCGGGGCCCAGGAGGCTGGATGGATTGGCCATCGTCTCTACGGCGGTCAACCCCATGTTTCTCAGGGTGCCCTGGTCTTCGCCCCGCTCCACGCCAAGCCCCTTCGCCAGGCGCTCGGAGGTAGATGGGGAGAAAATCTCTTCGCCCTTTGGCTTCCCGCGCTCAATATAAGAGGTCAGTTCCCGCGCCGTCTTTCCGCTCAAGGTGTCCCACACGTCTCCGGCCAAATCCAGCACTCCGCGCGCAGCCGCCTTCGGCACTTCGCGGTTCTGCTCCATTCGCTTCTGCATGGTGTACTGGCCGATGACATCGCGGATTTTTTCCGGCGGCGTGTTATCCGGGAATTCGTGGGTCGATCCGTCAAATGCCTCAGCGGTGATCGGCATCACTGCACCAGGTTCATGTTCTCATCGTACTTGAAGTGCGGCTTTGGGGCTTCAGAAGGCGACGTCGGCTGATCCCCAACCGGAGGCATCTCCGGTGGATTGCCGATTTCCTTGAGAGCAGCATTAGGAGAGGCGCGCGCAACGTCAATATCATATTTTACTGCCCGCAGCGCGGCGTTGAACGCGGCTGTAGGCTGATTCGGGTTGAGTGTTTCCCGCGCGTGCTCACGCTGTTCGACCGTCCCTTGACCGCCACGGGCAAGAACCTGCCCATAAACGCTGATCAGCGCATTGAGCTGCGCCACAAACTCGGCAAATTGCGGATCGCCGCTTTGCACCCGCCATTTGTTCTGTGCTTCGTTCCACACGGCAATTCCCCGCCGCGGGGAAGCGTCGGACAATTGCTGCACTCTGGGCAGAATTCTATTAGCTTCCGTTGCTTGGATGGCTACAGCGCCGCTGCGCTGACCGATTGCTGCCCCTTCGCGCATCGTTGCCTGTACCTCAACTACCATTTTCTCCTGTTCATCTTCCGACGGGAGCTGCCCTCCATGCTGTTGTGCATATGAACTGATTTTTGCATTGAAAAGTCGATTGCCAAGGCTCTGCCTGCCGCCAAGCTGGTCGGTGTACTTAATATAGGCCCGCGTCCTGTCTGTTTGATTGGCAAGAGCGCCTTGTTTCAGCTCATAGTTTTCCTGCGCCTGTTCGCTTCGCGACAGTAGCGCCGCAAACTGCATGTAACGTCCCGATTCGGCGGTATTAAAGGCCATCTCATCCTGATACTGCTGCGCCACAACTTTGATCATGTTCATTTTCATGTCCATGGACCATTCTTTTTTCTTCATGATCGCGTTGTAGGCATCAAGCTTGGCCTGGTTGTCGTCCTTGACGCGGGCGCTGGCTTCTTTCCACTCCTCCACCTTGGCGTCGAAGTCCTGCCGCTTGCCCTCTGTAAAGCCCTTTACGGCACCCGCGAAGGCATTAAGAGCCACGGTGGCATTGCCGCGCGCAAAGGCGCCGCCAAGCGCCGCAAGCACGGTTGCTGCCTGCATGTACTCCATCATGCCCTGGCTCAGATTGGATTGCGGCGAAGGCGGCTGTTTCTCCAGCGTAGGAACCGGCGTGTTCTCAATGTCTGATGCGTCCTTCTCTATGCCGGCCAGTTTGCCCGTGACGAACTCACGCTGCTCCCTCAGAAGCCTTTCTCCGCGCTCGTTCGATTTGTCCATCTCTTTTTTGAGATAGTCCAGGTCGCCGAATGCCGTCTGCGGATTGGTCTGCGGCGCTTTCTGCAGCGACGGCGGGGGCGCGCCGATACGGGCAAAAATATCATTGTGAGGATCATTAGCATTAGGGTTAAAATCATACCCCGCAGTCCGCTCATCGAACGTCTGCTCCGATCCCGCCTGATCCTGGTCTGCGCTCATGTCGTTACCGTCGCCGTCGCTGGTGTCTTCGCGAACTTTCCGGCATTCAGACCTGCTATCAGGCCAAAGGCCTGCAGGGCAGAGCCAACCGCATTCTGGAAGTTCTGATCCTGCTGCACCTGAAGCTGCGCCGCCTGCATGAGCGTAGCGTCGAACTGCGCAGTCACATTGGCCGATGTGCTGACGCCCGCGTTAGCGGCGGATGCCGACTGGAAAGCAGTCGAAATCAGCTGATTGATCATCTGCACCTGTTGGCCAAGAGCCTGCTGATCGATCTGGTTCTTTCCCTGCACCCACTCCGAGGTCTGCCTGTAATCCACGCCCGGCTGCTGATTGGCGATCTGCTGAATGAGCTGGTTATACTGATCCTGCTTCCAGGTCTGCAGCGCCGCGGCCTGCTGCGGCGAAATCTGGAAATTATTGGCCAGGTTGAGGTCGTTGGCGGCGGTCTGATTGAACAGCGGCACGTTCTGCGAAGCCAAGCCCTGCAGCGGGCCGAGCTGATTCTGGGCATTCGTCACCGCCTGCTGCGCCTGCGGCGGGATCGGCGCCGGACCTTTGAGTAGGTTATAGCCCAAGAACGCCGCCGGCACCCCAAGCTGCACCAGCGGGTTCGACAGCGTGCTGGTGATATTGCCAAGTGCTCCGCTGGAGGCCGGGGAGGCGCCGTTAGCCAGGGTGGACGCCACATTCGGGGAGACGCCCGCCGCGGTGTTCGCCACGTTCGCGGCCGCGCTGTTCCCCGAGGCAAGCGCCGCGGTGCTGCCGGTATCAAATGGCGCCGTCGCCTCCCCGCCCGCCCCTGTGCCGGTCAGATCACCGAGCTGCGCCGCGATGTTGGCATCGCCCGCGGCGATGGCCTGCGTGGGTGAAGACACCGGAACGCTGGATAGCGCGCCGGCCCCTCCAGAAACCCCAGAGGTAGTCCCTGGTGCGGCACCGATCGCCCCTTCTCCAGCGCTAACCCCCGCTGTGTCCGCCGCTGTAGGCGCAAATTCCAGGGCGTTCTGTGCCCCTACAACGTCGGTCCCCAGTCCGCCGAGCGCGCCCGATTCGATGGCAGCGGGCAGGAAGGCGGAGAGGTCTTCGCCGGCCCCGGTTACCGCGCCGGTCCCGGCTGCACCCAGAAGATCAGCGGCGGTGCCGCCAGCCGCGATATCTGTCGCCGCAGGAAGCGCGACGCCGAGCCCAAGATCAGCCGCGCCACCTGCCGCAGCGCCCAGGCCAACATCGGCCGCGGCCGCCGCGCCGAGGTCAACGGCTCCTTCTGCGGCCGCCGGGAAAAACAGGCTTCCAAGGAGGTCGCCGATGCCAATGCCGGCGCTAATGCCCATTTAAACCCCCCGTTTAAATAATCCCCTGGTTCGGATTGATGTTGCCGGCCGGCGGGCCAGTGTCTACCGCGTTGTTGATCGCGGCGAACAGGCCCTCTTGTGGGTTGAAGTTGCCGGCGGTGACGGGCGGTTCACCGTCGGGAAAACCGGCCCCGTCTGCCGCCAGCAATGGGATGATAGGCACCCCGCCGGGCATGCTGGTCGACCCGCCCGGCAAGCCCTGATTGCCGAACAGGCCGCCCTCAAAGTTGAAGTTTCCGGGCGCACCCCCGTCAAACCCCTCAAGCTGAAAGGTTGGCTCGGGTGTGATTATAGGCGCTGACGATACGCCATCCGCTGGCGGCGGGATCGGCGCCACAAGAGACTGGGCAAGCGAAGATGGGCCGGCTGACCCGCCCGCGGTCGGGAAGGTGGAGCTATCCGCCCCGCCTGAAAGCGCATCCGCGACGTTCTGGGTTGTCGAAATCCCCGGTCCGGCGCTTGGCGCGGTCCCCGGCTGCGTTGCTGGCGCGGTCGTATCCGGAGGTGCTGCGGTAGTATCAGACGGCTGTGCGCCAGGCTGCGCCGAGGGGCCCGCCGGCGCATTTTGCGTGAAGCTTTGCGTCTGCACCGCCGTTGGCTCAATGCCGGCAAAGGTGCCCGGTGCAGTTTGTGCGGTCGCCGGCGTCGCGGAGGATGGCGCCGTGCCGACCTGGGCGCCAGGAACACCCGTGGTCGGCTGCGCCGAGCCGATGCCGCCCGCAACGATCGGCACGTTGCCGCCAGGCGCGAACTGACCGACATTCATCGCGGCCTGTTCGGCAGTTGTATTGAACGGGCTTGTGGAAACAGCGTTGCTTATGCTGGCTGGCCCGGCCGGGGCAGTGTTTGGCGCCGTATCCAAGGCATTTTGCACGCCAGGGCTGACGATATTCAGCCCGGATTGGTCAACCCCGACCGCGGATGGGACGACATTGCCGGTCGCCGGGTCCACGGTTCCGGTCCACGCCGGTAGGCCGGCGCTGCTTTGAAACTGGCTGGCCGGCGGCGCGCCTGCGCCAAGCGGCATGATAGTTTCACCGGGCGCGAAGACGTTCGCGGCATTGGCCGGCGTTGTAATTCCCGGAAAGGCCCCGCCGAAGACGCCGCCGGGCGGTGGGCCGCCCATCGGCAGGCCGCTCAAGGGATCGTTGAAGGTATCCCCGCCAAGCGCAGTAGCGACCGGCGTCTGCCCGGAAATCTCTTCGCCAGGTGATGTGACACCGCCGCCCTCCGCGCCCCTGGCCGCGCCTGAGGTAATGCCCGGCGCGCCGACGGCCGTGTCCGTGCCGGTCGCCGCACTGACATCGGTGCCCGCGCCCGGTGCGCCTGGGCCGTCGTCCGCCGCTACGCCCCGGTCGGTCGATCCTGTGCCGGCGGCCGCTGTCTTTTCCGCATCAGCACCGGTGCCGGTGTCCCCGCCAGCGCCTGCGCCGTCATCCGCGCTTTTCCCACCAGAGGGCCCGTCGTCCGCGGCTTTGCCGGCAGAAGGTCCATCATCCGCGGCTTTGCCGGCCCCCGCATCATCGTCCGCGGCTTTGCCAGCTCCACCGCCATCGTCATCCG
>Ga0126381_100001940_pt1 | contig 22260 bp, 25 predicted proteins | sample PanSoiMetPlot_28_FD_96465 | JGI IMG/M metagenome (GOLD analysis project Ga0126381, IMG submission 96465) | Tropical forest soil microbial communities from Panama - MetaG Plot_28 | ecosystem: Environmental > Terrestrial > Soil > Tropical forest > Bulk soil | place: Panama | collected 2016-02-17 | reverse complement strand
GGACGCACACTTTCGCCCGCCTGTTAGACGTGTTTACGCGGAATCCGTGAGGTTGGTTCCATTAACCTGCCTTTCCGGTGAACCTGGGCGTACATACGCCAGCCGGATCAATGTCCGCTCGGAAAAGGGCAGATAGAGTAAACCAGCGCTGGCCGCAAACGCGGCCCCGAATCCGATGTTCTCCGCCAGCAGAAATGGTGCGATCGCCCACAGCTGGTCCAGAGCCAGAATGAAGGGGAACATCCGGCGAAACTTCTCGTCCAGCCGTTGGTAATCGAAACCTACCGCGGACAGTAAATAACAGCGCAGCGGAATGCCCACGCCTGCTGTGACGACTACCGCAACAGTGAGGGTGATCGCACCCCAATAGGGGAGAAAAGAGTCAGCAATTCGTTGCACTTCTCGCAGCCGAAACAGAGCCGCGAGATAAAAGCACAAATACATGATTTGGATCAGCGCAAAAAGCCCTCGTGTCAGCCCGCGGCGAGGGATCGGAACCTCAAGCTCCGGGTGCAATTGGGTTGTGGCAGGGTCCCGACGCGGCGCTGCGACCGGAGTAGCTCCGCCATCGTCCGCAGCCCCTCGGTGTGACTGCCCAGTTTGAACCGCGGCCGCAGGTTCACCGGAAAACGGGGCCGGAGCCTGCACGGGAGCTATAAACCGATATCCTCGCCGGGCCAGCGTTTCGACAAACCGCGGGCTGGAAGCCGAATCCCCCAGCACTTCGCGAACTTTGTTGATGGCCGTATTCAAGCTGTGGTCGAAGTCGACGAAGGTGTCCGATGCCCACAACTTCTGCCGCAGTTCTTCGCGGGTCACCACATCGCCCGCACGTTCAAGCAGAAGGGTTAAAACCTGAATAGGCTGTCCCTGCAAACGGAGCCGGACTCCGCTCTTGCGCAGTTCGCCAGTTCCGAAATTGAGCTCGAATACACCAAACCGCGCGATCCGGCTGTTATTGGGCTGCACTGCCATGTACGACGACGTAGTGTAGCACCGCGGGGGAAACGCGGTCTTCGGTGCTGGGTGTTAGTTCCTGGCTCTTAGGCCCTGAGTCTTAGGTCGTAGGTTTTAGGTGTTCGTCTCAACTTCATCCCCTATTGGCACCCTGGGTGCCGCAGCGCCTCCGCGCTGGGGTAGGAATTCTCATCTTGTGGCGGCTTTCGCCGCTGAGGTGAGTACCGGCCCATGTGGCCATAACAATGCCATCCCTCCAAAATCATGTTCTTCTGAGATCATCCCGGGGAACCAGTGATCCGAAGACCCAACTCCCAAGACCTCCCCACAGCGCTAGAATATCCGCGTGCTCACTCCAAATTCCGAACAAGAGGCCGCGCACCCCGCACCACCGGCATGCCGTATATGCCTCCGAGACCAGGGGTTACTAATGATCGCCGCAGTGCTGTTGCTCCTGACCCTCGTCCGATACGGGCGCGAAATCCACGGGAGTCTGCGCTGAACGTGGGTTCAGGCTCTGCGGAGACCCAACCCTTGGATCCTCTGCTCGTCGCCATCCTTGGCCCCACTGCGAGCGGAAAGACGGCGCTGTCCCTGGCCCTCGCGGAAAAGTTCAAGGGCGAGATCGTCAACTGTGATTCGGTGGCCATGTACCGCGAATTCGACATTGGAACCGCGAAACCGACGCCTGCCGAGCGTGCGCGCGTTCCGCATCATCTGTTCGATTGTGTCGACCCTACGAAAGATGTGACGGCGGGAGAATACGCCAGGCAGGCACGCCAGATTTTGGAAGAGATCAACTCGCGATGCCGTTTGCCGATCGTTGTGGGAGGCACCGGCCTCTATCTTCGAGCCCTGCTCGAAGGCCTGTTTGCCGGCCCGGAGCGCTCTGAGCAATTGCGGCAGCGACTCCGGCAGCGGGCGGCGGAGCGCGGCTCGAATTACCTGCACCGTATTTTGTCGCGTCTCGATCATGCCACGGCCGGGAAGATTCACCCCAACGACGCTCCCAAGCTGATCCGTGCGATCGAGGTATGCCTGGCATCCCGACAGAAAATGTCCGACCTTTGGCAGAAGGGAAGAGACCCGCTAGTCGAGTTCAAAATCCTGCGACTCGGACTTGATCCGGATCGCGTAGTTTTGTACGGCCGTATCAATCGACGAGCCGAGCAGATGCTGCAAAGAGGTCTAGTCGAGGAGACTCGGGGGCTGATCACTAAGTACGGTGGGAGTGTCCGCCCACTGGGATCTCTCGGCTACAGACAAGCCGCAGAAGTGTTGAGTGGTGAACTCACGCGTGAGCAGGCGTTGCCGCTGATTCAGCAAACGCACCGCAACTATGCGAAGCGGCAGATGACTTGGTTCCGTCGCGAACCGGACGTCGTATGGTTCCACGGGTTCGGCGAAGACCCGCACGTTCAGCACGCTGCAATGGAAGCCATCGAATCGTCTCTCCAGCACCCCAAATCCCGTTTCGAAAACAGCTGAGCAGACTGAACGGCTATACCTGACACGGACCCCCTCCTCTGCTATCGTTCCTGCATGCCGAGAATCATATCTGTGCCGCTTCTCGCACTCGTTTTGTGTCTGGCCGCGCTTGCGAAAGAAAAATCAAAACCTCCCGCACCAATCCGCCATGGCGGTGCCGCCGACAAGTGGGCGGAAAAGACCCTCCGAAAGCTGAGCGTCGAAGAACGCGTCGGCCAACTCTTCATGATCTGGTGCCGTGCCAGCTTTCTGAATGTGGACAGCCCGGAATACCTGCAGCTCCGCGATGCCATGGAAAAGTATCACGTAGGCTCCTTCGCGATGACTGTTCACGTAGATGGCCTACTCCTTCTGCGGAGCGAACCGTACGAGGCTGCGGAATTGCTCAACCGGCTGCAAAAGGATTCGAAACTTCCACTGCTCTTCGCGGCTGATTTTGAGCGTGGAGTCGCCACGCGCCTGATGGGCACCACGAATTTCCCCCACGCCATGGCCTTTGGCGCCAATGGTAAGTTGGAAGACGCCGAAGCCTTCGGCCGCATCACCGCCCAGGAGGCGCGCGCCATTGGCGTCCACTGGAATTTCTTTCCGGATGCCGACGTTAATTCGAATCCCGCCAATCCCATCATCAACACCCGTTCGTTCGGAGAAGATCCCAAGCAGGTAGGAGATCTCGTCGCCGCCTACATCAAGGGCGCGCATGAAGGCGGCATGCTCACGACGGTGAAGCATTTCCCAGGTCACGGCGACACCGCCACGGACTCGCATCTCGGAGTCGCCAGCGTCAATGTGGATCGCTCTCATCTTGACTCCATCGAGCTCCCACCCTTCAAGCAGGCGATCGGCGCCGGGGTGGATTCCGTCATGGTCGCGCACGTCACGGTTCCCGCGCTCGATTCCGACCCGAACCACGTTGCCACCATCTCCACCAACGTCGTCTCCGACCTGCTGGAAAACCAGCTCGGCTTCAAGGGCATCATCGTGACCGACGCCCTCGACATGGCCGGCCTCACGCATCTCTTCGCCAATGACGTCGGCCGAGCCGCCGTTGAGGCCTTCAAGGCCGGAAATGATCTGCTGATCATCCCGGCGGACCTGGCCGCCTCGCACGCAGCCATGGTCCAGGCGGTCAAGTCTGGCGAGATCTCTGTCGAGCGCCTGAATCGCTCGGTCCTCAAGATCCTGAAAACAAAGGCCGCGCTCGGCCTGAACGAGTCCCGTGTGGTCGACCTGAAAGCCATTGCCACGACGGTCGGCAAGCCGCAGGACCTGGTTTTTGGCCAGCAGGTCGCCGACAATGCCATCACCTTGGTCCGCGACAACGGCCGAATGCTTCCTTTGAAATCGAAGGGAACTCCAAAGGGCGGCCTTCCGTACATGACCAGAGAGGAGACGCATAACGACGTCGTTGCGCTGCTGTTTTCCGACGACGTGCGCTCAGACTCGGGCCGCGCGTTCGCGCGCGAGTTTCATGCTCGCGTTGCCGACTCGCGCCTCATTTACGTGGATCCGCGAATCGCCGCCGGGATGAGCGAGGAAGTCCTCAAGGCAATCGACGCGGCGCAAGCGGTGGTTGCCGCCGTCTACGTAATCCCGGCCGCGGGCAGGATAGGCAACTCGGTCGCTATGTCGGATGCGACGGGCATGCTCTTGCAGCAGGTCCTTGATCGCGCCGCGCCGAAGACAACGGTGATCGCAATGGGGAATCCATACTTGGCCAGCGACTTTCCCAAAATCGAGAACTATATGTGCACATTTTCCAACGCAACGGTCTCTGAGATCGCTGCGGTCAAAGCACTCTTCGGAGAAATTCCGATTCGCGGCCATCTTCCGGTCACGATTCCCAATATCGCGCAGCGTGGCACTGGACTGGAACGTCCCGCGCCAGTCGCCAGGGGAGGGGCAGGCAATGGGCAGAACTAAATTTTCGTCGGTAGCAACTGGGATTCTCACACTTGCAATTCTGCTTCTGTGCTCATGCAGCGTGAACGTCAAGAAAGAAAACAACGGTCAGCAGAAGCAGGTTGACATCAGCACCCCGATGGGCGGCATTCACGTCAGCAAAGAAGTCAGACCGGAAGACGTGGGCATAGCCATCTACCCCGGCGCCACCCTGAAAGAAAAAGGGAATGGCGAAAACAAGAGTGCGAACGTGAACCTGTCCAGCTTCGGTTATGGCCTGCGGGTGCTCGTGCTGGAGTATGAATCGAAGGATGCGCCCGAAAAGGTGGTCGCGTTTTACAAAGACCAGCTCACAAAATATGGAAGTGTTCTCGTCTGCCATACGTCCGGATTCGATATGAATGCTGATGTCAAGCGAGACGATGGCAGCTCGCATGATCTCAGCTGCGAGGGAAATCACGGCCGCAATGTTGAACTGAAGGTCGGCACAAAGGAGAATCAGCACATCGTGGCCATCGAACCTTCGGCTGGCGGCTCGAACTTCTCCCTGGTTTACGTTCGCACCCACGGGAAAGACGCCGAGATCTGACGCGTTTCGTCTGAGGAGTTTCTATGTTCCGAATTACGACCCTCGCCCTGTGTATGGCGCTTATGGGTGGCTTGCCTGCCCGCGCGCAAGAAGCCGGAAAAGATAAGAACGTCGATGTGCGCAGCCCCGTCGGTGACCTTCACGTTGGCAAAGATGCAGATGCGCAAAAGGCGGGGCTGCCGCTCTATCCCGGTGCGCGCCCGCAAAGCACTGAAAGCGACAACCCGGTGAATCTCGCCCTGTCCACCGAAAAATTCGGTATGAAGCTCATCGTCGCAAAATACGAAACTAATGACCCAGCGGAGAAAGTCCTCGCTTTTTACCGTGAAAAGATGAAGAGGTATGGCAAAGTCCTGGAATGCCACAGCACCGAGGACAAAAGCGGCTTTCACCACGATGACGACGACAAATCCGGTGACCAGCCGGTCAAGTGCGAGGGTGACAACTCCGGACCGGTCCGCGAATTGAAAGTCGGCACCGAAGACAACCAGCACATCGTCGCGCTGGAGGATCCGAAGGACGGGAAAGCAACGCCCTTTGTGATCGTCTACCTCCGCAAACATGAAAAGGGCGATATTTGAATCCGCGCGCGATGACTCAGACTCGATGTGGGGTTGCGCAGCGCTTCAGCACTGCGATCGCGGATCGCGCCGAACAGTCAGCTTCAGCCGCTGAGGTGCACTCCTGCAATCCTGATTAGCATTAGGGAAGAAACGTGCTGCGGCCCTGCTGTTCCCGGTTGCGCGCCCCAATTCCGTTGCTGTACCTTCAGACTGGCCCGGCTCTTCCATGGATCAGTCCTGCTACAAATGCGGTGAGATGGTAGAGGAAGGAAGGGTCTTCTGCCCGCACTGCCGGGCGCCGCAGATTCGTGTAATCATCGCCGAGCCGGCGACCCTTCCCGCAACTGCTCCGCAAACGGGTGCACTCACCGCCTCGGAAACCGTGCCCATGATCGCCGTCCCAATGAACTGGGATCAGACTGCCCAACCATGCGCGGTAGCGGCGCTGATCGCCGCTCTTGGCATGGTAACCAGCCTGATCAATCCCATTGTTGCTTCCATTGGGGCGGGTTTCCTCGCCGTGGCGCTCTATCGCCGCCGTAATCCCGAGATCGTTATCCACGCCCGAAGGGGCGCCCGCCTAGGAGCCATTTGCGGTTTCTTCTGCTTTGGCATGACCGCAATTCTCGGGGCTGTGCGAGTCGCCATCCTGCATGAAGGGGACAAAATTCGAGCCACCCTCCTCGACGCTGTCCAACAGCAGTCTGTACGGTATAACGACCCGCAATATCAACCCACGCTCGATTTTCTCCGCTCTCCCGCGGGGCTGCTCGCCATACTTGTCTTCTGGCTCATTGCAGGTTTGATCATATTCATTCTCCTCGGGATGCTCGGGGGCGCTCTCGGGGGAGCGGGACTCAGCCGCCGCAATCGAGACTAACAAATCCTGAATCCAGTCGATTTTCATTCGAAAGGACCACGTTCTGCATGCGAACTATCGTCCTCCTCACGATTTCCAACATCTTCATGACATTCGCCTGGTATGGACACCTCCAATTCCGCGAGGTCGCACTCTGGAAGGTTGTCGTTGTCAGTTGGATGATTGCATTCTTCGAATACTGTTTCCAGGTGCCCGCTAACCGCATCGGCTCGTACGAATTCACCGCCGCCCAGCTGAAGACGATCCAGGAAGTCATTACCCTGACGGTGTTCGCGGTCTTCTCGGTCCTGTACCTGAAACAGCCGCTGCGGTGGAATTATTTGGCCGGCTTCGCATTGATCGTCGCCGCTGTAGCTGTGATCTTCCGGAAATGGTGAGTCACTAACGACCACGCAGCCGCCTCGGCTGTCCGAAGAGCGGAAGGTCCGCCGCGTCTATCGTTTCGGACGTGGCTTAGTAGCCTTCTTCAAAATCGCAATCTGCCCGGCGTGATACAACTCATGTTGCGCAATCCCATGCAGCATGTGATAAAAATCGTACCTTTTCCCCGGAACCTGATCGCGTAACCGCAATTCTGAAAGACCAGCCACCGTCTCAACCAGCTGATCGTGTGTGCTTTTGACTTGGGCGACAGCTTCACGCCACGCCACATCTGATGCTGTTGTAACCGGAGGAAAATTCTTTGTGCCCTTCATTTGACACTTCTTCCCGCCCAGCCGGATCAGGCCCGCACGATCCCATGCCTGAATATGCAACAGAAGCTCCCAGATGCTGTGAACATCATCCAATGACTTCGCCGCCGCAGTCTTCGCGTCGATGTCCTTGATCAATTCCAACACGGACGGTCCATGCCAGGCACTCCCGTAAAATGCCCGTCGAAGCTGATCGGCAATGCGAACGGCCTCTGATGTCCCCGGCACTCGCCTCTTTTTCATGAAAGCTCCCCAGCCGCAACGACTGCGATTCCCGCCGCATCCGCGGCCTCGATTACTTTCTGCCCATCCAACAGCAGACACCTGCCAGCATCCACAGCCAAACAAGTCGCGCCCGCCGCCTGCATCACTTCAGTCGTCTTCACTCCGATCACCGGCACATCGAACCGCATATCTTGATTCGGTTTGGCGATCTTCACCACGGTCAAATCACGGCCCAGCGTAGAGGCGTTCCCGTGGAGCGATTGCATGATCTCACCCGAACGCTCAATGGTCGCGTCCGTCCCCTCCATTGCCTCCACGGCTACACAAGCTGATTCCGCGATCACCACTGTCTGCCCGATGTCGTGCTGTGCCAACCGATGCGCCACCAAACGTCCATATTCAATATTTTTGATTTCCTGATCCGTGGGCCCCCGTCGGGTCATGACACCCGCCTTCACCAGCAAAGGCTCAAGTAGCCACGTCGATTTCTCCAGCGTGATCCCCTCATCGCCGAGAACCTTGGCAACGGCCCCCAGTAACGAATCCGTATTGCGAGTGGTCAACGAAAGCAGGAGTTTCGCGAGCCGCCAATCCGGCCGGATACTCGAAAAAATCTGCTTGTGCTTCACTTGCCCGGCCATCACCGCGCGATGCACACCTTCCCGCTGAAACGTCTCGATGAGTTTGGAAAGTTCGCCCAGCGACAACCAGTGCACAGCCGCTGCACCATGCGATTCAATCTCCGGAAATGTCTCTTCCTTGATCGCTGCCACAACTACATCAAATCCTTGTGCCCGCGCCGCATCCAGCACCAGAAACGGAAACTTGCCGTTTCCCGCGATGAGCCCAAGCTTTTCTTTTGTGGACGCCATGCCGTGACGTATGAGAAGCGCAGCCAGTCTAGCATCGCGTGATTCTCTTTCGGTCGTTCGCGGAACTCCCATGCGTCCTCGGCGGTTTAAGGTTTTGACGCTTTGCTGGATCAAGGCCTTCTCCCGGGAGATGGATTGCAGAAGAAGATTACGGAGTGGAGTAATGGGAGGAAATAGAATCCTGGAAAACCTGGCGTCACTGCCCGTGTTCTGCGGTATTTATCTGCGAGGTTCAATGCGTTTCCGCCTCGCCGTGGTCACTTGATAATCCCGCGTTCCGAAGCCTCAATAAACCGGATCAGCATCTCGATGTCCTCTCCGCGATCCGATTCCGCCTTAAGCCTTTCCAGAGCTTGCGAGGTATTCAGCTTCGAAGCGAGCAAAATCTTGTAAGCGTGATGAATTTTCGCAATCCGCTCTTTGGAAAATCCGCGCCGCTGCAACCCGACCTTATTCATACGGTAGGCATGCGCCTCCCGCGCGGCCGAAGTCATGGAGAAGGGCAAGACATCCTGGGTAATTGTGGTCCCTCCCCCAATGTAGGAGTGTGCCCCAATCCGCACAAACTGATGCACGGGACACAGCGCTCCGACAACAGCCCATTCTTCCACAATCACATGGCCACCCAGCGTCGCTCCATTCACCAGCATCGAGTGATCGCCAATCACGCAGTCGTGCCCGATGTGCGTGTAAGCCATGATCAGAATATGACTGCCTATTTTGGTGAGCCCTCCGCCCTTGATCGTTCCACGATTGATGGTCACACACTCGCGAATCTCATTGTGATCCCCAATTTCCAGCCGCGTTGGCTCACCCTTGTACGTCACGTCCTGCGGAGCCATGCCGATCGCCGCGAACGGAAAGATCCCATTATTTGCGCCAATCATCGTGGGTCCGTCTATGGTCACATGGGATATGAGCTGACATCCTTCACCCAGCTCGACATCCGCCCCAATCACGCAATACGGCCCGATCCTGCAGGACTCAGGCACGCGCGCACGCGGATGAATGATGGCTGTGGGATGAATGTTGGAGAATTTCATCGGGAATCGGCAGCCCGGATCACACCAAGGGCGTTCCTCTGTGCCCTCGGTGGTGAGGTGTCTCGTCGCGACCAGAAATGAGGCGTCGAAGTGGCAATCAGCCTTCGTCATCCTCGCTGTTGGAAGCCCGCCCGCGAGAACTGTCAATCAGTTGGCAAGATACCGCCGCTTCCGCCACGCGTCGTTCGCCGACGTACGCATATCCTTGCATCTTCGCCGCGGTCATGCCCGGCACCACCCGCCAGCCCTTGACTTCCACTTCCAGCCGCAACTGATCGCCAGGCCCAACCGGACGCCGGAACTTCGCCCGGTCAATCCCGGTAAACACCATCACCTTATCGTGCCTGTCTTCCACTTCGGTCAGCAGCAATGCGCCTCCGGCCTGTGCGATCGCTTCCACAATCAACACTCCCGGCATGATCGGCAACCCGGGAAAGTGTCCAGCGAAGAAAGGTTCGTTAATCGTGACGTTCTTGATCGCCACGATCCGCTCTTTCCGCTTGATCTCGAGTACCCGGTCAATCAGCAAAAACGGATACCGGTGCGGCAGAAGCTTTAGTATTTCGTGAATATCCATGCCGGTCTTGCCCGTCATTTGGGCTTCGGGCGTAGAAGTACTCTCAGTCATAGTTCGCGTCAAACAGCCTGAAGATTATACTGTACGACTTGCGCATGAAGTCAGTTCTGAAACGATCCCGACCCCAACCCGAATCGAATGCCATGCTTGATCGCCTGCACTATTTCGAATCCCGTCAGGACGCACTACTCAAAACCATTCGCGAATTCGTCGAGATCGAATCCCCGAGCGACGACAAATCCTCCACTGACCGCATCGGAGCCTTCTTCGCTGAACGATTCGCAAAAATGAGCGGGCGCACCCAGGTTCATCGCGCCGAAAAGTACGGCGACAATCACCAAATCGATTTCTCGGGCGCGGGCCACCACAAGCCGGTCCTGCTTCTCGGCCATTTCGACACCGTTTATTCGCTGGGAACGCTCGCGGCTATGCCCTGCCATGTTGACAACGGCCGTCTCTACGGACCGGGTGTACTCGACATGAAGGCTGGCATCGCCCTGATGCTTTCCGCGATCGAAGCCTTGCAAGCCTGGCACGGTCGCTTGCCGCGCCCGGTCACGGTATTTCTCGTCTCCGATGAAGAAGTCGGCAGCTACTCGTCGCGCAAAATTACAGAAGACCTCGCCCGCAAATCTGCGGCCGTACTCGTTCTCGAACCTGCCGCTGGACCTCGCGGCGCGGTCAAAACTGCCCGCAAAGGAGTTGGCGATTACACTCTCACCGTGAAAGGGATCGCCGCCCACGCCGGTCTCGACCCCGGCAAAGGCCACAGCGCCATCCTCGAACTAGCGCGCCAGATTCCGGCCATCTCCAAGTGCAATGACCTGAAACATGGAATCTCCGTCAACCCGGGCGTGATCCGCGGAGGCACGCGCACCAACGTCGTCGCCGCCGAAGCCACTGTCGAAATCGATGTTCGGATTAAAAGCGGGAAACAGGCCGCCAGTCTCGACCGCAAGCTCCGCGCGTTGAAGCCCTTCGACAAACATTGCGAGCTCAGCATGGAAGGCGGCATCAACCGCCTGCCGATGGAACGCAACGCTGGCGTCGTTTCGCTGTATAAGAAGGCTCAAGCCATCGCGAAACAAGTGAATTGGGAATTGGAAGAAGCTGCTGTTGGAGGCGGTTCCGACGGAAACTTCACCGCCGCCCTCGGCATCCCCACCCTCGACGGTCTGGGAGCTGTCGGCGAGGGCGCCCACGCTAATCACGAACACATCATCATTTCCGAACTTCCCCGCCGCGGGGTTCTGCTCGCCGGCCTGATCGAATCGGCCTGAGCACCGGGTGCGCGACTCCGTCCCCGAGACACCTAAGGAAAAGAGCTATTTTGCCCCTGCTGCTCTTTCGACATCGGCGAGCAATTTATTCAAATCTGCGCGCGAGAAATAACGACCGTTGGCGACCACGGCCGTAATCTTCTGCGTATTGCGAATGTCGTCCAGCGGATTCGCATCGAGCAAAACGAGGTCGGCGAGTTTGCCTTTCTCAATTGTGCCCAGCCTGTCATCGATCCCCAGGAACTTCGCGGGGTTCAGCGTTGCGGTTTGCAGCGCCTCCATCGGAGTGAATCCCGCTGCCACGAAGCGCTGTAACTCTTCGTGCAAACTGAAGCCAGGGAAGATGTACACGCCCGGCGGCGTGTCCGTTCCGGCGAGGAATGGAATTCCTGAGTCATGCATTGTCTTCACGACTTCGAGTTCCTTCTCGACAAAACGCTTCCGCGTCGCGAGATCATCGGTGTCGAAGTCGTGTTCGACCTGCTGGGTGAATCGTTTCCACGTCACTTCTTTCCAGTACGCAGGAACGTACTTGGCGCCAGCGTCGGCAGCGAAATCTCTTTGATCGATCAGATTGCCGCCCCGCTCCCATACTAACGTTGGACACTGCCACGTCTGATTCTTGGCCAGAAGCGCGAACAATGTCTCCGCCCGCTTCGGATCGTATGTCGAAAGGAACTGCTTCTCAGTCTTGGTTCCTTTGATGAACTCATCTTCCAACGGCGAACTGCCTTCGAAGATTCCTATCAGGTGCTCGAAGCTTTTCTGGCCGGCACTCGAAGCCTCTGCTGCGCGCACCGCATCGGGCACATGCCCCACGAACGTGATGCCTTGTTGTTTGGCCTCGTCGGCAATGGCGAAGACTGCGTCGCGCGGGATGAGCGACTGCAACTTGATGAAATCCGCGCCACGCCGCTTCAGATCATCGACGGCTCTCCGGCCGTCCTCTGGTGTCTTGATCGCGATCGAACTGGGAAAGCGTGGTTGTGGACCATCAAGCATCGGGCCTGACATCACGATGCGCGGGCCAGTCAGCTTTCCTGCAGAAATGTCATTGCGCCACTGCTGGAGTACTTCAAGCTCGCCGCCCATATCGCGCACGCCAGTGATCCCGTTGGCAACGAACAACGGTAGAGTGATTTCCCTGCCATGCGGGAACCAGTCGCCCAACACCATGTGGACGTGCATGTCCCACAGTCCGGGAATCAGGAATTTGCCGCTTCCGTCGACATGCTTCCCAGGCAGTTTTCCAGCGAATCCCATACCCGAGTTATCGATCGCGGTTATCTTCCCGCTTTCCACAATGATGGTCTGATGCGGTTTGGCGGGAGCGCCCGTTGCGTCGACGAGCGTCACATTATGAATGACCAACGTGGAAGAAGTGGTTTGTGCAAGACACGCGGCAGCCAGTCCAACGACCACCGCGCAGAAAAGTAAGCGTTTCATTCGTAAGAGATCTTATGGCGCTCCATGGCGGACGTCAAAATGGCGGCTTCTCAATTCCGGTAAAACGCGATGGAGTCGTCCCATTTCCCCGTCCAACTCAACGCAGGAGAAACTCATGGCACGTAGAGCCTTCCTCACCCGGATGGTGCAGTTGGCAGCTTTGCCGTTGCTAACAGCCGTCGGTACTTCGCAGGGGCAATCGAAGAAGCAGCTGAAGATTTTGATGAAAAGCGCCTGGGGATCGGACGATCCCACCAAGGCGGCATTTCCGTTCTGGCATGGCCTCGCGCTGGCCGAGGCCGGGCATGAAGTCCAGATCTATTTGCTCGGCGAGGCCGTCGTGCTCATGCGCAAGGTTGTCGCCGATGCGGTGATGCCCGTTGGCTGCCCTGCCGTTGGAGAGTTCCTCAATAAACTGAAAGCCAAGGGCGTGACCATCTACGCTTGTGGGGCGTGTTCGCGGGCGCGGGGTGTCACGGAATCCGATCTCGCGAATTACCGCGCGAAATTTGGCAGCCCGCCAGTTTCCGTGTCTCTGATCGAATGGGCGGACCACATCATCACGGAGTGAGCGCAGCGGGATCATCGAACGCGCAAACGGCATGGTTCGACTGCGCTCCGGGCAGGCGAAGGTACACGAAGCGAACATCTGGCCGATTCGGCTTCTACCGTTGACGGGCGTCTGCTCCCGAATCTGCGGATACGTCACATGCGAGTCGCTGATCACGTTGAACCCCTTCATCATGTCGCCATCGCTCAGCTTCAAATAGGTAGTCGCCATGGACGCGTGGCGTGTCCCCGCCTCTCGCGATAATCAGCGGAAAATGCATATCCGGCCCAGATGGTTTGGAGCCGCGGATCCTCCTGCAACTTCGAGCGCGCCACTACCGAACGAGGATCGGCCTGCGTGGGCGAGTGGGGCACGCCTTCGCTGCCGCCGTATTTTGTGCGCTCCATATCCGTGGTGCGCAGATACAAGTCGTATTGCAGAAGGAAGTCCTTGCTCCACATGGCCGGATCGTCGATCGTGTCATTCAACTCAACGACCCGTTAAAAAGGACTCGTGGCTTCCTGTTTTCGCTCGACGATGTTGATCAGCAGTGCCGTGACCGCGACGGTCGCGATCGCCGCCAGCGCCACCACAGCCAGAAAAAGACGCCGCGAGCGGCCGGTACCGGGATTACTTGCTGGAGTGTTCATCAGGACTCCGGATAGGAATGGAAATGAGGCCTGCCGCCGCAGACTCCGAGTGGCCGACGGAGCAGTCGTTGCCGGTCGCCACCGAATGGTGGCTCGATTTCATCCAGCCGTCGTACTGCGCCTGCATGACGTGGCAGTTCGCACAAGCGGCGGGGTCGTTCGTGAGATAAGAGTATCCCTTGGCATAGATGAAGGTGTAGGCGCCAAGGCCGACGGCCACTCCGATAACGGAAGTGGCCGCAAGAGGGATTGCAATCGAGCGACGCACCGGCCGCCCGGTTCGCGAACAGAGGATACCTCTGCATCTGCTCCGACGCAAAGCTGCTTAGAAGAAATCTTGAGCAGCAGTTGTGATGAAAATTTACTAGCCGTGGACGTGCGGGCTCTGCCCCGGATTGCGCCGCGGAGCGGATGGCTCTTTGACGACCTTCACATCAAAACTGACAGGCAGGGTCTTTGGCGGAAAGCACTGCGCGTTATCGCAAGCCTGGTAGCGAAGCATGCCGTGCATGGCGTATTTTCCGGGCACGACCGAGGTCAACGGATGCACGATCAGATTGATGTTGAAATCCCCGCTGTAGACGTTGAGCTTCGACTCGGGTGAAAACGGGAAGCTTACGTCCTGACCTGCAGGGTATTCGATTTTCCCGAGGACGATGTCGGTGGGCAGATCCATTTTCAGGGCGGTGGGAATCAGGAATTCGTCTTTGGGAGCGTTGGAGTTGATATGAAATCCAGAGGCAACACGGAAGTTGAGCGAGACCTTGGTCTGTGCTCCCCTTTGCGCGGCCACCGTAGCAACCGGGGCCATCGAAACCGATGGGGCCTTGCCCGACTGCGCCCACCCGGCGCACGCAACTGCCAGCACCAACCCAACGCAGCTTGCAAGCTTCGGCGAAATCATCGTGTGAGACTCCGGCAAGCCCAGTTCAATCCCAGGCGCTGCCCCGTTCCGTTCCGTTCCTATTGTCAATTCTGAGGCGCAGGCATTCTGAAATGCCCGCCTGGGCCTGAGCCGATCATAGTACTTAAAGGACGGAAGCCAACGTTACCGGCGAGCCATCACTGCATTCGCCGTCGGACGTGTACTCACGCTAACCTGGGTACTGAGCGCCTTCTTGATCGCGGTTTCGATGTCGGCTTTACCCTCAATGCCCATGATCTTGTCGACGATCTTCCCGTCGCGACCGATGAAGAAACTCTCGGGCAGCGCCGGCACGCCGCCGTAAGCCTCGCCCACGGCTTCCTTCCCGAGCAGTACCGGGTAGTTCATGCCCATGTCCTTGGCGAAGCGGGCGATCTCATCCTTGCCGGAATCATCCATGGCTACGCCCACGATCTGCAGGCCTTGCGATCCGTATTCGTTCTGCAACTCGACCAGCCAGGGAGTCTCGATTTTGCAGGGGCCGCACCAGGTCGCCCAGAAGTTGACCAGAACCGCCTTGCCTTTGAACTCGGACAGGCTCACGGTCTTGCCGTCGAGGGATTCGAGGGTGAATTCTGGGGCGGGGGTTCCATAGGCCATGCCAAGGGGGTGGCGGTTGGCGCCAGAGCCCCGCGCCATGTGGAGTCCGATGTACAGCATGGCCGCGGCAACTACCGCGACGACGACCAGTGCCAGCGGGTTGCGCCGATTCGGCTGAACGGTCGGCTGATCGGCGGGAACCGCCGTGGGCTCGGGAATGTAATGGGTTTCGATCGGGACGATTGGAGCACCGCAGGCCTCACATGTTGGCGTGCCCGGGGCTTCCTCAGGGCGAGCAGCCGCGTTCTCCAGCGAAGCTCCACACTTCGAGCACCACTGCGTATTTTCTTGCGGTGTTTCGTTTGATTTCTTATCCATCGACATAGATCAGGACCTCACAACGCAAAGCGATTCAAAAACGACAGCCAGCTCGAAATCAGCGTAAAGCGGCCGATGACCAGCAGAACACCCAAGGCAATCAGCAGGCCGCCGGAAGCGATCTCCAGCGCATGCATGTGCGAACGAAAGCGGCTATAAAACTTCAGGAAGCGCTCCATCAGGAGCGATGTCAACAGGAAGGGTACTGCCAGTCCCAGCGAATACACGGTCAGCAGAACGATGCCCCGAACTACGTTTTCTTCTTGGCTGGCGACGACCAAAATTGCCGACAGAATCGGCCCAAGGCACGGCGTCCATCCGAAGGCGAAGGCAAATCCGATCACGAATGCGCCAATGATCGTGCTGCTCCCTTTGACGCTGTGCAGGCGCGCATCGGTGTAGAGCGCCTTGATCTTGAAAATTCCCGTAAGGTGCAGCCCAAAGATAATAATGACCACACCGGCAACAATCGATAGCGAGTGCTTGTATCTCGCCGCAACTTGGCCAATCTCCGTGGAGATTGCGCCCAGGGTAATGAAGACGACGCTGAAGCCGAGGATGAACCCGATCGAGTTCACCATCACCCGCCGCATCAGCTGTCCCTGAGCGGATTTCAACTCTTCCACCCCAGCCCCTGAAATCAGCGAGACATAGCCCGGAACCAGTGGCAGCACGCATGGTGAAAGGAACGAAATCAGTCCGGCAAAGAAAGCGGCTAGCGGTAGTGGAAGGCTCGTCATTCGTCTTTTATTGTACCCGCTGAGCGGGGCTCTTCTGAATATGACGCGGGTTCAGGCGTTAGGTTTCAAAAACAGGGACTAGGGCTAGGAAATCCGGGTACGAAAACAGTTGCAAGTCCTTATCGCGAACTGCGGTTCCCCGACCCCTAATCCCTAGCCCTTATTCTTTCACTTGTGCTTATGTTTCGGGTCGACCGCCGGCTCCACTTTCTGCGCCGGGGCTAGCGCCGGCATCTGCTCGGGCGATTCCGCGAGTTTTTGCAGCACATCGGTAGGGATGGTGGCGAGCAACACCGCCCGGCTGTCTTCCTGTTTCACCTGCAGGCTGTCAAAAAGGGATTTCACGTCCGCATCGGTACCCGGCGAGCCGACCGACGCTTCCGCGCTGTGAAAGAGCGACAGGAATACCTTCGCCTTGTCGGCAATGGCGCGGGCATCTTCTTCGTTGCCCGCCCATGCTTCGGCGCGCACGTGCAGAGCGCCGGTGCGGAAGGGCAGGTGCAAGGGATTGAAACTGGCGGAGATCACGAAGTCAGTCGAATGCTGCAAGAGATTCGTCCATGCGCCGAATTCGGGAGAAGCGGGATCGACATGGGCGACCAGCCAGACCGGGCTGGCAAGCTGCACACGTTTGTAATAGCGGCGCAGCAGGGCGGGGCCGCCGAAGGGGGAGGCGAGACGGCGCGAGCGATCGACCATTGCCCGAATCACGGCCGGGTCGTCATGGTTCGATGCGGCAACCGTGTCGACACCTAGAATTGCGATCCGAAATGTGCGGGCGTAGATCGGAATGGTAAAGATATCGACTGAGTTGTAGTGCTCCACCGAATTCGCCATCCGTTTGAAATAGGCGGCGCACCTGTTCGTATCGAAGCGGCCGATGAAGACTTCGGAGAAGCGAGGCTCTGGTGCCGTGCCTCCGGTGCCCCCACCAGGCCAGTTCTGGGGATAATGAACAGCGAAGGCTACCGAATCAAGGTCCCGTTCGTAGTCGAACCCTGTTTGTTGAATGAATTGCTCGTACTCGGGATCGTGCGTGACCGGGTTGAACGGCTTGCCATTGGTCTTGCGAACCCAGCTGTAATCGACGTACAAGAACCCGTCTGCCCCGGGGAGAAGACGCGCCGGTTCCGGTGGCGCATGCTTCCGCAGTTGAACCGCGAGCACCACCGCCCCGGCAACAATCAGCACCGCGAGAACGATGGGGAGAGTGCGTCGTATTCGCATGAAATGGGGCTTAGGAGTGGAATGATAGCACTACGGGGTCCGTGTTTTCCGGCTTTCGCAACCCACGGGCTTGTCCAGTCCCGGACAGAGGTTTGGGAATGCGGACACTGGCGATTCCCGCTCCGTCGCTGGTCACTCCGCATGTTCGCGAGAAGCAATCACTTAACCGGGACTGAAAATTGGAAGAGTGGGTGCTTTCCAATCGCCAAGCCTTCGCGGAAGGCGTCGCACCGATGTCTTTCCCGGGGCTGCGGCCTTCGTGATGGTACCGATGCCTGCCGCCTCGCTGCTGCCCGCGACCCGGGCGGAGTCGGTCAATGCGATGAGCGCCCTTTGGGGCGGATTAGGAACGATCTTTAATTTGCGGAGGAATTCGAATGTTGAGCGGAGCGTTGGCGGCCGATTTCCGGTTTGCCATGCGAATGATTCGGCGGTCGCCGATGTTTGCGGCGACTGTCGTTCTTACGGTCACGATTGCCATAGCGGCCAACGCCACCATCTTCACCGTGGTAAACGCGGTGATGATCCGCTCGTTGCCCTTTTCGCAGCCGGAACGGATCTTGCAGGTCGCCGAAAAGAACCAAAAGCTGGATCTGCCGACGTTCGGAGCTTCGGCGTTGAATTTCCTTTCCTGGCGGGAACAGACCCAAACCTTCGAGCAGCTCGCGGGCATTGCCTTCGGCCCGGTCACGGTCAGCGGCGAGGGCGATCCGGAACAGCTGACCGCAAATCGCATCAGCCCGGCGCTGACGGACGTGTTTGCGATCAGGCCAATCGCCGGGCGCGTTTTCCGGCACGGTGAAGAGAAACCCGGTAGCACCCCGGTAGCCATGATCGGCGAGGGGTTGTGGCGGCGCCGTTTTGGCGCCGACCCGAATCTGGTAGGGCGCACGGTGGTGTTGGATGGGGCGCCGACCACCCTCGTTGGCATCGCGCCGGCCTCTCTGAAATTGATCGGCGGGGGCGACGTGTATTTGCCGCTGATCATCGATCCCAGCAAGGAAATTCGGCTCAACCACGTGCTCATTGTGTTCGGCAAGCGCAAGCCTGGAGTAACGCCGGAGCGGGCGCAAGCGGAGATGGACACGATTGCGGCGCGCGTCGGCAAGCAATATCCCGAGGTGAAGGATTGGGGTATTCATCTGCTGTCGCTTTTCGACACGTTCGTTGCACCGGAGCTGAAGACGGGCCTGCTTGTGTTGCAGGTCGCGGTCGCACTGGTGTTGCTGATTGCGTGCGCCAACATCGCAAACCTGCTGCTGGCGCGGGCTGCGTCGCGGCAGAAGGAAATGGCCGTACGTACGGCTATGGGCGCAACGCGCGTCCGGCTCATTCGCCAATTGCTGGTCGAGAGCGTCATGCTCGCGATCGTCGGCGGAGGCGCGGGGTTGCTGGGCGCGATCGCAGCAGTACGTGGGCTGGTTCGATGGCTGCCGGATGGAACATTACCCATTCCGGACGTCGGAGTTGACGCAACCGTTCTCTGGTTCTGCTTCGGCCTGACGATCGCGACCGGGGTGCTGTTTGGGTTGGCGCCGGCTTTCCGCATGGCGAAAGTTCGCACCAACGACACGCTGAAAGAAGCGGGACGCGGCTCAACCGGGGGCATGCGGAGTTGGCTGCGCGACGGACTGGCGGCCGGCGAAGTGGCGTTGGCTGGGATTCTCCTGATCGGCGCGGGACTGCTGATTCAGAGTCTGGCGAACCTGCAGCGGGTGCAACTCGGGTTCGAGTCGCATGGCCTGATTACATTCCAGCTTGGGCTGCCGGTCGCGAAGTATCCGCTGGCGGACAAAGGTCCGGACTTCTATCGCAACCTGGTGGAGAACTTGAAATCAATTCCGGGCGCGCAGGGGGCAGCGGTCTCGAGCGGCATTCCGTTTGGCGCAGGGAACTATGCTCGCCACCCGATGATCACGACCGAGGCGTCCCATCTGCCGCCGGGCACAGCGGTGCCGATCGATTGGCGAAGCGTCAGTCCCGCATATTTCGAGACCATGCACATTCCGTTGCTACGCGGGCGCACCTTCACCGACGCCGATGTGCGGACCGCGCCGCTGGTGATGGTTGTCAGCCAGTCCACGGCCAGAAAGTTCTGGGGCGACACGAACCCGATCGGCAGGACGCTGCGTCCGAGCGCAAAGCCGGAAATGGCCTTCACAATCGTCGGCGAGGTGGGCGACGTGCACGATCAGGCGCTGAACCAGCGGGTGCCTCAGCTTTACTACTCGATCCCCCAGCGAGGCTCGTGGGCGCTGATGGATGTGGTGGTGCGCGCCTCCGGGTCGCCTGCGGCTCTGTTGCCGGCGATTCGCCAGAGAATCGCGCAACTGGATGCAGGCTTGGCGCTGGCGAACGTCAAAACGGAGGACGAGTGGGTCTCAATCAGTGCGGCCCAGCCGCGGCTCAATACGACGCTTCTGACCGTGTTTGCAACCGTGGCACTGCTGATTGCGGCGATCGGGATCTATGGTGTGCTCGCGTATTCGGTGAACCAGCGCACACGGGAGATCGGAGTGCGCATGGCCCTTGGGGCGACCCCCGGAAGCGTCCTGAACCTGATCGTCCGAGAAGGAATGAAGGTCGTCCTGATTGGCGTAGTGGTGGGCCTGGCCGGTGGACTAGCGCTCGGACGCACTGTCTCAAGCCTGGTATTCGGGGTCACAGTCAGGGATCCAGTGACCTTTGCAGGAGTGGCGGTGGCCCTCGTTGGCGTGGCGCTGGCGGCGTGCGCGATTCCGGCGCGACGTGCGGCGCGCGTGGACCCGATGGTGGCCCTGCGTTATGAGTGAAGCCCCCGGCAATGTCATTCTGAGGATAGCCACACTTCTCCGAAGAAGCGTACGAAACGGGGGCTGCGGCACCGGCGGCAGCGGGGCCATTGTGGCTGGCATAGGCGCTCCTGTCGGCAGCCCCCGGCCCGGCTTTGCCGTCCCTCTGGATGACATCTGCATCAGGATTATGGCGTTGAAAACCTATCGCTTGCACCTGAATTTCACGCTGTGGTACTTTATATAATTGTCCCGGACATCTGGAAGGGATCCGTGGGATAAGTTTGCGCGGAAGCGCGCCTTTCCCCAGTTGCTGGCGTAGCTCAGTCGGTAGAGCATCTGATTTGTAATCAGAGGGTCGGGGGTTCGAATCCCTTCGCCAGCTCCAGAGAACGAGCTCGGCAGCGAGCAAAGCAGGAGTTGTCCGGCAGGCGGCGGACTACGTGGTAGCGGCGCAACAGGTTTTTCCAAAAACGCACTCCATTCGGAACTTTTCCGGCGAGTAGTAATCTTCGCGGTGTCTTGTGCGCGACCTTGGTTTCCCTGTACTGCGAAAGTGAGTTGTGAATTTTGACGTTGGATTGGCTGCGTTTTGTTCGTAGGTTCTGAAGAAGTGCCTGCGACGGAGAAACGCGGTCTGCCGGACGAAGCGTGATCGGCCGCCTCGCCCGAAATGGTTGAGCTGTTCAGCGGGCGGAAGCGGGCTGGCGAAATCCTGAGCGTTCTTCGCGAAGGATCGAGCGGTTTTTTGCACAGGTGGGTGAGTGGTTAAAGCCGACAGACTGTAAATCTGTTCCTCCTAGCGAGGTACGGAGGTTCGAATCCTCCCCTGTGCACCAGGTTGAGCCGTCTAGCAGGCGGGAGCGGAGCGGGAGCCGGCTGGCGAAATCCTGAGCGCATTTTGCGAAGGATCCGGTAGTGAAAATGAATCGCTTAGCGGGAGCGTTGATCGCCTACGCAGTGTTGGGAGTCCTGGCGTGGCTGACGATCAGCGATCCGCGAATACGAGCCGTGCCGCTGGGGATTCTGGTGCTGTTCGCGGTAAAGTCGGTGTTGGGTCGGAATGAAACAATGCATGCCGACAAGCCGGAGGACGAACAGCCCAAGGATTTAGCCGATAGCTGACGGCTAAAAGCTGAGTTTGGGCCGATGTAGCTCAGTTGGTAGAGCACTCCCTTGGTAAGGGAGAGGTCACCAGTTCAATCCTGGTCATCGGCTCCATCTAGTTGTTGGTCGCGAGTCCCGAGTTGCGAGTCAGCTTGGGACGCGAGATTTGCGAAGGACACGCGACTGGAGTCGTGCCAGCTAGAGTTGTTAAGGCGGCTTTAGCCGCTGGGGTTTAACTGGAGGCTGACGGCTGATAGCTGACAGCTGGTTTACAGGGCGGGAGTAACTCAGTGGTAGAGTCACAGCCTTCCAAGCTGTTGGTCGCGGGTTCGATTCCCGTCTCCCGCTCCAGGTTTTGAGCATGGCTTTTGAACAGGCTGCCATTAAGGTTGAGAAGGCGCAGGAATTTGCGAGGCTGCGAGCGGCGATCGAGCAGGAATTCGCGCCCGCCTCGGTCGAGCAGTTCCTGAAGCAGATGGACCGCAAGGGAATTCGTATTCGCGATTTCGAGGGCGTGATTGCCCAGCGGGCGCTCGACGGAGAGACGGCGCAGAATTCGCCGCAGCTGTACCAGGCTTTGACGCTTTCAGACCAGGCGCTGTTGCGTGAGTTTTACTTGTCAAAGATTGAAGAGGTCGACACAGCGCTGCGGCACAAGTTCAAGAAGCTGTATCAGTACTACTGAGATTGCATAGGTCCTTCGCGGGCAAAGAACGCCGCTCAGGATGACAAGGGTTTTGAGCGAGAAGCTAGGAGCTAAGAGCTGAGTTATGGCGAAAGAGAAATTTGAGCGCACAAAGCCGCACGTGAACGTAGGGACGATCGGGCACATCGATCATGGCAAGACGACGTTGACGG
>Ga0126381_100001939_pt1 | contig 22260 bp, 36 predicted proteins | sample PanSoiMetPlot_28_FD_96465 | JGI IMG/M metagenome (GOLD analysis project Ga0126381, IMG submission 96465) | Tropical forest soil microbial communities from Panama - MetaG Plot_28 | ecosystem: Environmental > Terrestrial > Soil > Tropical forest > Bulk soil | place: Panama | collected 2016-02-17 | reverse complement strand
TTTATTCTCCTACTTTGCATCGGGCGCATGGCAGACGAGTGGGCCTTTGAACAGCGCTTATTGTGGCTTGAACTCTGCAAGTCTTGTACTGGCAACGACAGGGGCCGCCGTGCAGGTTATTCAATTTGGCTGGGTCGCAGACGCGAGGCTCTAATGACACAGTACTACCTCCCGCCACCGCCCGCAGAGGGCATGCCCGCCTCCGACAGTATTGTGAGGGAGGACGGCGCGTGGATACCGCGCGACGAGGCCAACCGGGACTGGGCCGAGTACCAGGCGTGGGTCGCCGAGGGCAACGAGCCGCAGCCGTGGCCTGAGAGTGGCGTGCCCGTGCCCAAGGAGTCCGTGTGATGCCATCGCTCGAATACATCGTTAGGCCGTTTCAATCGCCGGGATCGCAGGGCGCGGTCATTATCCCGAGCACGCCCTCGCCGACAAATGAGCGCGCGACGTTGACCTGGGGCGCTAAAGCCGCCGTGCCGGCCGTGACGCAAGGCGTCGGGTTCGCCGGATGCTGCAAGGAGTCGGCTGACGAGAGCAATCAACAATATGAGCCCGTCACAATTAACAACGAGAACACCGCCAACGGCGGGTCGATCAGCTTTCGCCGCGCGCACGCTTTCGATTTTGACAAGAACACGCAAGACCAGTGCGCCGGGAATTGGGACCAGTTCAGCGGCATCGGCATGGAGATAACCTCTGCGCTTGATCAATTCGCGGCCGACATTCATTCCGGCACCGCGGCACCCGCTGCCGATTCCGGCACATGCCACGGGACGATGAACCTAACCAACACGCCGACAGGAACGTGAGATGCCATCGCTCGAATACATCGTCCGACCATTCCAGTCGCCGGGATCGCTCGGCGGGTTCATCATCCCGTCGACGCCGCAGCCGACAAATGAGCGGGCGACGTTGACATGGGGAGCGAAGGCTGCCGTCCCGGCTGTGAGGACCGGCGTCGGCTTTGCCGGTTGCTGCAAGGAAACGAACGACGAGTCGGGACGAAACACGGAACAGGTGACGATCCACGATTCCGCCGAGCCTGAAAATTATATCACCGTGAATCGCGCAACCCGGCTGCAATGGGAAAAAAGGACCGAAGACCAATGCGCGGGCGACTGGGACCAATTCAGCGGCATCGGTTTGGAAATCAGCGATGCATTGAATCAATTCTCCGCTGACATTCATTCCGGCACGGCCGCGCCAACTGGCGACAGCGGCACGTGCTCGGCGACACTGAACCTTAGCGCCAACACCGTCGCGAGTTGATGCGATGAGTTACACCGAATTTCCGACCGATCGCATTGTCGATGTCCATTTCAAGAAAAAGACGCCGCCGGATGGTGAACCGCCGCCTCACGACGGTGCTTGTGGCGAATTCCCTTGCGGTTCGCTCTTCTTTCCAATGTCGCGTTCGTTTGCTGGAGGGGTCGACTTTCCTTTTTGTTGCCTAAGCATCGATAATTTCTATGGCGCGGTGGCGGACAGTGCTAATCCCGGCCACAAGCCGACCCAGCCGGCGGCATTTTTCCCGCTCTTTGCTGATTATGGGTTGACCGGCTGCTTTCCGCCTGCGGTGCCGAATCCATCGGGCGGGCTTTTCTGGCCGATGATTTGGGAAAATCCCTGTAGCTGGACGGTCACCCGCATTTCACAAGGTGTTGATTTCATCACCGGAGACAATGTGCCTTTTCCAGGTTGGATAGAAGTTTATTACAACACCAATCCGCAAGCGTTTTGGCAAGCCTTGCAGGGACATCCGCTCACCGAGCAAGCGCCGGTAATGCCGCCCGACGATTTTGCGTCAAGTACAGACGGATACACCGTAATCAACGTCGCGATGCGGCCGGACGATTGGTATGAGCCAATACTCCGTTTCAACGGCGGCAACTTTCATTATAGCGTTTCGGCGCATTTTGCGGTCCACATCCAATCGTATTGCAATGGCCTGGAAGTCTCCGGGCCGCTGCTTCCGGTTAGCTGCGCCGACTTGGCGGCTGGGGTTCCCACGCAGTTGCCGGGTTGGGGCACCTCGTTTTGGCCGACCTACGAATATCCCGTGGCCGGTCAGACCGATTGGCCCATGAAAGGGCCGCCAGACGGTTCCGCGACACTTTCGGCCGCCGCGATGACCGCAGTTGCGCCGGGCGTCCGACCGCGGCGGCAGCGGCAGTATTCCGGTGTTGATACCGGCGTTTATATCGAAGCCATGCACGATTGTCTCGGTGCCAATGCCGACCGGTCGAAAACGATACAGCGAGCGCGGAACTATCAACGCTCGATGAAATGGGCTGAGGTGTAGCTGACAATGGTCGATATCACCTTTCGCACTCTAGGACCGTGGGGCGCGGGAAAGGGCGCCAATCTTCAGCCGTCCGAAGTCGACAATAATTTTTGGTCGCTCGGTCAGGCGATCGTTTCGCTGCAAAACAATCCCGCGCTGCCGAACGGGATAGCGTCCATCTCCGTGTCCGGCACGCAGATGACGATCTATCTCAACGACGGCACCGTACTCGGTCCCTATACGCTGCCGGTGCTGACGTTCCGCTGGCGCGGCGAGTGGCAACCGACAACTGCTTATGCCGAGCTCGATGTTTTCACCGTAAAAGACATCGGCATTTTTCTGGTTCAGATCGACCATGTGAGCCCGTTTGAGTTCGACCCGAACATGACCGATGGGTCGGGCAATCCCTACTTGCTGCAATTGTTCGGATCGGTCGACGCGAAACTAAGCACGCTCTCCGATGTCAGCATCACCGGAACCTTGACGGATGGTGAGGTGCTCGTTTGGAGCGCTGGCGCCCAGATGTGGGAGAACGAGCTCCTGGGCGACATGGCGTTCCAGTTCTCGGATCTGGTGCAGATAACCGGCGGCAGGATCACCGGAATGCCGCCGCCCGCCAATCCTTCGGACGTCGCCACGAAATCCTATGTCGATGCGCTGCCGACCGGCGCGAATGTCGCCGACGCCACGATGATGTCGAACATCTCGGGCGTTTCCGGTCCGTCGTTGCCGCACACGCTGAGCGATTTTCTCGACTACGTTCTCGGCACCAGCATTCGCGGAACAATCATGTTCCGCGGCGCAACCGGTTGGCTGGCGCTGGCGCCGGGCACAACCGGGCAGTTCCTCGAAACGCAAGGCGCGGGCGCCGACCCGCAATGGGCCGCGGGCGGCTCGGGCGTGACGACGGTTTACGCTGGGACCGGCATTGCCGCCAGCCCGTCGCCGATCGTCGGCAGCGGAACGATTAGCATCGCGCCGCTGCCCGACAGCGACATGCTGGCGAACATCTCTGGCGCGAGCGCATCGCCGGTTCCGGTGACGCTGACGCAGTTCCTCGATCACGTCGTCGGCACCGTGCGCGGCACGCTGGTGACGCGCAGCGCAACCGGATGGGTCGCGCTATCACCGGGAACGTCCGGTCAGTTCCTCATGACCCAGGGCGGCGGCGCCGATCTGATCTGGGGCAACCCGGCCGGCGCGGGAACCGTGACGAGCGTGGCCGCGGGAACCGGCTTGTCGGCGAGCCCGTCGCCGATCGTCGCGAGCGGCACCATCAGCTTATCGACGGTCGCAGACGGAACCGTGCTCGGCAACACCAGCGGCGGCACGGCTGCACCGGTTCCGACGACCGTGACACTGCTGCTCGATCACGTCTTCAGCGGCACGCAAGGCGCGGTCCTGTACCGTGGCGCAGCGGGATGGGCCGCGTTGGCTCCCGGCACGAGCGGACAAATCCTCACGACCGGCGGTGCCGCGGCTAACCCGTCGTGGCAAGCCGCGCCGATCACGGGAGCGAGCACACCAAACCAGCGGATCGTCTCGAACATCAGCGGCAGCGCGGCCGTGCCGACCGGCAACACGCTGTCGAATATCTTCGACAACATTCTCTCGTCGGCGCGCGGCGCGATCATCTACCGCACGAGCTCGGGATGGGTCGCGCTCGCGCCGGGCACATCCGGCCAGGTGCTTACGACCCGCGGCACGGCAGCCGATCCCCAATGGGCCGCGGCGACGTCGGGCGCGCTGTCGAGCTTGACCGATGTCACGGTCACGACGCCAGCCAACAACGACTTGCTCGCCTATCAGACGACGGGCGCGCACTGGATCAATCGCTCGCTGTCGGCGCAACTCGACGCGGTGTTCGGCACGGCGCGAGGGACGCTTGTTTTTCGTGGCGCGGCCGGTTGGATCGCGCTCAATGCCGGAACATCGGGACAAGTGTTACAGACAGGCGGCGCGGTAGCCGACCCGTCATGGGCGGCTATGGCCGATTCGCGCTTGCAACTGTCGGCACCGGCAACGGGCGATGTGCTCGTCTACAATGCGGCGACGGGCACGTTCCAGAACCAGCGACCGAAATACAACATCGGCGCCTACGTTCCCGGCACGATGACGCCGAACCAAAATCTGCTTTTCCACAAGGTTTCGAAGAACGTAACGGTGCCGGCGAATTTCGGCGCGTACCAGGGACACGCCAGCGAAGCCGGCGGCTCGGCCGCGGCGACCGGCTCGACGGCAATCACGGTTGCGCGCGCTCCCGTCGCGACGCCGGCCACATTTACGTCGATAGGGACCATCACCTTCTCGGCCGGCTCGCTGACCGGCACATTCTCGACGCAGCCGGCAACCAATCTCGCGCAAGGCGACATCCTGCGGTTTCGCGGGCCCGCGACGGCCGATGCGACATTCGCCGATTTTCACATGACGCTCGTGGCGTTCGAGAGCTAGGAGGGGAACCAATGAGCGGATTTACCGATCGGGTGTCGCAAGGCATCCTCAACCACATCGTCGGCAAGACGACGATCTTCACCTTGCCGACGAGCTATGTCGCGCTGTTCACAGCGGTGGGCGTCGACGCCGGGACCGGGTTTACCGAAGTTTCCGGCGGCAATTACGCGCGCGTCGCGACGGCGGCGGCCGATTGGAACAGCGCCAGCGGCTCGGCGCCGAGCTCGATCACCAACGCCAACGCGCTCACTTTCCCGACCGCGACGGCTTCGTGGGGAAACGTGATTGCCTTCGGGCTTTACGATGCCTCGAGCGCGGGCAATTTGCTGGCGTGGGATTTCTTCGGCGCTTACGGCTGGCTGCCGGCGACGGTCAGCGCAGCATCGCCAGGGGTCATCACGGCCAAGGCACACGGTTACAGCGCGGCCGATCTGGTGGAGTGGAGCGTTGAATATGGCGGCGTCAACCCGACGTTCTCGGCCTCGAACTTTACCGGCATTCTCGCCGTCGTCAGCCCGGCGACCGACACATTCACCGTCACGAACGGGGGAACGGCGGTCAACACCAGCGCGACCGGCAACGGCATGGTGCGCAAGCTGATCTCTCAAGCCATCGCGTCGGGCGTACAGCCGGCGTTTCCACCATCGTCGCTGACCATTACCTCTTCATAGGACAATGGCTTGGTTTGGAAATACCGCAAACGCGGGCGGAGCAGTAAACGCGCCACCCGCTAATAATAAAGCGGTAAGCAAGTTCACGCCGGATTTTGACGGCGCGCTGAGCAGCGTCGTCATGTATTTCAGCGGTGCTCGCGCCGCCGGCTCGCGGGCCGTCATTTACGATTCGTCCGGCGCGGGCGCGCTTCCCGGCAACCTCATTGCGGTCAGCACAGAGCTTGCGACCGGGGTCACCGGCTGGAACAAATACAGCTTTAGCCCAAGCGTTAGCCTGACGGTAGCGGGTGCGCCCTACTGGCTCGGCATCTGGTCCGGGACGCTGGTAAATACCTCATGTCCTGCTTTGACCGGCGGCATCGCCTATAACGCCAATACCTATTCGAGCACCGGCAATCCCAGCAGTCCGTTCGGCGCCAGTCCAACTATTGCCAACTTCGTTTATCCGATTACCGGCGTCTACGACCCGGCTTTCATCACGACCGCGCCAAATAGCTACCGCGGCTATCCGGAAGCGGCATCGGGCGACCCGACAAACAGTTCGGTAGGCTTTCCCACGATCAACAGCGTTGCCCTTACCTCGATCGTCGCCAACGGCACGATCAACAGCATCAGTTGGTTCAGCAACAATTCGGGGACCGGACACGTCACCGCCGCCGTTTACGACAACACTGGCTCCGGAGGGGCGCCGGGCGCGCTGCTCGGCGCCTCGAACCAGATTACTAACCCGGTGATGGGCTTAAACACCGCGACATTTGCGACCGGCGTCGCGGTCGCCGGGACGGTTTATATCGGCGTTTATTCCGGCGATCTTAATCTGGCGACTTTTGTCGGCGCGCTCAACTCAGGGCAGCATTATTACACTGCGAGCGGCAGCGGGAGCAGCCCGCCGAGCTCGATCTCGTCCCCGATTCCCGCCTCTCACAGTGCGCCGATCTGGGCGAACAGCACCCTCGGTTTCAGCGGCAGCGCGGTGACGCTGGGCGGGCGCATCCAGGCGACGAGCCAGATCACCACAAGCTCGGTCTTTGTCATCTCGCTCGCCGGTCGCGCCAAGGCGACGGCATCGCTCAACACGGCTTACGTCGCGCCGCAGAACCTCGCCGGCAGGATCGGCGCGCAGTCCGCGCTCAATATGGGCTTGTCGATCCGGCTTCCCGGTCGCATCGCCGCGATGTCGTCGGCGCAGTCGCGCAATCTCTCGAAGTCGCTCGGCCTTCAGGGTGGCAGGATCACGGCGAGCTCGAGGGCGATGATATTGCCGCTGCCGACGCCGCTGTCGATCGCCGGCCGGGTCACGGCGCAATCAAAGGCGCGGCTGACCGATCCCTATCACGTCGACGGCTTGTCGATCGCCGGCCGCATAGGCGCCAGAAGCTCGGCGCGGCTCGCCTTCGGCGGCCGGTTCTCCGAGTTCGTGACGCTCAATCTCGGTTAGCGCGCCAGATGCGGTGGACAGGCGAGCATGGCGCGTCGGGAGCGCTCGGCCCTTTCGCGCGTTTCAAACGGGCTGCGGGACACGCGCTCGTTGAAATGGCAGGGACAGGTCCGCACGACATACCAGCCCGCCGGCCGCGGCGCGACGGTGTTCACCGCATGAGCCTCGCACCAGCGCACCGCCAGGTACTCGGGCGCGTTATGCTCGGCCGGCGTCATCATGGGCGAGCGCGGTCTTCAAGAGCGGGATCATCCGGCTGACCCAGGAAGGAATCGGCTTCTTGCCGCGCGCCCAGCGATTGACGGTTTCGTGCGTCGTGCCGACCCGCCCGGCGAACGCGCGCTGCGACATGCCGAGCTCGACCAGGGCAGCATTGAATTCGTCCGCCGTCATGCGGGAACCTCTGGCGAACGTTTCCCCACATCTTCCCCACACATGTGGGGAATGTTCCGCGCTCGTTCGCGCTTTTCGGTAGCGATTCGTTCTGTTCTGAGCGGTGCGCGGGATGGTGCTAAGTGATTGATCATTCGGATAGTTTCCGCGTTTTCCTGGCGTTGTCGAGAGGCGTCGGTGAGGGCTCCGACAATTTCAACAAATAAGTTTTGGCTAACTCTTAGTGATTGATTTATCTGCATTTTGGGATTTTCTCCCCACACTTTCCCCACAGTTTGCCGTTTTCCTTCGGTCTAAAAAATCGACGGAAGTGCGACATGCCGTGCCGCACTCCCGCCAACGGCTCCCGAGAATTTTCTCCCGAGCGGCCGGACGATTTTTTATTTTACCGGCATAAGGTTCTTTTTCACATCGCAGCGAATATCGCGGATGGACGTCTTGCCGTCGCGCAGAGCATTCCACGCATAGATCGCACCTTGATAACGGCCGCGCGGCTTGACCTTAAATTCGTGATTGTGCTGGCGCACATACCAATCGGCCAGCACGGTAGTCGGGTACTCTTCTTCGTATTCGCGGCCGCCTGAGACGACCTCGGTCCAGAAGTCATCGGCGGCGTCGATGTCGGCCTGATAGGTCGCATAGATCGCGGCAAAGACTTCCGGCTTCATCAGCGAAATGACTTTGCCGCCGGCAAAGACGTTGCCAAGCCAGATGATGAATCCGTGCTCCTGCTGCTCATTGAACAAGGTGTAGCGGTCATCGCCGTTGGGAGTTCCCTCCTGGTTTTTGACATTGCGGCGATACCAACAGATGCCTTCGGCAGCGAGCTTGGCGACTGCCCGCGCGACCTCAGCGAGGTCTTGCTGGAGTCCCTGATAAGCACCCGAGACATCGAGTGGCGAGCGGGCGCTGTTGCGGTCGTCATATTGCCGGAACAACAGGGCGAGCCCGTCCATGCTGTCACATTCGTAGACGTCCACATGGGCTTGCAAACCTTCCGGGAAGACGCCATTGGCGGCATTGAGCACGTCGCTCGAATGCTGACCATTCGCCCGGTAGGTGACGCCATCGACCACCGCTTTGACCCAGTGTGGGGGATGAAACAGACCGGCCTCTAGACGGTCGCGCAGGAACTGAACCCGCTTCTGGGACAGGTCGCGTTCGGTTGGCGAAGGCGGCAGCTGCCGCATCTCCCTCGCCAGGTCGGCGGTCAGAGGAACCGTCTCCGAAGAGACTAGGCGGAAATGAGTACTGGTTTGCATCGTCGTTTCCTCGGACAAGATTTGAAAGGCCGGCGCAGGGGCTTTGTCCAAGAAGCCCGCTGCCCGGTTATTGGGTCCACTCCGTGACGAACTGTTGCAACTCGGCCGCGATTTTGGCGATGCGCGTGATAGCGATAGTCGCCGGGTTTTTGCGGCCTTCTGCTTTTAGTTCGTCGATGAGGGGAGCCAATTTCTGTTCAAGCTCAAACGAGCCGATATGTTTTTCGGTCGGGACGATCCGATATTGCTCGCTCACGCCTTTGCCACGAGCTTCGACTTTATAGGTTTTGAAATGCGATTTCGCCTTCTCGCTCAGTAGCTGGCTCACGTGTTCGAGCGGCTTGTCGACGTGGCGCGCGATGGTTTCTGCGGGATGCCACTTGCCGTCGCTATAGCGTTCGCGGATGTCGCGCATCAGCGCATTGGCATTGGGCACAGGGACTTTTTGGGTTTCGCCCTCGATCATCTCGGCGATGTGGCGGAAGCGACGACGCTCGCTGGCGCCGTCGGAGCGCTCCCAGTATTTGCGGAATGCCCATTCTGTAAGATTTCCACTGACCGTGGAATTCTCCGAGAAGTCCAAAAAACGGCCAAAAATAATGCGCTGAGAAATCCAGCTTTTGCCCTTCCCTTCTTTTAGGGCGAGTTCTTCCTGGGTCCAGCCGCTATGCCAGAGCAGCTTGGCGAGTTCCTGTTCCCAGCGGGTCGCCGCCTCGGCTTTGCTGTCGCCATAGACCTCGCGGATACGCTCGCGCTCGCGATCGTAATCCTGCTCGCTCATCCGTCGCGCTGTCAGGGGGATAACTGCTGCGTCGGTCATGGAAATTTCTTCCTGTCTGCGTCTTGTCTCCTACCCTCTGGTCTGGCAGTCTCTACCCGGAAGCCGGGAGCGTCAAGCGAATGGTGGAAAAAAATTCCGACAACGTTACCGTGCCGCCGTTTTTGGCGTGGCGGCGACGTCTGCGGTTGACGCGCGGCGAGGCGGCGCGTTTGCTCGACCGCACTGAGCGGCAGTTGCAGGTCTATGAGCAGGCGCACGAGTTACCGCGGGTTGTTCTGCTGGCAATGACGGCGCTTGAATATTTGCCGGTGTGGCGACTAGCGCCGCTTGGCATAGATCCGACGTGGCGGCGTAAATAAGGACCAACAACGCGCCGGCAAGAATGCCGAGCGCGTACCAGCGAAGCTCGCTGAGCACGTACCCGACCGTCGGCCAACGCGGCTCGCTCACCGCTTCCTCCCCAGCCCCGCGAGCGCGTTGCGCACGGTCGCCTCGTCGACGCTCTGGTAGCGCACGCTCGAACGCGGGTCGAGGTGATCCATCACGTCCATGATGGTCCGCAGCCCGTTGCCGTTGGCGTTGAGCCACCGCCCGACGGTATGCCGCGCCATGTGCGGCGTGAAGTGGTCAATGCCGAGCCGTTTCGCGTAGGGCTTGAGCCACTTGTAAACCTCATTCCGCTTGCGCCACGGCAGGACGTATTCGCCGCGCTCAGCCAGCGGTATCGCCGCCAGTGCCTCAAAAACTTCATCATGCAGCGGCTTATTCCGCCACTCCTGGCGTTTGGTGATCCACATCTCGATCGTGCGCCGGCTGAGGTCGATTTTCTTCCAGCGAATGTCGAGCGTTTCCGTGCAGCGGGTTCCTTGCCGAAAAATCCACAGCAGGAACAGTCGTTCGTAGCTGCCGACCGGCTGCGAGTTAATCAGCGCCTCGGCGATCTCATCTGACACCGACCGGGTTTCCGGCTTTGTGCGCGCGAACTGCGGAATCTTGATCCACTGACACCAATTGTTTTTTGCCGCGTAGTGAAGAATCGCAGCGGCGGGAATGACGACCGCATCGTTGCGGCTGCTCAGCGTGATCCTCGGGTAAAGCTCGTTCGCCAGGTTAATCACATCCTGCGCGCTGATGCTGGCGAGCGTCCGGTCGCCGAGATGCGGCAGAAGCTTATCGATCCTCTGGCGCAATTGCTGTCGCTTCGCGTCCGGGTCTTTGAAGTTCAGGTATTGGCGCGCTGCCTGCGCGAACGTCGCGTCTTCTCCGCTGCGAGGGACACGACTGGCCTCGTGCTCTGCCCATATTTCGCGCTCAGCTTCTCCGCAAGCTTTGCGTACGTTCCGCGTCGGCGTTTCGGGCCCGAGCTTTGTGGTGACTTCGCGCAGCTTTCCGGCGACGCGTCCGCGGAAAATGTAGAACTTATTACCCTTTCGCTTTCCGGGAGCGATGATTGAAAGCGGCATCTCGTGTACTCCATCATCTGCGAATATTCTTCTTCGGTCAGAATAATCGACCGACCCGGCCGCATCGGCGCCGAGCCCGTGCCGGCCGCCCATTCCGCGATACGGCGCTTTGCCGTGGCGGCCGAGACGCCCATACGATCGGCAATCTCCGGTATCGTCAGATGACGTTCCATACTGTTGATCCTTAGTCAATCACGCGATTGGGCCAGGCGCATTTCCAGCCGGTCGCGGATCGCGCGGACGTCACGGTAAGCCTGGGCCACGTCGTTCAACAGCGCCTGGTCGATGTGAGGACCGCAATACGCCATATCGTACGCGGCCTTTAGCGCCGCCGCCGCGGTGTGCAGCCGCACAATCAGATCGAGGGTTTCGGTTCTTCCATCCATCAGCCGTCGCCTCCCAAGGGGAAGGATTCGCGTATCGTGCGGATGCCGGCCGCCGTGAGCTTGTCCATGATTTCGGCGGTGATCCGCTCGGCCAGCGCGATCGGCGTGTCGCCCGTTACCGTCGCGTTCCAGCGGAGCTCGGCATCGATGCAGTCGATGATGATCCGGCGCACCGTGTCGGTTTCGTCCGTCACACCAGTGTGTCCCGTGGCGGCTCGTCGGGCTCGTGTTCGCCGGGTTCGGTCTGTTCGTCAGCGGGCGTCTCTGGCGGCCATTCGTCGCCGCCCGGTTCGGGCCGGGACGCGCGCGGCGGACGCCCGCGGCGTCGTGGCGGCATCGGCTCCGGCGGCGGCGTCATCGATGCGGCGGCTTCGTAGTCGAGCCCGAGCCCGAGCGAGCGGGCGGCGTTGGCGAAGGCTGCCGTACCTTGCCGTGCGGCGTCGCCGAGCCCGCTGATCTGGTCGGCCGTCAGGTGCTCGATCGCGCGCCGGTCGAGCGGCACCGCATTGGCCGCGGCGAAGCGCAACACGCCCGCGCGCTTCTCGGCAATGACGCTGCCGGTGATGTTCGAGCCTTTGCCGGCTTTCAGCATCAGCGCGAGGAATTGTTGCTGCACGTCCTGCGGGATGAGATGCAAGGCGCCGTTCCTGAAGGCTTTCGACTGCGCGATCTTCTGGTAGTGCGGGCGTTCGTAGCGCGAGCCGTCGCGGCGCTGCTCGAAACGCTGCTCGCGCGCTTCCATCTGGATGCTGTTGCCCGACTTGATGTCGATGAGCTCGACGATCACCGCGTAGTAATCCGGCTCGTCGGCGAGTTCGGGCACGATCGAGCACGTCACCGCCATCGGCATGTGCTCGGCCGGAAAGCTGGTGAAGGTAAAGAGCGAGCCGACCTTCTGCGTCGACGCCACCAGCCGGTGCTTGATGCCTTGGTAGTGCGAGGCCAAATGTCGCGCGCCGATAACGCTGATGCCGCTGACGCGCGTCCCGGCGATGTCGAACTGGTACACGAACGCGCTCGACGCGGCGCCGTTCAACACTTCGTCTTGAATGAGCGCGGAATCGCGTTCGTTCATGACGTGCCAGGCGTCGATGTCAAAGCCGCCGCTGCTCATCGCGCGCACCGCTTCAGCGGTTTCGGTAGCGCGCGGCGACACCAGACGCGGAAGTGAACTAGCCATTTATTTTTTCTCCTGCCACTCGTGACAAAACTCAGTTCCCCAGCACGGACACCACTTGTCCGAGCACAACACCGAGCTCGGATTTGCCAGAAACGCCCACGGGTCGCCGGGCAATATCCGGCGCTCGGAATCGCCGTGACGGAACGTCTCGATGCCTTTGATGATGTGCGACAAAATCATCGTCGCGGCGGTTTCGGCGCGGTCGAGCTTCACCTTGGTTGACACCGGGCCGGGCTGCTCTTTTGATTCGCGCACCCGCTGTATCCAATCGATCGACGCGGTGTCGATTTCCATCCGGTGCGAGCGGTTCAGGAGACTGTAGCCGCCGAGTTGCGCCGTGACGCTCGTCGGCGAGCGGGTGCCGGTCTTGAGGTCGCGCACCGAGCGCGGCTCGCGCGCTACCAGATCGCTTTGGCCGCTCAAGATAAAGCCCGGCATGATCTCGGCCTCGAGGCGTGTCTCGACGCTGATAGGCTCCACGCCCGGCGCGACGCTCTCGTGATAGGCGCGCACCATCTTCGCCGCCGAGTGGATCGCCTCGCCGCGGGTCTTGGTGACGCCTTTGGGGCCGTCGTATGCGACTTCGCCTTGCGCCAGTTGTTCGCAGAGCTCGCCGACCGCGGCATCGGTCGGCACCGATACCGGCGGCAGCTTGCCGGCCGTCGCCTTTTCGTCGAGCTCGACGGCAACGCCTTTGTGCACACTGGTGCCAACGGCGGCGCCGATCCCGCGTGGTGTTTCGCGCAGCTTGAACCCGGCGGCTTCGATTTCCGCGCGGAAAAGGCGTGCGGCGCCACGGCGTTCGCAATCGGGATAGCCGGTCAGCGCCGAGCAGCGGATGATCGTCGGCTTCATGGGTGACCGGACAGCAATTCGAGTTCGCGGATCGCGGCGCGCAGTTCTAGCTCCGCGTCGCGCAAATCTTGCTCGGCGTTTTTGCGCCTGTGCTGTGCGGCGACGACCTTGCGGGTGGCGACGAGAAGCTTGGCGCCGAGTTTTTTGCCCACGGTTTCCGTCGCGCTCGCCGTCGCGATGGCGTCGCGGATCATGTCGCGCTCGATCGCGTCGGCGGTCATCACGCCACCGAGATCGCGAATTGCGTGATGACGATCAGCGCGAGCCAGGTCAGCGCGGCGGCGACAACGATGACGATAACATTGCGAAGGCGCGCAGAGCGCTGCGGACGGGTAAACAGCGAGAGTGCGAGAATTGTTGTCCAACCGGCCTGCATCGGAATCGACCCTCCGGTTTGCGCCGTGGGTCATCTTGCGCGGAAATTTTCGCGGTTGTCAAACGCCTTGTGGCGAAAAATTTAGCCTAGATTACGCTGTCAAAAAAATGTCATTACCGTTAATGGAATCCATCTTGCCCGATTCCTTAAGCGAGGATTACGCTACGCGTCCGTGGCGAATACGTCACGGTTGAACAATCTGAAGGCTCCCGAGAGAACCCAAAGACGAGCCAGTGAGATTGGCCGAAACATGAACAGGGAAGGAAGCCGATGCGCAATGTCCCGCGTTCCAAATCGGACAAATTCCGGGAGATCGTAGAATTTTGTGAGCAGGAAATGCCGATTCTGGCAAACGGAGATTACGATCGGATCGAACGAGTGCTCAACGCCCGCCTCAAGGCGCGGCCCCAACTGCGAATAGAATCCGCCGTGGGCGTCTCCGGGCGCTCGAAGTTCAAGTGATCGACCAGTGTCTCATGGATTAGCCGAGACAGGCGCCCGACGTTAGCCGAAGTGCGGGCTTCGGGCGCTTCTTCGCGCAGCAGATCGACCGCGGCCTCGATCGCCAACTCCAACAGGTTGATGTCCTGCTCGGCGCGCTCGGCCGCCAGTTCGCGGCTCAATTGCTCGTCTTCGGGACCATGGAGCAACTGATCGATCGACCAGTCGAGGGCGTCGGCGACGAGCCGCAGCTTATCCTCGCGCCAGCCGTTTTTCGGCGCGTAGGTGAGGTAGTTTCGCGACACGCCGATGCGATTGTAGATCTGGTGCAGCGTCGTGCCCAAGACGCGAGCGCGGTTCTCTGCACGGAGCTTGACGGGGTTCTGGGGATCGCGCACAGCCTCAATCGTCCCAGAAACCAAAGGGTTTGCGCTAACGATAAGCCTCTTCTTGCGTGGGCTAAAATCTTCGCGCATCATCTGCCCCATGTTGGTTTATACGATGCATGATCTCCGCGTCCTGGCGCACAGTTTTTCGCGCTCGACCGGGCTTGAGCTAACGACAATCGGCTATCGCGCCGCTGACAACTGGCAACTGTTTACCCGTCTCGAACAAGGCTACGGCTGCTCGGCCAAGGCGGCCGAGCGCGTGACCCGCTGGTTTTTGCTGAACTGGCCTGGTGATCTGGCGTGGCCGCAGGGCGTGCCCGATTTGCGCTGGCATATCGAGGCGTCCGACGCCGCCTAGCAACGTTCGTGGTGTTTGTTGATCGCTGGTCAACATTTCCAACACATACGCGAACGTTTTCGCGTCGGCAAGAAAAAAAGCAATTTTACCTATGTTGGACCAGGGGGAAATATCATGGCGGAAAGTCGCGGATTTCCGGAAACGCTCCACGGGATTCACAGGCGCCCACGTCAACTTGTCGCAGCCTAGCGCGGGCATGCGACGGTGCCCGAGCCGCTCGTGCCGGCCGATGTAACCATCCCGCGCCTGCCGTGGGTGCCGGTCTACGTCGAGCGCCTATGGTCGTCTGATTTCTTCGCCGTTGCAACTGACGCCGAGTTTCGCGCGGCATTCTGCCTCTGGCTCAAGTCGTGGGCGCAGCGGCCGCCGGGATCATTGCCGAACGACGATCGCCTGTTGTGCCGGCTCGCCGAGCTCGGCAACGATCTCGATAAATGGAAGAAAGTGAAGCGCATCGCGCTGCGTCACTGGATACGATGCACCGACGGGCGACTTTATCACCCGGTCGTCGCCGAACTCGTAATTGAAGCATTTGAGAAATTATCGAGCAATAAACGACGTACCGCAGCCGCGACCGCAGCGCGTTGGAATTCAACGAAACCCGATATCCGTCAAGGAAAGCGTGACGGAAACCGTAGCGGACCTAAAGGCAAAGCTAACAGTAACAATATTAACCTAAGTTATAAAGATAATAACACTTCATCCGCGCCCGCGCGTAATGGGCACGCGCCCGCGCACGAGACGAACGGGCACGATTTTTCAAGGGGGAATTTGGTTACTGAGTTGGGTCGCTGCGCTCCCCTGCGCGCCATTGGCGCGCCTTTGCGGTCCAAGCGGAAGGAACTTCTGCGGCAAAAGCTCCTGCGCTTTGCCGACGCAACGATGCACGGCGACGAACGGAAACTCGCTATCAGCGGGTTATGTGGCGGCGATTCCGAGCATTCCGAACAGTGGTGGCTCGATCGGATCGACGCCCAAATGCGCGCCAGAAATTGGAACGACGTGCCGCGATGAAGGCTATAGGCGAAGTTCTCGACTACGACGGCCTGGAGTTCTGGCCCATGCGCGACGATCCGCGCGCCGTGCAATGGGCTGACTGTGAAAGCCCGATCGAGCAACTGTTGTGTCGCGGATTATTCGCGGTGCTCGGATGCAAAGCGGTTTTGGGTAAATACAACATTAACCGTCGCGCGGAGCTCGCCAAATTATGCGACGGCATTCCGTCCGTTTTCCTATTCACGCAACAGCCGGTTGGGCGTTATCGCGTCGACTTTCTGCTTGTGATGATCAATCCCGTAGCGCGACGATCGCTCAGCTTCATTATCGAAGCCGACGGTGAACGCTACCACTCGGCCGAACGCGATCGACCGCGCGACACCGAACTCATCCAACACGGCGCAGCCTTTGTTATTCGTTTCACTGGCAGCGACATCCATACGCGCCTCGAAGCGACCGTTGGGCGCGTTGCCGACGTTCTGCGCTATTCAGGGATCCGAACCGCTCCCGTGCCAGGCCTTCCGGAATACGGAAGCTTATGGTTCGCGAAGTCCGGAGTTGAACATCGCCACGAGCGACAGCAAGAGCGTGACGACATCGTTCGGCGCGAGCGTGAGGAATGGGAGGTAGCCCGATATTACGAGCAAGAGCGAACTGGAATGTGGGACAGCGATTGGTGAAACCCTTCCGCTTCACCGCGCCTGACGCCTCGGAACGCGACATGCACGAAGCCGTTGCGCGCGCGCTGAAAGCCGTCATCCGCAAGCCGGCGTTCTGGTGCGCCTACCCGGCCGGCGTCGTGCAACTGTCGCCAGCGCAAGCCGCGGCCTACTCGCGCTTCGGGCTCAAGACCGGAATGCCCGACTTTCAGATTTGGTACAACGGGATTTGGCTGATCGAGCTCAAGACGGGCAAAGGCCAATTAACCCGAACGCGGATCGTCAAGACCAGGCAGGGCGCGTTGCGTGAAATCGTCGGCCAGGTCGAGCGCATCGAAGAACTCCGCGCCACCGGCACCGTGCGCGACATCGCCATCTGCCGCAGCGTCGCGCAAGTCATCGATCAGTGCGAGCGCTGGCAAATCCCGCTCAAGGGGAGGATCGCGGCGTGAAGCGGCTACTCGATTTTCTCTTCGAGCGCATCGACGCGGTTACGCAAGCGGTCATGTTGCGAACGCAAAGCCCGAAACTCGTTCACCAGACCGCTCACGGTGCCGTCGAGCCGATTGAGCGCCGCGGTGTTGATGGTCATGCTCTCTTGCAGCGCGATCAGCTTGCGCGCGATCCAGCGCCAATCGACGTTTTCCGGGATCATGTCGTCAAACTCGGCCATGTGGTTTCCTTAAGCTCTCGCCAGCCGGATCGCCTCGAAAATCTCGGTTGCGATCGTTTCAGCCGCAACCCGTTCGATACCGGCATCTCGGAACGCGCTGAAAAGGCTCTGTCGGTCCGGCCGGCGCCGGACGGCTTCGTAGATTTCAGCGGCGATGCGGTCGGCATCGACGGTCCGCATGACGGCCGCGAGGGCATTTGCAAGCGTCCGTTGATCAGTCATCCGGGCAGCATACGAAATTTTTCGTCAATCCGCGAGCGGAGGATTGCCGCATGACCGAGCACATGAAACCGCAGAGCTTCGCCGAAATTGCGCCGTGGCAGCCGTGCCGCACCAATGCCGGCGACAACCCGAACCAAGGCGACGATCCTGCGGTGGCGAAAGTATGCGCCGCCGAGATACCGCCCAATTGGGTGATGCCTCCGGGCTACACGCTGGTGTTCGAGGACACGTTCCGGACGTCGAACTTGGACACCACGCAATGGTGGACCCGCGGCGCGTTCAACAATGGTTACCAAGATTACATGAACGACGAGTGGCAGCGTTACCGCGAAAGCGGCAACCACGTGCAGGGCGACACCGGCATCGGCCTCACGTCACTACCGCACAACGGCGAGTTCTGGCCCTCGGGCTTTATCCGCACCAAGGATCTTTTCGATCTCGCGTCCGGGCTGCCGTACTTCTTCGAGTGCCGCGGCCGCGTGCCCGGCGGCATCGGCACATGGCCGGCCTTCTGGCTCGCCGCCAGCGAACGTGAAGCCGGCGTGGATAGCTCGACACCGTGGCCGCCGGAAATCGATATCATGGAAATCTGCAACAACGGTGTCGAGGACACCACATGGATGCTCGGCGCGCGGTGCCAGCAAAAAAACTGGGACACTTGCCCGCAGAAGTACCAAGTCACCGCATGGGCCGATGCCGTTAATCCCGATTGGGGAACGTGGTGGGCGCCGTTCAATTTCGCCGACGACTACCACCGCTTCCAACTTCACTACCAGCGGCCCAACTTTGCGATCTATTGCGACGACCTGTTCATCATCGGCGGGATCTACGATTGGACCGATGACGGCGGCAACCCGGCGCCGCCGGCGAACATTTTGTGCAACCTGGCGATCGGAGGGTCGTGGGCCGGGCGCTACGGGGTCGACGATAGCGCGATGCCGCAGGCGTTCCAGATGGATTATGTGCGCGTCTGGCAGCAATTGAAGCAATCCACCATCGGCCATGATCTGATGCCGCGGTGACACGATGAGCAACGACCTTCCCGGTTACGACGAATGGAAAACCCGGCTGCCGGCCGAGCCTTATTGCGACGACGAGGATTGCACCTGTACGGCGCACCGCATGGATGAGTGGTGCCCTATCCACGGCCGCGATCCCGACGACGAGCTCGAAAAGCGGCGCGAGCGTGATTGGGATCGGGAACTGGATGAACTCGACGACGCATGGGACTGCGACGAATGAGAACGGTGCGCGAGGAATGCAAGCGCCGGCATGGCGGCGAGCCGTGCGTGAAGATGCATTCGGCTGACGGGCGTGTCGTCGAAACCGCCGAGTGCGTCGATTGGTGCCCAGTGCTGCGGCGGTCGACCGAATTGCTCGTCGTCGAACAGCGCCACGCAGCATAGGAGGGTCAAGCCATGGTGATCGAGATTTTGTTGGTCGTGGATTTGTTCCTCTGGTTTCTGTCACTGCTCCCGGTTCCGGCAGCGAACCAGTTCAGTTGGGCGACGAGCTGGCTCGCGTGGATCGCTGTGCTGTTGCTCGCCTTGTTCCTGTTCATTCCGGGCTTGCGGGCGTGACCGAGCGACGCTTCACCGTAAAGCGGTGGCACCAGTCGTTGGGACCGGGCTGGCGGTTTAGTGGCTGGGTCGTGTTCGATCGGCAACGCCCGATTACGATCGCGTTCGACGATTTCGCCGAAGCGCTCCGCCATCGCGACAACATCGCCATGCTTTACTATCGATTCGGCTGGTGATGGCCGATGGGGCAAATTGTGGATAAGGCGAGGGTCCAGCTCCAAGGTGCTGAAAACGCGCGAACTGGCGCGGATACGCCATCCTCGCGCAGGGCGAACAGGGCATCGAGGCCCGCGAGAGCGGCGCGCGTCCTTTCAAGTCTTCGCAAGTCGCCGAAAAGGCGCGACATTATGTCGCGAAAGTATAACTTGACACAAGTCAAACGATGTGGTATTATAATGACGCCCGATAAGTGCGAATTACCGGGCGTTTCGTTAATTGAACTTGTGGAGAACTTGATGACTACTGTACCCGTGACGGCGGATGCCGTCAAGGCGGATATGCCTTCGCACTTTTGGCTTCAGGTGCCGCGATGAAGGCGTTGGAAAAACTTGCAGCTAAGAACCCGGCCATAATTCGCGATTGGTATCGCGATCCCGATGGCTATTGGATCAACCTGCACTATGGCTGGCAACTCTGGGGTTGCCACTCGCTCCATGAACTGACGGTAAGCCAAGCGCTTGAGACTTTCAAAGCCGTTGAGCCTTGTGATTGCCTGGAATGCCGCACAGACGGCGAGCAATGGGAAGACATCGATCTTGATACCGGCAAGCTGCGCATCTTTGGGAAACCACAGGACTAATCGGAGGGAGCTACGGCTCCCTCTTTTTTTGTGCGGGTATTGAAATGAAAGCAAAGAGTGAGGAGAGGACATCCGCGCATGAATGACGACATCATGCCGAAACTCGCTCGTTGGATTGCCAGCGACGAGTTTCTCACTTTGGTGCGGCGCGACGAGCTGACCGCCATCCGCGACAAGCTCATAACCCTCGACGATATGATCGAGCGGTGCGCCCAAGTCATGGAGAACATGCTCATTGACCCTGACGAGTATCGCGTCAGCCATGAGCACGCCGATCAATGGAACGAAGCCTGCGAAGCAGGGGCGACCGCTATTCGCCAGCTAAAGGGCAACCCGTGATGAGTGGGGAGAGGACATCCGCGCATGACGGAGGGTTAGGCGAATGATGCGCCGCATCGATCCACAAATTGACCCACGCTTCGGCTGGTGATGGAACCGTCCGCCTGGTATCGCCAACACTTCACGCTTGAGGCGCCAGAGATCGACGCGTCTTCGTTCCGCCCGTTTTGGCGCATTCGCACTCGGCTCGACGATTTGCTTCACGCTGGCGCGATCACGCATCGCGAATGGTTTGCCGGCGTGATGTTTCGCGTATTTTCGGAAACGCGCTATGGCGCAGCTTACGGAAGCACTTCTTTCGATCGCGTCGGCGGCTCGCTGATCCGCGACAACGCAAACGCCCGACGCATTGACGCCGGCGATCGCTTGAACCGTGTCCGCGCCGAGCTCGGGCCGGACCGAATCCGCTTGCTCGAAGCACACATCGTCGCCGATGCGAACTGGCGCGATATTGCCGAGATATGGCGCGTGCACCCGAACACCATTCGCAAGTGGACGATCGCCGCATTGAAAGCGCTGGCCGAGGTGATGTGGACCCGATGATCTACACCGTGACCTTTTACGACGCGAACGGGAACGCGATCAGCGAAGCGGTTTTTAACGTGCCCAGTTCGGACGAGTTTCTTGGTTGCTTGCTGCAAGCGATCAAAAGCGGCTGGGTCGACGGGACAGCCAACATGACCATTACCGCGACGCCGGTTCCGGGCGCATGAGCCGTGTCGAATGGTTCACCGTCGGCATCTTGCTCGTGTTGATCGTCATCGTGACTTGGGCGATCGCCTTCGGCAAATAGCGCGCATTTTCGGAAATCGTTTCAGACAGCGAAACGCCGCGCTTCGACCATAGGGGGAGCCTTGCGCGGCGTCTCTGAGATTGTCTCGGGGGGCGAGAAATCTCGGCCGGTATTCTAGGCAAAACGGCCGCTCAATTCAAGGAACGCAAAAAGAACGGGCTCGACACGTTGTCCCCCAGTCGAGCCCAGTTATGGGGAGGTAAATCCCATAAACCACAACATCCGCGATCCGCTGATTTCCCGCAAGGCCATTGACAGCGATGTGATGTCAGGCGTATCGGATCGGCTAACGCCAAAATTGTCTTCAATTCATCGCACGCCGCTCGTTGAAAAACGGCCGGCGTTTTTGCTGCGTGAGGCGCAAATGGACGATATCGAGCTCGAAACACCCGATCCGCCGGCACCGGAACCGGGCGAAACACCACCGCCGGTCGAAGAGCCCGAAGAACACGGCGACCCGGAGCCGGAAGAAGACGAGCCAGCGTAATCGTGTTCTGGCTCATCGCCGGTATCGCGCTTGTCGAATTGCATACGCCGAATGGCCGGCTCATCGAAATCAATCCGGCGGAAGTGTCGAGCTTGCGCACACCGCTCGATATCGGCGGGCATCATCATTTGGCACCCGGCACGCATTGCGTGATCGTCATGAGCAATGGCGGGTTCATCGCCGTCGCGGAAGACTGCGCCGACGTAGAGCGCAAATTAGTGAGAGGGTGAAATATGTTCACTCACGTAGTCGGCACCAGCTACAAAACCGACGCCGGAACCATCATCAACGTCTCGGAGTCGGTTGTCGGCACAAACCAAGGCGTCGATATCGACGCAGTGATCGGTCCCGACGCGACGAATTCGTATTCGGTGTTCATCGATCCGGCCAAATGCCAATCGTGCATGTTGTGCAGCGATCAGCCGACGACGATCAAAACCAACGATCCGAATACGCCGCAACACACGATCAATATGCACGCGAACGTGCCGATCGTTTGGACGCTTAATTCGTTTTGGACGATTCCGTTCGGTCCCGACAACGTTAACGCCATGTACATCACCAACAACGGTGCCGTCTCGGCCAATGTCAAGATCCGGGTATTGTCGAATTGATGCGATGAAGGCGCACGGTTTCTACGGATCAAGGCGTTGGCGTGCGCTGCGCTTGATGGCGCTGCAACGCGATGGATACCGCTGCGTGATCTGTAACGCCTGGCTGATGGGCAAAGGACAAGCACGCGTCGATCATATCAAGCCACGCTCAAGCCATCCCCATTTGGAACTTAACCTAGCTAACCTTCGCAGCCTTTGCGCAACGTGCGACAACCAAAGCCATAGCGAGAAAGGCACGCACGCAAAGCAAAGACAAAGTAAACTCCGTGCAGTTGATCGAAAGGGAATTCCTCTCGACCCAAGTCACCATTGGCGTCAAATCGGGGGGGCCACCGGCAAAAAATCGGGGTCAATGCCGAGCAAC
>Ga0126381_100001938_pt1 | contig 22284 bp, 21 predicted proteins | sample PanSoiMetPlot_28_FD_96465 | JGI IMG/M metagenome (GOLD analysis project Ga0126381, IMG submission 96465) | Tropical forest soil microbial communities from Panama - MetaG Plot_28 | ecosystem: Environmental > Terrestrial > Soil > Tropical forest > Bulk soil | place: Panama | collected 2016-02-17 | reverse complement strand
TAGAAGTGCTGGTGCAATTTCTTCGGTAGCAGCCAGCTGGCGACGTTGAAATTTTCGTAGTGGTGCGTGGCCAGCCAGCGGGTGTATTGCTGTGCGGCCTCCGGCTGGCAGCCAGGCGGCGGAGCGTTTTGCGCGATTTCGAGTTCGCCTGAGCGCAACATTAAGGAAAAGAGATTCCTCGCTTAGCCTGCCTGTGACAGGCAGGCCAGGAATGATGGACCTAAGAGCTAGCCGGCACTCAAGTTTAGCTTAAATTGACGACCAGCAAGAATTAGGGACGGACGGCTAGTTTGATTTCGCCGCTGCGCGATTTCATGCGTTCAAAGGCCTGTGGCAGATCGGTCAGACGAATTTCCTCGGTCACGAAATCCTGAGCGGAGATGTCGCCCCGGCGTACAGCTTCGAGCGCTTCACGAATGAATCGCGGAGTATGGTGGAAAGTGGAAATCACCTTGATTTCGGAATAGTGGATAGCGGCAGGCTCGATTTCGACCTTGCTGCCTGAAGGCAGGCCGCTAAAGAAATTAACCACGCCGCCGCGGCGAACTGCGTCCAGTGCCATTTGCCAGGCCGAGGGATTGCCCGCGGCTTCCACCACCGCATCCGGACCGCGCTGATCTTCCGTAAGGGCGCGCACCGCGGAAATCACGTCCGGTATTTCGTTAACATTGATAACAGCATGAGCGCCGAGGCGGCGCGCCACGTCGAGCGGCGCATCGCGGCGAGCCAGCGCAATGACGCGAACGCCGCGACGCGACAACATGCGGACAAATTTAAGTCCGATGGGGCCGCAGCCGATCACCGCAGCGGTGTCGCCGGTACGCAATTCCATTTCGTGAATGCCGCGCAAGACACAGGCCAATGGTTCAACTAGCGCGGCGCTCTGATCGTCCACCGAGTGCGGCACTTCCAGCATATTTTCGGTGACAATGCGTCCCGGGATGCGCATATACTCGGCGTACGCACCGTTGTTAAAAAGAAGATCTTCGCAGAGATTCTCCTGCCCGCGGCGGCAGTGATAACAGCGGAAACAAGGCGCGGAATTTGCCGCGACTACGCGAACGCCCATACGCCAGCGCACATCCACGCGCTTGCCAGCAGCGACAACTTCGCCCACCACTTCGTGCCCAAAAACAGCGGGCGGGCGAATCATCTTAGCGTGATAGCCGCGCTTCCAGACCTTGAGGTCGGTTCCATCGGTCAGCGCCAGGCGCACACGCAGCAGAACTTCATCGGCGGCCAGCGAGGGAACGTCAATTTCCTCGATGCGCAGATCTTCGCTGCCGTAGAGCACGGCGGCGGTCATCTTGGGAGGAACAACGCGGCGAGCCAGCGCTACCACTTCATCGATCGCAGCAGCTATGGTCTTCTTTGCGGAAGTATTCATTGGTGCGTAATCAAGACTTTCAGTGACTCGTGTGTCGGGTTCGCGGCCAGCTCCAGACCTTCCTGAATTCTAGCCAATGGAAAGCGGTGTGTGACAATTTCCATCACCGGCAGTTTCTTCTGCAGCACCAGTTCCGCCGCTTCCTCCTGGATGTCCACCGCGGCGCTGTAGCTACCCAAGATTTCCTTTTCGTCGATCCCTACCGCCGAGGCAGGAAAGCCGATCCGAGTCACGGGATCGTTAGCGGCAAAAAGCAGGACGCGCCCCCCTGGTCGCGCCGCTGCCAGAGCTTCTTCCACCACCGACGGATGCGCTACTGCCACCAGAACCGCGTCCGCGCCCCGACCCTCAGTTCGGGCCTTGACCTCTGCTACCAGCTTACCATTTGTGGAGTCAAAAGACTCGACGGCGCCGAGCGACAGGCTTTTGCCCCGGCGTTCGGGCATGGGGTCGCTGGAATAGATGCGCGCGCCCGCTAATTTGGCGACCATCAAGAGTTGCAGGCCGATCGGACCGCAGCCGGCGACCAGCACGGTTTCGCCCGCCGCCACGCGCGCTTTTTGCACCGCCTTGAGAATGGTGTTGATGGGTTCGAGGAAGGTGGCTTCCTCAAAGGAAACCTTATCGGGGAGCGCGATGATGCCACGCTCGGCGACCCACGGCATGGCTTTGACGTATTCGGCGAAACCGCCACCGTTAGGAGTGAAGCCAGCAGTAAGACCCGTCGTTTTGTACTGCTTGCATTGCGAAAACAGGCGGCGTACGCAGTAGAAGCACGCTTCGCACGGGATGTGGTGAAAACTCATCACGCGATCGCCCGGCTTGAATTTTGTTACGCCCGCCCCGGTAGCCACCACGGTGCCGGCGAGTTCATGGCCGAGGATCTGCGGCGGCTCCACATAGCGTTGAAAGATTTTTTTTATGTCCGTGCCGCAGATGCCGCAAGCAGCAACTTTGATGAGTACTTCTCTTGCGCCGACTTCAGGGACCGGAACTTCCTCGACTCGCACGACGCCTTTGTCGCGATAAACCCCCGCTCGCATGGTCTTGGGAAGCGGACCATGTGCGTGCGCAGATTCAGGCATGATTTTGGTGGTGCTCATCGCGCCAGAACCTCTTGCAGTTCCGGAGGAGGCCAGCCGTGCCCGCGGAAAGACAGTTCCTTGATAAAGGCCTCCAGGAAATGCTTCAGAGCTTCAGCCGAAGTACGGCTGTGCCGGCCAAGTCGCAGCAGCGCGGGGATTTCGAAGGGATGTCTCGCGACGTGTTTCACCACGCCAGCAATTTTTACGCGGCCGTTTTCATCAATCGTGGTGTCAATGTTAGCGGGCATGTCTTCGTCGAAGCGGTCGCTGATGACTCGTATAGCCACCGCCGGAAGTTTCCTTTCGCTGGCGACCGAGAGGGTGGCGAAGCTTTCCATATCGACGGCGTCAGCAAACGGCTGTAGTTTCGCTTTTGCCTCCGCCGTGCCAATCACTCCATCCGAGGTTAGAAACATTTCGGCCTCCCGGGCCCGATTTTCGCAGGCGGCCATGAATAGGTGGCGCGCTGATTCGATCGTTTTGGGTTTTCCGATTCGTCTGACCGCACGGGCCACGAGAATATCTCCGACTTTGTAAGAGGGTTTAAGAGATCCGGCGAATCCCGCCGCGATGCATATCGTGTGAGGTACCGACATTGCTGCTTCTGCGCCCTTGCGGGCGTTGTCCATCCCCATTCCCGTGACCACGAAATCGACTGAAGCGCTTCCCATCCGCGTCTGAAAGAGTTCGCATCCCGCGGCCGGAGATGAGCGCAATGTAGCCAGCCTTCGCCAAGGGGCGAATTCGGCTTCCACGGCGAATGTGACGAGAACCCTCATGGCTTTGCTCGTGCCAGCCGGTCTCAGAATGCTGGGTCCCTGCTTGGCACGGTCTCCAAATCTATGCTGCTTTGGCCTGAGCAATCTTCTTGGCGCGGTGCGGTGCGATATAGCCGTTGGTTCGATACCAACGAACGGCGCGCTCGAAGGCGGCAACAGCGGAGCCTTGCTGAAATCCGAGCTCCCGCGGAGCGCGCTCACAATCCACAAACATCATGTGTTGCGCTATTCTTACGCCTTCCACGGGAATTTGCGGCTCACGGCCGATCAACCGCGAAAACGCCGTCTCTGCATAGGCTACACCCAGCGCTAGGCGATGAGGAATTTTCATGGTCGGCGCGGGCAGACCGGTGATCTCCGCTAGGATATCCAGCACCTTTTTCAACGTCAGATTCTCGGAGCCAAGCAGATAACGCTCTCCAACCATGCCCTTTTCCGCGACCAGGATGTGTCCGGCCGCGCATTCTTCGACGCCAACAAAATTCAGCCCGGTTTCGACGTACCCGGGCATCTTGCCATTCAGGAAATCCAGAATGATTTTTCCGGTTGGCGTCGGTTTCCAATCCCAAGGACCGACGGGAGTCGTTGGCATGGCTACGATCGCCGGAAAACCATCTTTTGCGGCGCTGAGCACTTCCCTCTCCGCAAGCCACTTGGAGCGCTTGTAGTGTCCGACCATTTCCTCGAGCTTCGCGTCAGTGAATTCATTGGGCGGCTCGGCGCGGTCCACGGCGATGGTAGCGACCGTGCTGGTGTAAACAAATTGTTCGACGCCGGCGCGCTTTGCGGCTTCCAGAAGATTTTTCGTGCCGCCCACGTTCGAATCGTAAATATCTTGCGAACGCTTGGACCACAACCGGTAATCCGCCGCCACGTGAAAAACGCGCTGCACACCGGCCAGCGCTCGTCCGAGCGAAGCAGCGTCACGAAGGTCACCGGTCACATACTCAAGCGGCAGATCGGCAATGGCGCGATTGTTGCTGGATGGACGCAGCAAGACGCGTAGGTCGGCTCCACGCGCGGCAAGCTGGCGCGTAATGTGACTGCCAAGAAATCCCGCTGCACCGGTGACCAGAATTTTTGGCGCGCCGCTCATGCGCTTTCCTCAACCGCACTCGAATCGCTGTCAGGCAAAACCAATGCGGCCTTTCTCTCGCGCGTTCTCGCATACGAACTTTCGAGCAGCGACGAAAAATATTCCCAGCGGCTGCAGCGCACTAAGCAGCGAATCTCTTGAAACTTTTCCGGGGATTCTGCTGTGGTAGCGGTTCGGCCGGCCCGGCCGCCCGAGGAAACGATATAACCATCCACGCCGTAGCTGTCCAAGTACTCGAAAAGCTCGCCTGTTTCGCATACATCGGTGTTGGAATTTACCGTGACATGCGTGCAGACATGGAAACCGGAAAGTTTTGCGACGCGAACCCCTTCGATCACGCGCCGAAAGGAGCCAGGCTGTCTGACCGCTGCGTCATGAACTTCTTCGCGGCCGGCAAGCTCGACCGTCAGATATAAGCGTTCGTCGGGACGAAATTCATGAATGCGCTGACGGAGACGTAGGCCATTGGTATGAAGGAAAACATTGCGGCCGGCTTTATTCAAGGCGGCAGCGATGCGGCCGATGACTGGATGCAATAAGGGTTCCTCTCCTCCAACCCATAGAACAGGCGCGGTCATCTGTGACACGGCGGTCGCCGGTATTTCCATGATCGCCGCGTTGGGGTCAGACGCGGCCTCGATTTCCTTCTGATTGGTGGTGGAAAAAGTAGCAGCAGAAAGATGAAAAATCGCCGGGCGATCCTTGCCGCCCGCGAACGCGCGAGAGGCTCTGCTGCGCAGGAGATCGAGGCTCAGGCGTAAAGGAAACTTCATTTGTGCCTTAAAAACCGCTGCGCAGACGGAACTGTTCCGGACGAAATTGGCAGGCGCAAAATTCTTCACTCTTGCGCGACTGATTTTGGAAGCGCGCCAGCGCGTAAACCGGAAATGAATCGCGATACAGGTGATACTTCAAGTAAAAAACACACGGAAATCCAGTGCCGGTGAAATCATCTTCACTCCATGAGCCGTCTTCGTTCTGCTGCTGCACCAGGTATTTGGCAGCCTTTGAAATGGATGGATCGCCGGGATCGGCGCCGGCGAGAAGTCCAATCAGCCCCCACGCAGTTTGTGAAGGCGTGCTGTTGCCCTGCCCTTTTGAGGATTCGACGTGATAGCTACGCAAGGACTCGCCGAAACTGCCGTCCGGTTTCTGCACGGACTTCAGCCAAGCCACAGCACGCTGGCAATAATCCTGCGCAGTCAGCGAAACAGTTTCGAGCGCGCGCAACACGCCGCTGGTGCCATAAACATAATTCACGCCCCAACGGCCGAACCAGGAACCGTCGGCACACTGATCATTCACCAAAAATCTCACAGCGCGTTGTACCGCAGGGTGCTCCGCGGGCCAGCCGAAACGGCCCAGACATTCAAGCACCCGCGCGGTAACGTCCGCAGTCGAAGGGTCAATCATCGCGTTGTGATCCGCAAAAGGAATATTGCAAATGAATTTGCGATCGTTGTCGCGATCAAACGCACCCCAACCACCATCGCGGTTCTGCATGCTCAGCAGCCACTGCAGGCCACGGCGAATCGCGCCCTCCATACGCTGTGCATCGGGGAACTTTACGCGCTGCAGCGCCATCAACACGAACGCGGTGTCGTCCACGTCCGGGTAATGATCGTTGCGAAACTCAAACGCCCAGCCTCCCGGTTCGGCATCCTTATTTTTCACCTGCCAGTCGCCCGGACCCAAAATCTGTTTCGACAAAATCCATTCCGCGGATTTCACCAGCGCAGGATGATCGGGTGCAACACCGGCCTCTTGCAGCGAAACCATGGCGATACAGGTATCCCACAGCGGAGAAACGCACGGCTGCATGCGGATGGTGTCGCCGTCTTCAATTTCGAAACGCGAAAATTCGTTCATCTCGCGCCAAGTCAGGGGATCGTCCGGCCCGTGGCCCAGTGCCACCAGAGCAAAAATGGAATTCATCATCGCCGGATAAATCGCCGCGAGGCCTTCGCTGCGTTCCAGGTGATTCAACATCCACTGCTTGGCTTTGCGTAAAGCGCGCTGGCGCAGCGGCCTCCAGGGAAATTTCTCATACCATTTCAGTGCGCGGTCCAGCGCCAGGAAGAAATTTTTCCAGGAGACGAATTTATCGCTCCAATCAAAGGCCGCCGTTTGGTGCAAAGGGTTCTTAAAAAGTTCATCGACTCTCGCGCACTCGGGCAGACGCCAATCGGGCCGCAGAGCGCTCAGTATGGCCATCGGAATCACAATGCCGCGCGTCCAGGAAGACATCTCGTAAATGTTGAGGAAAAACCAGTTAGGCAGCAGCAGCAGCTCCGGTGGAATGGCTGGAACCAATTCCCAGCCCACCGCTCCCACCAGCGCCAGATAAAAGCGTACATAAGAGTTGCTGTTTTCCAGCCCGCCCAGCCGGTGAATGGCCCCTCTCGCCGCATCCAGTTGCGGCGAATTCGGATCGTCGCCCGCAAGTTTCAGCGCAAAGTACGCCTTGCACGTGGCATTCAGTTCGGACGGCCCGCCGGGGTAAATATTCCATCCACCGTCGTCCAATTGTTTGCTGCGAACATAGTTGGCCAGCTTGGCAATCCGAGTCGGTTCCGCTTTGCCGAGTACAAAAAGATAATAAATGTAGTCTGACCCGAGGGTGGAGTCGGCTTCCAGTTCGCCCTGCCAGTAGCCATCCTCCCTCTGCAAGGACAACAGGTGTTCTGCGCCGCGCTCGATAGATTCGGGAAGTTTCTGCGCCCAATCCTGCTGCTGCCACGACACCGGCCGAGCGGTAGTCGAGTATTCTTCACCCATTCTGATGACTGACGCCATCGATGCTCCCCCAAGAGCAGCCCATCAAACCACTTTGCCAGGCCGGTGACCCGGTCCGCGTCGAGCTTCCGCTAACCTGTTCATTTACATATGGTTCCAGAGTTAAGTCAGACAGCTCGCAGGCCTTCCGCACGTACTAGCTAAGTATCGCTTCATTCTGCCATAGGGTCAACGGCCAAGATGTCCCGTTTTCTTGATTCGTCATCACAGAGAAGCGGTTGCTGGCGATTCCAGAATCCGCTTCACCAGCTGAAAAAGCGGTTCCGGTAACGGCTCACCTTCGCGTTGCAGCAGGGAGGGTTTTTGCCGTAGAAGCTGACCTGGGAGCCGCATCCACGGCGGCCGTGTCCATTCGCCGTCCTCCAGCCCGCGACGAAAGACAAAGACATCGGCGCGGTCCAGCGCCTGCCGCGCAGAGTCCTTGAAATCGTCGCGCCGGGCGTCAAGAACCGTCACATAAAGCGATGGCTTCACTAATTGCAGCAACGAATTGCTTTCCACGATGACGTTGATGCCCTCACCGCCGCTTGTTCCCTCCGCCGTCGCGACAGCTTGTCTCAGCGACGGCATGCCTTCGGCCAGATAGCCTTGCTTGGTCCGCAGCCAGAACGAACGTGCCGCTCCGGCCTGCAAGAAGCGCGCGCTGTCCGTGCCTGAATCGGAGTTCGATTCCCAATCGAGCGCCACAATGTGTTCGGTCGGCGCACAATCACAATCGCGCCCGTTGGTCGCGCACACGCCGTGACCATACTGCGTGATTTTCCCCGCGAGCCAATTTGCAGACGGCAATGCGCCGATCAGATCGCAGACCAACTGCGTCTTGCCGATGCTCCGCGTGTGTCCGCCGACAACGATCAATCGGCAAGGAGCGGACTTGCGAACTCTTTCAGGACTTACCAAGTTTTCCCTCTAGCTTCCCTTCCAACGCTTTGATGCGCCCGCCCAGCTCTGGGAGACGCGCAAACCACGCGTATTGCTCTTTGAATTTGTCGAGCGGCCGCGCCGGTGTGCCCCATACCACCTGACCGCTGCGAATGGTTTTGCCCGTCGGAATGCCGGCCTGCGCACCTGCAATCGAATTGTCTTCCAGCGTGCAATGATCCGCGATGCCCACTTGGCCACCGACGATCACGTGGTGCCCCAGCACGCTGGAGCCGGAAATTCCGGTCTGCGCGGCAATCACCGTGTGAGCGCCTATTTGCACGTTGTGCCCGACGTGCACCAGATTATCGAGTTTCACGCCCTTTGCGATGCGCGTGTCATCCAGAGAGCCGCGGTCAATGGTAGCGTTCGCGCCGATTTCCACGTCGTCGCCAATTTCGATGATGCCCGCTTGCGGAAATTTCCAGTGCCGCCCGTCGCCATAGGCGTAGCCAAAACCATCCGCGCCCAGCACCGCGCCGGCGTGAATTTCGACACGGTTGCCGACGCGCATGTTCGCATACAGCGTCACCCGGGGATGGATACGGCAGTTGTCGCCGATCCAGCTTCCCGCCCCGATCACGCAATGCGCGCCGATTTGCGTATTTTCGCCAATGTGCGCGTCTTCCCCAATTACCACGTAAGGCCCGATGCTGGCGCTGGCAGCAATTTTTGCCAGCGGCGCAATCACTGCCGTCGGATGAACGCCGTTCGCAATAATGGACGGTTCGCGCAACAACGCGGCGGCTTTTGCGAAAGCCGCCTTAGCATTGTCCGCACGCAGTACTGTCTTGCCGCGCACAGCAAGTCCCTCCGAAACAATCACGCACTTGGCAGCGGAAGCTTCGCTGCGGATTGCGTGCTTCGCCGAATCCGCGAAGATCAAATCGCCGGAGGCGGCGCGTTCCGGCGCGGCCACCCCACTGATCTCAAGCGATCCTTCGCCTTCGAGGATCGCACCAATCTCCGCAGCTAATTCCCTGGCGGTGTATTTCATCTTTCCTCCCAAATGTCTTGTAGCCGCCCTCTTGAGAGGCCGGGCTTTCTCCAACTAGCACGCCATCCAGGCGTCATCGGCATGGTTCGCAACCCGTCACAAGAAATCGTAAAGCGGCGGCTCACCCCTGGGCCGCGTCTTCCAACGCGCGTGCACCCACACCCACTGTTCCGGGTACCTGCGAATGATCTCTTCGGTCACTTTCGCAAACCGCCGGGTGTTTTCCAGAATGTCGCGTTCGGCGTCTCCCGTGCGAATCAATTTGAGCGGCGGCTCAAACCGCAGCCGGTATTTCTTTAACGATTCATCCCAAACAGCGTAACCGGGCACCACAGCGGCTCCAGTATGGAGCGCGACTCGCGCGATGCCGGTCGTGGTACAAGCCGGCACGCCAAAAAAGTCCACGCACGCGCCTTCTTCCGGCAAAGTATTTTGATCTGCCAGAATTCCGACCGTGCCCGCCTCTTTCAAAATTTTCAGCATAGCCCGCGCCGACTCATTCTTGAAAATGGGCTGATTCCCGGAAAGCCTGCGATAGGAATTCACCAGTGCATCCAGCCGCGCATTATCGAGCGGCCGCGCCATGTAGTGCAGCGGGTAGCCATACAACGCGTGTGCGAACGACGAAAGCTCCCACGCGCCGATGTGCGCCGTCAAGAAAAGTACGCCTTTGCCGCGACGCTGCCCTTCCAGAAAGTTTTCGTTGCCATCGAGAACGATAATTTCTTCAATATTCTCTCGCCCATGGTCCGCTCGACTGTAGCGCGGCATCCGCGCGAACTCCGCCGCCATCCAGCCCAGGCTGCGCACCATTCCGACCATCGTTGCTGCGCGCCGCGCTTCCGTCCATTCCGGAAACGCCAGCTTCAAATTAAATTCCGCGGTCTGGCGTAGCTTGGGCGCCGCCGCCAAGAGTACCCGTGTCAGTCCAACCGCCAAACCACGCGCCGCGCGCCGCGGCAACGCTCCCGTCAACTTCAGCAAACTCCACACCACGGCATAGGCCAGCCATTCCTTCATCGCTGCATATTATGCTAGAACTTACGTTTCACGGCTCACCAGAGAACATCGACTTTCTATGACTTCACTACCGCCCGGCGAAACGACTGCGAGTCCCGTGCAGCGCGTCGGCTGGGCCTTGCTGATCGTCGCCACGCTCTATATTTGCTACTTCAGCCACCTCGCGGTGATCGGATTTGTTGGCCCCGACGAACCGCGCTACGCTTGGATCGCTCGCGACATGTCGGAAACTGGCGACTGGGTCACTCCGCGCCTCTATGGAAAGCCGTGGTTTGAGAAGCCGCCTCTTCTCTACTGGGGCGGCGCTATGTTCTTCAGGCTGCTAGGCGAAGGCCACCCCGAAGTCTCCGCCCGCTTGCCCAGTGCCATCTCGGCGCTGCTCGCAACGCTGGCCCTGGCATGGCTGGCCTGGCGCACCTACGGAGAGCAATGCGCGCGCTGGCTGCTCCTGCTACTCCCCACCAGCGTCGGCATGATTGGCTTCTCGCACGCCGCCGCCACCGATATGCCTTTCGCCGGAATGCTCACCATCACCATGGTCTGCGCCGCTGTCGTGCTCGGCCTCACGGGCGAAAGAACACCTATCCTCCCGCGGACACCGTGGCTGGCATTACTGCTGTTCGGCTTTTTCCTGGGGCTCGCGGTCCTGGCCAAAGGCCCGGCCGCAATCCTCTTGTCCGGCGGAGCTGTCTTCTTCTGGGCCATTTTCACAAAGCGCTGGCGTCCCGCCCTCGGCCTGCTTCATCCCGCCGCCATGGGATCCTTCTGTCTGACTGCCCTGCCCTGGTACATCCTCTGCGCCCGCCGCAATCCCGATTTCTTCCGCATCTTCATCATCGAACACAACTTCAAACGCTACCTCACCCCAGAATTCCAGCACATCCAACCATTCTGGTATTACATTCCCATTCTGCTTATCGCGCTTTCTCCGTGGTCTATAGGCGTATTGACGCTTGCCCAGCGTCTAGGCGGAATCAAGCGCGAAAATCCAGGTGCTAACTCCCTCTCGCTTCTAGCGCTGTGCTGGTGTCTGTGGCCCTTTTTCTTCTTTTCGATTTCGCAGTCCAAACTCCCCGGCTACATTCTGCCCGCAGTCCCGCCAGCGACGTTCGCCTGCGTGCTAGCGCTGTTTCATGGCAGTCCAAGCAATGATCTAAACTCTGGCCGGCGCATCTTTGTAATCGCTGCTGGAATCACTTTGTTATTTTCTGCGGCTGCGTTTGTGATTTTTGAAAACAAGGTCCCTGCCGGACAGGATATTATTCCGGCACCCTGGCACGGATCAATTTATCTGCCGTTTTTACTAGGCGGAATTGTGTCCGTGGCATTTGCATGGAAAAAAAGAGTCGCTTCCGCAGCGATTTGTTGCACCGCAGCATTGCTTTTCGCACTCTTGGGACTTTACGACGGTATGCGCTGGCTTGATCCGCTATACTCGGCGAGACCGAGCTCTCAGGATGCCAAAAGGCTTTATCCATCTTTCGACGCACAGGATACAGCAGTGTACCGGGTGCCCCGCGGCATTGAGTATGGGTTGAACTACTATTTTCGGCGCGAATTACCTGCGTGGTCGTCCGTCAGAGGTTCCGCGAGATGGGTGTTTACGTCCCCTTCGGGTGTGGTGGATCTGAAGGAGCGGGAATTCAACTGCCCTTACTACATCGTGTTTCCGGCTGCTTACCCGTGCGAGAACGCAAAATTACTTGGCGGGCTTGGCGGAAGGGGGGAGGTGAAGAAGGAAGAATGAGACCACGCGGTTTTCGTACATGCGCTTCTCGTTTTCCGCTAGCGAATCAAAATTGCTGTGCGGCAGAACCACAAGTTCGCGCGGCTCAGCAGATTTTGCGTACAACTGGCGAGTGCTTTCCCCCAGTTCAGCTTCGTCTCCGGGCTGCAGGAATAGCTTGGGAACACCGGCAAGCGAATTCAGCCGGGCGGAAAGCGGCGAATCCAGGCGGCGCTCATAATTTAGCCAGTCGAAACTGAGTTCCGCGGCGCGCACCATAAAAGGGAATCCGCCGAGACCAGTCTTGCCGACTTCGACGTTCACCATCTGTTCCGGCTTGTCGTACACCGAATCGAGAATCAATGCGCGAATGCGCTTATCCGTTTCTGCTTCGCGCAGCGCAACGTAGGCGCCGAGATTGTAGCCCCAAACGCCAAACGAAGTGGGATCGACGTCGCTGCGCTGCGCGATAGCATCCATGGCGGCTTTCAACTCGGGCGTTTCGCGGTAGCCGAAAGCGGTGGTTCCCGTATTTTCCCCGTGGCCGACAAAATCGAATGCGAATACGTTATATTGATGATCCTGCAGGGCGGAAATCAGCGTTAGTAGCTCGCCTTTGCTCGAACCGTAACCGTGGCACAGGATGACGGTCGGCGCGCCACGGAATCCCGGGAAAAACAATCCTTCGCGGCCCCCGGGCGCTCCCGGAATCTCAAACGAAACTTTTTCCGGCCGTCCCGGGAAGGTGGAAAGATTGATTTCCGAGCTGGTTCGGTTGGGCTTGACAATGCGATACACCAGAAAGCCGGCAATAGCCAGCGTGGCGAGCCCCGCGAAGAAAATCACCGCGACTATCGCCGTAAATAACTTGGTGTACCACTTCGTTGGGTAGCGGAGCTCGAACAGTATTGACATACGTGGCCTGCGCGACCGAGCGTACAGCGCGCGCCCTTGTCATTACCTCACGTTGAAATGGCTAACTATTTTGACTCTAGCACAGCTTTTTCGCGGCAAAAGCGGAGATGGATTTCGCTGTGTCGGATTTATATCGGGTCGGGACTCCTGCACCTGCCTGTTACGAATCGGTTATGATAAAGAGGCTGTTAGGGAACATTACCGGCCGCATCCTGTTACCTTCCATGAACATTGTCGATTTGCGCCAGACCACCGTCCGTCAGATTGAGCCGTTGCTGGAGGAGGAATCCCTGCACTGGCGCGATGAACTGCACTGGGACTATCGCGGTGCTCTGGAGCTGATCAAGCGATTCCTGGAAGCACGCGCGCTGTCCGGTTGTGTGGCCTACGAGAATGGGACGGCTGCCGGTTATACGTTTTACGTGATGGAGGAACAGAAAGGGTTGATCGGGGGACTGTACGTTTCGCCGCAGTTCGATCAGAGCGCCATCGCACGCAAATTGCTGGAAGAGATGCTGTGCGGCATGCGCACGCTGCCCAATCTCTCTCGCATCGAGGCGCAGTTGATGCCGTTTGGCGGGCCGGTGGACCACCCGCTGCGCGAACTGGGGTTCACCCTCTATACCCGCCAGTTCATGTTGCTCAATTTGAACAAAGAGTTCGGCACACCATCGGGTGCGACGACCGGATTGCGCCTCTCGCGGTGGAATGATCGCTATTTCGATCCCTGCGCCAAACTTATTTACCTGGCTTACGCGAATCACATCGACGGTGACATCAACGATCAGTACCGCAGCAAAGCGGGCGCGCTACGTTTCTTGAAAAATATCATTTTGCTTCCCGGTTGCGGCCAGTTTGTGCCAGGCGCATCGTTCGTTTTGCATATGCCGGGCAGCGACGACTTGCTGGGCGCGGTGTTAACCAGTGAAGTCTCGCCGGGGGTGGGTCATACCACGCAACTGTGCGTGCTACCCGGCCACCAGGGCCACGGTTTAGGCCGCGCCCTGATGATCACCGCAATCGACGCACTCAGGGGACTCAAGTTCCACGAACTCACGCTCACCGTGACTTCAGTCAACCAGAGCGCGGTGCAACTCTACGAAAAGCTGGGTTTCCGCACTCTGAAGAGTTTCACGGCGGGAGTCTGGCCCCGTTGAGCCGAGATGGGGATCGCCATCGGCGCAGCTAGCGAGCGCGGCAAACAGCCTATTGTTGCCGCGCTCCAGCAAGCCTCCAATCCGTTATCAACGGCTGTCTCTTCTTGCAGTAGCATGGGCAAAATCGCTCTCACTTCTTCGCTCTGTCTTTGAGCAAATTTTTCAGTTCGGACATGAATTCCTGGACGTCTTTGAAGTCCATGTACACGCTGGCGAAACGGACGTAGGCTACTTTGTCGAGTTTTTTGAGGCCACGCATGATCATTTCGCCGATTTCGGTGGTGGTGAGCTCGCGTTCCGTGGCTTCGTGGACCACGCCTTCGATTTCGTCCACGATCGCTTCCAGCTTGGGCGTGGCCACCGGCCGCTTTTCGCAAGCTTTCAGCAATCCTTGCAAAATTTTCTGGCGCTCAAAGCGTTCGCGGCGTCCATCCTTCTTGATCACCATGTATGGAATTTCGTCGATGCGTTCGTAAGTGGTGAAACGGCGTTCACATTTTAGGCATTCACGGCGCCGGCGGATGGTGTCACCGGTGCGCCCTTCACGCGAATCGATCACCTTGTCATCTAGATGCCCGCAGAAAGGACACTTCACTCCGGCTTTTCTCCCTTGCCGCTGGAGACCGCACTTCCCTTTGCGGCAATGCCAGCAAGCTCTTCTTTTTCGTGCTGCGCCAATTCACGTAGCTGGCCCAGCGAAACTCCTTCGCGAACCAGCAACGGAATGCCAGCGAAGGCGCAGCCGGCGAAGGTGACCAGCCACAACACAATTGCGCATGCAACTGCCGGCTCGCTCTCCACGCCAAAAACCTTCGTGTAGGCGAAGATAGCCAAAGCCTGCGAGCCGCCGCCGACCGCCGGTAGTTGGACCACTGAACCAACCAACGTGAACGCCAGTACCAACATGCAATCGCCAAGCGTCAGTTGCGCCAGCCGCCCGCCGAAGCTTTGCGCCACGCAATAATAGACCACCAGTACGATGCCCCAATGAAGCGCGGAATATAACACGGAGCTGGTTAAATCGCCCGCGGAACGAACGGTTTGGATCCCGGTGATAAAACCCAAAATTATTTTTGCAAATTTGGCGCGCCATCCGGAAGCCGCGAGCCAACTTTGCAGGCGCGCCTCCAGCAGTGCCGTTCCATGCCAGCGCAGGTAGATTAGAAACGCGATCGCGCCGCCGACGCCGATGGCCAGGAAGGTTCCCGCGGTTCGCGCGGCCTTGGCAATGGTTGCGGCGGCATCTCCGCTGTGGTTGGCACCTTTGAAAACCAGCAGAGCAATCGCGGCAATCACGGCCATGCTGGCAATGTCAAACAACCGCTCAAGCACCCAAATGCCAAAAATATCCGCGACCGGATGTTTGGCGCGTTTCGCCAGGAGCAGAGGACGAATCGGCTCGCCAGCCCTGCCCAGGAGGAATACGGCCGAGAATCCCGCCAAGGTGGCCGGAAAGATTTCCCAGAATTCTGCGTGCCCCAGGTTTTTTTGAAAAACTTCCCACCGGAGCGACCTGACGGCGTAGCAGCTGTAAATCAGCGCTATCCCAGCACCGAGCCAGAACGGATTGGCGCTCTTGATGGCCGCCCAGAGCTTGGCGCCGCTAAACCCCGCGAGTCCCAGAGACCCGCTAGACCTATAAACCAGATAACCGAGCACTGCCACGACTGCCGCCAAAAGCAGCCATTTTTTCCACCTGGAGGGCATGAGTTACTGAGCCTACCGGCGGGCAGGTACGCGCGTCAAGCCGATGGCTCACAAACGATTGGGATTACAGGCCTTGCGCAGGCCTTGTATTGGGAGGCACGGGCCAAGTAAGATGCCCGCAAATGGCTCGTAGGTGCCCATCCTCGGTCAGGGAACAATTCGGGAGCATTTTACGTTCCATACTATGGCAGGCCGAACTAGTCACACCAAGGGCCGTTCGAAGGGCCACCGACACCGGGTTTGCCGTTGGACGCCAAGCCCGGCAACAGAGCGATAAACGACCGCGAAGCGATCGATTCTTGTCGGTGTCGCCCCCAGAGAAGCTCTTGTGGATTCGAGGCTGATTTTACGTTGGAGCAGGACGCCCAACTGGTCCAGCAATGCCTCCAGGGAGACGGTTCCGCCTGGGAGGAGCTTGTACGTCATCATTCGCGCCGAGTCTTCAACATCTGTTACCGGTTCACTGGCAATCGGACCGAAGCAGAGGATCTGGCGCAGGATGTGTTTCTTCGGATTTACAAGACGCTGGGCAGTTACCGATCGGCGCATGGCGGATTTGCAACTTGGATGACTAGCGTGACCCGCAACCTTTTGATCGATCATTACCGGCGCACCAAGCGGGACCGCATCACGGACTCGCTGGACGACGCCATGCCGGTGGTGGAGAACAAGCAGTCCTCGGCGCGGCGCCCCGACGAGCAAGCGCTTTTGGGAGAGCTGAGTTCGCAGGTACAATTCGCGTTGACCAAGCTTTCTCCAGAGTTGCGCGAGGCGGTCGTTCTGCGCGACCTGCAACAACTTGAATACAGCGAAATTCAAACCGTGCTGGCGGTTCCCGAAGGCACGGTAAAATCTAGAATCAACCGCGGGCGCATTGAGCTCGCGCGGATATTGCAACAAATGGGGGTTCGCCCATCATGAACTGGACCTGCGAACAAACTGAACTGCGATTGACGGATTATCTCGACGCACTGCTCGAACCCGAGCAGCGGCGGGAGTTCGATCTACACGTCAACGGTTGCGAACGTTGCTCACCGCTGGTTGCCAGCGTAACGCATGCTGTCGCCAATTTACGCATGCTGCCCGAACTGGAGACGCCGCCGCGGCTGGTTTACAACATTCTGGACGCCACGCTGGGCCCACGGGAAACCGTCAGTGGATGGTCGGCGATTCGCGCCTGGATACGCGGGATTGCTTCGCCGCGTTTTGCATATGGTTCGCTTTCCGTGGCCGCGACTTTTCTGATGCTGGTGACCGCTTCCGGCTTCAACTGGAAAAAACCGAAAATAGCCGATCTTTCTCCAGTGAATATTTATCGCGGAACCAATCGTCAGGTGCATCAGGCGTATGCGCGCAGCAGCAAGTACGTCAGTGACCTTCGCGTAGTCTATGAAATTCAATCGAAATTGCGCGAGAGCAATGAACTGCCGAGCGGCAACGAAGGCACGGCGCCCGACTCCAATCAGCAGAAGGATCCCGGGCGCACCGACGGCACTAATCCGGCAACGCCACGCCAGCAGAATCGCGCCAATGAAGTGAATTCACACATACAAGTTTTGGCCGAGGAATTCCCCGTCCTCGGCGAGAAGCTCTGCTTTGTCCTGAGTGGCAAGCTCAGTGGCGCCTTGAGCGGGAGCTCAAGACTGCAATGATCGAAGGGAGAACTCGATGAAGTGTGCTGTCCATACGGATGTGGACGCAACCGGATACTGTCGTAACTGTGGCAAGCCGATGTGCGCAACGTGCGCGCGGCCGATTCGTGACGTGCTGTACTGCGAGGATTGCCTGGCCACGGTGATGGGGCATCCTGCTCCTTCTGCCTCGGTTGCGCCGAATCCCTACTCATCGCCGGCGACCACTGGGTATGCGGCGCCGCCTGTCGCAGTTCCCGTTCGGGCCGCGGGGCAGAGCAGCCCGGCAGCGGCGTTCATTCTCGGACTCTTTCTGCCGGGTCTCGGTGCCATTTACAACGGCCAGTACAACAAAGGACTCATTCAAATCGCGATTTTCGCTTCGATGATTGTCGGCCTGGCCAGCGACGTCGACGATAGCTTCAAAGTTATGCTGGCAATTTCTCTTGCTGGTTTCATTTTCTATTGCGCGTTTGAAGCGATGCGCACAGCTCAGGCCAAGAATGCCGGAGAGATTCCGCCCGATCCCTTGGAGTCTTGGAGCGCCGGACGTCCCATCGGTCCGATTATTTTGATCGGGCTGGGCGCGCTGTTGCTGCTCAACAACTTTCACGTGGATTTTCATCTGGGCCGGTTGTGGCCACTGATTCTGATCGGAGCGGGACTGTATATGTTCAGAAACAAACTCGGTGGACGTCAGCTGTAATGTCGAGGAGCCTGCAACAATGAGCACTCAACCCCGCTGTCCTTGCAGCCGCTGCACCATTCGCGGCCTGATGGGGCCCGCGGTGATCACCACGCTGGGCGTTCTTTTTCTTCTCAGCGAACTGGGCCGCGGCTACTTCTCGTTTGGCCACACCTTCCCGATTGTGTTAATTGTGATTGGCGTGATCCTGCTGACGTCTGCGGTTGCGCCCATGGACGGGCATGTCAGTACTCCAGTCGTGCCCGCGCCACCGGCGGCGTCCGGTCCGGCCGCAAGTCCTCCTCCCTATTCCGGGCCGTATACCGGACAGGGGCAATAATCCTACATGGCGAATGGCTCTTCAGTCCCAGCGCTGGGCCGCCCACGCACCACGGGAGTTTTCAGCGGTCTGCTGCTCATCATTTTTGGATTCTTGCTTTTGCTGCACAACTACGGCCATCTACAAATTGGCGGACTGATCCGCCGCTGGTGGCCGCTAATCTTCATTCTCTGGGGCGCGACAAAACTGTACGAACGCACCATTGCGCAGCGCCAGGGCCGCAGCGCCGGCTGGATTACTCCCGGAGAAGTATTTTTGGTGATCGGGCTGATGGTGGTAATCGCCGGCGCGATTGCGGTCGAGGAGTTTCCGCGCGAGTTTCGCGAGGTGAACATCGATTTTGGCGAGCCTTTTTCGTTCCCTGTGGACGTTGACCCGCAGCCCATCGCGCCGAACGCACGCATTTCCATACGAAGCGGCCACGGAACCATCACGGTTCGTTCGTCGGATGAACCGACATTGCGCATCAGCGGACAGAAATCGATTAAGACGTTCAGCGAATCGGACGCGCAAAAACGTTCCGGATCCATTGGCGTTCAGACAATAAAGAACGGTGACGGTTACGAAATTCAGCCGACCGGATTCGATCTCGGAGACTCACGCATTTCCGTGGACATGGATATCGTGGTTCCCAAAAAAGCAGTGGTCATCGTTCACTCCGAGCGCGGCGACATCAACGTTTCCGATATGGCCAGCGACGTGACGGTTTCCACGCAAAATGGCGACATCGAAATCAACGACACCATCGGCAATGTGGATGTGGCATTGCAAAAAGGCGACGTGAAGGTTTCCGACACCAAAGGAGATGTGAAAATCGCCGGACATGGCGGCGAAGTCGAAGTCGTAGATGCCACCGGCAGCCTTACCGTGGACGGTGATTTTTACGGTTCAGTGCGCGCGGACAAGATTGCCAAGGGCGTGCGCATCATTTCGCAACGAATCGATCTGACGCTCAGCCAACTCGGTGGGCACTTTGAAAAGACATCCGGGAATCTGGAAATCGCCGACGCGCCGGGAAATCTTACGTCGCGGACTAAGAATGTTTCGGTTTCCCTGGAAAATGTCACCGGGAAAATCTTACTGGATAACCTCAACGGCTCGATTGAGCTGCGCTACTCCAACGCGCCCAAGCAAGACATTACCGTGAGCAACGGGAACGCTTCGATCAGCCTGAGCATTCCGTCCGCTTCAAGTTTTGAAATTCAAGCAGATTGCCGTTCCTGCGACATCGATTCGGAATTTAGCGGAGGTTCGCTGAATGCCACTCGCACCGACAAAGGCGATTCGCATCTTGACGGTAAGTATGGCTCAGGCCATGGGCCGAAAATTATTTTGAAGTCCAGCTACGATTCGATCGCCATTCGCAAAACCAGCTGAAACTGAAAATCGAAATGGGAAATCCGAACGGAAACTGCCCGGTTTTTCCCTTTCTGCTGGAAAGCAGCGCCTAGCTAATCCACCAAATCGATTCTTACCGCCGCGCCTTCCGGCTCGTTGGCGAGGAACTGTTCCTTGCTTTGCCAGCCGGCCAGCCGAATTACATTTTCGTCCGCCAACTTCGCCAATTCCTGCCGCACATTCCTTTCCGGCACGTTGTAAAACGCCGAAAGCCGCCTAGTATTGATAAACGCGGAGCGCCTGGTCGCTCCCGCCAATCGCAAAATTTCGCGCCGCATCATTTCCGTGGCATTCATTGACACCCTCACATCTTTCACAGGATTGGGTTTGGGAACTGGGATCCCTGCCGATCAGCAACCGCGGGACAAAACCTACGAAGGGGAATATACCTCCGCGACCTATTTCGCGCAACCGCCGGTCAGCCCTGGTCGACGCGAAGATAAGTCGAATATTGCTGATCGGAAATGGAGGTGAAGGGTAGCATTTTCAGGGGCGCGCCGGAAGTGGCAACGCGCCAACTGGTTTGGCTCGACTTGGCTACGGCCAGCAGCTGTTCACGGGTCACCGCAGGCGCCGAGTCGGTGATGGCGAACAACACCAGCGGCCCGCTGAGCAGCGCCACCGTGTCGGTGTGCCGCGCGTCAATCGGTTCGAGGCGTTTGGTCAGCGGCACATCGAGTTCAATGTGATCGCCCGTTTTCCACACACGGCGAAGCATCGCGAAGGTTGCCGGGGCCAGTTCTTCCATGGCGCGCTTTCCGTTTACGGAAATGGAAGCGCCCGTCGCCCAGGCGGGTATGCGCAAGTGCACGGCGAAATCTCTTTCACGAGAAGCCATAATTTCCAATTCCACGTGGCTTTCAAAAGGATAGGAAGTCCGTTGTCGGAGCGACACGTGCGCGCCATCCTGCTTCCAGTGCAGCGTTGACGGAATATAAAGATTTACGTAAATGCCCAGCGGGTCTCGCAGATAAACGTTGATGCGATAGTCGGCGGCCACTTGCGGCAAAGTGCCGGAGCAACAAGCCCAACGGCGGTCGGAATACACTTTTCGCGCGTGGAAATTGTAATCGGAATAGTAAAACGTGCTGCCTTGCGCATCGAGCGGCTTCGCCCCGAGCACGGTGTTGTACATCATGCGCTCCATGCTATCGCCATATCGGGCATTGCGAGTGACGCGCAACAGATAGCGGGTCAGCTTGAAGTGAGCGTCGGAACCGCAAGGCGTTTCAAAACTGCTGTGAGTAGCGGAAAGACTCTTGCAAATTTCGTCGCTGTCCGGTTGCCGCAAGATCTCGTCCGGTCCCCAGCCACCGGTGGCAAAACTTTGCGCAGCGAGGAAATCGAACCCATTAGAGGCGGCGCGAAGGTGCTTCTCGCTTCCCAGCGTCATGTAGGCTTGCATCGCCGAGCACAGCGCGCTTACGTAGCTATAGGCGTGGCGGCCTTCAAGGTTGCTCTTCCCTTCCGCCAGCGGATCAAAATATTCGTCATCAAGATATTGCGCGCCCAATGCCCGATAGCGTTTGCCCGCGCCGCGCTGATAGGCGAGAAATAAATTTTCTGGAACGGTGTAGGACTCGTCCTGCGAGTAAAAATCGTCCTTGCCAGGCCGCCAGTTGCGACCGTGCTCGATAGCCTTTCCCGGCAAATGAGGCAGAGCCACGTCGGTGGTATGCTCGAGAATGCGATAGGCGGCCGGATCGTGAGCCAGGCGGTGCGAATCCACTAAACCGCAAACGAACTTGTCGTAGCAATACGCGGGAAAGCGGTTGTTTTCGTAAAAATCCGCGGTGATCGTCGGCGCGTACAACTGATTCAGGCGCAATACGCGTTCGCGAAGTTTTTCATCGTGGGTTATGGCATAAGCACGGGCCAGTGCCGAAACCCACCGACCGAAAGTGCACCCGGGAGCGAATCCGGCCCAACCCGGCGCCGTCCCATCAAAGTTCGGATCATAGAGATACCAGCCGCCAAGCTCTTCACCCGGCGCAGGTTGTCCGCTCATGGCGCGCAACGGTTTCAGCAGGCTATCGTCGCTCAAGCTCATCAGCACGGAAATGTTTTCTTGAAGTTGACGGTTGTGTAGCTCGCTCTCGAGGGTAACGTCCTCGTAATTGAATTCCTGCAGATGACCACGTTCGCCCGATGCGGGCAGAGCCGACGATGGCCACCACCGTGGTGTTGCAAGTCCCGCTGTAACGAGCGAGCTGGAGTGCAAGAAACTCCGTCTAGAAATCCGTTTCGCGTTCATCGCTTGTCGCCGCCGGGGGCATCCGCCGCTGACCTGCGGGAGGCTGCCTGACGCTCTCAGAATACACCCGTATAGTACAGCGCCACAGGCAACGCAAGCCGGCCGCTGGCCGGTTCGCGCAGTGGTTTTTGGCGAAATTGTGGCATATTCAATTCGGGGACACCAGAAATCATGAACACCGGACAGCCGGGTCAAGAAAAATGGACTGCCGTGGACGGGTATTTTTTCGAGCGGCTTGCACTTTCCGACGCGGCCTTAGATGCGGCGCTCGCTGCGAATAGGGCCGCTGAATTGCCGGCGATTGACGTCACTCCGAACCAGGGAAAATTGTTGCAACTGCTGGCGCAAGTGACGGGTGCTCGCAGAATCCTGGAAATCGGCACGCTCGGC
>Ga0126381_100001937_pt1 | contig 22284 bp, 15 predicted proteins | sample PanSoiMetPlot_28_FD_96465 | JGI IMG/M metagenome (GOLD analysis project Ga0126381, IMG submission 96465) | Tropical forest soil microbial communities from Panama - MetaG Plot_28 | ecosystem: Environmental > Terrestrial > Soil > Tropical forest > Bulk soil | place: Panama | collected 2016-02-17 | reverse complement strand
TTCCAGAAGACCGTGTAAGACGGTGGCCCCAACGTCGGCATCCACTTTCACCCAGCCGGCAGTAGTGAACGCGTTTTCCAGGGCGGTTTGCGAGCCAAGAATCAGAAAGTTCACCATATCGCCCGGGTTGCCTTGCTTGTCGCCGACACGGCGAGGAATCTTGGAGAAAAGGTCGTTGTCAATACCGGAAATGGAACCGACTTGCTTGGCAACGGCGCGCGCTTTTCCGATTTCGGGTGCGTAGATTTCCACTCGCACGACGTACGAACCGGCTCCTGCGTCGTCGCTAGCCTGGTTGATTCCCACTGCGAACCGCCCGGCAACCGGGGCAACCACATCGCGGTGTGCGCCAACCAAAAAAGGCTGCGCGGCATCTTTATCGCCGATGCGCCCAATTAGCGCGCCACGGCCCGCTTCGTTGAAGGGCAGGACGCGAATGAGATCTCGGAAGCCCCGGGTGAGGCCATCCGGGCCATTGTCTTGCTTCGCGTCGCCATACCGCAGCGTACCGGTGGCGGTGACGACTACGTGCTCGCCGGGCTGCAGGTCAATGCCTGTGTCAACCCAGGCCTGGTCGCCCGTGATCTGCACCTCTTGCGAAAGGCGCATCTTGGCGGTGGGGGTTTTGGAATTGTTCTGGTCCGTCGCGGTTTGTTGCGCTGGCGCAGCTTCGCGGACGAGCTGGCCATGCGCAGGGCTCTGCAATGCGGCGACCAGCAGAAGACCTAAGGCGAGGAAAACGGTCTGTCTAACAAGGCGAGCCATTCGTACGATGCCATCCTGTTCAAGACGCGCGCGGATTTCTACTGTTAGCAGATGCACGTCGTCGAGGCAAGCGTTGCACGCCACAGCTACCGAGGGTGTCGCCCGGAAGTCTCAGAATCATGAGGCGATTCCTTGACGGGAAGTTAGGGCGACGGTAGATTGAAGGGATGCCGCAGCACTGTGAGAGGACATGACCGGTCCTAGATGTTCCTTCCCAAGCTGAGAGACGCCACAGGCGGAAGAGAAGAAGAGACTTGCGCGGACAGCGATTGCGGCAGCCACAATGATTAAAAGATGATTAAAACGATCCGACTCATTTCGCTTTTGGGACTGTGTGCAGCGGTGGCATTGCAAACCCCCGCGCAGGGCACTACCCAGGCCCCCGCCCAACCACGAACTCAAGCACCACGCAAAGCCGAAGCGCCCGCCGCCTTGCGCCCGCCATCCGCTCCGGAAAACACCGTCACTGTGGACGGCAGCGAGGCCATGTTCACAACCATGTGCGCGCTGCTTGCGGCAGGCTTTGAGTCGAACGTCAACTCCGACAATTGGAATGCGTTCCGCGCGCAGATGCGCGAGCGGTTGCGCCAGCAACAGGGGCCGGCCGTAGATGCCATACGACAGTTCTATCGCCAGCACGAGTTGCGCGATCCCGGCGCCACGCTCTCCAGGTATCTTTGGTTCGGGCTGGTTTCCGGGCCGGCGCCTGCGTTTCAACCCATCTTGCGCCGCGACGAATTGCCTCCCGAAGTGATTGCCTTGTTGGGTTTAAGCGAGCTTCTCTCCAGCTACTACAGGGAACAAAAAATAGGAGACCTCTGGCGGCAGGTTCAGCCGATTTATAACCGCGAAATCCAGCGTCTGCAGGAACCTTTGACGCAAATCGTTTTCACTACCACCGCGTATCTTCGCGAGATTCTCGAGCCCTATGGCACACGCAAGTTCACCATTGTGATCGAACCACTGGTGGGGCGGATCACCAACGTGCGCAATTTTGGCGACCACTACGCGTTGGTGCTGAGCGGAGCCGAAGACTTTCCTCAGGACGTAGTGCGTCACGCGTTTTTGCATTTCATGCTCGACCCGCTGCCGTTGATGTATCCGCATGTGATTGCGGTGAAACGCGCGCTCTATGAAACGGCGGCGAAGGCTCCCCGCCTGGAGAGCGACCTGAAAGACGACCTTCCGTCGTATTTTGCGGAATGCATGGCTCGCGCGGTGGAATTGAAAATGAAGAAGATGTCTCCTGGCGAAAGGGAAGTGGCCTTGGGCCGCAATGACGCGGATGGATACGTTTTAGTGCGGCCGCTGGTCACTGCCTTGGAAGGTTTCGAGAAGTCGGAACCATCCATGGAGAGATATTTCCCTGATTTGGTAAGGAGCATCGACGAAAAAGCAGAGGCCAAACGCTTGGCCGCACTTCAGTTTGCCCCGGCTGATGCGGCGCAGGCAGACGATGCGGCGGCGGAAGCTATAGCACGGCGCAAAAAAGCTTTACCGACGACTGTCCCCAACGACGCAGAGGTCATCGCAGCGCTTACCGAGGGCGAGCGACAGATTGCCGCGAAGAATTCCCGTGCGGCGGAGGCCTCCTTCAAAAAGGTCCTGGTCAAGTACCCGGATCAGCCACGCGCATGGTTTGGACTAGGCGTGGTTGCTTACCTGGATCATGACGCGGCCCGGGCCAAAGAGGTTTTTGGCCGCCTGACCACGGGAGAGCATGCGGCCACAGGGGATCCTCGAGTGCTGGCCTGGTCGCATGTTTACCTCGCCCGGATTTATGATTATGAAGGGAATTCTTCCGTGGCGAAAACCGAGTACGAGTCTGCGCTGGCAGTGCAAGGCGGGCCGGAGGAGGCACGGCAGGCGGCTCAAAAGGAGCTCGCCGCTGATGCCAACGACAAGCAAGTGGCGCGGCCCTGAATGGAGATTCAGTTGTGAAAAGATTCTTGAAAAAAAGAAGAGGTCTCAGCTAACGCAATCAAAGGGTAGCTTTGTGAAGAGTACAAGAGTGTTTGACAGGAGAAAGCATATGCGAAGCACATGGAATCTGTGTTTGAAGACTCTGACGACCGCCGGGCTGTTGCTTGGAGTTTGTGGGGCTCTCATGGCTCAGGGCGGTCAAAGTTCTCAGAGCGGCCAGGGAGGCCAGAGTCAGCCGCCCGCGCAATCCAATGACAAGTCCAAGACGCCGGATGTCGCGCCACTTACGCTAGACAGTGCGCCCCCGCCCGTGAACGCCGAGGAAGACGCGGCCTTTAAAGCTTTCCAGGCCGTGCCAATGAACGATACAAAGCAAAAGATTCAGACTGGAGAGGCGTTCCTGCAAAAGTATCCGGAGACGCGGTACAAATCTGCGGTGTACGCGCCCCTGGCCTTTGCCTGTTTGCAGGATGGGCAGGTGCAGAAAATGCAGGAATACGGAGAAAAGGAAGTCGCATTAGTCCCGACTGACGTGTCCACGCTTGCTCTTTTGGGCCAGACACTGGCGCGGAGCATCCACTCCGGTACTTCGCAAGCGGAAGCGGCGCAGTTGCTGGAAAAGGCGGAGAGGTACTCCAAGCAAGCGATCGAAATTACTCCTACCATTAAGAAGCCGGAGAACCTGACCGATGAAGCGTTTGCGGCGGCCAAGAATCAGAATTTGGCCATGGCCCATAGCGGGCTGGGGCTCGTTTACATCCGCCGGGGTAAAAACGCGGAAGCCGCCACAGAGCTGGATGAAGCCGTGAAAGTGGATCCGAATCCGGACCCCGTGAACTACTATCTGCTCGGAATGGCTGACAAGAGTACTTCGCATTTCGATGATGCCATCACTGCGTTCAACAAATGCGCGGCCATGACGGGTCCAATGCAGGCCGCGTGCAAAACGCAAGCCGACGAGACCAAGAAGAAGAATTCCACGGAGTTGAGCGCACCGAAGTAAGTCCGGGCGCCCGCGTGCCTGAATGATACAGGAAATGCGGATTGCTGATACGGCGCTGGAGGAGCGTCTGGGTCACAAGTTCTCGAACAGGGAACTGCTCGATAGAGCCTTGACCCACAGCTCAGCGATACCCGAGTTGCGTGGATCCGCAGACGCCACGGAGAGCTTTCGTCGATCGGACAATGAACAATTGGAATTCCTGGGGGACGCGGTCCTGGAGCTGCTTGCGAGCGAATACCTCCTTGCAGCATTTCCAGGTTGGTCTGAGGGGCAGCTTTCTAAAAGCCGCGCGCGCATCGTGAACGCTGGCGCTCTGGAGTCTGCCGCTCGTCGCCTGCGCCTTGGAGAGCATCTCCGCCTCGGGCGCGGGGAAGAAAAAACTGGCGGCCGCGAAAAGCAAACGCTGCTTGCGGATGCTTTCGAGGCCGTGGTGGCAGCAGTCTACCTGGATGCGGGGCTCGGCGCGGCGAGGCAGTTGTTGCAGCGGGTTCTCTTCGAGCAAGCGCTTGAGGAGCGGGGCGAGCGCATCGCGGAGTCAGACCGCAAATCCGCGCTGCAAGAGTTTCTGCAAGGGCGCGGGCAGCCCCCAGCGGAGTATCGTCTCGCAGGAGAAAGCGGGCCCGACCATCAGAAGACCTTTCAAATCGAGGTCTGGATCAACGGAGAGTGCCTGGCGAGAGGGGCTGGCAGCACCAAAAAAGAAGCAGAACAGCGGGCCGCGCGAAGCGCCCTGGAGCAACTCGAACGAACGGAGTGAAAGGCTGAGAAGGAATGTCTGAAGAAACACTGACCCCGGTCCAGGAAGCACCACCGGCAATTCCGGTTGCCAAGCCCGAGGAGCCCAGGGAAGAGACTACCTTTTCCGAATACCTCGAGTCGCTCCTCGTTACGGTGATTCTGGCCCTGTTTGGCACGACTTTTATCGTTCAGGCGTTCAAAATTCCTTCTGCGTCGATGGAAGGCACGCTGCTGATTGGCGATCATTTGCTGGTGAACAAGTTCATTTTTGGCGGCACCGGCGCGTGGTACGAGAAATTCTTGCCCTATCGTCCGCTTGAACGCGGCGACATTATCGTCTTTAAATTCCCTTACCAGGAACATCAGCACTTCGTGAAACGAGTGATCGGTTTACCCGGTGACCGCGTAAAAGTCGTGGACCAGAACGTTTATGTGAACGGCAGGCTATTGAACGAGCCGTATGTCGTGCACGATCCGACGGCTCATTATGATCCGTTGAATTACGACTTTCCGCCGTCGCCGAGCCAGATGATTGCGTCAGGTCTGCAGCCAGAATGGGCGCATGATATGAAGAAATTCGTGAAGGGCAATGAAATTGTGGTGCCGCCGGGGAAGTACTTTGCGATGGGCGACAATCGCGACCAGAGTTGGGACAGCCGCTTCTGGGGATTCGTGGATCACGATGCCATTATGGGGCGGCCCTTTTTGATTTATTGGTCGGTCGACGCCAAGAGCGGCGACTACAGCGGGGAGAGCACGTTCTGGTCGAGGCTGGTGGGCGTATTCGATACGCTCGCGCACTTGCCCACTCGCACGCGCTGGAGCCGCATGCTTCATACCGTTCACTAGACCCAGATCGAGTTTCGCCGGATTCCCTTGGCTACCTTTTTGAGGGGGACTCTCTTAGACTTGCGAACGGCATGAGCAATTTGCGCAAATGGTGGAAGACCGGCGCCGCCGTCGCTACGGCGGTCATTGCCTTGCAGCTTGCTGTTTCCTTCCTGGTGCGCACTCATCGAATGCACGCCTACCTTGTCGCGCATCTCGAGCGTGCTTTTGGCCGTCCCGTTCAGGTGGAGAGTTTTGGAGCGCGCATCTTTCCCAACCCTCAGTTCTCCGCCGACGGCGTAACGGTGGGCGAGGATCCTGCTTTTGGCTACGAATATTTTCTTCGCGCGGAAACCTTGAGCGCGGGCTTGCGATGGACCGGGCTGTTTCGCGGTCATTTTGAATTTGGGACCTTGTCCTTCAGCAGACCGAGCCTCATTCTGGTTCGCAACGCTCAGGGCCAGTGGAACCTCGAGCGCTGGCTTCCGCCCACGAAAACGGTTTCTTCGCAGAACACCACGTACGGGCCACCCTCTCCGGCTCTTCCAATCAATCACCTCCAACGAATCGTGTTCGATGACGGCCGCATCAATTTCAAGATCCGGGACGACAAGCTCCCCTTCGCCTTCACCGGGGTCTCCGGCAGTTTCGAGCAGGTATCATCGGGCCGCTGGCAACTGCAACTGGAAGCTCAGCCCTGGCGCAGTGGCGTGCTTCTGCAATCCACAGGGACCATTCGTGTGCGAGGAGATTTGGCGGGCACTTCAGCTCGCTTGCAACCCGCGCAAGTCACGCTACATTGGAGCGAAGGTTCTCTGGCTGATATCTTTCGCCTTGTGCATGGGCAGGACTATGGCGCTCGCGGTTTTTTCACCTTGGAGGTCACCGCAAAAAGTGACGGAGTAGCACAGGATGCCCCGGGCGACTGGACCTATTCTATCGTGGGGCACGCGCGACAGATTCACCGCTGGGATTTAACCGAACGCCCAGACAACCCTGCCTTGAACATGAACGTCAACGGACATTGGAACTCCGAAGCGGGCAGCTTGCTCGCCGATCAGTTTTCGGTGGAAGGATTACGCTCAAACCTGCGGGGAAAGCTCCGTTATGTCACAGGAAATTCTGCCGCAACGGAATTGCGCTTGGACTCCATGGGGGTTCAAGCCTCGGACCTGCTTGCCTGGTATCGCGCGTTCCATCCGGATGTAGCCGAGGGCGTCACCGCCGATCCCTATTTTACTGGTGGGATGATTTTGCGCGGCTGGCCGCTTTCCATTGAATCTGCCGCACTTTCCAGCAATGGCGGCACGGTCAAGGTGCCTGGATTCGCCCAACCGGTCCGAATCGGTTCTGTGAATGGCGGCCTCGAACGGTCCAACCTCGTGATTGGCCCCGTGCGTGTCGCTTGGGGCGGAGATGCTGGCGAGGAGATCATCGCTCCGAAGCGTCGGCGAGTCGCGCTCCCAATGGAGAACGCCGCCGATTTGACATTTATGCAGGATTTGAAGACCCAAGCTGGAAACGTCGGCATTGAGGGAAGCATTTCCAAGGTCGAAGATTTTCTGAAGCTCGCTGCTTCTCTCGGTCGTCAGGTAAATCATGGTTGGGAACTCACCGGCCAGGCAACTGCGGACACCCAGTGGGCCTGGAAGGAACCCTTCAAAGGACGCTGGAATGGCACGGTCGCGATCAATCGGGGGATGCTGACCGCGGCAGGCCTGAACCAGCCATTAAGCCTTCCAGAGGCACGGCTAGGTTGGAATGATGGGCAGCACGAAGCCCGCTTGCTTCGAGTGGAAGGGTTCGGCGGTAATTGGCAAGGAAGCATCGAAGAGAGTCGCAACACGGAGGAGGACACTCCGCGGAGTTGGAGATTCGATCTGTCTGTGGATCACCTGAATGCCGCGGAGTTGGATCGCTGGGTGGGGCCGCGCGCGCGCCCAAGCTGGCTCCAGCGGCTGCTCCACTCATTTTCCGGAGACGCTGCTCCTGCGAAGCCCGCTAGCGAACTCGTGCGGCGTGTTGATGCCGAAGGGCATCTTCACATAGGCCGTTTGACGATTGAAAAACTCAAACTCGACAACGTCGAAGCGCAGGGTTCTCTGCGCGACCTAAAGCTGAATGTGGAGGACTCCAGCGCCGAATGGGCCGGCGGCCGCGTGCGGGCAAAAATCAACGCCAGTTTTCTGCCGCAACCGGTTTATGAAGTCAACGCAGATCTCGACCGCGTCAGCCTCGCGAAATTGCCGGGAACCGGGCGGCTCGCGGACCGGTTAAACGGCTTGGCTTCCGGGAGTTTGCAGTTGAAAACTATAGGGGTTGGCCGAGAGGAATTGCTCAAAAATCTTGACGGAAGCGGAAGTGTGAATCTGAAAAGAGTGGAGCTCCGTGGCTGGGATTTGCCGGCCAGCGTCGCTGACGGCGCCACGCGAGCCGGAGTTTCCCGATGGTCCGTCGGCGAGTGTGCCTTTCTCATTCGCAATCGTAGTGTCGTCCTACAATGGTTGCAATTGAATGATTCGCGGGAACAGACCTCCGTCGAAGGCACGCTGAGTTTTGGGTCAGACGCGGAGCTAAGCGTTTCCACGCAATCACGGGAGACCGCCAAAGTGAAACCCAAGAAAGCTTCCGCCAAGGGACACGTGCTAAAGCTCTCTGGGCCGCTGGACGGGCTGCGCCTGACGGTGGAAAAGACTCCGGAGCCGCCCCAAGTTGCGAATTGAGTTTCGGGTCACATTCGTTAGTGGTCTCAATATTCACAAGTTTCAAGGGAGGAGCGGATGAAGCGCTTTGTTTTGAGTGTGGTCCTCTGTGCTTTTGTTTTTTGCTGGAGCGCCGGCGCACAGAAACAGTTCACGCTGGAACAGATTTTGAGTGCGCCCTTTCCGTCTGATTTGACCGCGGCCAAGAGCAGCAATCGCCTGGCCTGGGTTCTCAATCAACAAGGCAAGCGAAACATCTGGGTTGCGGACGGTCCTGGCTTAGTCGCGCGGCAGCTCACAAAATACAACGAAGACGACGGCCAGGAACTCTCCGAGCTGCGCTTCTCCTCGGACGCCAATGCTCTTGTCTATGTCCGCGGTGGCGGCAAGAACTCCGCGGGGCAAGTGCCAAATCCAACCAGCAATCCCGCCGGCGCAGAGCAAGCGATCTGGACCGTTGCCTGGGCGGGCGGCGATCCTCAGCGCGTTGACGCGGGCCATTCGCCGGACATTTCTTCGCGCGGTACCATCGCTTACGCCAAGGACGGCCAGGTCTGGCTCGCCCCTCTGGATGGTTCCGAGAAGCCTCGGCAGCTTGTCGTGCGCGGCCAGAATTTCGAGCCGCATTGGTCACCCGACGGCAGCAAGCTCGCTTTTGTTTCCGCGCGGGGCGATCACAGTTTCATCAGCATCTACGACGCTGCCGCCAAATCCATTTCTTTTATTGCACCAACCGTGGATTCCGACGGGAGCCTTACATGGTCGCTCGACGGCCAGCGCATCGCCTTGGTCCGCCAGCCGGCCGGGAAGCGCGATGCCCCACAGGGTTACTTCATCGCTGCAGATAAGCCCCATCCCTGGGCGATTTGGGTCGCCGACGCATCCACGCATTCCGCAAAAGAAATTTGGCACAGCAGCGCGACACCCCAGGGCTCATTTCCATACATGGCCGAAGACACGGGCGGTGGCGTTTTGAACTGGGCCGCCGACAATCAAATCGTGATGGCCTCGGAAGAAGACGGCTGGCAGCACTTGTACGCTCTCTCCGCCGATGGCGGAGCGCCCAAACTCCTCACGCCCGGCAATTGCGAAGTGGAACAATGGTCTTTCACTCCTGACAAAAAAACGGTTCTCTTCAATTCGAATTGCGGTGACGTCGACCGGCGCCATTTGTGGAGCGTTGAGGTCTCCTCCGGTTCTCATCCCGGCCCCTGGACACGGGGCATGGGAATCGAATGGAATCCGGTGGTGTTGAGCGATGGCCGGACGTTGGTGTATATCGGTTCGCAGGCTACTAGCCCAGCGAGAGTTTTCGAGACCGTCCTTGCGGCTGACCGCATGACGGGCAAACTAGCTTCCGAAACTTGGCCCAAGGATTTTCCTTCTGACAGCCTCGTCACTCCCCAGCAAGCCATCTTCAAATCCACTGACGGCCTCGAAATACATGGGCAGCTTTTTGTTCCCGCTGGTGCAAAGCCGGGTGACGCGCGTCCCGCGCTGATTTTTCTTCATGGTGGCCCAATTCGCCAGATGCTTCTCGGTTGGCACTACATGTACTACTACGCAAATTCCTACGCCATGAATCAGTACCTCGCGAGCCGCGGCTACGTTGTTCTCGCGCTGAATTACCGAAGCGGCATTGGCTACGGCCGCGCGTTCCGCGAAGCGCCCGGCCGCGCTGGTCGCGGCACAACGGAATACCGGGACGTCGTTGCCGCTGGAAAATTCCTACAAGCTCGCGCCGACGTCGACCCCAAGCGCATCGGCCTTTGGGGCGGAAGCTACGGCGGCTATCTCACCGCTCTCGGTCTCGGTCGCAACTCCGATCTTTTTGCTGCCGGCGTCGATTTCCACGGCGTGCATGACTGGCCGACCGACAATTGGGATGGTAAAAACATCCCTCCCGAGCTCACAAAGCTGGCGCACGATTCTTCCCCCGTCACGGCGGTGGACACTTGGAAGTCTCCCGTCCTCTTTATCCACGGGGACGACGACCGGAACGTCTATTTCACGCAAACCGTCGACCTCGCTGCGCGCCTTCGCGAGAAGGGCGTTGAAATTGAACAGCTTATCTTCCCTGACGAGATTCACGATTTTCTTCTGCATCGCAGCTGGCTGGCGGCGTACCATGCGACCAACGACTTCTTCGACCGGCGCCTGAAGGCACCGGGAAAGTAGATCTGTTTTGACGGTCCGCCTTCTGCCTGCCGGAGAGCTTCAAACGGAGGCGGACCGCGGTTTTGGCGGAGGCTTAGCGCTATCTTGATCGTGCGCAACATCGCCCAATATTGGATGAAACGAATACTCAGAACAGCGCTTGGCATGTTTTCCTTTGCCGCCGCCATCGCAGCTTCCCGCGATCAGCGCGTTGATCTTCTCCCTAGGTTGCAGCCGGGCCAGACCCTCACCTATCTCCTCCGCTTCCGCAGCGAAAAAAACGTCAAGACCGAAAGCAATCTTGTCATTCCCCTCGCCCCCTCAGCATCACCCGTCGACACTCGCGCATTGCTGCGCATTCAAATCTTGGACCTGCAACAAGTGGGGGGCAGGCTGAGCATTCACGGCCGCAGTGAGTTTCTTGTCGAAGATACTGGCGAGCCTGTACCAAAAGGCGTGTCGCAAAAACAGAGATCACTTACGCAGCCCCTCAGACCCGAAGGGAAGCCCGTCGAGTTCACCATTTCCTCAGAAGGCATCGCGGAAAAAATCACCGGTCTCGACGCACTCTCTCCCGAGCAGCACGAAGTTTGGCAGGAGTGGCTGGCGCGGTTTGCCATGGCTTGGGCCCTACCCTCGTCCAGCGGAAAAATCGGCGACAAGTGGAAGACCGACCAGCCCGAGTCAGCTCCCTCCCTGATTGCGGGGTTAAGTTGGACACGTGATTCCACTTATGTCCGTGACGAGCCTTGCGCTCCCGCACAGCTCTCGGTCTCGGGAGAAGTCACGCCCCCGAATGGCTCCGCAGACAATTGCGCGGTGCTCCTCACCACCGCAAAGCTGGTGCAAAAATCCTCGCCCAAGGACGCCACTCCGGAAGACTTCAAGCTCCACCAGTTGAAGACCATGGGCACAGCCAAGGGCTCCAACGAAATCATCACCTACATTTCCCTTTCAACTGGGCTAGTCGTGCGCGCATCGGAAGACGCCACCCAGCAAATGGACGTGGTGGTTGCGAAAGCCGATGGATCGAACGCGGTGCGTTACAACGTGGACGCCAAGAGCCAGCTTGAAGTCCTGCTTCTTACTCAGGTTTTGCAAGCGCTCCCGCAACCCTGAAGTCCGCATCGCCGCGCTTGGCCGCCGGAAGACTCCGTAGCTGGCCAGCCGGAGTATAATGAAGGTTTCTGCCAGGCCCGGCGAAGCCGCAGGAGATGCCCTCGATGAAATTCAACCTGCATAGCAACTACCAGCCCCGCGGCGACCAGCCCGCCGCCATCGATCAACTTTTGAGCGGGGTGGAATCCGGCGATAAGCACCAGGTTCTTCTCGGAGTCACTGGCTCCGGAAAAACATTCACGATGGCCAAAGTCATCGAGCATTCCAATCGCCCTGCTCTCGTTCTCGCTCACAATAAAACGCTTGCCGCGCAGCTCTATCACGAATTCAAATCGTTCTTTCCCGAAAACGCCGTCGAATATTTTGTGAGTTATTACGATTACTACCAGCCTGAAGCCTACGTCCCATCCGCCGATCTCTACATTGACAAAGAAGCCACCATCAACGACGAGCTCGACAAACTGCGCATGAGCGCCACGCGTTCGCTCTTCGAGCGCCGCGACGTCGTCATCGTCGCCTCGGTCTCCTGCATTTACGGTCTTGGCTCGCCCGAAGCCTATTACGGCATGCTGGTCATGCTCGAGAAAGGCCACCAGACTTCGCGCGAAGCGCTCCTACACCGCTTTGTGGATATTCAATATGAACGAAGCGAAGACTTACGCCGCGGCACCTTTCGCGTTCGCGGCGACATGATCGAGATTTATCCCACCTACGAAGATCAGGCTTACCGCATCGAAATGTGGGGCGATCAGATTGACACACTCCGCCAGATCGATCCGCTCACTGGCGAAGTTCGTGCCGGCAACGAAGACCTCTCGCGTGTCCCTATTTATCCCAAAACCCATTACGTCATGCCCCAAGACCAGCGCGACCGCGCCATCGTCGGCATTCAGGCAGAGCTCGAGTGGTGGAAGAAAGAACTCGAGAAGCAGGGGAAATTTGTCGAAGCTCAGCGCGTCGCCCAGCGCACGCTCTTCGACATCGAAATGATGCGCACCATCGGCTACTGCCACGGGATCGAGAATTACTCACGCCATCTTAGTGGCCGTTTGCCCGGCGAAGCTCCGCCAACTCTTCTCGATTACGTTCCGCAAGACTATTTGCTTTTCATCGACGAATCGCACCAGACCGTTCCACAAGTCCGGGGCATGTTTCATGGGGACCGCTCGCGCAAACAAACGCTCGTTGATTATGGGTTCCGCATGCCCTCCGCGCTCGACAATCGCCCTCTCACCTTCGAGGAATTCGAGCACCGCATGAATCAAGTAATTTACGTTTCTGCGACGCCGGGTCCTTACGAACTCACTCGCGCGGGCGGCATCGTCGTGGAGCAAGTGATTCGCCCTACCGGCCTCGTGGACCCGGAAGTAGAAATCCGTCCCGTAAAAGGCCAGGTGGATGACCTGCTGGAACAAATTCGCGTCCGCGCCGAGAAAGGCGAGCGCGTCCTGGTCACCACCCTGACCAAACGCATGGCGGAAGACCTTTCTGAATACTTCACCGAAGTTGGCGTGCGCTGCCGCTATCTTCATTCTGAAGTGGAAACGCTCGACCGCATCAAGATTCTGCGCGATTTGCGCCGCGGCGAATTTGATGTGCTTATTGGCATTAACCTGCTTCGCGAAGGGCTCGACCTCCCCGAAGTTTCTCTCGTCGCCATTCTCGATGCCGACAAAGAAGGTTACCTGCGCAGCGCCACTTCGTTGATTCAAACCATCGGCCGCTGCGCCCGGCACATTGAGGGCCGCGCCATTCTTTACGCCGACCGGCGCACTGATTCCATGAATCAGGCCATCGACGAGACCAACCGCCGCCGAACGAAGCAGATGGCGTTCAACAAGGAAAACAACATCACGCCAATGTCCATCGTGAAGTCCGTGGATATGGAGCTCGCTCGCATTGTAGAAGCCGACTACATTTCCGTTCCTGTCGACGACAAGACTCTCGACGCGGCAGCCGCCGAAATCAAGAACGAGCAGCAACTCGCTCAACTGCTCCAGCAGCTCGAAAAACAAATGCGCGAAGCCGCCAAGAAATTTGAATTCGAGCGCGCCGCCCAGCTCCGCGACCGCATCCGCTCTCTGAAGCAAAAAGACATGGCGGGGCTGTTTTCCCGCCAATCCGATCCCGGTCCTGATCCCGTCGAGCAAAGCTCTCGAACAGCAGGGTCGTAGTTCGCCCGTGCCGCCCGATTCCTCCAGCACAACTGTAGTCCTTGAGACGGAGCGGCTCGTCTTGAGCCGCTGGCAAACGTCGGATTGGGTCGCCTTTCGCCCTATCGCCACAGACGTTGAAGTCATGCGCTACATTACGGGCGGCGTGCCGTGGAGCGACGATCGCATCCAGGTGTTCGTGAATCGTCAGATCGAACTATTTTCCGAACGAGGCTTCTGTCGATGGAAGCTCCTCCTGAAGCCTGCTCAGGAAATGATCGGCTTTTGCGGGGTGGGCCTCTGGGGCGACTCGCTGGATCCGGAGATTGGATGGTGGCTCGCGCGCGCGTATTGGGGGCAAGGCCTCGCGACGGAAGCGGCTCGTGTCGCCTTAAAAGATGTATTTGAGCGTTCGGCGTTCGACCGCATCATTTCCATTGCCAGACCGGAAAATATAGCTTCCACTCGCATCATGGGGAAACTCGGCCTCAAGCTCGAATGCGAATTCGAAAAAGACGGCGTGCGCCTCGTACGCTATGCAATCTTCCGTCCGCTGGACTAGACCACTCCCTTTTTCAACTCTTCAAGCGGATAAAACGTGTCCCGCCACACGATCCCGCCCTGCCTGAGCGTCACCACGGTTGACCGCAGCAACATATAAAAGAACAGCGCCGCTCCCAGCGGATGCGTCAGCGCGTACAATGGAGACACGCGCATCACCCACGCCACTCCAGTGTGAAAACTCAGTGCAATCACCACCGCAATTGCGCTGAGCGCCCGAACCCACCCGTGAGCAAACGCGACACCGACAAACGGCAAGATGTCCATAACCAACAATCCGGCTAACATGACACTCACGCGTCCAAGATCGTACCCCGCCCCCGCAAAGAAATTCTTTGTCACGCCTCGCACCAGGTTACCGAGCCCCGCGTGCCAGCGCAGCGCCACGAAGTCCTGGGCCACGGCGCACTCGGAGCGAAACCCGCTTTGCTTCACAATTTTTCCCAGCTTCATGTCCTCGACCACTTCCATCGCCAGCCGCCGATGTGTTCCACTGGCTTCGTATGCCGAGCGCCGAACCAATTGGAAAGCCCCTACGCCCACGTAGCGCGAAGACTTCGGATTGCTGACTTGCGATGGATTCGCCCCCAGATGAAAGCCGATTCCAAAAAAGGTAATCAACACTTTCTCCCAGAATCCAACCATGTCCAGATCGCCCAGGAGCGACAGATGGTCAAGATTGCGTGCCTTCACCAGCGAAATGGCGCGACGCAGTACGTCCGGTTTGAAACGCACATCCGCGTCCGTGAACAGCAACCATTCGCCTGACGACGCTTCGTAAGCCTTTTGCAGTCCATACGGCTTGCCAAGCCAGCCTTGAGGAAGCTGATCCACGCGCACAACGCGCAGCAGGGAATGTGTCTTCGCAAACTCATGGAGGATTTGTCCTGTCGCGTCCGTCGAGCGATCATCGACCGCGATGATTTCCAACGCCGGAAAATCGATTTCCACCAGGGTCGCAAGCGCGTCAGGCAGCTTCTCCTCTTCATCGCGCGCCTCAAACAAGATCGAGATTCGTGGACACTCTGTGTCCGGCGCAGGCGAGAAATTCCTGACCCAAGGGAGTTGCAAGGTTCCGTATGCCACGCGCAACCCATACGTCGTCCAAAAAAATGCAATGAAGGAAAAAAACGCGAGCCACAGGATGTGCAGTTTATTTCACCTCAGAAGCGCCGAGGTCTTGTTGCGTCTGTCGGCCATTTTGTTTGCGGCGAGCCGGTTTCACGAGCCTCGTCACCAATCGAGTCAACAAAGACATACCAATTCATTTGTCTAAGCCTCACCTCAGGTTATGCTAACACGGGATGGAAAAGACTCTGGCCATCGTTGGGGCTGGCCGCGTCGGACGTGCACTCGGACGCCGGCTCCACGAATTGGCCTGGAAGATTGGCGTCGTTGTTACCACCAGCGAGGCTTCTTCCCGCCGCGCTGTCCGATTCATTAGAGCCGGGAAACCGTATGCCGGCCTGACCCGCCATGTTCTTTTGTCGCATTTCATCCTGATTGCCACTCCGGATGACGCCGTCTCCGATGTGGCGCATGAACTCGCCCGCGTGGGGGGCGAGGAATTGGACGGTAAGATTGTTTTGCATACGAGCGGGGCGCAGGATTCCAGTGCGCTTGAGCCCTTGAGGGAATTCGGGGCGGCCATCGGAAGCTTGCATCCCTTGCAAACTTTCAGCGGAGTCGGCGTACCGGACCTGACAGGTAAGGTATTTGCTGTGGAGGGAGAGCTGGTCGCGGTTCGCGCTGCAAGGCAAATCGCTAGAGCCCTCGGTGGATCGCCGGTACAAATTGGCGCGGGAAAAAAGGTTTTGTATCACGCCGCCGCAGTGCTCGCTGCCGGGCACGTTCTGGCCCTCGAGGAAGCTGCCACCCAGTTGCTCATTTCACTCGGGATGAAGCGCAGCGAGGCCACGCGCGCCCTTCTGTCCCTGACGCGCCAGGTTCTTGACAATTTCCAGCGCGTCGGCCCTCGCGCGGCATGGACAGGACCCCTGGCGAGAGGAGATTATAAGATTGTAGGGTCGCATCTGCGCGCGCTGAACGATTCGCGGAAGGAAATTGCGATGGCCTACGAAGCCGTAAACCGCCTGGCCGCTTGCGTGCTTGCTCAGGACGCTGCAGGAACCATGGCCGAGCTGGAAAAGATTTCTATTGCATTGAAACCAAGAGTGAAAGCGCGAGGGGGACACGGGTGAACCGACTCCAAATTCCAATCGAACACAAGAAACTAGCCAACGGTCTGCACGTGGTTGTCGCGCCGGATTCCACCGCACCGGTCGTGACCGTCGGCGTGTACTACAAGATTGGTTTCCGTCTTGAGCCTCAAGGGCGCAGCGGATTTGCGCATCTTTTCGAACACATGATGTTCCAGGGCTCCGCGAACGCTCCCAAAATGCAGCACATCAAGCTCATCAACTCGAGCGGCGGGGTCCTGAACGGCTCGACCAGCTACGACGTCACGAATTATTACGAAGCCGTTCCCTCCAATGCCCTCGAACGCGTACTCTGGCTTGAAGCCGACCGCATGCGCGCCCTCAAAGTGGACGACGAAAACCTGAAGAATCAGCGCGACGTCGTGAAGGAGGAAGTTCGCGTCAACGTCATGAACGAGCCCTACGGCGGATTTCCCTGGCTCGACATGCCTCCGGTAGCTTTCCGCAATTGGGCCAACGCTCACAATTTCTACGGCGACTTTGCCGACCTCGACGCGGCCCACCTCGGCGACGTTCAAGCCTTCTTCAAAACATATTACGTGCCGAATAACGCCGTACTTCTCGTCTTGGGCGATGTGAAACCGGGCGAGGGCATGGCGCTCGCCGAAAAGCATTTCGGTAGTGTCCCCGCCGGAGCCGCCCCGCAGTTTGCCGATCCCAGCGAGCCGGAGCAAAGCGAAGAACGCCGTGGAAATGTGCCCGAAAAGTTCGGCACGCTTCCGGCCATTGCGGTCGGTTACTTAATGCCCAAACGCCGCACATCGGATTGGTGCGCCATGGCGCTGCTCGATCAATCGCTTCATGGCGGCAGAGCCGGAAGAATTCATCGCCAACTCGTTCTTGAAAAGCAAATTGCGGTGGAAACAGACGGCGGCGTTGATGACCTGTTTGGTTACAACGGACCAACGCAGATGACCACCAAAATTCTGCATAAGCCGGAGCATCCCAGCGAAGCGGCGCTTGCCGCCTTTGATGCCGTGATTCGTGAAACCCAAGAGAAGGGAATCGGCGCCGACGAGTTGCAGCAGCTCAAGGTAAAGTGGCGCTCCGATTATTACGCGACTCTCGAAAGCGGGCGTGGCGGCTATATGCCGAAGTACGGCTTGATGCATCTGCTCGCCTGTTTCACGCTTTTCGACGGCGAACCGCAGCTGGTCAACAACATCCTCGACGGGTTTATTGCCGTGACGCCTGATCAAGTTCACGAAGTAGCGAAAAAATATCTGCGTAATGACAAGCGCGCCGTTGTTTTTCGCATTCCGGCCAAGAATGGCCTCCCCGCCGGTGCGGGCTCCCAGGAGGCGGCGTAATGAGTTCCCGCGCGGTGGAGGTGGCAAAAGGCGTTCCCCCGCTCGCGCCTGAACGCGAGGTCATCTGGCCAAAGCGCACCAAGGTAAAACTCTCCAACGGTTTGCAAGTGATTCTCGCGGAATCCCACTCCATTCCCAAGTTTCACGGCCAGTTGATCTTCCTCTCGGGCAATGCCGCGGCTACCGACCGAGCGCCGGGCCTCGCCGAAATGACCGCCACCGTTGTCCGAACTGGCACGCAGAAGCGCGCCAGTCGCCAGATTGAAGAAGATTTGCGTAGCATCGGGGCGGATCTTTCGACCGAAGCCGGTTCGGATATCAGCGCCATTTCGTTCACCGGCCTATCGGAGTTTGCCGAGCCGCTGCTGGATCTGGTGCAGGAACTTGCGCGCGAGGCCTCTTTTCCCGAGAGCGAATTCGAACGCGAGCGCCGCCAGAAAATCGAAGAAGTCAAACTGGATCGCACGCAACCCGGGTTTCTTGCCGGCGAGCGCTTGCGCAAAGTTTTGTTTGGCGCCCACCCTTACGCGCAGGTCTCACCCAGCGGAGCGCAGGTCACCGCCTACAAACGCGAGGACTTGCAGTCGGTCTACCGGGAATTTTACACTCCGCAGAACGCATTGCTCCTGGTGGTCGGGGATTTCGAACCGCAAGAAATGCTGAAGGGCATCGAAAAAACCTTTGGCTCCTGGGGAGGGGACCAGCCCAGCGAAAAAACGTTTGCCACGCCTGCGAATCCTCGCGGCCGCCGCGTGTATCTCGTGCATGTTCCTGGGGCCGTGCAAACGCAAATCCTTTCCGGATGCCACGCCATCACGCGCAAGCATCCAGACTGGATCAAGCTCGGCCTGACCAACACTTTGTACGGCGGGGCTTTCAATTCGCGATTGGTGATTAACATTCGGGAAGACAAGGGCTACACCTATAGCCCACGCAGCGCCGTGAATCCCTTGCGCCATCACGGCTATTTTTCCATTTCCGCCGCGGTGCGCAACGAGGTCGTAGCCGCGTCCCTTACTGAAATGTTCTACGAATTGAACAAGCTGCGCTCGCTTCCCGTGCCTGAATCCGAATTAGCCGACGCGCAGAATTATTTGAGCGGCGTTTTCTCTCTCGGCCTTGCGACGCAAGACGGCTTGCTCGCACAATTTTCCACGGTGGCCCAGCACGAATTGCCCGACGATTACCTCGAAACCTATCGCGCCAAAGTGCGCGCCGTTACTTCCGAAGAGTTGCTCGCGACCGCCCGAAAATATCTTGACTCCGCCAACATGCAGATCGTCCTCGCCGGCGACCGCGCCCAAATCGAATCCCAAGCCGCCCTCTTCGGCGAACTCGAAATATTCGACGCCCAAGGTAATCGGTTGGCAAGTTGAGTGCACCGCACTTTAACGAGAGTACTTCGCGAGCGGTCAGAAAAACTAACGCGCCGTCGCGCTGGTTTTCACAGGCAGCTTGACCTTCAATGGCAAGGGAATCTCGACGGAGCCAAGGCGGTCTCCAATCGCATCGCGCACCGCCACTCGCAGCCAAGCGGCTTCCGCGGGAATTTGAATCGTATGTCGCAAGCGAAAAGATTCTTTTCGTGTTTGCTCAGCGTTTTTCACCGAATACACCTTTTCGAGCGGTGACCGATATCCGAACATCGTTTGGCTTTCCTGGTCGTATACCCCCATCAGAATTTCAAACCTGGCGCGCATGCCGCCGTCTTCCGCGGACTCCAGGGCCACTTGCGATCCTGGAACCTCGTACTCGATCGAGTAGCGCTGAATTTTGAGGCCGTCCCACTTCTTTCGTGACGCGTAGGCCGGAAACTGAGCGAGTTGGGCAATTTCTTCCTTCGTTGCCGCCTGGGCCTTCCCTTGCGGGGTGATGCGCGCCTGAAGGGGAAGCTCAGGTGCTAGCGGCGCTCCGCGGCGCAGCGCCACTTGAAGCCTCATGATTGCAGCATTCGCTGCATTCTGCTCTACCACGCTGTCGTCGGCGAGATAGCTATGACGGTAAGCCAGGTGGTAACTGCCGTGGTAGAGTTGGACGCTGATTTTGCGCAAGCGGCCGTCAAATTTTGTGTCGCTCGGCGAATAGGCCAGCGTGTAGTAGTTCGAGCCATCTTCCGTGCTTGTGGCAATCGCGTCAGACAAGCCATTGGTATTGTAGAAAGCATGACCGCCGGTATCGTCGGCGACCTGGTCCATCGTGGCCTGCTCGGCGCCAATCTCCAGCATGAAGTTAAGGTGTGCCCTGAGGAAATCTTGCGGAGTTCGATAAGTTTCCGGGTTGGAGGTGTCGTAGACCGGATCGGTAGTCAACCACTGAATGTCCACTGGATAGACGGCAACTTGCCCTACCGTGAGCAGATCCGCGGCTTGGTGCAGATCGGCGTTGTAACTCGCCAGGCCGCCAAAAGGGTCCCACGAGTCAGTTCCCGGGAAAAAATTTGAAGGGAAAGAGCCGGAAAGCCAAATCAGATTCTTCCGTCCGGGCAAGCCGCTTAAGAATTTTGCAATTTCCGCAAAAGCTCCGATGGTCTTTTCCACGCGTCGGGTCACAAAAAATCTCCTGGTGGCCGCCTCCATGTTTTGCATGCGCCCCATCATTTCCTGAGCGCCGTCGCGCGCTGACGCCGCGCCACCTGAAAGCCCGGATGCGTCGGAAAGGCCGCCCGCGGCTTGATAAAGAAGCGTGGAGTGTGGGTTGGCTTCCTTGCGATTCATCGCCGCAACCAGCAGCCTTTCATCGTCCGTAAACCCTTGCAGCAAATGAAGCGTGTCGCCGAGGACGAAAATGGCGAAGCGGTTCCCGGGCGGCCGGTTCTGCAGGAACTTGACGATCTCCTGATGTGCGAACGGCTGATCCGTAAGCGGCGTGTTCAGCAGATCGTAAAGAAGAACATTCAGAGGCAATCGGCTGTTTGAAGTCGAGACATTCGCGAAAGTATTCAAGGGCAGGTCCGGGAGAGCTGCAGGTTTTGCGGTTTCTGAATCCGCATGCGGGCTGTGCGCTTCAAAAAAGAGGATGTTTTGAGGGTGGCCGTCTTCCAGAACATAAAAATCGTCCCGCTGCAGGCCGGTGATCGGGTGATTTTTTCGATCGGTGACCACCACGTCGACGAGCACCTGGCGCACCGTGGTTCTAATGGTCGTTTGGCTGGCGGGATCTTTCGTCTGCTCTGCAGCTGGCTCTTGCGCAGCCGCGCCGGACGTTGCAGCGAAGGAAGGATTCCCCAGGGTGAGAACCATCAAGCCAGCAAGTTGGACCAGGAATCGGGGCGCACCGCGCAGTGCCTTGTGGCAATCCCTTCCTTTGGCGTAAGCAGCCATCGGGACATCCTACTCCCCGGAGTGTAAAAGGGTAGCAGCAAATGGATGCATTTTAGACGCGCATCGGCAACCAGGTGGTTGATCAACCTGAAATTAGCCCCGAGCTATTTTGTTGTTCGTTTCACGTGCGGCGATGGTCCTAGAGTACTTGGTGCGAAGCCTTGGGGGACGCGACGCGGAGAGGCACTTGATCGGCGATGGTGATGCCGTAGCCTTCGAGGGCCACTACTTTTTTCGGGTGGTTGGTGAGGACGCGAATGTCTTTGAGGCCTAGATCGATCAGGATTTGCGCGCCGATGCCGCTTTCGTGCTGGACCATGCGCTGGCGTGCGGGCTCGCGGTCGAGCTGGCCGCGCTTGTGAAAATGGATTTGCGGGAGCGTGCCGGGTTCCTCGGCGGGATCCACGGAGAAGCCGCGCCCCGTGTGATGCAGGTAGAGGAAAACTCCACGATTTTCCTTGGCGATGGCTTCGAGCGATAGCACGACGAGTTCCCGACAATCGCAAGTCGTGGAGCCAAATACATCTCCCGTAAGGCAATGCGAATGAACGCGCACGAGCGCCGGCGGCTTGCCTTCGAGGCTGCTGCGAACCAGTGCGATGTGCTGGTCATGATCCACGTCACTCGCGTAGGCAATCATTCTGAATTCGCCGAACCGCGTTGGAAGAGTCGCTTCCGCAACTCGCCGAACGTAGCGCTCGTGTTGCATGCGGTAGCGAATCAAGTCCGCGACCGTGAGCATCTTGACGCCGTGTTCCTTGCAAAATTCGATGAGCTGCGGCACGCGGGACATGGTGCCGTCTTCATTCATGATTTCGCAGATGACCCCGGCAGGGTAAAGCCCGGCGATGCGCGCGAGATCCACGGAGGCTTCCGTCTGGCCGGCGCGGACGAGCACGCCGCCATTTCGGGCGCGCAGCGGGAAAGTGTGACCGGGGCGAGCGAGATCCTGCGGCTTGGTCTTCGGATCAATGGCAGTAAGAATCGTAACGGCGCGGTCAGAGGCGCTGATGCCGGTGGTGACGCCGACGCGCGCGTCAATCGCTTCGGTAAAAGCCGTGCCGTGCACCGAAGTGTTGATCGGCGACATCAGCGGGAGATGGAGCTCGTCGCAGCGGTCCTCGGTAAGCGGCATGCAGATGAGTCCGCGGCCGTACTTGGCCATGAAGTTGATGGCTTCTGGCGTAATCTTCTCGGCGGCCATGGTCAGGTCGCCTTCGTTCTCGCGGTCCTCGTCGTCCACCAGAACAATCATGCGCCCCTGGCGAATCTCTTCGACGGCTTCTTCCACCGTGGCGAACGGTGACTTGGTCTCGGTCATAGGGAATCGTGCTCCAGTCCTTACTTCTAAGTTATAAGTGGAAGAAAAGAAAGAAGCAAGCCGCGGGGAAGTGATCCGTGCTCCTTGGTCCTTGAAGAGAGTGGAGGTCGGCCGTTCACCGTTTGCCGTAACCCAAGAACAAGACGGCCGGGAAGGCCGATGCGT